>Ga0307378_10014107_pt1 | contig 10068 bp, 14 predicted proteins | sample UN1MG_FD_202238 | JGI IMG/M metagenome (GOLD analysis project Ga0307378, IMG submission 202238) | Soil microbial communities from Risofladan, Vaasa, Finland - UN-1 | ecosystem: Environmental > Terrestrial > Soil > Coastal area > Acid sulfate soil | place: Finland: Risofladan, Vaasa | collected... | reverse complement strand
TCCTCGCATCATCAGGCCTCAAGCCCAGCGAGTTCGGCCGTCAGGCCGTGGGTGATCCGAGCCTCATCGTCAATCTGCGCCGGGGGCGATCCCCGACGCTGGGATCAGTCAGCCAATTTGCGAATTGCTACCACTGAGGACATGCGCCGTCTGCCGGGTCCATGGCAACTCCGCCACGGCGATCAGCTCATTCAGTGACAACGCCAGCGGACCGACGAAGCCGATTCATCTGTAATGGAATGTGCGATACGCCCAATGGCCGGCAGGTGCCGCGCAATGCCGAGCAGCAGAAGGGCAAGAATGGCAAACAACAGGCTGACGGAAATAGTAACGCCCCAAAACCAGGCAGTCTGGGGTGCACGCTCTGCAATCACCATGCTGGCGGTCACCAGCGTGGCAGCAGCCAGGCTGAGGCCAACTGCAAGCAGATATGTAAGTCGAACAATTTGAACCAGCATCAGATTTCAGGCCCTAGTCCGGCAGTGCGCCAGCTTTGATCAAGGCTTCAGAAATCGCCGACGCTCCAAAAGCAAGGATGTTACTGGAGCTGCTTCCCCATGCCACCATCGACATGCTTGGCTGCTGAAGCGCTGCCACGTCAGACTCAAAGCCAAGCGTCTGACCGCCATGTCCCCAAAGGTTCTTGCCCTTCAGTGCCAGCCCCAGACCATAGCGCAACAAGGTCGGATTGGTCGTGCGCACGGCCTGTTGCATCAATAACAAGGTTTCCGATGAGCGGAACAAGCTGCCCGCGACCAATGCTTCGATGAAAACGTGCATGTCGTCCACGGTCGAGATCACCGCGCCGGCAGCCCAGCCCTGCGACATGTTCCAGCTGGTCGCTTCGTAGTCAAAGGGAGCCGCCAGGTAGGAGCGCGGCAAACCGAAGACGGGGCGGGGAACGTCGTTCCACATGTAGGTGCGATCCATGCCAAGCGGGGCGAAAATGCGCTTCTCGTAAGACTTCCCCAGCGGCCTTTTCTCGATCATTTCGATCACCAGGCCAAGTAGCGTGTAGCCGGTGTTGCTGTAACTCCAGGCACCTTCGGTACCCGGTTCAAACCCTGGCTTGCCGTGCTCCACGACGAAGTCAACCATTTCTTCCGGTGTAATCTTGCGCTGCATTGCGTCAGGGTCGCTTGTTCCTCCCGACATAAGCCCCGGCGTTCCATCGGCAGTGTCATCTGTGTAGCTGAACACGCCTGATGTATGTTCGGCAAGCTGGCGCAGTGTCATGCGTTCGCCATACGGCAACCTTGCGGCGATTTCCGGAAGGTGAACCGAAAGCAGGTCGTCAACTGACAGTTTGCCCTCCTCATGCAACTGCAGCAAGACGACGGCCGTCATCATTTTTGTGTTGCTGCCGATCTGGAACGGCATGTGGCAGTCCACCGTGGACCCTGTGTCCGGGTCGCCGACACCTGCAGAGTTTACATATCGCCAGTCTTTCGTTTGCACCGACAGCACCCCGCCTGGCGAAGACCCCAACGGTGAATCGAGTATCTGCTTCAGCACGCCGTCCAGGGCATCCTCAACAGCCTTTGGTGCAGTGGTTTTCGTAGTGCATTCGCCAAACACGGCCGGCTCGGTACCGGCCGTAGTTGCCGTGATCGCAAGTGAGGCAACGATGGCGAGGAAAAATCCGCTAAAAACGGATGACAGTTTATTGCGCATGATCTTTTCCAATTCAAGCCGGAGGGCGGTTATCAATCGAATTTACGAACCTGCTCGAACCAATGGGCGTTGACCGATAAAAGCCGGTTCTATGACATCTTGTCGTCTTTGGGCCGTTCTGCAGGGTTCACAGCAGTCGAGACTAACCAGTCTGTGAGCTTTTTGAGCTTTGCCTCGTTGACCCGCGCTTCCCTGATGCAAAGGGAATACGTTCTACCAGAGGGTACGAGTGCGTCATGAAAAGCAGTCAGTTTTCCTGAACGAATCTCACGCATGGCGAGGAAGTCTGGAACGAGCGCCACGCCTTGTCCCGCCTTGGCCAGTTCCAGTGCAAGAAAATAATGGCTGCAAAGCCGAAACGAACCTTCCTGAATGTCGGCCAGCCTGATGCCGGTCATCTGGGAAAAGTCTGTCCAGTCCTCGCCTATATGGTTGCGTTCCACATCGGTGGTGATCAATCGATGCTTTGTTGCTCCTTCTGCCCGCGAGCTTGAAGCAGGCGCCTCGACTGCTATCAGGACTTCATCCTTTAGGGGAATCGTAGAGTAGCCTGCCTTCAAAACATCTGCCACGATGTAGGCATCAGCAACTATATTAGTATAAAGGGGATTCTGGGCATAAAGGCGAAGTTCAAGATCGATTTCAGGATAGGAACGGTAGAAATCTTCAAGTCTTTCGGTTAGCCACCCAGGGCCAAAAGTGCTGCAGACTGCAAGCTGTAAACTTTGCTGCCCATCGCCAACGAGTTCTTTGACTAGCTCTTCTAAATCTCCAAAGACAGCCGACAGTCTCTTGCCCAGCTTTTCTCCTGCCGGCGTCAGTGCGATGCCCCGTCCGGATTTCACCACCAACTGTTGGCCGATTGCTTCCGAAAAGCGGCGGATCTGGTGGCTGACCGCACTTTGCGTGACGCCAAGGTCGTCCGCTGCCAGCTTCACTGAGCGCAAGCGGGCCACCGCCTCAAAGTATTGTAGGCTGCGCAAGACGTTCGGATCTTTCTTTTCCAAAGCCATTTCCTTCTAGCGTCACTCTACATTCAAGCTTCGCTGATAAGGTCAATTTCCTGCCAGCCCGCGAACTCAAACGACTGGCAAACCGAGCACGCGGTCTGGGGATTGGGGAGCAGCCCGAAAAAATGATCTTCGAAAGATGAATTAAGTTGATTTTAGATGATATTCAGTCAAGTATCAAATCTAATGTTCACGGGCATTGACGGTCTGATCGGGACCGTAAGCAAAAGCAATGGCACCTGGCTTTCTCGGTGCTGTTTGAAGGAACTGAAAAAATGGCAGACGACAAGACGAAGCGCGGTGCAAGTGACCGAAAGAAGGTCAACAAGAACGAGGGATATGAGGTTCGATATTTTGCCAAGAAGCACGGCATCACCGTTGAGCAGGCCAAGGCACTAATCGAAAAGCATGGCAATGATCGCGCCACACTCAACAAGGCAGCCGAAAAGCTCAACAAGGGTTGATATTGATACCCTTGGGCAGACTTCCAGCGACCTCATGCGGCCTTTGCGTGGCGGGCGCGAAGGCGGCGCAACTGAGATGTGCTCGATGCTGACAGTTTTTCAATTCAGTCGGCGACGTTCTCGGGATGGAACGCGAGTATGGATCATCGGTCGCCAAGGGTTGCTCATCATCGAACCCATGTCTTTCGTCGTGTTCAGGTTCGCCAGCCAATAACTACAGAGGAGCTATAAGGATGAGCATCATCTGGACCATCATCATCGGGTTTGTGGTTGGCATCATCGCCAAGTTCATCATGCCGGGACGCAACGAACCGTCCGGCTTCGTGCTGACAACGATCCTTGGCATCATCGGTGCATTCGTCGCGTCCTATGTCGGACAGGCTCTGGGCTTCTATGGCGCCAATGAAGGTGCGGGGTTTGTTGGAGCTGTCATCGGCGCGATTGCCGTACTGGCAGTTTGGGGCATGTTCGCCAGACGCGGATGACCACAAGAAAACAGCACAAGGTCAAAGAACAGACCAATAGCCACCAGGAGTTGGAACAAATGGCCAGACGACCGACCAAAAATACGATGCCGTCCTGGGGAGCGCTGCTCGGCATGCTCGCCATAGCCGGGTACCAGAACCGGGACAAGCTCATGGAGCTTTTGAACAAGGCGAAGACCGGACTGGACGCTGGTGTCGGCGAAGAGAACAAGGACCGAATGAAGGAGATGGCGGACCAGATCGGTCAGCGCGAGGCACCGGACGTCATTACCGATGCCGTGAAGGGCGTCGTCGAAGGGATGAGGAAATCGAGCCTTGGGCCAATCGTCGACAGCTGGGTCGGCAAGGGCCCGAACGAGCCGGTGCACGGTCAGAAACTTCAGCAGGCCGTTGGGCAAGACCTGATCGACGAGCTGGCGCGGCGGACAGGATTATCAAAATCCGAACTGCTCAAACGGCTTGCCACGGATGTGCCTCGACTGGTTGACGACATGACCCCGCACGGTAGGTGGCCTAGCTGAGTTGAATCAGATGCTAGCAAACATCCTGTGAAACTTAGTTTCATATAGTTCTGACTGGAGATCCGACATGGACCTGACTTCCCTTCTCATACAGGCAATAGGCGGTGCTATTGGTGGAGCTGGTGGCGGCAAAGCCGTCAAGCCGGCGGACCTTGGCCCACTTGGCAACATACTCGCCGGCGCGCTTGGTGGTGCCGGCGGTGCTATCGCAACGGGCGGTGGCGGCATCCTGGGAAGCCTGCTCGGTACAGCCGCAAACAGCGGCGTGGACTTCGGTGCGCTTGCCGGCCAACTCGTTGGAGGTGGTCTGATGGGACTGATCGTGCAGATTGTCGTCGGCATGATCGTCAACAAGCTCAAGGGCTGAGCAGGCACAATTCTGGTTTACGGGATATGCCGCGCTAGCAGTTTGAGTGCCTAGAATGGAAGGAAAGAACGAATGACAAAGATCAACCGGCGTACACTTGGTGGCCTTGGCCTGTCAGTCATTGCTGCGGGGTTGGTGTTAACCCCGGCAGCATTTGGCGCAATGACCGCCGGCCGGCAGGTCGACTCGCCTGAGAACATGGAGCCGGGCGACTTCACCTGGCACCCTGAACGCTCGTCCGACGGACCGGTGGCGGTCATCGTGTCGATCGACGAACAGCAGGTGCACGTCTATCGCAACGGCGTGCGCATCGCCGTGTCCACTTGCTCCACCGGCAAGCAGGGGCACGAAACGCCCACCGGCGTGTTCACCATCCTGCAGAAGGACAAGCACCACCGCTCTTCGACTTACAACAACGCGCCAATGCCGAACATGAACCGGCTGACGTGGAAGGGCATCGCGCTGCATGCGGGCCAGCTGCCGGGCTATCCGGCCTCGCATGGTTGCGTACGCCTGCCGGTAAAGTTCTCACAATTGCTATTTACAGTCACCCATCTCGGCACACCAGTGATCCTCGCCAACAGCCACAGCCAGCCGAAGCAGGTCGTGCATCCGGGCATGGTGCTGTCTGATTATGCGGAGCACGAGTTCGAGGAACTGACCGGCAAGCACTTCAAGACCGCAGCCGCCCAGCGCATTCCGCAGCACGAGGAAGGCCACACGGCGACCTCGATCCTTGTCTCCAGCGCCACGCAGGAAATCATGGTGCTGGAGAACGGGCGCATCGTCGCCACCGGCAAGGCCTATATCAAGAACCCGGGTCAGCCGCTTGGCAACCACGTGTTCGTTCTCGAGAAGCCACATGACGGGCGAAAAGGCCTGGCCTGGCACGCCATTGGCCATCACCCGAAAGCAAATGCCAACTTCAATCATCCTGAGGAAGACACCATCAAGCGGCTGGGTGCCGACAAGCCGATCATTGCCGAGATCCAGAAACGGATGCATCCGGGTCTCGTCATGGTGATGTCGGACATGCCGCTGCACGAGGACACCCGCTCGGCGCATGACTTCGTCATCGCTGTGCAAGACTCCTGATGAAACGATACACGTATGAGAAAGCCAACGATGTCCATGACCTTGAAAATCCTTACTGCAGCTCTTGGTCTTTTGCTGCTGCCTCTAGCGAACCAGGCGAAAGCCGCACCAAGTTTTGACTGCGCCAAGGCGAGCACGCGGGTCGAGCGCATGATTTGTGATAACCCCCGCATCGCCGAACTGGACAGCGAACTGGCGGCGGCATATCGCATTGCCTTGCGGGATGCGCCCTGGGCCTCGGCCAACCGGCGCATCCGGGAAGAGCAGAAGGCGTGGGTTGCCGAGCGCAACCGCTGCCGGGACCCACGCTGCCTTCGTCAGTCCTACAGGCAACGCATCGCCCAGCTTCGTACTGAAGTCAGTGGAGGTAGCGGTGGCACAAGCTCTGGTGGAGGAAACTCGGCTGGTGGCGCCAACATGGTTCGGGTGACCGGAGTTGCGGCGAATGACGTGCTCAATGTTCGCAGCGGCCCCGGCCCCAATTATCGCGTTGTCGGGGCGCTCGGCAACGGTGACAGCGTCCGCAGGCTGGGTTGCCAGAACGTTGGAAGTTCGCGCTGGTGCCAGATCCAGATGATGACAGATATGCGCGAGCGCGGCTGGGTCAACGCCCGCTTTCTCACCGCGGGCAGTGCCTCATCGGGGTCTAATAATGGTTTAAGTGGGACGCCCGTTCAATTTGACCGGATGGTGACACCTTGTGTCGCCCAGGCGGCGCGTCTGACCGGTGCATCGCGGGGTTCAATTCGAGTCCTTAATCGTATCAGAACGGGTGGCGGTCCAATCCTGACTCTTTCAGCGGCAGGTGGGAAATACACCTGCCGATTGGAGGCAAATAATAGTGTTACCGTATTCAGTGAATATGCGAACTAGCCCGCTCGAGTAGCACTACATTGTGGGCTCGCAGCAACAGCCAGCAAGATCTAATGCAAACAACTAAGGAGCTTTGATATGGGAATTTGGGATTTTGTGAAGAGCGCTGGTAAGGCGCTGGGCATCGGCAAAGAAGATACTCCGCCGAGTGCTGATGAGTTGAAGAAGGAACTCGACAGCTACAAGCTGGGCACCGAGAACGTGAAGGTTGAAGTTGAGGGCGATAAAGCGATCGTCACTGGCGATGTAGCAGATCAGTCGGTGCTGGAAAAGGCAATCATCGCCGTTGGCAATACGCTGGGCGTGTCGAAGGTTGAGAGCAAGCTCACCGCGCCAGACCAGAAGGATCCGGTATTCCACACGGTCAAGAAGGGCGACAACCTGTGGAAGATTGCTGAGGCGGCATACGGCAAAGGAAAAGGCGCCAAGTATCCTCTCATTTTCGAAGCCAACAAACCGATGCTCACAGACCCGGACAAGATTTATCCCGGACAGGTGCTTAGAATACCCGAGCTTGCGTGAACAGGTTGCCAGGGTAGAAAATCAATACCGGTAGCAAGACGACGAAGTGTGTGTAGTTCCAGAATGGCGGCATCGGTACCGAGCTCCCGAAGGCGCTGACACTAGGCGGATGGCAATAGAAATATTTGCATCCGCTTAGAAATATCAGGAGCAACTCAGGCAATCGGGTGATCAAGTCATGAATTTCATTGATCGAGGAAACCAGGTTGCGCCGCACCACTCGATCAGTTGTTTACTAAACCGAATGGAAAGTCTAATGCGAAAATCCCTATCAATAGCGGTCGCAGTGCTGATGATTTCAATTGCAGGCTGCAAACAGGAAAATGCGGATAAGGAAAAGACGCCGCCAACGCAGACCGAAAACAAAAAGCCCGCCGCTGCGACACAATCATCGCAGGCAGAAACGGCTGCGCCAGGAACGCAAAATACCTCTCAGGACATTGAAAACGTGACCAACAATGCTTGCCTTGCTGCGGTGAAAAAGGAAACAGGCGAATCGGACGTGTCAGTCGTCAGTAATGAATTCTCGGAAGCCAATACCGTGGTGATGATTGGCGTTGGCGCACAACGCGCGCCATGGCGCTGCCTCGTTTCCAACAAAGGTCAGGTAGCTGAAGTATCCTTCGAGGGCGATGACAGCGCCGGTGCGTCAAATCAACCGGCGCCTTCTGACAACGCGACAGGTGGCTCGGATGTCAGTCAAACGGCCATTAACGCATGTCTTGCTGCAGTTTCGAAGGAAACAGGCGAGTCGGATGTCGCTGTCCTAGGTTCGGAATTTTCGGAAGCAAACTCTGAGGTTACTGTCGGTGTCGGCCAACAACGCGCGCCGTGGCGCTGCCTGGTATCAAATGATGGGAAAGTGTCAGAAGTCTCCTCGCAGTCCGATGAAGGAAAACTGTGAGAGCTTATAACGTAGAAAGATTGCAGTGATGGAAAATGCATTTGGAACAGGCGCCGGCTTGCTGTTCGGTATTCTCATTTTGGCGGTTTTCGGAGCAGTAGTTGGCTGGCTGGCTAGCCTCATCGTTAAGGGCAGCGGTTATGGGCTGCTGGGAGATATTGTTATTGGTATTGTCGGTGCGAACATTGCTGGCTGGCTGTTTCCGGCGCTCGGTATCCCGGTGGGCAATAGCATTGTAGGAGTTATCATCGCCGCAGTTGCGGGCGCAGTAATCCTCCTGCTCATTATCAAGCTGATCAGACGAATGATTTAATAATTTTGCCGTGTCGCCGCTAACTGCCTTGTTGGCGGTCTATCGTTGCCATCAAGTCGATATTGGGGATTTGTAAGATGAAGTTTTGGTATTCGCTGATGGTATTCGCGGTAGTGTGGGCAGCCCCCGCGGCGGCAGACTGGACCGATGCGCGATGTGACATCTACCCGGTTGGTTCAGACAAGGCCGCCAAGATGATCCCTTGCATTTTTAGCCAACGACAGGGATATGTGACGATAACGCGCGAAGATAAAGTCAAGCACGACCTGGAGCCGGTTGACGATACACCAGGCAATTTCCGCGACCAGAATGGACGCACAGTGTATCGCCAAAGGGGCCTCGGCGACCAGGGGTTGATCTTCAGGTTTCCCGATGAAAGCGTCTATGTCTACTGGAGTACGGCGGCTTTTCAGCCTGCCGACCCTGACAATCCGACGTGGCCATTCACAACCGCCGAGTATAATGCCACCACGCTGCTGCGCTGCCGCGACAAGGGCGATGCAGTGTTTAAAAATTGCCCAGCAGGCATCTTGCGCATGGAGAATGGTCAAGCCTCGGTGGTCATTCAGAGCCCCAAGGGCGAGCAATTTACCATCAATTTCATGACTGACTATGTTAATGCCACCAATCGGGAAGCTGACGCCCGCCGCGATGGGGACACGTGGATTGTTACCATCAATGGCAATGAAGAATACCAGGTTCCGCTCGCGGCTATCGAGGGCGGTTAAAATGAACCTCAGCCGTATCGTCGCTATGCTGGTGCTTATTCTGGTTTCCACCGTGATGGCGAACGCAGCCGAACTGGGCGGAAAGACGTGGAGGCTCGTGAAGATCATGTCGATGGACGGCCACATCGATGTCCCCGACGAATCCTCCAAATACACGATCGAATTTGGAGACGATGGAAGGGCCTCAATACGTGCGGACTGCAACCGGGCTAGCGGTCCGTGGTCCTCGCAATCCGATAGTCAACTCAAATTTGGCCCCATTGCGTCCACCCGTGCATTGTGTCCGCCCGGTTCTTTGTCCGACAAGTATCTGGCGCAGTTCGAATGGGTGCGCAGCTATGTGATGAAGGACGGTCACCTGTTCTTGGCAACGATGGCTGATGGTTCGATCATTGAGTTTGAACCGGCAAGCAATGACCAAGTGTCGGCAACATACACTGTGCTGGGCGAGGAGTTACGGAGCACAGATGGCGCAAAAATGCAGGAAGCCATCCTGAGCCGACTGTTCGATCGTTATGCTTCGGACAAAGGCATTAAAGTTGAGCAATCGGAGATCGATACCTTCGTAGCAAACATGCGGCGCGACATGGCAAAAGAGGGGTTAAAGACCGAAGGGGATCTGAAGCCTGAGGAGGTGGAACAGGTTGCCAGCAATCGGCGCAATATGGCACAGGCGCTGATCCGTCAGTGGAAGATCAACCAGGCGCTATACGAAGAATTTGGTGGGCGCATCATATACCAGCAGTTTGGCCCGGAACCGCTGGATGCCTATCGTCAGTTTCTTGAAAAACGCCAAAGCGAGGGCGCATTCGCTATCCATGATCAATCTCTTGCCACCAGTTTTTGGCGGTATTTTACGGATGAATCGATGCACGACTTCATGGAACCGGGTAGTACCGATGAAGCGATTGCTTTTGCTGTTCCGCCATGGGAGCGAAACAAATGAATATTGGCCCTCCAGCCGAAATTCATCACTGTGTCGTCGTTCCATGATTGCTCTCCTTCAGACCAGCAAGCCTGCGATTGCCATGATCGCTGCTAACCTGGTCCAGTGCCGGCGCAGGGCCGACGAAGCCGATTCATCCGTAATGGAATGCGCAATACGCCCAATG
>Ga0307378_10014105_pt1 | contig 10069 bp, 7 predicted proteins | sample UN1MG_FD_202238 | JGI IMG/M metagenome (GOLD analysis project Ga0307378, IMG submission 202238) | Soil microbial communities from Risofladan, Vaasa, Finland - UN-1 | ecosystem: Environmental > Terrestrial > Soil > Coastal area > Acid sulfate soil | place: Finland: Risofladan, Vaasa | collected... | reverse complement strand
CTGCCAGGCCCCGGCACGTACTCGTTCGTGGTCCACGCCCAGTTGAAGGGCAAGGCGGGGGCCGCCTCGCCGCCGATTCGGCTCCAGGTTCGCCCCGCGCCCGAAGGTATCGAGTGGGGCAAGCCCGACGACGGTCTCGCCCTCTCGGTCTCGGCCGAGAAGCGCGCCTTCGACTTCCCGCACGGAATCCCGCTCGTCGTCCGCCTGAAGAATGTTCGCCAGGCGGGTGCTCTCACCCTCCCCTGGCCCGTCTGCGAGCCGGACCAATCGCCCAGCGATACGGACAGAGACCGCGCGCTGCGGTGCATGAGCTTCGCTCTCCAGGACGCCCAAGGCAAGGCGGTCGACCTCGGCCCGGAGCCGGAGCCAGAGAAGGAGTGGCGGGATCGCTGGGAGTGGAAGATGCCCCCGAAGAAGAGGCCTGAGCCGGTCCTGATCGAGCTCCTGCCGGGCCAGGTCGTGCGCCTCGAGGCGACCCCCGCCTGGAAGGGCTGTGGCCTTTCGCACGTGGCCACGGTCCATGACCCCGGCTCGTCCTCGGCCGCCATGAAGGGCGGCAAGTTCGCCCTGTCGGTGGCCTACGAGGTGCCGAAGGACGCGGCCTTTCCCTCTCGCGTATGGCGGGGTGCCGTGACAGCCAACCTGGGCGAGATCACCATCGAGCCGTTCAAGGAGCCAGAGGGCTGGAAGCCCAGGGAGAAGACAGACGAAAAGGCCCTCGGCCTCGACGAGATCCGGCTCCCCGAGCCGCAGGGCCCGTGACGGCCCCGGCCGCAGGACCCTGCCACGAGCAGGGCCTCTGCGGAACTTTTTTTCGCGCTGCCCTCAAAGAATTCACGGGCTCCGGGGTCTAAAGACCCAAGGAGGGCGTGCATGGGCGAAACGGCGCGGGACGACGAGCTTGTGGCCGCCTTCCAGACCACACGTGATATCCGCGCCCTGGACGGCCTGATCCGGCGATACACCCCGAAGGTCCGCGCGACGCTGTACCACATGGTGCTCAACGAGGCGGACGCGGATGATCTGACCCAGGAGGTCTTCCTCCGGGTGTTGAACGGGCTGGGGCAGTTCGAGGGCCGCGCTTGCTTCTCAACGTGGCTCTATCGCATCGCGATGAACACGGCTCGCGCCTTTCTGAGGAGGCAAGGCAGGTCGCCCATCCGCCTCAGTGACAACCTGGCGGCGCACCCGGACCGCGGCCACCAGAGGCCCGACCAGGCCGCGATGGCCAAGGAGCTGGATGCCGACATCGCCGCCGCCCTGGCGTCTCTCTCCGGACCGCTGCGCGCCGCGATCGTGCTCACGGCCATCCACGGGCTCGGCGGCCGCGAGGTGGCTGACATCGAGGGGTGCTCCGCCGCGACGGTGTACTGGCGGGTCCACAAGGCCCGGAAGATTCTCAAGCAACGACTGGAGCAGTACCTGGCATGAGCAGGAAGACCGTGGATGATCTGCTGCGAGGGTGGGCGGCGCGGCACGCGCCCAGCGAGGCCCAGGGGCGCGACCTGGCGGCTCGGATCGGCGACGGGCTGTCGCAGGGGCAAACGCTCACTCCCAAGGAAGACGCCACGGGCCGTCGCCCGTGGCGAGTGCCGGCGCGGCTCGCCTGGGCCGTTGGCGGCGCGGCGGCGCTGCTCGTCGCGGCCGCAGCGTTCCTTCTCATCCGCAGCGGGCGCCCGGGCAGCCCGGAGCCCACGCAGCTCGGCAGAGTCTCGGAGGCCGAGATGGAGGGAAGCAGGCGCCTGTTCCGTGAGTTGGACACGCTCTTTGGCGGCGAGCTGCGCGCCGTCGTGGAGTCCGAGGCAGGAGTGCACCTGAATCTCGCGCCAGCCGCCGGCGGGCCGGCCAGCGACGCCGTGCCGCTCCTGGTGCGGGTGACCGTGGCCGTCAGGAAGCCAGGGGAGGCCGAGTGGCAGAAGGCGTTCGAGGCCGACATCCTGACACGAACCGAGGAACTCGTCGAAGCCGTGCCCGACCCCGGGCGCGGGAACCGCATTGTCCTCTGGGCGTGCTCGCTGCCGGATGGCAAGATGGCGGTGGAGGCGAGCCTTCGGTTGGCTGACTTGGACGGCTGCCGTCCCTCCACGCCGCTCGTTGCGTCGGCCGACGTTACGGCGGTCCTGACGCCGGGCAAGCCGAAGCAGATCCTCGCCGTTAAGACAGCCGAAGGCGAGTACCGGGTGTTCCTGATCGCCGTGCCGCTGCCGGGCCGGAGAAGCGCGCCATGCTCCAGCACGTGAGGGGAATCCTCTGTTTCCCGGCGTTGCTCGCCGCGGCGTGCGCGGGAGCGGAAGTGACCCTGCGCCCCGCGGAGGAGTGGTCGGATGTGTTCAGCGGGGTGCCGGTGAGGCTCCAGTACCGCATCGAGGCGCCGCAGGGGTTCCGTGGCCGCCTCGGCTGGGCGCTGAGCGTGGGAGCCAGCACGCTCGCCCGCCGCGAGCAGGTGGTGGCCGTGGAGCCGGGCAAGCCGGAGACGGTGGCCATCGCCTTCGAGCTGCCCAAGGTGAAGCCTGGGGTCATCATGGAGGCGCGCCTGTCGGCGGCCGTCTACGGCCAGGAGGCCGCGCCCCCTGCCGCCCCTCACGAGAGGACGCTGTGGGTCTTCTGCGACGATCCCTTCGCCCTCCAGACCGAATGGGTGAAGCAGTTGGGCATCGTGCTCTTCGACCCCGAGGGCAAGACGCAGAAGGTCTTCGAGAAGGCCAGGGTTCCCTTCACGGCGGCTGGCAATCTGGATGCCGTGGCGGAGTTGAGCAAGGGGCTGCTGGTCGTGGGCGAAGGCACATCGTTCGAGGACTACCCCGGGCTGCCCGACGTGATGGTGAAGCTGGCGGCGAGGGGCGTGCCCGTGTGCTGCCTGGCTCCGTCGGGCGGGCGATTCGTGCTCCCCGGCAGCGAAGGGGCGGAGGGCGCTCCCAGCCGGCTCGCCCTGCGCCGCAGCGACGTCATCGCCGAGCTCGACAAGCGCCTGGACGCCGCATCCTGGCCGCCGGACGGCAAAGTCGTCGCCAACAGCCTGGTGGTCAGAAGCCGCAGGGAAGCCGTCGTGGCCGAGGCGCTCGCCGGGGAGAGCGGCTGGCCGTGGCTCGCTATCAGCTTCCCGCGCGACCGCGGGAAGCTCATCGTCTGCGGCTTCGGCATCGTGAGTCACTGGGAGGCCGGCCCCGCGCCGCGATTCCTCCTGGCCCGGATCCTCGAGTCCCTCGGTGGAAAGGAGAACCCGAAATGAGGATCGCCATCGCGCAACGGCGGCTCGTGTGGCTTCTCACTTTGGCCGTCGGGTGGTCGCCCTGTGTGGCGGGCGAGGCGGCCGAGCCTCCACCCGCCGTCTACCCGGCCGCGCTGTTGCCCTTCGCGGAGCGCGGCGTGGGCGTCAAGGGCTACGGCGAGAAGGTCAGCGACATCCTCTTCGCCTCGCTCGCCGCCAGCCCCTCTCTCGTTTTGGTGGACCGCGCGGACCTCAAGAAGGTGATCGACGAGCACGAGCTGAACCTCTCGGGCATGGTGGCTCCGGGCCAGGCGACCCAGGTGGGGCAGCTCACGGGGGCGAGGATCCTCATCACCGGCTCGGTCATCGAGGTGGACAAGTCGCTCTACCTGGTCGCAAAGATCATCGGCACCGAGACGAGTCGTGTGCTCGGCGCCTCGGTGAAGGGCGAGATGCGCGACCCGCTCGACAAGCTGGTCGAGACCCTCGGCCGGCAGGTCGCGGCCACGGTGGCCAAGGAGGCCGACAAGCTCGTGGCGAAGCCCGTTCAGAGGGAAGACCTGATCGGGGCACTCGCGAAGCAGCTCGGCGATGCCAGGCGCCCCATCGTCCTCGTCAAGGTCCCCGAGCGCCACATCGGGCAGGCCACGGTGGACCCCGCAGCGGAGATCGAGCTCATCACGTGCTGCAAGGAGGCCGGGTTCGAGGTCATTGACCCCGAGGCAGGTAACGCAAAACAGGCCGACGTCGTCATCACGGGCGAAGGCTTCAGCGAGTTCGCCACGCGGCATGGCAACCTGATCAGCGTCAAGGCGCGGCTGGAGATCCGCGCCGTGGACCGCTCCACCGACAAGGTGCTGGCCGCCGACCGGCAGGTGCGCGTGGTGGTCGACCTCACCGAGCAGATCGCCGGCAAGTCGGCCCTCCAGCAGGCCGCGTTCGACATCGCCCTGCGGCTGCTGCCCCAAATTGTCGATGCCTGGACCAAGCGGCCGGCCGCCAAGAAGTAGATGCAGGACGAGCCATGCAACACGCCGTGACCGAGCTGGCGCACCTCACAGCCCTGTGCCTGGCCGCCGCCGAGCCGCCCAGGAGCCTCGATGGCGCCGCGCTCACTGCCCTGACCAAGGACGCCGTGACCTATGCCGTTCGCGAGACCTACCTCAAGAAGGGCGGCGCGCTCGCCGGCGAGTACCAGATCGCCCTCACTTTGCAGGTCGGCCTCGACGGGCGGGAACTGGCCGAGAACCGCTGGCGCTTCGAGGACACCGATGTGCTGCCGATCCGGGGGCGGATCATTGACTACACCTACACCGCCAGCCGCGACGGCGGCGCTCGCCACGTGGTGAAGAACCACGAGCACAGGCGGTTCTGCGCCTGGTTTCAAGGCCGCTGGGACACCGCGCAGGACGTCTTCATGTGTGCCCAGTCCATCGGCATGCAGCCCGGCTATGGGGGCGTACATCTGTCGACCGTGTGGGTGCCGGCGCTGGTCGTGCGGTTCCCGGCCCGGGTGACGCTGGAGAAGGGCTTCGCATGGGGCAAGCGGCCGCAGCCCCCGCCGCGGGCCCTCGAGCAGCTCTCGGCGCTCCAGCAATGGACGCTGACCGGCTGGGAGGCGAAGGGCGACGGGCTTCGCCTCACGCTGTCCGCCAGGTCCGACGCGCCGCCCGACGAAGCGGGTGAGCGCTGCACCCTGACCCGCAGCGTGGTCTACGACACGGGCCTCGGGCGGGTCGTCCGCTCCGAGACGACCTTCGAGCGTCAGGGCGGCCCGGAACCGGAGCGAGTTGCCCTCGTCATGGAACGGGTTGAGTAACGGAGCACGAGACACGGAGGGACGACGTTGATCGGCACGCGTATTCGAGCGCTCGTGGCGCTATCGTGCGCCACCGGGTTGTTGGTATGGGCCGGCGGGGCCGCGCCAGCGGTGACACGGCCGACAGCGGCCGTCGTCGCCGATCCTGCGGGGAAGGCGGCCGCCGTCGCCGACCTCGTCTCTGCCGAACTGAGCAAGGCGGGGCACGTTGGGCTCGTGGAGCGGGCCGCGCTGAAGCAGATCCTCGCCGAGCAGAAGCTCCAGCTTGCCTTCGGGGCGCGCGGCGGGGATTCGCGCCGCCGCTTGGGCGCCTTGCTCCGCGCGGAGTACCTCGTCCTGCTGCGGGTCTCTGGTGAAGACAAGTCTGGGGTGCTGGAGGCGGTGGTTGCGGAGGCCCGCTCCGGCTATCGCCTCGCGAGGCACGCGTGGCCCTGGAGAGCCGAGTCGGCAGATGCGACGGCTGCCGAGGCCGCTGCGCAGTTCCACGACGTCCTGGCGCGTTTCCGGCGCGGTGTGCGGGCCGCGGTGGCCATCCCGCCGTTTTTCAGCCGTGACCTTACCCATCGCTTCGACCACCTACAGGCAGCCTACGCGCAGGTGGTGGAGCTCGAGGCGGCGCGCCGGCCCGGTTGCGTGGCCGTCGAGTTGGAGGAAGCCCGAGCCATCGCCGAGGAGCTGGCCCTGGGCGCCGGCGACGATCAGGTGATGCGACCCATGCCCCACTACATCACGGGCGAGTTCCGCCACGCGACGCCGAAGCCCGACGCGCCGGTCGCCATCACCATGCGCCTCGAGCGGAAGGGCCGAGAGCTCTCCACGGCAACGGCCGAAGGTCTCGACGAAGCCGCTGCCCTGGCCTTCGTCCGCACGGCCGCCGAGGGGATGCTCGACGCCGTCCTCGGCGAACGCGCCCCGGCCGGCGCCCGCGACGCCGCGCAGGAGCTCAAGATCCTCCTCGCCAGGGCCGACAGCTTCCTGGCTGTCAACGCGCTCGACGAGGCCGCGGCCCTCTATGAGGCCGCCGCGCTCCTCGACCCGCAGAATGTGTCCGCCCGGGAGGGCGCCTACGACGCCTACACCCGCCTTGTCGCCACTCCGACGGGCTTCCAGCGACGCTTCCACGCCACCGACCCCGTCTCCGACGAGCGCAGGAAGGTCGCGCGCCACAAGGTCTCCTGCACCCTTCGCGGCACGGAGCACCTCGCGAGGCTACTGCGGCTGGAGAAAGACCAGACCTGGAAGTGGCTCAGCCGCCACGTCGGCGCGCTCTGGCACGCGATGGAGCTCCAGCGCTACTACGGTCTCCTGGCCGGCCTGCCCGAGGAGGTCGAGCAACTGGAGCGCGCGAAACGCCACTTTCTCGTTCACGACCTTCCGCTGTCGTGGCGCGAGGAGGGCTGGCCCGACTACAAGGCCGAGAAGGAGGACTACACTCGCTCCTGGCTCCGCCAGACGGCTGAGTTCGGCGATTCCCCCTGGCTTACCAGAATCTATGTGTTCGGCGACTGCCCGCACCTGGACTTCCCCGAGCCCGAGTGGTTCGAGTTCCAGCTCCAGCTCTACCAGGCGGTCTACAAGGGGAAGACCCGCTGGTACGCGCGCTGGGTGACCCTTCCGCCGAGCTGCGGCAACGGCGACCTCGAGAAGCAGTACGGCGAGGAAAAGGTGAGGGAGTACAAGCGCCTGCACGCGCAGGCCAAGGAGAAGTTCAAGCGCCTGTGCGACGACAAGGTGGGCCTCGACCTCGCGCTCCGCTACGCACACCTCGCGGAGACCTACGGCTATGCCTTGGGCGAGCCGAACGCGCGCTTCTGGCGGAAGCCCGGCTTCGTGGCGCTCCTGGAGATGGAACGGCTCCGCTTCGACTGCCTGGAGGCCGGCATCATCCAAGCAGCGCTCGACTGCGAGCGCATGGTCGAGTCGCAGACCGGCCGCTACCGCGCGCACCTGCCGCGCTTCAGCCCGGCCCGGCCCGAGCGCACGAAGCCCCACGTCCGGCCCAGGGAAGAGCCTGCGGGTGGGCGGGTGGTCGCGGAGCCGCTCAGCATCGAGTTCTTCCGCAAAGATGGCACGAGCAAAGGCGGCCAGCCCCGGTGGCGCTCGACCGGCTTCAGCGCCGGCATCTGCGGCGTTGTGCCCTGCGGTGAGGGCACCGATGCCTTCTGGGCGCCGGGCGCCATCTCGATCATGCGGGAGAAGGGTAAGGTCATCGAGCTCCATGCTGACCCGGAGCTCTGCGTAACGGACGTCTGCTGGGACGGCCGCTGGCTCTGGGCCGGCACGAAGCAGGGCCAGGTGCTGCTGCTCGACCCGGGGAAGGGCCTGGCCCGCACCATCGGGCAGGACGACGGCTTGCCAGGCGCGGGCATGGGCATGATGCTCTGTGTGCTGGCGCCGGGCCGCCTGTGCGCCGTCGACTCGCTGCCGCCCCACGCGCGGGCCTGGTGCGCCGTCGTGACGGCGGAGGGCAAGGTAAGCGTGTTCCACGAGGCGCGACGCCAGGCGAGCGAAGGGAACGACGTGCGCCCCGACATCGCGTTCAAGCCCAAGTGGATCTTCGCGGTCCGCCGCCCCGACGGCAAGACGGTGGACCAGGTGCTCGTGGGGCGAGACGGGCTGGGCGCCAGCCAGTACTCCCTGGATGACTACGCTCTGGTCATCGACCCGCAGACGTTGAAGGTGGACACACATCCGTCCAAGCTGCCCGAGTACTCCTGTGACTTCCGCACGCGCGACATCGCACAGGCCGGCGAGTTCCTCTTCATCCAGATCACCGCGCTCCGCCTCGACGACCTGAGCCGCCACACCCCGCTGCGCCATCCGATACCGAGCCATCCCCTGGGCCGGGACCGCACGCTGCTCCAGGTGGGCGACAGGCTTCTCATGCCGGGCGATGACTCCTTCAAGGCCGAGTGGTTCGAGGTGAACCCGAAGACCCTCATGCTGACGAAGCTGAAGGGCACCCTGCCCCGCGCCAACCACCCGTACTACCTCTTCCGCTCGTGGCACTACGGAATCCTGGCTCACAACCTGACAACCACCCCGCGCTTCTGGCGAGTCGTCGTGGAGCCGTGATCCGTCGGCAGAGAAAGGCGAGACCCGTGCAGACGAAAGCGGGAATCAAGGCCCGGCTGACCTTCGGCGTGGCCGGCCTCCTGGCAATCACGCTCGCCTCCGCGGCTGCGGGGGAGGACGCCCGCGAGATCCCCGATGTGAAGACGATCCAGGAGCTCCTGGAGATCCAGCCGCAGGGCCTCTCGTGCGGCTGGGAGGTGCGGCTGGCGTTCGGCGAGCCGGGCGCCGAAGCCGGCCCGTGGGGGCTGCTCTACTGCTACGCCAAGCTTCTGAAGGACGAGGGGAGACCGCCGACCATCGGGCACAAGCGCCTGGCTCCCGGCGAGCAACTGGGCCCGGTCTTCTTCGCCGTCGAGGGGCCGGGTGGCGGCGGCCCGCTCAAGCGGACAGGGGCGGGTGAGCCAAGCATCGACAACGAGGACCTCTTCTGCTCGGAAATCCTCTTCGCGTGGCCCGGCACGTACACGGTTCGCGTCCGGGCACGCGACGGCCGCCTGCTCGCCACGAGGCGCTTCGACGTGGCCAAGCCCAGGCCCTGTCCCTGGCAGCCGTTTGCCTGCCGGCGCGAGGGGCCGCGGAAGAGCAAGCCCATCTACGCGGCCGGCGGGCCGGGCTTCGCCGCGGCGCCCGCCTATTGCGGCACGCGGGGGCTCTGGGGCCCGAACTCCCACGATGTGCCAAGGCTGGAACGCTTCCCCGACGGCCTGCCGCTACCGGGGACCATCCCGCTGCGGGAGCCGTGGACACGGAATCCGGCCCTCAAGGACTGGGTGATGGCCCACCGCCGGACGCCGGCCTTCCCGCTCGATCTGAAGATCAAGGACGACCAGTTCACCATCACAGCCGTCGCCAACATGCGCGACTGGTCGGACCAGCAGATGCTGGCGCGGTGGTGGGTCAATGGCAAGGCCATCGAGCCGGCCCGGCCCGAGGCGATCCCGGCGCCCCAGCGGCGCGGCTCGGCGGGCGGCTCCAGGCTCCTGCGGATTGGCATCGGCTGGCCCGACAGCCTGGGAACCGTGCGGGGCGGCGACCGGCTCGGCCTCCAACTCCTCTACAGCCCGCAGGTCCTCCACCCGATCCTGAAGGACGGGGAGGGCCCCAGGCTCGATCCGGGGACCTTCGGGGCGTCTGCCGTCCTTGTGCCCCTGCTCAGCAACCGCCTCGATTTCACGGTGACCCCCGAGCTGATGGCCGTGCGCCAGAAGAACGCCTCGGGCCCGTGACGGGATGAAAGGAAACGCACCGTGAGGCGAGCCCGTTTCGCCCTTCTCGCCCTGGCCGTCGTCGGCGCACAGGCCGCGACGGGAGCCGGCCAGCTCAAGGTGGCGGTGCTGGATTTCGTGAACCGCAACCCGGGCGACGGCCGCGACTGGCTGGGGAAGGGCCTCGCCGACCTGGCGATCACCGACCTCTCGGTGTCGAGCCGCCTCGTGGTGGTCGACCGCGAGCGGATGCAGAAGGTGGCCCGCGAGCTGGAGCTGGCCGGCGGCGGCCTCGACCCGGCCGCCGCGCCCCGCGCGGGGAAGATCGCCGAGGCCGAATGGGTGCTCTTCGGCTCCTTCGCCTGCACCGGCGAGCGCGTGGCCCTCGAGGCCCTGCTGATCGACGTCGCCCGCGAGAAGACCCTGCGCATCGAGCAGGTCGAGGGGCCGCTCGCCAACGTCTTCGACCTCGAGCAGGCCCTGGTCGCCAAGTGCCTCGCACGCCTCAACGCCCCGATGACCGAGGTGGAGCTGAGCCTCGCCCGTCTGCTGCGGCCCGGGTCGATGACCGCCTTCGAGCACTACTCGCGCAGCCTGCGCTTCTTCGACGCCGGCGAGTGGTTCGACGCGCTCACCGAGGCCCGCCTCGCGCGGAAGGCCGACCCCCGCTACGTGGCCGCCCTCGCCCGCGTCGCACAGCTCTACCACGAGGCGGGCGCGACCGAGCACGCGGCAGTCGAGTATCGCCGCCTCGCCGAGGGC
>Ga0307378_10014104_pt1 | contig 10069 bp, 13 predicted proteins | sample UN1MG_FD_202238 | JGI IMG/M metagenome (GOLD analysis project Ga0307378, IMG submission 202238) | Soil microbial communities from Risofladan, Vaasa, Finland - UN-1 | ecosystem: Environmental > Terrestrial > Soil > Coastal area > Acid sulfate soil | place: Finland: Risofladan, Vaasa | collected... | reverse complement strand
ATGACTTTATAAATAGGTTACCAATAATATGTGTGAGTCTCTTATTTACAGTATGATATGATTTTTGAAATACCCTGCTTTTTATGGCCTGCTGGCCGGTTCTGGATTCTTCTGTTATTAAAAATATATACCTGTACATTAAAAAAATTATTGAAACAATTACTTTTGGTAAATGTATTTTTCTAAGCCCATGCAAAAGCTCTATTTCCTCCGTGGATACAAGAAGTGAAGCCAAAAGCAGTATTGAGAGAAAAGATTTTATAAGCACAGTTGCAAAGATAGCAAGACCATTATCAGTTACAGCTAAAGTAAATACCTTTAAATCGATTTTTACTAAAGCAGTGCCTTCATTTGCAAATGGAATAAAGATAGAGATAAAAAAAGGGTATAAAAATACTAAAGACACTCTCTTTACTAGCTGCTTAAAATCAGGCTTAAATAAGAACACAACAATAATGGTGGCTAGAAAATAAAAGGCAAATATTAAATACCTGCCTTTTACTACACTGACAATAAAAAAGATATTTACCAGTGTTATTATTAATTTGTTTCTAATGTTTAAAATATTGCTCAATAGAGTTAAACTCTTGTCTTATTTTTTAAAATTGTAAAAAAACTATTTCTTTTTGCCTGCTGCCTTATAAATCAGGTACACAACTCCAAAAACAGCCAGAATGATAAGTACACCAGACATTCCAGCCAGAGATGTCTGCCACAGCTCATTTTCCACAGCACCAAAAACATAATCAGGAATCAGGAAAATACTTTCCGGAACTATTTGTTCAGCTTTATTTATAAATCCAAGATTTTCAGCGGCCTTTTCCAGCCCATCAGGAAAAGATGATGCAAAGACTGACACAAACATGGCAATTACCAGTGCTGCAATTATTCCCACCAATATAAATGTATAATCTCTTCTATCTATCATTAAAGGCTCCTTTCCCTGGTTAAAATAAGATCCGGTCTTATTTTATTTATAAAGGCAATCACCGCAACTGTAATTACCACCTCTCCGATTCCTATTATCATGTGGACTCCAACCATTGCCTTTAAAGTAATTCCCATAGCATAAGTGCCCGAAATTCCCAGTTCAAGTGCTGCAAAGAAAGAGGCAATTACAACTGAAAGCCATGAGGCCACAGCAACAGAAATTAAAAAGATAGTCCTTTTTTTTGATATTTTACCAATCAGCCAGTAAATTAAATAAGAACCGTAAACTCCAACAATAGCCATATTAAAAATATTCGCCCCTAATGCTACCACTCCCCCGTCCATAAAGACAAATGCCTGTACGATCAGTACCACTGCTATAACTATGGCACCTGCATTAGGTCCAAGTACTATTGCCGCAAGGGCTCCACCCAGAAGATGTCCGGAAGTGCCCCCTGGTATTGTAAAGTTAAGCATCTGCAGGGCAAAGATTAATGCGCTGATTATCCCCATCAGTGCAATAACTTTTGCTTTGAAATAACTCTTTACCTTGTAGATTGCCACAGCCAGCCCGCCTGCAGAGACTACCGCGGTAGAAACTGCAGTTTTAAGATCAATAAATCCATCAGGTATGTGCATATCGCTCCTCCTTATTATGTGTTACTTTTTTATAATAAAGTAACACGCATTAATGAAGAAAGCAAGATTTTTCTAATTTCTTCAATCGGATTTAAATAAAGCAAACTTGAAATTAACAGTATTAAGTAGTGATGAACAAAAGTACCTGAAACCAACTATTTCTACCAGTTACTATATATTACTATATCTCCAACTTCATATTTTTCTTTAAAATTTTCTGCAACCAGGGGACATTTTATCTTTAATAGAAAAAAAATGTTTTTATCTTCATCACACAATGCTTCGTAATTCCCCTGACCTTTGGATATAATCAGATCCGACTTTTTATATTCATCTAAAAAAATAGTCGAGCAAAAAGGAAGTATAGCTGCTGGCATATCCAGACCGGTAGTTATTACCCTTACAGAATCCATCATATCAATCATTTCTGCATCTTCCATAGTAGCATCATTTAGAGCAGGGCCTCCTCTTACTACATAAGTAATTTTCTCCCTTGGTAGATTCTCTATAAAAATTTTATCCAGCACTATTTCCCCTGCGTTATCGCCTATGAATAAAATTCTTTCTGCATCATTAATATTTTTTTGTAATAACTTAACTTTTTTATTATCCAGGCTCTGTGATAAAGACTTTTCTATTGCTTCTTTTAAAATTTTTTTATTTAAAACTGTATCTGGACCAAAATCAATAATATTACCAGATAGTGATATTCTAAGACTGGTTTCAAATGAATCTTTTGAATTTCTTATTATCTCTTTCAGATCATCTGTCAACCCAAGAGCTATACGATTATATTTCTCCTTCACTTTCCTGTAAGGATCCATTGCTGGTAATATTTTTTCCATAACTCCCTTAATTTTTGCCTGGAGAACAAAACCAATACTATCAGCATCAAATTCAGACGCCACAATTAAAGATTCTCTTAAAATTTGTTCATGTAATTTCCTATCATTTGTGGCCATCTTTGCTGCTTCGAGAGCTTGCCTTATATAACAGGGTATACATTCTAGATGTAGCTTCATAATTATTATTTTTAATAAATATGTTAAAAATTTGTATCATTTTCTACAACCAGTTAATTAAACTTTTTAGCTAAATTTCTACCCTCGATAATTGACTCATGTATAACTTTTTTACCCCCATGATCTCCTATTTTTGCGCTCTTATAACTACAAAAGAGCCTTCTCCATACCCTTCTTTTATCTTTTCTACCTGATTTATCTTATCAAGAGTACTAAAAACTGTTTGTTTGAATTCAAAATTTTTAAAACCAGTCTTTTCTAATAGCTTGACCACTTCTTCTGTAGTAAAGAAAATTGCTTCTCTATAAAAAACACTTTTTTTCTTATTCTTTTGATATATCCTTCCAACTTTGCTATTTTTATCCACAAAACCATTTATAAAATAACCACCTGACTTTAATATTCTATATATCTCATTAAAAACTTTTCTTGCATTATCTAAAAAGCAAAGAGTTGTTACCATTAAAACCAAATCAAAACTACAATCTTTTAAAGGAAGCTTTTCAGCAACACTGTCTACTACTTCTATTCCTCTACTTCGTGCAATTTTTCTCATTTCATATGAAGGTTCAATTCCTAATTTAATGCCCAGAGGTTCAGCAAATCTGCCACTTCCTATACCAATCTCTATACCACTTTCAAAATCAGGTAAAATTTCTCTAATAGCATTAATTTCAGATTGATATACATATCTATTTTTTTCAAACCAATTTTCATATTGATCTGTATATTTTTCAAAAGGTTCTGTTTTTGGCACTAATCCATATCACCCCACCAGCCATCATAAAATCTTCTAAGATGCTGCCTTTCATATTCTCCTTCTTCAACTTTTTTAACTTTTCCAATATCAAAAGAAATAGGATATTTTATACAATAACTTATAAGAATTTCATATGAATTATTAATTTCTTTTATTTTTTCTTCATATTCTTTTTTCTTTAAACTATTATTATGTCTATCTGGATGATATTTTAATGATAGTTTTCTATATTTTTCCTTGATCCCCTGCATACTTGTCGTTTCACCCAAACCCAATAACTTTCTTGCTCTGTTTATATCTTTAAAATCTATTAATTTTTTCATTTATTCCTCTTTTATAGATTTTCTTTATTTCAGCACAATTAAATATTCCACTTAACCTATCATATTCATAAGATTCTAATAATAGAAATAAGCTTGACAGAATATTTAGTACCTATTTTAAAATATATAAAAAATAACAAATCAAAAATTACCATTTTCTCCTTAAATCTTAAATGTCTGCCCTGTTTTTATAAAAATAAAATTATCTTTATATATTTCTTTAAAAATCATCTGCGCATTATATCCTGTGCAATGAGTAGGGCCGACTTTTTCTATTCCCATTTCCTTAAGCTTTTCTGCTATAAATCTTACTTCCTGTTTATTTTTATCAATCAGATGAAATCCTCCAAACACCAGATAAATTTTCATATTAGGAAAATCTTTTTTGACCTGTCTCACAATTTTTATAATTCCGGGATGAGAACATCCAGTAACTATTGTAAGCCCTTTCTCTGTTCTTATAATCAAAGCCTGTTCAGGCATATATTTTCCTTTATACTCGCCAGTGATCTCACCTGTGACAAAAATATTCTCTACAATTTCAGTAACTCTTTCTGTTTCTATAAGTTTACCCTTTAATTTTTCAACTTTTTTCTTAAATTCCGAGCTGAAATTAGGACATGCATAAACTTTGAGCCCTTCTTTATTCTTCAAAAATTTCCAAAGTCCTCCTGTGTGGTCCCAATGGTCGTGGGAAACTACCACTGCCATTATTTTATCTATATTCACTTTTAAATTTCTTATATTCTCTAAAAGCCAGTGGCCGTTTTCTCCTGTGTCAAACAGTATTCTTTCGTCAATTAAGAAAGACACTCCCCACCCGATACGGAGATCTTTATTCATTGCCTCTTTGTCAAAAAGAATCTCTACTTTCATTTTTTATTCTTGTAATAATTTCTTGACAATTAAAAGCCAGTGACACTTTTCATCATATTCTTTAATGTCATATCCCAAACTTTTAAAATACGAGAATAAGAAATTCGTTTTATAAAATTTTCGTGATTTGTTTTTATTTCTTTTGTGGATATATCAGGAATAAACTTCATTTAAAACAGGCTCCTTTTTGTGTCTTATTGGTAGTCTAGCTTCATTAAGGCATACGTTGAAATTCCCCATTTTTATCTTTTTACCTTTACAACCACTGGCAATGATATATTGCTTGCTTAAATCCAGACTTTTTATATGAGCTTTCTGAGAACTATAATTACTAACTAAATCAAGGCCTTTTTTAGTTAGAACAAAAACAGGTATTTTCCTTGAAAGCTGTAGTATTGCTTTCTTTCCTATTATCTTTCTTAATTCTTCCGACGCGCAGCTCCAAACAATGTCAGTATATTTTCCTATCTCTTGAATTCTATCCCTGTTTAAACCGGTGGTACAAATTGCTAAAGATGTTAAAGATATTTTAAAATCGCTTTCTATCTTTCTCAGCATGCTTACAGGAACATCCATTGAAGCGTTAATTGTAACTGCGATATTTTTATACCCTAGAGAGGCTGCCTTTTCTATCCCCTTTATCTGATCAATGGTGCCGCCCTGAGAAATCACATGTGAACCTGTTTTTTTAAGCTTTCTTATTATTCCTTGGATTGGAGAAGTATAGAAAATTCCATTCATACGGGCTCCAATACCCTGAACAACTTCTGGTTTATTTACAATTACTGTACCTGCTCCATCGCAAACGACCACAGATGCATCGATAGACTTTTTTTTCAAAGCATACATTAGAATTTCCGAAGCCCCATATGGTATGACTATATCTTTTCTTAATAATTCCCGTCTTTCCGTAAAATAACCAAATTCAGATATTTTTGACTCTATCGATTGTATTATAGCTTTTTTAATCAAAGAGGGATTACTTGATAAATTTATGTTTTTGTATAGAAAACCAGCAAGAGGACAATATGCCATATAAGGATTTGTAACTTCAATTACCCTGCCATTTGATATAACAATGTATGAAGAATAAAATCTTATAATGTGTAAATCCCTATAGCAAGCCCTTTTAACATATTTTACGTCTCCAATCTGATTTAGCAGTCTCTTAATTGTAATGTTCATTATCTTTTGCAGGCTCCATCATCTGAACAACTCCTGCACTCTCTACAAGATGAGATATTTAAACCTGAGACCATTATTTTTTCGATACTTAATTTAAGTCCACTTTCAGCATTGAAATATTTACAACTGTTTAACCCTTCCAGGAATTTATTTAAAAGCTCGTCTGTATTTCCACTCCGCCTTGGACTGCCGTATATTGCCGCGATCTTATAATCTTTTGTTTTATGTATTCCATCTGATAACATTTTATTACCTATTAATTCTTGCTGAATAAATCAATTTTTTGGCGAAATCGCGGATTTATTAATCTTAAATTTGTTTAATATTTTTAATTTTAATCAATTATTAAGCATGAACTAATTAGCTTATTTTTTATTTAACTGTTTTGCAAAAACATCTCAAATTTTATCTTTTCACCCGGCTTTATAATCAAAAACTGTCCGTCCCAATCACCGCTAACGAGATTTTGAAAGTACTCATCATTACCTTTGACTTCTTCAAAATCAAGGCTTAGTTTTTCAGCCTGCTCGGAAGAAATTTTTCTCCATTCTTCCGGATCATAATTACCCGTATTTATAAATACCAGGCGGGTATAATTCTTAAGCATCTCCTTTAAAAGCCATTGCAAGGTCTCTTCCCCGTACTTTTGGAGCATCTCTGAATAATTACTGAGCATGGGATTTTCACTCTCACCTATGTAGCCGCGGGTAAGATAATAACTGCCGGGAGCTTTTGAGATCTGTTTTTTATATTCATCTGCAGAACCAAGTAGAAGTGATATGCAATCATCACATCTTGGAAGGACTATAAAAGTGTTTGGGGATACAAGTCCCTCCACTGATTTTCCGCAAAGTCCATAACCCGATATGATCAAACCAAAATCCTGTGATCTGTCTATTTCTTCCTGCAGTATGCTTCTGAGATGGTCGCTTCTTTCGTGAAGCCTTTTTTCAAATTTAACTACCTCCCAGTTTGCCGGCAGTCTGTCCTTTACCTCATCCAATACGACATTACAGGTTATAAACTTTATCTTTTTATCCTTTATATTTATTTTTTCCAATTAAGTAAACCTTTCTGTCAAATTTTTCTTTGCCAGCTTAGATAAGATCCGTTTAAATTCCAGATATTTTTGAATCCTGAATTTTTCAATATCCTGTAAGCAAGGTAGCTGCGGTAGCTTTGCCTGCAGTAGATTACAATGCTGCTGTTTTTATCCAGCATACTCAAATTCTCTCTTAACTCATCAATCGGAATATTAATCGCATTTTCAATATGACCCGTACTGTATTCCTTTTTAGTCCTTACATCAAGTATTACTATATCTTCTTTATTTTCAATTTTACTTTTCAGTTCTTCAACATCCATATAGCTGTGCTCGCCTTTTTTAATGTTTTCGCCAATCATCCCCAGAATGTTTACAGGGTCCTTGGCTGAGCCGTATTCAGGATGGTAGCAAAGATTTAAATTTATAAGATCCCAGATCTTCATTTTTGCCCTTATAACAACAGACATAATATCGACCTTCTTGTCCACACCTTCCTTGCCGATTGCCTCAAACCCCAGCACTGTACCTGAACGCCTGTCATAAATTACAAGCATGTATACCAGTACGGCACCGGGATAATAACCAGCATGATTTAATGCGTGCAATTCAATTTTTGCGGCATCTATTCCTGCACTTTTTGCCATATAAAAACTGATTCCAGTTTTTGCTGCCGCAAGATCAAGGACTTTGATGATGGAAGTCGGTATGCTGTCAGTAAATCTATCATTTCCACCCGCAGCATTATAACCGGCACACCTGCCCTGTATGTTTGCTATCGATGCAAGATAATATGACTGTTTACTGCCAGTAACGAAGTCCTTGCATTCACAGCAATCACCAGCTGCAAAAATATCAGGGTTGCTGGTCTGCATATATTCATTAACAGTAATTGCACCGGATTCACCTATAGAAAGTCCGCATTGCATAGCAATTCTTATGTCAGGTCTTGCGCCCATACCAAGAAATAACATATCGCTAAAAAGCTTTTGGCCTCCTGAAGTCAGAACTGAAATAATTTTTCCTTCATCATTTTTTTCAAAACTTTTTATTTCCGTGTTCTTTAAAATACTTACACCTTTGTCAATGAGATAATTTTCAAGATATTCAATTATTTCAAAATCAAAAGCCGGCAGTATCTGTCTCATTTTTTCAATTATTGTTACCTTAAATCCTTTTAAAAGCAGTGCATCTATAAGTTCAAGCCCTATATAACCTCCTCCGACTATGACTGCATGCGGTTGCGACTTTTTAGCATCGTCATCTTTTAATTCTTTATTTATATCCTTTGTTAAAAAACTCATATATTCTTTTAACCTGATAGCATCGTCGATAGTCCTTAGAGAGAAAGTATTTAAAGCATTGCAAAGTTCAGGATCTATGGACAACTGAGCTGTACCGGTTGATATTATAAGCTTGTCATAGTTATCTGAGAATTCCCTGCCTGATCTCAAATCCTTCACCTTTATTGTTTTGGACCCGGGATATATTTCAGTCACTTCATGCAGTACATTTACTTTTATGTTAAACCTTTTTTCAAACTGCTGTACTGTATTTATAATAAGACTACCAATATCATTAATTTTTCCAGAGACAAAGTATGGAAGCCCGCATGTGCCATAAGAAACATATTTATACTTTTCATAAATAACAATCTCAGCTTCTTCGGATTTTCTTCTTGCTTTAACTGCTGCAGATGTCCCTGCCGCAACACCTCCTATAATGACTATTTTTAGTTCAGATTTTTTTATTTTTTTTGTTGGATCTTTGGTCATTTTTACCTTTCTGGTTATATATCTTGGCTCATTTTAAAAATATTGTTGATTTTTTACACTGCCTTAACTGAGCATGCCCTAAGGAGCAGATTGTTTTGAAATTTCTCAATTTTATATCCGCAACTTTCGCAGAAATACTCGTACGTCGGCATAATTACCTCCGCGCTTTACCTATCTTTTTACCTTCATTCTTTTAAGTTAATTTGCTCTCTCTAATTCTTCCTCAAGCAGTCTCCATATGGTGCGTAGTGTCTTTGTAACCTGATTATTTGAATATTCTATTATTGTTTTTCCCTCAACAATTGACTTTACCACTGCTTTATCAAAAATTACCTTACCAAGGATTTTAATATTTTTATCTTTAAACCAGCACTCTATTTTTTCAGTCATATCACAATTCAAATCGTACTTATTTATTATTACCTTTACCGGAACATTGAAGTGTTCGGTAACACTAAGTACCCTTTTAGCGTCATGCAATCCTGACAGCGTTGGCTCAATTACTATTACAGCACAATCCACGCCTGTAATAGAAGCAATTACCGGACAGCCTATACCCGGTGAACCGTCTATAATAACCCACTTGTAGTTTTTCTCTTCAGCAATCTCTTTTGCTTTTTGCCTGACCAGAGAAACCAGTTTCCCTGAATTTTCCTCAGCAATACCCAATTTAGCATGAACCAATGGACCAAATCGGGTGTCTGATACGAACCATTTACCGGAAGTATTTGCTTTCATCTCAATGGCATTTTGCGGACAGACAAAACTGCAAAATGCACACCCCTCACAAGAAATAGGATCAATAGTAAAATCTTCTCTTACAGCTTCAAACCTGCATACTACTTTGCAGGCGCCACAACCCTCACAGCGGTCTATGTGTGTAAAAGCCGTAACACCACTTTTAAAAACATGCGAATTTTTTATTTTGGGATTAAGTAATAAATGCAAATCTGCCGCATCCACGTCACAGTCAGCCATAACCTTATCTCTGGCTAACGCAGCAAATGCACCAGCAATAACTGTTTTTCCTGTGCCGCCCTTTCCACTTATAATAACAATCTGCTTCATTTTTATTACCCTTGATCTTATCTTCGGCTAATTATTACCTTTCTTATCCTTTTAAATAATCTCTGGAATTTTTCTCTGTATTCTGGCAGTACTTCAACAATAGAATCGCCTCGAGAATAAATCTCGGCTATTTTTTTACTAAAAGGTATCCTCATCAGTATGGGTATATTTTCTTTAATACAATATTCATCTGTTTTTTTATTACCCAGGTCAGAACGGTTAATTATAACTCCAAATGGAATCTTGAGTTTCCGCACCACTTCTACAGCCAATGACAGGTCGTTCAACCCAAATGGTGTGGGCTCAGTAACAAGAATGACAAAATCAGTATCTTTTATTGCCGTAATTACGGGGCAGGAAGTTCCGGGAGGCGAATCAATAATTACAGTCTTTTTTTTATCAATGTACTTTTTTACCGCCCTGATAACTGGTGGGGACATCATCATTCC
>Ga0307378_10014103_pt1 | contig 10069 bp, 10 predicted proteins | sample UN1MG_FD_202238 | JGI IMG/M metagenome (GOLD analysis project Ga0307378, IMG submission 202238) | Soil microbial communities from Risofladan, Vaasa, Finland - UN-1 | ecosystem: Environmental > Terrestrial > Soil > Coastal area > Acid sulfate soil | place: Finland: Risofladan, Vaasa | collected... | reverse complement strand
GGCAGAGCCGCCGGCAGAGCCAGCACAGTCGCCCGATCTCCCGGAGGGCAAGTGATGCAGAAGGTCATATTGGTAACGGGGATCTCCGGATCAGGGAAGACGCACTACGCCGATGCGTTTGGAAGTCCCGTTCTACACTTCGATGAGATCCACGACTACGATGTGGACGAAACCGACCATGCCCGCGTGACTGCCTGGAGGGAGGAAAACGCAGCCAGTCCGATACTGGTGGTTGATGCGTGGGTGCTCCATCTGGACACTAACCTAGAAAAGTTCCGTCTGCTTTGCGGTGTGTCTGAAGAAAACTTCGAGATTCACGTGGTCTACACTACCCACATGGAACTCTACTTGGGTCAATTACACAAAGAGCAGGATGGACACTACAAGCTCACGGACGACCAACGCGGGCTGGCGAAGCACGGCGACGTGTGGACAACTAAAACGGGCAATTTTGCCAGACGCATACAGGGGTTTTCTGACGCCGGCTTGCGGGTAAGATGGTTTTTCAGGCACGACGGCACGTTTACCGAGTACCCCAACTCCGAGCACATCGTGAAAGTTCTTGCGACTGATCCGGCGACCGAGTTCCTGGCGTGGGTGGACGAAAGGCTAAGTGACAAGCTGTACCAAACCATAGAGCTTGACGGCAAGATAATCAGAGAAGGGTACACCGAGTCAGAAAAGTCGTGGGACACAATCGCGGGCTGGGGGGACGCGGTCAGGAAGGAGTCGCTGCAAGTTGACGTAAACTACAGGCTTGACTGGAGCGGCAAGTCCGTCAGGGACATCGGTTGCTACCTGGGGTTTTTCTGCTTTCGTGCAGAAAGGGCTGGAGCGGCGGCAGTGGCTGGGTTCGATCACAGTCAGCCTGGATTGGATGTTGCTACTCGCCTGGCTGAGATGCAGGGCTCTAACTGTCGTTTTGAAAAGAAGGAGTTTCCCGCCGACACCATCACGGAAAAGGTGGACGTGTGCCTCGTGATGAATGTTTTGCACCACATTGTTCCTGACTGCGATACCCCGGAGGCCGCGGCGTTTCTTGGGAACGTGTTTGAGCACTCCAACGAGGTCATCTTTGAGATTGAAAGGAATACCGAAGCGGCGGTTACTGCGTCGGCAAAAGCAAGCGGTTTCCTGCTGGCCAATGAAGCCGAGTCTCATCGGGTAACGACGACCGGCGTGAGGCGACTGCTCCGTTTTGTGCAATCGCATAGTGCATTACGAAAGCACTGGAGAGAGTGCCATGCGGCCAGCGACGAGCAGATGCTTTCCGGTAGCCCTCCAGCTTACGTATTGGGAATACACGAGATAGTCGTTCCCCAAGGAGGCACTGTTTTGGATATTGGGATTGGTCTCGGAGAAATGGCCCGGTACCTAAAAGAACAGGGTTGCCATGTTCACAGCATGGACATCACAGAGGAGGCACTTGACAAGGTGGCCGACGTAACGGAGGCCCGGTGGCTCATAACCGACACGCTGCCTGCCGGCATGTTCGACTTGGCGATATGTCACCTTGTTGCTCAGCACGTCTCCGACGATGATCTGGTACCCGAGCTGAGAAATGTCTTGCAGAGCCTAAAGCCCGGGGCAGTGCTGTCTATCCAGTTTGCCATGCGTCCCGACGCTGTTGGCCAGGTGCATGAGCTGATAGATTGCCGTCTTGGTGGAGCGTGCCGCGACTCAGAACGGGCTCGCCGGATTGTTGAGCAAGCGGGCGGAGAGGTCGCGTATAAAACCCAGCCGATAACAAAGGGCGTTACGTGGTGGTACATTCTGCACTGCAAGGCCAGGGAGCAATGAACCTCAAAGAGCTACTGGTGGATTTCGGGACACGGTGCAACAACGACTGCGTGTTCTGCCGCCGACTAGACAATGTGGTTCTGCGGCTGAAGGACTTTCACAACTTTGAGTCCTTGGTCGAGAACGCCCAAAGGGTGGATGTCACGGGCACCGGGGAGTTCACGCTTCATCCCGACTTTTACTCAATCGTAGACTTGCTAACCGCTGCTGGAAAGCCGTTCAGGCTGGTGTCAAACGGCACCACCATGGACCACGAGCTTGTCGAGTACCTCGACAAGAGCACACTGAACGAACTGTGCATTTCGCTCAACAGCCTCGACCGGCAGACCTATCTGAAGCTGTGTGGGCGTGATCACTTCGACAAGGTAATGCGCAACGTCGTCCACATTGCCGGAGGGGAAAATAGCTTCGAGTTTTTTGTTAGTTTTGTAATGACGACGCTCAATCTGGACGAGTTGCCAAGGATAGTGGACTTTGCAAAGCAGCACGGGGTCATTGCCAACTGCATGGACCTGACGCCAACCATTAAGGACTACCCAGAGGGCCTGCTAATTCCAGACACTCCGGAAAACCGAGAGAAGATCAGGGTGGCACAGGTATATTCGTACGACATCGGTGCTAAGGTTGGAATTTTTAGGCTGGAGACCAGGGGTAGCGGTCCAACAGATCCACTGGGGAAACTCATCCGCGGCTGCCGCTGGCCACACGAAACCATGTGCATCCAGACCACGGGAAACGCGGTGCCTTGCTGCTGGTGCCAAGTTCCTATGGGAAACATTCGGGTACAAACGGCCGAGGAGATATGGAGCGGGGTGGTCTATGCCGACCTGCGAAAGTGCATTGCCGCGGGCGACATCAAATACTGCAAGAATTGCAGGGGATTCGGATGAAAGTCTCCGTATGTATGGCCACGTACAACAGGCCACAATATCTCGAACGAGTGCTCCGCAGCATCGTGCGGCAGAGCCCGCCGTTCGACTACGAGATCATCGTGGCCGACGATGCTCCACAGAATGAAGACAACCGCCTCGTCTGCATGGAGTTTCCTTGCGTTACCTACATTCGTGTGGATCGCCCGCCCGGTTACATGAACCCGGCTCGTGCCCGAAACGTCGCGTACCGTGCTGCCACCGGGGAGATCATCATTTGCCAGAGCGATGATGTTGAGCACCGCGGCGAGGCAATGGCTGGCCTGGTGGACGCACTAAAGCCGGGAACCTTCGTGATCGCCACCGTCTTCAACGTCGACCTACAGGGGCGGGGGGTACTAAAGCCGATCTATGAGTTCACTGGCCCAAACTGTCGCCGTCCACTGTTCTTCCTTGGTGCCCTGTACCTCAAGGACCTGTATGCCGTGGGCGGAAACGACGAACGATTCGTGCACCCGGGCCTGGATGATAACTGGTTTGCCGACTGCCTTAAAAAAGGTCTTGGTCTTCGGGCGAGGTATGCCACTACGGTCATTGGGAGCCATCTGAGCCACGAACGCCCAAGCGACCTTGCGCAGAGGGTGGACCAGTCCATGGCGGTCTACAAAAAGCTGACCACCAATGCCAAGACTCATGTTGGCCGCTGGACGACGGAGGACGCTCCCTGGACGACGATCCCTCGCCGTATGTCGTTCTTCTGGATCAGCCAGATGAGCTGGCTGCGATGGTTGACGCTGAAGACGTTTAGGCTGAACAACCCGGATTGGGAGGTGGACGTTTACGTTCCGACCAAGGGGTGCTCCCCAAAGCGGTGGAAGACGCACGAGGACGACGACAACAAATACAAAGGGATCGACTACCGCCTCCGGATGGACGGCCTAAACATCAACTTCAAGGAGTTCGCACCTCCGGACGCCAGACTGGCAGCAGCCCAGATGTGCGACTTTTTTGAGTGGGAGCTGCTTGGCGGCCCAGGCGGTTTCTATGCTGACCTAGACATCCTTTGGCTGAAACCGCTGGACCCACTCTGGAAGGCCGTGCGGCACGCTGACGCCATGTGGTGCTTAGAGGACGGATTGCTTGCTATCGGGCTTATGGCCTCCAAGCCGGGATGCCGGTTGTTTGAGGAAATTGGGGCGTTTGCCGCCTCTAAGAACCATTCGATTGCACACGGATACCAAGACTACGGAACAAACATGCTGTACGAGATGTTCCCGCCGCACGGGGGGAACGGAAGGATCGGGACCCAATCGCTTGCTGAGATGAAGCGAAGGTACCCCGGCCTGAATATCGTGTCGGTTTCGAGCGAGACTGTTTACCCGTTCGACTGGAGAGAGATTGGCAAGATATTTGAAGAGAACCACCCGATGCCAGCTAACAGTATTGGGATGCACTGGTTTGGTGGCGATCCGATCTCGCAGAAATGGAACGGCCTGCTGACCGAGAAAGACTGGTGGGAGTACGAAAACACATTCACTAACTGCCTGGTGGAGGCACATGAAAGTCGCCTTAGTCTATCCAAACTCTGAGAAGTGTGTGAACCAGGGGCCGGGCTGCATCGCATCTGCCGTGTTCCAGGCGGGGCACGACCTGGATTTCTACGACCTGGTGTACGTCACGGAGGAGTATGCCGTCGAACGGGTGGTGGCTGGGAACTACGATGTGGTCATGCTTTCGGCTTCGACGCTGTTTTATGCCCAGGCTGCCCGTATCGCCGCCAGCATCAAGACGGCCGTGGGCGTGCCCATTCTACTGGGGGGGCTACACGCAACGGTGATGAAGGGCGAGCTTTTGAACGAATGCCCGAACATAGACTACCTCTGCGTGGGGGAGGGTGAAGAGTTCGTTGTGGAGTTCCTTGATGAGCTGAACGACGGGGACATAACCTACGTGCGAAACCTGGCCTACCGCGACGAAGACGGCAAGGCTGTGGTAAATCCGGTCAGGCCGTGCGCGAGCCTGGACAGTCTCCCCCCGTTTAGGTATGGCCTGTTCCGGCCAGATTCGATCGTGCAGCCCTACCCGAAGCCGGGGTTCTGCTACGTCTACGCCACACGGGGATGCCCGTACAACTGTGCGTACTGTGCCAACTCGTGCTACCTGGACCTGTACGGGCGGAATTTCCTGCGGACACGCAACGTCGATGCCGTGATCGAAGAGCTGCTCTGGCTCAAGGAGACCTATCCGGTAGAGATCTTCTACTTCGGGGACGAGATGATCCTGTTCGACAAGGATTACTGTACCAGGCTGTTCACGAGAATCCACGACGAGGTGAAGCTGCCTTACGGTTGTATGGTACGGGTAGAGAAGGTCACGCCAGAAGTAGCCACCATGATGGGGGAGACTGGGTGCCGCTACGTTTCGATGGGCGTCGAGTGTTCGGACGAGGCCCTCCGGAAGACCATGAACCGGCACATGAGCAACCAGCAGATCACGGAAGCGTTCGGGTTGATGCGGGCGATACCGGGACTAACCATCACTGCCTTTTCCATGAAGGGGTGGCCGGTTCCCAACGACGCGGAACTTACCAGGAAGACCAAGGAGTTTGTTGACAGGCTCAGGCCGGACATCCATCAGGTCAGTACCTTTTTCCCGTTCCCGGGAACAAGGCTCTACGACTACTGCGTTAAGCACGACCTTATTGATTGGGGCAAGTGGCGGGGCGTGACGGACGTGAAGAGCTATTTCGCCGTGTCGACCCTCAAGCCAATACCACAGTCTGGAGCGTTTGATGAGACCTAAAGTACCAAGGCCCACCCCACCCAAGTCCAAGTACCGCGGCGTCTGCTGGCACAAGAAGCAGAACCAGTGGCGGGTGTCGGTCGTCAAGTGGGGGAAAAGGTTCTACCGGGAGTTCAGGGACGAAGAGGTTGCGGCCCGGGTTTACGACATGGTGGCCAAGATCGTCCACGGCCCGGACGCCCAGCTCAACTTCCCTGAGGACAAGGGAATGGTGCCCCCCGAAGGCGTCACTCGAAACGAGATCATCGCCTGGCTTGTTCTGGCCAAGCTGGTTCGCCCCAGACCCACTCAAGAGTAGTTACCACACCACTCTGGCTTGACAGTTCCCAACATTTGGGCTATACGACATGGGAACTTAGGCAATCCAGGATACGCCCGGACCCTCTCTCGCAAAGATCCATCCGGCGGCGGATCTACCCCCGTGCAAGAGAGGTTCCTCACAATGCCGTTGATTTCCGACTCACCGCCGAAAGCTCCGGATCCTCTGGCCGCTCCCACGCAAGATCCTGCGGCCCCCCCTCCAGAAGCAGCCGATCCGGTAAGCCCTCCCTCGCCAGATCCAGCCCCGGCTCCGGTTGACCCGAAGCCAGGCGACCCTTCTCCAGTCGACTCCGACGACGCAATCGATCCCTTCGACTACCTCCAAGATCGCACGGGGCTTGAAAACCTCCGTGACCTCTCTGGGGGGGACGTCGACAAGGCCCTCAAGATCCTCGGGGACGGCTATCGTTTTGTCGGCCGCAAGGATGAGGATGCTGCCAAGTTCAAGGCTCTACGCGAGCGGCTTGGCGACGACGGGCTCCAGCGCCTCCTGGAACCGCAATCCGCTGGAGACAACGGTAAAGACTTCCGGTTTACCAAGGAACAGGTCGAGGGCTGGCGGGCCCAAATCGAGGCTGGCAGTGCGACCCAGGAAGTCCAAGACAGCTACCGCCGTGCCCATGCCGCAATGACGGACGCGATGGTCAGGCTTACGACTGACCGCGACAGTCTCCTAAAGGAAACAATCGAGCCGTACCTGAAGGAGATGAAGGAGATCAGGGAGACGGTCCAGCAGACTGTCTCGCAAACCCAGCGACAGACGGCGGTTCAGTCGTTTTTCGGGCAGCACAATGCCGAGCTGTTCGTCGGCGGCGATCCGAACGGCGACCTCACCCCTCTCGGGAAGAAGATGGAGAAACTGTATGTTTCAGATCCCGACATCAAGAGGCTGGGCGACGGATCGATTGAACGATACAGGATGGCCTACCGCTTGGCCACGGCCTCGCAGCCAAAGCCAAGTCCGGGCAAACCGGTCAACCCCAACAGCGTGGCCAGTCCGGCACTTTCGCCCAGTACGGGCGAGATCCCGACGGTGCGTGAGTTGGTGAGGGCCGGGAAACCCCTCTCTGTTGTCGAGGAAATGCTCAAGAACGGGCAGGCCCGGATGCAGGACGAGGAGTAACAAAACATCGAAACATCGTGGCGGCCGTTGGATTGCGAGTGAGGGGCGGCCAAGACGATAACGCCGGGTGGGATAGACAATCCCAAAGAGGATCTTGATCACCCGGCCATAAAACACCCGACCTCCGCTCGCACCCTCCTCGCATTGGAAACTTCGAAACTTACGAGGTACTCACATGGCTGAGCATATCCAAATGACCCCGAGGGTGCAGCTCGGTGTACTAACCCAGTACATCGAGAAAGAGATCGACGCCACGGTTCGCAAGAGCGTGGTTCTCGATCAGTGCATGAAGCGGGGGAAGATGACGTACAGGGAAGGTGGGCCCGACATGGCCTGGCTCCCGAAGTTCGTCGCGCGGAAGATCACCGCCGGCACCGGTTATCCTCGGATGACCTTTCCCAGCACCCCGGTCGAGCGGAAGGCGTCCTTGCCGTACCGCGAATACCACCTGGGTGAGTCGGTTCCGCTCATGGACCGGCTGGCAGTTCAGAACTCCAGCCTGGTCGTGTCGAATCGGCTGCAAAACGTCGCGGAGCAGTGCACCAGGGACTTCGTTGTGGACCTGGCCACCAAGGTCTACGGCGACGGCCACGTCGCGGGGTCGAAAGACATCCACGGCTTCGAGTCGATGTACGGCACCGTGGCGAGTCCGAACGAGTTGCTGACCTATTCGCCCGTAGCGGATCCCAGCGACACGTACGCTACGCTGCACACCGATCTCGGCTACTACAACGGCGACTGGACCGCAGTGTCCGGTGGGTCGTGGCCGACAGGCTCTGGCGACACCTCGTACGCTGCCTGGAGCCCGATGATCATCGACTACAACAACACGCTCCTTGGTGGAACGACCGCCAACTGGGCCAACCAGTGGCAGCAAGCCATTCGGTATGCCTTGATGTACACGGAGCTGTTGACCAGCGAGCAGCCAGACGTCCTCTGCCTGAACCCCGGGCTGTTGATGTCAGCCAAAAACTCGCTGATTTCCAACCAGCAGATCCAGATCACCGCGGCTGCGCAGGACGTGGACACCGGCTACAAGGTGCTCAAGTTCGACGGCCTGGACATCGTGACCGAGTACGGCCCGATGGAGGCGGTTGGCTACTTCGTCAACTTCAGCAAGTTGGCGATCCGCTGCATGACCAGCAAGCTGGTCGAGATGCAGACCGAGCAGGACATCGTGACCTTGAGCGACCTCAAGGCCCTGTACTCCGTCCTGAATATGCAGTTTGACGCCCCGCCCTTCTTCCCGAAGTTGCAGGGCATCTCCACCGCCGGTACCTAAACCGTCGGAAGGTCACGAGCGAAAACCGTTGGATTAACTCAACAAGTAAAAGACGACAAGGAGCATGTCCATGTCAGATTACCTGCGTGAGCTGCCTTTTCCGAGGGGCAGCACTCTTTCGTGCGCGAGCCTCATTTCCCTGGACGATTCGACCATGAGCCAACTCGAAGGTCGCCTGGTCCAGGTTGAGGACACCGAGCACGGCACGGGTGAGCAGATCACCCTGCGGATTGTCAAGAACGACACGGGCGGCGACATCACTGTCTCTAAGAAGCTCGCGGCGTTCAGCACCACCTCCGAGAGCGATTACGGCTGCCGCATCGGCACGTTCGTGAACACCACGGACGGCGGGGTGTGCAAACCGATCGACGACGCCTACACCATCACTACCATCCCCGACGACGATCTGTTCTACGTCGTGGAAGAGGGGTCGTGCGACATCGTGTCGGCTGCGGGTGGTATCACTTCGGCTGCTGGTGAGGCAGTGTCCTCGGACAACCTCGGTTGTATCAAGGACAACGCATCGGCCGCCGGCAAGTACGTGGTGGGTGTTTTGCAGGAAGCCGCCACCGTGGCGGCGACCGCGTACCGGGTCCGCGTGTCTGCCGGCATTGCGCCTCCGCCGGCTGCCGGGTAACCAGTAACGTGGGAGACGCCCTCTCCGTCTGGAGCCGCTGCCAGGCGGAGGGGGCTGTGGGTTTCATGGTGAACGGGCACAAGACTGAGAGCGTGGAACTCTACACTCTCCTCGACGGCCTAAACCGCCGTGTACCCAAGTCGCTCCGGCGTGCGTTTGAGGGGGCGATGCTTTACGAGGCGTCGATCCGCGACCTTTACAAAGTTGTGCACACTGTACTTAGCTTCGAGCTGCACGACTGGGGGTGCGAACTTGACAGGGAAAAACTGCGGCGGCAGACCAAGGATCTGGCTAGAACAATTGAGCATGCAATGCCCTACGTTCGCTGCCGGTGTAGAGAAAAACCGTGTCCAGTGTGTGACGGAAAGAAATGGTTGACCAAGCCACAGTGGATCGAGAGCGGGCAGTTAGATCCGGGCGAGCCCGAATTAGCCTATCTGGAACCATCGACTCCCAGCGTTCCGCGATCCCACTACCAGGTAAGAGGACGACGCTTTACCGCAACGTGGTCACCTGTGGAGATCGGCAAATTGCTATCGTCGCACACGGAAACGCCGCAAACCAGCTAGCCGGGGCGTTGGCTGGTTCATGGCTTGAGCTTGAAGGGGATTTGGTTGTGCACGAATGGAAGACCGGAGACCGAGAGCAGCGACAGGCCGCCGAGGTCGAGGTCGACGCCGTGAGGTTGATTGACTAATGAGCGGCACTACATCGGCCGACATCCTCACCAGCATTGCCAACCGGTCCCTGCCAAGCAGCAAGCAAATTCTACTGAGCGTGCTTGAGAAGGTTGGCGGCGTCGAGGGGATCGCTGAGAAGATCGCCTCCGACTATCAAGCCGCGGCGGATGGCAGTGCCGGACGAATCCGGCTTGACGCCATGTTGATGGAGGCCATGGACGCACAGGCTCCTGACGTGGAGGACGAGACGTTCGAGGATGACGATCCGGAGGAGCAGCTGGCCATTTTGGCGGCAGCAATCCGCGGCCTATCACCACCAGAACGACAACGTCTTGAGGAGCTAGTGAGCGTCGATGGGTAACGGCGATCTGCTTTCCATCATCGAAGAGCATGGCGACGAGCTGGCTGACAGCTTCGTTCGCTCCAACAGCAGGGCCAAGAAGCCCAGCAAGAGTGCCGTGCGGGGCGTAGTTGAAGCGTACCTTCGCCACAAGTCGGCCCTTCACTGGGACGGTGCCAAGCTGGCCCGTCCGCTAAAGCACGTCGAGGCTTTCT
>Ga0307378_10014102_pt1 | contig 10069 bp, 12 predicted proteins | sample UN1MG_FD_202238 | JGI IMG/M metagenome (GOLD analysis project Ga0307378, IMG submission 202238) | Soil microbial communities from Risofladan, Vaasa, Finland - UN-1 | ecosystem: Environmental > Terrestrial > Soil > Coastal area > Acid sulfate soil | place: Finland: Risofladan, Vaasa | collected... | reverse complement strand
GAGTGTTATTTTTAAACTCATATGCACGAACAATATGTGAAACTTTTTCAAGAGAAACAGTTGTCTGTCTTATTCCGTCCACATTATCATTACCGGTTGGAAGAGGGTGATCAAGTTCTGAGTAGAAAGCCCTACGTTTCATTCTTCCATCACAGTTTCCCATACCTTCCTTCAATACACCAGAAGGATACATTCGATGATTTTGATTTACTTCATCAACTGTTTGAATGGGGCAACGGAAGATTGCTTTAGATGGAGTTTCTTTTATCATCTTAGCTTCCGAAAAGATCATTTGCTCAATAATTAAACTACCCATGTTTTTAATCTCCTGACTTTTGTAATACGCTGAATCTGCGTTTTACAGTCTCATATATCTCTAAAATAAATTTATAGTATGTGATGATAATCTCATCCAGTTTATCTTGATATGAATTGAAATTTGCTGATATGATTTCAAATAGTTCAATTCCTTGAGAAACATAATTTCTTACTTCCATTAGTTCTGAATCTGACTCATTTGAAAGATATGATTCTATTGATGTTAAGCGTGAATATATCTTTTTTAATTCATAAATTCTTCCCAATTGTGATGGTGTTTTTTCTTCTTCTTCTCCAAACATTCCCATATTATCCATGCCACCAACATTCATATCTCCACCCAAGTCAGCGCCAGGATCCGCACCAGCATCCACGTTATCTACTCCCGCCATCGCTTTATCTGCTACTCCAGTTGCTTCTTTTTCGGTATCAATTCCTTCAGCCTCACCAAAAGGTAAGTAATTACTTCCCGCCTTTTTACCTTTCGGCTCTGCAATAGGTAAATGAGTTTTATATGGAGTGTCTGCAGCACTAGCATTGCTCACATCTATATCGTCCTCATCTGAACTTGAGTATGATAAGATTGAATTTGAAAATGTCGGGCCAAATAGTTCGTTGGTTACTTCTTTATCAATGAGTTTTAGATCATCACCATACTTTCTAATTAATGTATCTTGTATTTTTTGTAATATTTTACTTGTAGACATTAGAAACCAGCTCCTCCAAATCCTCCGCCCGCTCCTATACCCATCATGGTATCATCGTCTTTCTTTGATGGATCAAGCGTTGAATCAACCTTTTGGTCAATATCATACTTCTTAACTTCTTCCCAGTCAAAGTGTGATAGATATTTCTTCTTTGAGTATTCTTTAGGAATTCCGATTCTTTCAAGACTTTCAATTAGTCCGACTAACTCATTCATATATCTTGCTTCACGTTCAAACTGCAAAGATTTAGGCGTTGGTAAATGTACATCTATATTATCAAACAATACCAGTGCTCGTTCAGGATCAATAATATCAAAAACCTTCATTAATAAATCTGTAATTTCATGACCAAGATATTTTTGATGTCCAATAACAGTTCTTGCAAACAGAATATTCTCTTCACTAAGAGCTGATTTATTTGATAGATTTTCTTCAATACCAATAAAACTTGGTGGTATTCCCCAAGATGCTGTTAGTTGATCCCTCATGAATTTCAACTCATCAGTTTTACTTCTAATATCAACATTACCTTCATTGAATGTACTTATATCCACAAATGGTTTTCCGTCTTTTTGTGGAATATAAACATCTTCAAAAGTTGTAATCATACTTGGAATTGTATCCACAGTTCCAAAGCTATCAAGACTGACTTTACGTTTTCTAAATTCTTCTTTCATTTGTTCAATAGCTTTCTTTGCATCTCTCGGTAAACCAACTTCGATGGCAATCTTACGTTTTTCTGTTGATCGTGATAGACGCTGAATAGCTAATGCCGTTTCAAGTGCCATCAACACCTTTGATGAAAATTGACTTGCATCAAACATAGACTCACCATAAGGATAATATTTAGTTGATGGTCTAACGAAATGTGTCATTTTATCCGGTGGTACATATCTGATCTCCAATGCTTGGTTAGCATCTGTATGTTTGATCATGTACATAATAATATCTTTCAATTCTTTGTTATCTTTAAACTCTTCCATTTGAGGAATTTTGTCTCTGAGATTATGCAGAATTGACATACAAATATTATTAACAGCCTGATCTTCTAATGTAGCACCTGCTATATTCATTCCAGTCGTTTGTGGAAAAACCAAATACCCGAAACAGATTGGAAATAATGCGCTTTGTAATTTGATAACCGAACTTGGTTTGTGAAATATCAATGTTAAATTGGCCAATTTATTCTCTTTGTTAACTTTATTAGTTTTTAATTCTTCCATAAAAGAAGAATAGTCAATTGAAATTTTTAAATTTCGGTCTTTTCTATCCTGCTTAAATGTTTCAGTCCATATTTGTTTTATTCCGTTTTTAATTTGGTCATCAATGTATTGTCTATATCCAGCACTTTCACTAATTATTGATTTACTTGTTACAGCAATCTTTGGTGGAGCAATTTCACAGAAAAAATCTCCATATAACAAAGTATTTTTAACAATCATGTTAAGTTTTTCTTCAAGTTTAATCTGTTTAATAACCTCTTTAACTCGTTTAACTTTTGCCTGTGCAGGAATCTCATCTTGAAGATAGTTCTTCGGTTTAACATCCAGAGATACTTTTGTTATATCATCTGGAGATAGAATATTGTCAACCAGAACATTTAGCGCTCTACTGGCATAATCAATGTTTGAGATGATGGCTTCATACATTTTATATCTCATTAAGCGTACTGATTGACCAAATGAAGCTGGTCCAGCCTGAGCTTGAGAGAATAACCCACCACCACCAAATCCAACTCCAGTGGTTGATTTGGCAATAACAGTCCTTACTAAATCAATATAACCGTTTCTGCCGCTGTGTGACTTATACGATATAATATCTTTTACAGCCTTATCAAGAGCCGCATCAGTCTTCTGTGTTGTCGTACCAACAATAGAAGCCTTCAATTGTGTGTATAAGTCTGTTAATTTATTAGCCATTAATGGGCTCCTTATCTTCTTGCTTTACTCCTAACTCTCGGGGTGTATTTTTGGTGGAGCATTTCTCTATATTTATAGTATAATATTCTATACTTGACCATTCTTTGATACAACGGATCATTTCTTTTTCTGGCTTCAACTGATGCTAATTGGCCAGTGGTTCGTTTAATTTTTGTTTGCTGTGTCACAACCGCTTGAGGGGTTGTCTTGGGAGCTTCATCCAATAGATGTTGAGTTAGAACATCAATTTCAGGTTTTTGGTTGCTCATAATTTATTACCTCTGGCGTGCTTTGATCATTGTCAGATGATATTTCATCCATAGTTTCTTTTCTTATTGAATCTTCCTCATATCTAGTATTGAAATATTCAACCATGTTAAATATAAATGTGTCTTCAGTTCCATAAAAATCAACAAAGACTTTTTTTAACGACGGACCAATAAACTTCAATACTAGTCTTACAAAATCTTGAGATATGGTATTAAATTCTTCATCTTTAACACGCATACCCTCCAATGAATATATAAGAATACGATCCTTATGAATAAGGTCATATGCTTTATTCATATGATACTCAAGAATAGTTAAATAATCCGTAAACCCTTTGATTTGTCTCGTTTGTTTGAAATCCATATACCCATTCCATAATACTCGCAAAGAAACCACAACCAGTATCGCAAAAACAATAATGGACATACTATTTACTATTTGTTCCATATTTTCAACCTCAATCAGAAATAATTCCGTCAGGAGAATCATCTTTCTTTTTCATTTGTTGCTGCATATCATTGTCGATTGAACTTGATGGAAACTCACGTACAACTATGGAGGCTATTTTATTAGGTCGGATTATAACGGAACATGAGGAGGTTTTTACAATAGAAACATTATTGCTTTCAAGAAGCCTGGACAATTCGAGTGTGTACTCATCAAGATCACGGTCATCTCTATCATCAACAACAATAGGTGACGCATTCTCCTGTAAGATAGTTATCTGTTTTGTCATTATTCACTGTCTCCATCTTTCATCAATTTTTCAAGTATTGTTTTTGACTCTGATTCAAGTTCAAGTTCCTCAATAATTACCTCTTGTGGTTCTGCATAATCATAATCAATAACCTCATTATCTTTTTCAGATAATACTTCAACTCTCCAATTGTGAATATCAGCCATTTTCATTTGTAGCTTTAATGCTTTTAAATCACGATCAGTTACAGTTAAAGTTACAGGGGTTCGGACTTTTCTATTATTGAATGTGATAGTTCTTGATCTATCTTCAATTATTAAGGTCTTCTTCATATCAGTCCTTTCAGGATTCGTAAAAAGGTTGAGCAGATATTTAATTCACCTGCTCAACCTTGTAATCCCAGTTATTAAGAGAAAACTTGATTAATCTTCGTCTTCGTCTTCGTCTTCTGCGTCCTCTGCGTCTTCTGCGTCTTCGTCTTCAATTGCTTCTTTGAAGATTTGGAAGGCTTCTTCATAAGCATCAGCTTCATCGCCTTCTTTGTTATCACCTTTTGCTTTAGCTTTCATAGGTGGTATAGGACCAGCTCCAACGCCAGCAGCTTCTTTAACTTCTTCTCCTTTTTTAACTTCAACGTCCACATCGAGATCTTTTTCTTCTTCATCACCGGCTTCTTCTTGTTCGTTGTAGTTTTTTGGTTTTACCATCATATCGGCGTTGTCTTTTCTGTCGGGTACTTGACCAGCATCAACACCTGTACCAGCTTGTTGTGTGCCAGCGCCTTGTGCATCGTCCTCAGGTCCAGAAGCTTCTTTTTCATCAGGGGCTTCCATTCCAGGTTTTACACCATCACCTGTGTAACCCATTACCTCGCTTTCTTCTACTTCTTCTTCGTCTTCTTCACCTTCTTCGTCTTCCATCTCAGCGATAAGTTTTTCGATGACTGCATTTTCAAGACTTTCATTTACATCTTCATCTTCATCAGCATCAGCATCAGCATCAGCATCAGCATCTTCATCTACATATTTCTTTGCTTTTACAGCACTTTTGCCATCAAACTCTTTTTCAGAAACTCTTTTACCTTTAGAAGTTTTACCTTCTTTTGCAAGATCTTTTTCAATCTCTTTTTTGGCTGCTGGAATAGTAGCCTTATCGGATGTTCCAGCTTGCTCTGTGCCAGTTCCTTCAGCATCTTTCATTGCATCAGTTTTGGCTTCTGTGCCATCTTCATTGTATTCCATTTCAGCTACTTCAATACCTTTATCGGCTGTCTCATTGAAGTAATACCTTTCAAGAATACTTGCGGCATCTTTATAAATCGGTAGTTCGCCCTGTCCGTCCCATTTGAGGATCGGGTCTAGCATGGGGCCTTTAAGATCTACGGTTTTTGACGTATCAAACTCAGCAATTGCGGTCTTTAATAAGTTTTGATACGAAACTCTTTTTTTACTCATTGTTAATTTCCTCCTAAGTAATTTCTACACTGATATAGTAATAACCGGGTAGATTGCGACAATTTAAATTTTGTTCTAAATCTGAATCTGGTTTGTTGGTCAGTTCGTTTCTCAAATTGTATGGATTCCTGCAAAATTTGAATACGAAGGAGATGTTTTCTTATCGCCCTTTTTTGAAGTGTCTCCCTGTGATTGGTCAGGACTTGACTTTCTACTTGCACTTTTTGTAGCACTTACAAATTTGAACCTTGAAAAATCAACTTTAAAATCAATTGCCACATTACTTTTTCCTGACCTGTTTTTACCAATTTTTCCGTGAACTAAAAAATCATCAATTGGATCTTTAGCAAGCAATCCAACAAAGTCAGCATGCTCAACTTTTTTGATTGATTCAGAAACTTGATCAACTCCAAGCTCAGATGACTGATTAATTTTGTATGCTGACCTTCCAAGCTGTGTACATGTAACCACCGGTATATTAAATTGTACAGCAAGGGTTTTTAATGCCAATGTAATATAACCCAACTCCAATCTATAAATGTCATATTTAGTATCTGTCTTTAATAGATCAAGATAATCAACATACAGTCCAGCAATACTTTCTTTCCCATATTCTTCTATAGCATCGTCAACAACTCCCATCAAATCAAGAGCACTGATTGTTGTTGGAGGAAAGTATTTCATAATAATTGTTGAACTGTTTTCAGCTAAACGATCATTAATTTTCTTTTTAATATCAACTCTTTGCCTAATATCTCGTAACATCTGTGGTATTGTAATATCAAACAATGGCTGATATGTTCTCATTAATGCTTCTTCAATTGTATTCTCTAATGTTACATAAACATATACTCTATGAATTTCACCTTTAACTGGATGTCTTGCTTTCTCATCTATTTGCAATGGATTCATGGTTGCTGAGTTAATGATTGTATTATTCAGTATTGTAGATTTGCCTGCGCCCGAACCTCCACCCCACACATACAACCTTGAAGGTTCATATCCGCCATATAGAATTTCGTTGTCAAGCAAAGGAAAACCAGTTGGAGTTTTATTTGTTTTATCATATTTTTTTAAGATCATATCAGTTACATGAGTATAATCGTCTTTTGCTAAATCCAATGAGGAAGCTGCTTCAATTGTTATAGCTCTGTTACTCTCCATCATATTTGAGTAAAGAGTTTTGATCGTTACCTCATAGTCTTCAACGAGATCATCAATAGATTCAAATGAACCATCTCTAATAGACTCCAGTACATTGCTCAATTCATCATAATTATTGAACAATGCATTAATTTTTTTACGAAGTCTTACCTGCTTAACAATATCTTCAAATATGTAATCTTTTATTTGCTCATTAATTTTTAAATCTAAAAAATCTCTATGCTGTTTAAATTTATCACTAAATGCAATACTATCTAAAACATTATCAATAGTTTTATCTGTCATTAGCATTTCTGATATTTTTCTTAAGCAGTCTAGTTTGGATTGGATTGGGATAGGAATTTCTATTGTTTCTCTGGATTCGCTAAAGGCTAAAACGTCTATTATATCACGATATAATGCTTTCGTTTGTCTCACTCTTGAATTTTTATTAAGTATCAGCGTAAAACATGAGTTTAGAAATGATTCCGTTATCAAATACTTTACCTCCTGGATCGTACAAATTTACATGTTTGTTACCTTCCTTAATAATACTATCCGATATTTCTTCATCTATTTTTGTTGCAAGCCTTTTAGCCATTGCATATACTATATCATCCTTATTGTCTTTATTAATATCTTTGTTTTTTTCCAGTTGCTTCCTCAAATAATTGACAAGATTTCGTCTTAAGGATAAAGGTGCCGTTGAAGATGTTCCACTACTACTAGAATAGAATATAACTTCTGGCACCCCTGTTATATGTGAAATCCAATCAACTTTTCCTCTCCCTTGGCACTTACTGCACATAGCTGCCATAGTACGAGCATTTTGACTTGATGGGGTGCTTCCTTTTCCCTCACATTTATCGCATAATATTTCACCTTCTTCTTCATTAATTTCAGGAGGCTCAAACTTCATATCCATAAATTCACCTTTGTTTTTTTCCAATTGCTTCCTCAATCCAATCAATTGTTCCATCTCCTAAGCACTTATCACATTGTAATAGGACAGTAAAGCGTAATCCTTTTTTTTTGTCTCTGGGAACGCGTCCCTTACCATCACATTTAGGACAAAACCTTTCACCTTCTTGTAAGTCAATAAATTGCCTCTTAGTTATATTATATCTTTTATTAATCATACAGTCAATACCTTTGTACGCTCATCCAATTCTGTAAACTCGTCTTTCGCTAAATATGTTTTCACCAATGAATGGCAGAAGTCTTCATCAAGGTCTGCAAGAATATCCATTGATCTTGGAATGCTATGCGCTTTGATCCTTTGTTTTTTTGTTAACTTGCCTTGGTTCAAAACACGAGTTATATTAAATAAGGCCTCATACAACTCTTCCTTAGCGCCACTCTCCCACATAGGGTATACAGCCTCAGCAAACTCTCTCATTTCGTGCTGAAGGGTATAATATAAATCAAATGCATATAGCATCGAATACACTTTTACATCTTCCCAGAAGGTATTTCGCGCAGGATCATATAATCCATCAACTGAAATACGTTTGAATCCCCATGTATCTGCAAGATTATCAAAGATCCTCTGAGACATATCGTGAACAGATAAATTCTCCAAAAATTTATACTGGAGATTATCGCTTTTAATATTCATCTTTCTCATATAACCTTCGTCATCTTTAACATTCATAAATCTTGCGTGCATGATTTGCTTGTAAATACCAGAAGAATCATATGTAATATTTAAATCTATGTTGTGTTTATTTTTAACAACTACTCTGAATAACTCATAGAATAACATATCTCTGAAATTAGCACCACCTAAAATATGAAAGTTTAAATAATTTCTTCCTGCTTTCTTTGCTTCGTTGAGCAAAGGAATAAGTGGTAATATATAAATGATACAAGGAATAGACATATCACTTGACATATTAGCAACGATTCCACCAGTCCCATGATATTCAAATGCTTCAAACATATCATTCTCTCGCATTATTTTTGTATATATTTCCCATAGTTTGGGTGTTCTGAAATGATGGACATAAATTATTTTTTTGCGAATTTCATCTGGAAGTGCTTTTGCTCTAAGATATGATTCCAAGTTCTTTTCATAAACATCTTCAAAGTTATGAAATATTTTACATCCGGGACCCGGCGGGATATCCAGGATAAAAGCTTTTTGGTATGAATCTTTATAATCAACAAGCCACTCATAATACATATTATAAAGTCTTTCAGATTCACTTCGTGTTAAACGCCCAATTGAAATTTGAAATCCGCCGCTATCAGCTATCATTGTGCAGTCATCAAATATTCCCATATCACGACATTTAATATATAGGTCTCCTTCTCTAGCATTATATTTATCAAACTTTTTCTTTCCCGGGAAATCCTGACCAAAAGAATGTAAAAACCCAGATGTTGTTGTTGCTAAGAACTTAGATATTTGCTTCCTTGTAAAATTATCATTAAATCGCCCACGTCTACCAGCAATAAAATTATCAAGGATAGTTGCCAGAGTTTCAAACCCCGCTAAGACATATCCGCTTTTTTCCATTTATAATTCCCCTCTACATTTTAATAGTTCTGTTGTTGAGCATTCTGTTTCTGGTCTATGCCCAATTTTAAAATGACATTCTTCACATAAAATTATTCCATTATCTGGATCTAAAGCCATCATTTGATTGGTTTTCTTTGGCTTCTCATGATGAACGTGAAGATTTTCTTTTAATTCACAATATTCACAAAAGTTATAACCATATTCATCTTTTTGTCTATTTAGAACTTCTTGTCTAAATATTTGATATTCTGTATGACTATAGAAAGAATCTTTACTTTCAAATGGATCATAATTTATACCAAAAATAGAACAAAGTTTTTTACATTCATCTGAACAATATAATCTATTTTCTCCCATACCTTTGTTACTATTTAAAGTTTCAACTCTATGATATACGTCTCCTAATCTTGGAACAAACCACTTCTTACATTTATTATAAGAACATCTAACTTCTAGAATATTCTTATCTTTTTCATTTCTTCGCATTTCTTCAACTAATTTGTTTTTAAAATGGTTATAAGTTGGAATTCCTATAGAAAAATACCCACCCTTCCAATTTGGATTCTCATCTCCTTTATATTTTCCAATTCTACTTTTACTTATTTTATCTTTTGTTTCATCAGAAACAAATTTTCCTTTTTGAAACTTTGATATTTTTTTTCGTGTAGAATTTGATATAAACCTACCTTTCATTTTTGAACTGATTTTTTTCTTGTGTTCATCTGATAGATGTTTTCCCAACATACCGCTTGGAGATCCTTTAGAAGTTTCACTGTTTTTCTTTCTTATAATTGGACATTGAGTAAGAAATTTACTACAACACCATTTTCCATTTTTAAATTGGTATGATGCTTCTTGCCCACATCCATAATAACACATCACCATTACATAAATCCTTTACTTTACTTTGTTTGTTTTAATTTTTCCGATTTCTAATTGTTTCACAATAAATGGTTCGCCTGTCGATGTATTAAAATATTTAGCAGTTTGAAGTGCCATTAACACTCGGTCTTCTCCATTTATATTTAGTTCTCTAG
>Ga0307378_10014100_pt1 | contig 10069 bp, 8 predicted proteins | sample UN1MG_FD_202238 | JGI IMG/M metagenome (GOLD analysis project Ga0307378, IMG submission 202238) | Soil microbial communities from Risofladan, Vaasa, Finland - UN-1 | ecosystem: Environmental > Terrestrial > Soil > Coastal area > Acid sulfate soil | place: Finland: Risofladan, Vaasa | collected... | reverse complement strand
AATACTACGAATTTTTTTAACTCACAACATTTTTTCCATTCATATTTTTCCCTTCTCGCCTCTTTGATCAACTACGGCCTGGCAAAAACATTTCGCCCGGCTCTAACTGGTCAAACCCTAACAACCACTTAATAAGCTTGGAAAAACAGCTTGACAATGAATCTTATTCCGATATATTTTATCCGAGTTTATCCTGGTTTGTCAGGATAAAAGGCATCAAAGGCTGAACCCATGGCAAAGATTCCCTTGCGCTGATAGCAAGAGGCCGATGGGAGACAACAACCTATAAGACCAAATGTGAGTGGAGACAAATAATGAAAGATCGATGGCTCTCCGTAGACGATATTGCGGCTTATCTCGGTATCAAGCGGGATACCGTTTACAGGTGGATAAGTGAAAGAAATATGCCGGGGCACAAGATCGGTCGACTCTGGAAGTTCCGGAAAGAAGAGGTCGACGCGTGGATGCGAAGCAGTGGTGGCACAAAAAAGCGCAAAGACGGTGACAAGGAATGATGTGAAAAGGGATATGAATGATGTAAATCTGTTCCGCATCAAGGGCGATACCGTTCAGTATCTCGAGGGTAAGCAAAATCGAGAAAGGCCGGTAATGATTAGGCATCAGAATCAGAGGAGAAGCTACGCATGACATCATCCAGCCTAAGAACATCCGGCATGCTGCCGGGCTGCAGTCCGGCCGGGATTTTGTTATCCCCGACAAACCCAACAGCCGTTTGCAGAAGTACAGTCTGACCGATGCGGGGAAGCGGTTACTGGAATCTATGCAGAAATAGTCGAAGGATAAAAATGAAACTAAAAACACGGTTACAACCATGAAATCTGTGGGAATAGTCAGAAATTATATAATAACTGGAGAAATACATGGCAAAAGCCAAAAACAACAACACCGAAGAGCCGATTGAAAAACAGCTTTGGAAAGCAGCCGATAAGCTTAGAAAAAATATTGATGCCGCAGAATATAAACATATTGTTCTGGGGTTGATATTCCTCAAATATATCTCTGATGCCTTTGAAGAATTATTCAGCAAGCTCAAAAAGGGTGAAGGCGAATATGCCGGTGCCGATCCAGAAGACAAGGACGAATACAAGGCAGAGAATGTCTTTTTTGTACCGGAAATTGCCCGCTGGTCTTATCTGCAATCCAAAGCCAAATTGCCGGAAATCGGCAAAGAGGTTGACAATGCCATGGACGCCATTGAAAAGGACAATCCTTCACTTCGGAATGTATTGCCGAAAGTATTTGCCAGAGGCAACCTTGATCCCACCAATCTTGGCGGTTTGATTGATCTTGTGGGAAACATTGCTCTTGGTGATGCCAAAGCCCGAAGCGCCGATGTGCTGGGGCATGTGTTTGAATATTTCCTGGGTGAATTCGCCTTGGCGGAAGGCAAAAAGGGCGGACAGTTCTATACCCCGCGAAGCGTCGTTGAATTGCTGGTGGAAATGCTGGAGCCATACAAAGGCAGGGTGTTTGACCCATGCTGTGGTTCCGGCGGCATGTTTGTGCAGTCGGAAAAGTTTGTCGCCGACCATCAGGGCAAGGTGAATGACATTTCCATTTACGGACAGGAGAGTAACCAGACCACCTGGCGACTGGCAAAGATGAATCTGGCGATTCGGGGTATCGACAGTTCTCAGGTAAAATGGAACAACGAAGGCTCTTTTTTGAATGACCGTCACAAGGATTTAAAAGCCGATTATGTGATTGCCAATCCGCCCTTTAACGACAGCGACTGGAGCGGCGATCTGCTCCGAAAAGACGGCAGATGGAAATACGGCACACCGCCAACCGGAAACGCCAACTATGCCTGGATACAACACTTCCTGTATCACTTAAGCCCCAGCGGCCAGGCCGGTTTTGTTCTTGCAAAAGGCTCTTTGACTTCCAAAACATCAGGTGAAGGGAATATCCGCAAAGAACTTATTGAAGCCCGCCTGGTGGATTGTATCGTCAACCTGCCTGCCAAGCTGTTTTTAAACACGCAGATACCAGCCAGTTTGTGGTTTTTGAGCCGGAATAAAGCCAACGGCAAGTTTCGAAACCGAACCGATGAAATCCTCTTTATTGATGCCCGCAATATGGGGCATTTGATCAACCGCAGAACACGGGAGTTTTCCGCGGAAGATATCGCCACAATAGCAGGAACCTATCATAACTGGCGTAATCCTGAAGGGGATTATGAAGATGTCAAGGGGTTCTGCAATTCCGCCTCCATTGAACGGGTGCGGGAACTGGATTATGTGGTGACACCAGGCCGGTATGTCGGCTTGCCGGATGATGAAGATGATTTTGATTTTAATGAACGGTTTACCAAGCTAAAAGCGGAGTTTGAGGCGCAGTTGAAAGAGGAAGTGAGATTAAATCTTTTGATTGCTGAGAATTTGGGGAAGGTGAAAGTCGATGGGTAATCCGCATGAAGTGCTACTATCAGAAATTATTGAGATAATCGGAGGCGGAACACCGAAGACTTCAGTGCCGGAATTTTGGGGCGGTGATATTCCATGGTTGTCTGTGGTAGATTTTAATATAGGTAAAAAATACGTTTTTGATACAGAGAAAAAGATAACAAATCAAGGCTTGAATAATAGCAGTACAAAACTTTTAAATAAGGGAGATATAATTATTTCGGCAAGAGGTACAGTTGGTGTGCTGGCCGTTTTGGGCAGGGAGATGGCTTTTAATCAGTCATGCTATGGGATAAGAGCAAAAGATGGAGTAACAACAAATGACTATGTCTATTATTTGTTAAAAGATACTGTTTCAAATTTTTTACAAATTGCTCACGGTGGTGTATTTGACACAATTACAAGAGATACATTTAAAGAAATAGATGTATTACTCCCCCCACTCCCCGAACAAAAAGCCATCGCCTCAGTCCTTTCCAGTCTCGACGACAAGATAGACCTGCTCCACCGCCAGAACAAAACCCTCGAAGCCATTGCGGAAACGCTTTTCAGGCAGTGGTTTGTGGAGGAAGCACAGGAGGATTGGGAGGAAGGCGTTATTAAAGACTTAATTGCGATTTTGTCAGGGTTTGCTTTTAAGAGTTCCTCATTCGTTGAAAGTGGAAAGTATCGACTAATTACCATAAAAGGAGTTCGGGATGGTTATTTGGATAAAACTAATGCTGCTAGAATTAATGACATTCCTTCAAGGATGCCAAATTATTGTTTCTTGCAAAACAGAGATATACTGTTGTCATTAACAGGCAATGTTGGAAGATGTTGCCTCGTTGATAGTAATGATTTGCTATTGAATCAACGTGTTGCAAGGCTGCAACCCAAGAACAACCGTGATTGGGCATTCACATATATTCTCACTCGCCAGATTGGCATGAAGAAAGCTTTAGAAGACTTGGCTAAAGGAACCGCACAAGCTAACCTCAGTCCCATTGAAATGGCGAACATGAAATTTCCAATACCTCCGGAATACTTACTTGAAAAATTTTCGAAAGAAGTTACCCCTCTGCTGGAGAAAATTGTGTGTAACAAAACTCAAATTCAAACGTTAGAGAAGCTCCGAGATACTCTACTTCCTAAGCTGATGAGCGGTGAAGTCCGTGTTGAATATGAAAACTAAGGTGCTGTAAAAAATGGAGAGGTTGAAAAAATTAATTGAGCAATACGGCAGGTGGTCCGAACTGACCATCTACACAGACCGAATTGAAGCTCATACATCTACGGATTTCAGCCATGCCATAGAAAATGCCAAAGCCCTTTTAGAAACCATCGGCAAGGAAATATGCAACTCAAAAAATGTTGAAGTTGAAGCAACCGCAAGCATCAACAGCTTATTAAAAAAGGCTTTTACCGCCATTGGCTATACAAGCAGCAGTTTAGTCGCGCAAATTTCATCTGCCTTAGCAACCATCGGCCAGAATATCGGTGAACTCAGAAACGATATCGGCACGACTTCTCACGGAAAATCTCTGGAAGAGTTAAAAGAAAGGAACAAAAAGGTTGATGAACTGACCAAGGAGTTTCTGATTGATACGACGGTTATTGTTGCCTCTTTTTTGATAAGAACTTTTGAAAATGAAAACCCTCGAGCCAAAACAGAGCCTGTAGAAACTAAACTTCTTTACACCGACAACGAACCATTCAACGACTTCTGGGATGAGCTATACGGTGAATTTGAAATGGGTGACTATTCGTATCCAGCCAGTGAGATACTCTTCAATGTTGATTACAAAGCTTATGAGACCGAGCAAAAGGCTTCTTCAGAAGGTGATGAATGGAAAGAATAACTGAAAGCGCAATAGAAAAATTCGCCATCGAACTCCTTGAAAAACAGGGCTACCAATTCATCTACGCTCCTTCCATTGCCCCGGACAGCGAAACACCGGAAAGAGAAATCTTTGAAGATGTGCTGCTTATGGAACGACTACAAACAGCCGTGGGCAGGATTAACCCGTCTATTCCATCAGATATCCGCGAAGATGCTATCAAACAGATTCAAAGGCTAAACTCCCCTGAACTCATTGCCAACAATGAAGCCTTTCACCGGATGCTTACAGAGGGAATAAAGGTCGGCTATCAGAAGGACGGCTACAACCGGGGTGATCTGATCTGGCTCATTGATTTCAAGAATCCGGAAAATAACGATTTTCTGGTTGCCAACCAATTTACCGTCATTGAAAACAATATCAACAAACGACCGGATGTAATTCTTTTCGTGAATGGTCTGCCTCTGGTTGTTGTTGAACTTAAAAATCCGGCTGATGAAAACGCAACTATAAGATCGGCATTCAAACAACTGCAAACATATAAACAGGCAATCCCCAACCTGTTTACCTACAACGGCTTGATGGTTATTTCCGATGGCCTTGAAGCCAAAGCCGGGTCCATCTCCGCGGGATTCTCACGCTTCATGGCTTGGAAAACATCTGATGGCAAGGTGGAAGCATCCCCGCTCATTGGACAACTGGAAACCCTGATCAAGGGCATGCTGGATAAGAAAACCCTGCTGGATCTGATCCGCCATTTCATTGTCTTTGAAAAATCGAAAAAAGAAGACAGAAAAACAGGGATTATCACCATCCAGACAGTGAAGATACTCGCCTCCTATCATCAATACTATGCGGTGAATCGGGCCGTGGAATCGACCTTGCGGGCATCGGGCTATTCCGAAACAAGTAGGGGCACGATGCATCGTGCCCCCATAACGATGCATCGTGGCCATATGGTGATGGAATCACCCGCCAGCTATGGTCTTACCGGGGTGGATTCTCAACCAGTGGGCGACAGAAAAGGCGGTGTAGTCTGGCATACACAGGGAAGCGGCAAATCGCTTTCCATGGTTTTTTATACGGGAAAGATTGTCCTGGTAATGGATAACCCCACGGTTCTGGTAATTACCGACAGAAACGATCTGGACGACCAGTTGTTCGATACCTTTGCCGCATCAAAACAACTGCTCAGGCAGGAGCCGGTGCAGGCGGAAGACCGAGGCCACTTGAAGGAGCTGCTCAAAGTCGCATCGGGCGGTGTGGTGTTTACTACCATCCAGAAATTCCAACCCGATGAAGGCAATGTTTATGAAACCCTTTCGGAAAGAAGAAACATCATTGTCATTGCCGATGAAGCCCACCGGACCCAGTATGGTTTTAAAGCCAAGACCATCGATGCCAAAGATGAAAAAGGCAATGTTGTCGGCAAAAAGATTGTGTACGGATTTGCCAAGTATTTGCGTGATGCACTGCCGAACGCGACGTATCTTGGCTTTACCGGAACGCCCATTGAAAGCACGGATGTCAACACCCCGGCTGTATTTGGCAACTATGTTGATATTTACGACATCCTGCAAGCGGTTGATGATGGTGCAACGGTCAGAATTTTTTACGAAAGCAGACTGGCGCAAATTAACCTCAGTGAAGAGGGCAGAAAACTTGTTGCAGATTTGGATGATGAATTAGAAGTGGGCGAACTTACCGTGACTCAAAAAGCCAAGGCGAAATGGACACAACTGGAAGCGCTCATTGGCAGTGAAGGCCGGATAAAACAGGTTGCTCAGGATATTATCAATCATTTTGAGCAACGGCAGGAAGTTTTTGAAGGCAAGGCCATGATTGTTGCCATGTCCCGCCGAATTGCCGCCGGTCTCTATAAAGCAATCATCGACATCAAGCCCGAGTGGCACAATGACGATCTGAAAAAGGGCGTCATTAAGGTGGTGATGACATCTGCATCCTCTGACGGCCCTGAAATTTCCAAACATCACACCACCAAAGATCAGCGCAGAGCATTAGCCGATAGGATGAAGGACCCTGAAGATGAACTCAAACTGGTGATTGTCCGGGATATGTGGCTGACCGGTTTTGATGTTCCTTGCATGCACACGCTTTACATAGACAAACCCATGAAAGGCCATAACCTGATGCAGGCCATTGCGCGGGTCAACCGTGTCTACAAGGATAAACCAGGCGGTCTTGTGGTTGATTATCTGGGAATTGCGTCAGACCTTAAAAAAGCATTGTCGTTTTATTCGGATAGCGGCGGCAAAGGCGACCCTGCGATCGCACAGGAAAAAGCGGTTCAAATGATGCTGGAAAAACTGGAAGTGGTTTCCCAGATGTTTCATGGGTTTGCCTATGAAGATTATTTTGAAGCGGACACACGGAAAAAGCTTTCTCTTATTCTTGCCGCAGAAGAACACATTCTTGGCCTGGAAAACGGGAGAAAGCGATACATCAATGAAGTAGCCACCCTGTCCCAGGTTTTTTCCATTGCCATCCCCCACGAACAGGCAATGGATGTTAAAGATGAGGTTGCTTTCTTTCAGGCGGTAAAAGCACGATTGGCCAAATTTGACGTCACGGGTACCGGCAAAACAGATGAGGAAATGGAAACAGCGATTAGACAGGTTATTGATAAGGCATTGGTAACCGAGAAGGTCATCGATGTTTTTGATGCTGCCGGTATCAAAAAACCCGATATTTCCATACTTTCAGAAGAGTTCCTTCTTGAAGTCAAAAGCATGGAGCATAAAAACATTGCCCTGGAAGTTTTAAAAAAACTGCTGAATGACGAAATAAGAACCAGAACCAAAAAGAACCTGATACAAAGCAAATCCCTCATGGAAATGCTGGAAAATTCCATTAAGAAATATCACAACAAGATTTTAACAGCAGCAGAAGTTATTGAAGAATTAATTGAATTGAGCAAAGAAATTCAGAGGATGGATAAAGAGCCCCAGGAAATGGGGATGTCTGATTTTGAATATGCTTTTTATACGGCCATTGCCAATAACGACAGTGCTCGTGAGTTAATGGGAAAAGACAAACTGAGGGAATTGGCCGTTGTGTTGTTTGAAAAAGTAAAGGCCAATGCTTCCATCGACTGGACAATCAAGGAAAGCGTAAAGGCGAAATTAAAGGTCATTGTAAAGAGAACATTACGGCAGTATGGCTATCCGCCGGATATGCAGAAATTGGCGACTGAAACAGTTTTGAAACAAGCTGAATTATTAGCGGAAGAGATTACGCGTGGAGAATAGCCATTTTTGCCAGAGTCTGTTCGGCGGAAACGATCACGAGTGGGGCATAAGGGCTCTCTTACCTATTTAGTGTCTGAACGAAAACTATCCAAAGCTGTCATTTCGAGCGGAGCGAGAAATCTTATCATATTGTTAATATTGAAATTTAAGATTTCTCCCTTTGGTCGAAATGACAAAAATTGGGGTTTTCGTTCAGGCACTATTTAACTTTCAATTTGAATCACCAACCCTGGTGATCTCCATTTCGGCATAACGCCTGAAAAGCTGGCAAGTCCCCACGAATCAAGGCCATGAAATCCGATCATTGCCAATGTGTTTTACCGGGCAGGCATCATCGAGCGATGGGGTATGGGCACGCTGAACATCATTGACTGGTGTGCCAAAAACGACAACCCGCCACCGGCTTGGTCGGAACAGGCTGGTTCCGTGTATGTGACCTTCTTGCCTGCTATCTTTCCTTCCGCGCAGCGAAGCACCGAAAAAGTCATTCCGGAAATCACCCGACAAGTTGAGGATGAGGCCCATGACGAGGCCCATGAGCCTATGAGTGACATCGAGAGTGCGCAAAGGGGGTTGAATTTAGGTGTTTCTTTTTTCATTTATAATTTTCTCTTTTCCGCCGAAAAGAGCACACAGCTCTTCCTGCCCATGAAGGATTTTGGTAATAATGTCGCCAGGAGAAATTTTTCCTCTTTTGTAACGGCATTTGCACTTTCAATGAGGCCGTCCATGACATTCTGCACCTGCGCGAACTCCACAAACAAATGGACGAAACGGTTCTAAAGGCTTACGGCTGGGAAGATATAAACTTGGCTCATGGTTTTTACGAAGTGGATTATCTGCCGGAAAACGACCGTGTTCGATACACAATTTCACCAGATGTCAGGAAAGAGGTCCTAAAGCGCCTGTTAAAACTAAACCACGAAATCCATGACCAGGAAGTCAAAGCGGGCCTGGATGCAAAAAGGAAAACCAAAAAGAAACAAAAAGCCAATGTACCAGGACAGATGAAGCTGTTTTAAAAACACACACAATTTGTTTTTTTATCCTAATTCGAGCTATTTTGTGGTATATGCTGTAAAAAATACAGATTGATATGATTGACAAATTATTTTCGGTTGCAGTGCCGCGAAGCACCATAATATAGCTTTTTACGGAGCCGTCACTTATAATGAAACATAATAAAATACAAACGATAAAAGTGAAAGATAACCAGTGGAATATGAAGCCTGATCAGGCTAAAGCTTTGATGCTTGCTAAACGCCAATTGGCCGAGCTGGTTTTTGACGCGGTAAACCTGGAAGGCATCAATTTTACCCTGCCGGAAATCCAAACGCTGTTAGATGGAGTAACAATTGGCGGACACAAGATATCTGATCAACAAATTGCTTTAAGCCAGGGTAAAGCATGGCGTACTTTATTTGAATGGATTGAAAAAGGCTGGTTTGAAGTCACGGCTGAAAAAGCATGTGAACTTCATCAAATAGCAGGCAAAGAAGAAGCTTTGGAATGTGGCAGATTCCGTCCCGGCGGCGTTACTATTGCAGGCACTGAGTATATGCCACCGGAAGCCGTTATGTTGCCTGCTTTATTTGATAATATGGTGGCTCAAGCCTATAAAATACCGGATATTTATGATCGGGCAATCTTCTTGTTTCTTACGATGGCTCGATGTCAATTTTTTTATGATGTAAACAAACGCATGGGACGTTTCATTATGAACGGGCTATTGTTGAGCGCCGGGTATCCTGTGATTAATCTTCCTGCCAAGAGACAGTTGGAATTTAATCAACTGATGCTGGCTTTTTACGAATCTGGTGACCAGAAGCCGATGAATTCCTTTATGCGTTCTTGCCTGGATGAACGAATCATAAAAATCATGAAGGCCTAAGCCTTACAAGCTGGAAGCCATGCTTGTAAGGGCGTTTGCCAATACCGTACTAAATGCACATATGGAAAAAATAAAGTTAAGGCCACAACCAGAACAAATGGGGCCAAGTCTACTATTGACCCATATAAAATAAAATATTATATGTTACAATATGTCACGTCCACTTAGAATAGAATATCCTGGAGCATGATATCATGTAATGAACCGTGGCAGGCGGTCCGAATCCATTTTTTCAGATAAACATGACTATTTAATGGTTATTGATCTGCTAATTGAACCGCAAAAGCGAGCGCACTCCTCTCTGCTTGCGGCGGGGAGCTTCAAATATCTGAAATGTATAATGCAAATGTAGCCGCATAGAAATATTTCAAGATGCATGAGGTATCTGAACAGCGTGTACACACAGAGATATATGGAGTAGGTCTCTATTTGGCTGAATTCGGGAAAATGTCGCAATTTCGTACGCACGGTAAAGTTCCAGGGAAATTCCCATTATGGCATTATCAAGAAATTTGCCGCATTTCTCCACCTTTCACACAACAAACACGAATTGACCTGGATTTCTCTTAATGTTTCTTCCCACAACTAAAAATGAGCTGAATGCTCTTGGCTGGAAGTCTCCGGACGTCATACTGGTAACAGGAGACACTTATGTGGATTCTC
>Ga0307378_10014099_pt1 | contig 10070 bp, 9 predicted proteins | sample UN1MG_FD_202238 | JGI IMG/M metagenome (GOLD analysis project Ga0307378, IMG submission 202238) | Soil microbial communities from Risofladan, Vaasa, Finland - UN-1 | ecosystem: Environmental > Terrestrial > Soil > Coastal area > Acid sulfate soil | place: Finland: Risofladan, Vaasa | collected... | reverse complement strand
CCATAGTATAAGGTTCATCAACAGCTAATATTATTGCTTTTGGTTTTGTGACTCGTTCAAAATACATATCGTCTCTTTGGTCCTCTCTTACAGGATCAAGACCAAGAAGTTCACGAAGTTCTGTTTCTGCAATAGCATCATGTTCATATTTAAATACAGAATGATTTTCAACTTTAAGCATACTATCTATGTCTATTTCTTTGAATTTAAGTTTTACAAAGTTATCCTCGGTTTCATCTATCATGAAACCACCCTCATATAAGAGTTCCTTTAATATAAATTCATTGATAAATCCCTCTATAACATCTTGAAAATCCTTACATCTATCCTGCATCATTTTATCTATTACAGTAGCAGTGCTTCTGTTGGCCGTACCCCCTCTACCTAGCGCCATTTCTGACATACCAAGACCAGCAAGAACCCTTTTTTCGAAATATTCTAAATATTTTTCTGCAGATAGCGCTTTCCCTTCAGCTCCCAAATTCTTAATCTCATGCCTTTCGGGGGTAACTATACTACCTTCAGATGGCATATCTTCTATCTGTTCTTTAATAACATCAACTTCAGTGGTGCCATCATCATATATCTCAGCTGGACTTTCTTCAGTACCAACGATATATTGATATAGAGGGAAGAGGTGTTGAGTTACCAACATTTCTATATTCTCTTCCATCCTCCTGAGAGACCTTATATCATCCAAAACAGGTATTATATACGGAGTACCAAAAGCAAATCCTTCTTTTCTATCATAAAAAATGTGAACCATATCCTCTGGTCTAAATGTTGGCGCCGTAGGATTATTAGGTATTTGCTGTAAATACTTTAACACTTTCCCATGCATATCTCTCTTAATTTGTATAGATGTTGGATCAAGAGGGAAGAAAGCTGCTATAGGTGGTAAAGACACTCCAGACATTCTATTGATAGGTGTTCCCATAGATCTCTTAGGATCTCTTGCTTTTACAACAAATGCATTTGAATATGCTATTAAATTCTGTGTTATGCTTCTTACTAACATATCAAACGTTATTCCAGAAACTTCAGCCATTTCCTTTAATCTTATTTGTATATAACGAGTGGCTTCCTCATTCCTAGACGCTATTTTATAACCTTCTTTCAAACATAATTCAACATGTTTACCAAAAGCTTGACGAACATATGCTTCGATATCCATAACCTTAGAGATTTCTCCAAGATTATATTCTGCTTTTTGAAACGATGTTCTGCTCTGTGTCATACCGAGAGTACCATACACCACACCAGCAGATCCCATTTTAGATATTATAATGGGTTTTCTTGATTTTCTTTTTTTAGGCTGATCAGATAAACTAGTACTACTTATAGAAAATAAATGCATTTACTAACTCCCTAGGATTTTGCTTTTGCTTCTTCGAACCACTCGGTTATTGGAACTACATCTCCTGGTACAAATCTTTTTAAACACTCGTCAAATTTTTGTCTTGTCATTCCTGTTCCCATAGTTTTTACTTGAGTATCAGTTTTAGCAACAGATTTACCGCCTAAAGTTTGAGCATCAATATTCTCAACCGTTTCTATTTCTTCGGACGTTTTCACGTTAAAACTATTATATATATTTGGATTTTCTTCTTCCATATATTTATATGACTCAGTAGGACCTATTCCATAAGCATTCATCAATCTCTGTACTTCTTCACCGGTGGGGGATGATTCTGTTCCACAAATAGCCGATTTCTCAATGGATGCTATAATAGTATCTAACAATTTTATAAAGATAGCAATGTTTTTTTGTTCGCCAAATAAATCTAGTTTAAAATCACCCTTAAGCCTGTTAATTTCTATTTCTTTATACCAATTCTGTACTAAACTAACAAGCCATTCGTTCACCCATTCTAACGCATAAACTACATAAGTATTTATTAGTTCATCTACTGGAGTACACGTAAAAATCTTTTGCCATCTTGGATCTGGATTATTAATCCATTTTTTAATAGGATCCACTAAACGTTGCATTATTTGATTTACCAAACCAACCAAATTATGAGTTAAAAGACCTCTAAAAATATTATTTATAATATCAGTTAGACTGTGTACTATATCATTTACATCAATTGTTAGTCCAGTTTGTAACAACTGCAACAAAGCCCTTAAACCTTTGAGGCTTTTTATATCCAAACCGCCGCCCCACTTTACAAAACAACAGATCAGATCAGCAGCATAATCAAACTCAAAAACATTATTTACACCATTCAAGAAATCATTCGTATACTTTATAGTTCTCTTTGTTAAATCATGAATATCTTTGTCAGGTTTTAGGACAGCAAGTTTTTCAAAACCTGTTAATAATCTATCTTTTTGGTTTTCAGCCTTTTCAGAGTACATCTTCCAAAAACTACCAAGATTCTTTGCCTCCATAAATTCCTGCCTAACATCTCTCTTAAGTCTCCATGGAGTTGTCGCAGGATCAGGAAACATTCCAAGATAATTATCAGCAAAGTTTATTATCTGTCTTGTCTTATAATCATGCTCATTCCAAGATACTATATTATTAAGATACCTATTGGTGTACCTTCCAAGAGCATCATCTCCTGGGATAGAGGGAGGTTGTATTTCACTATATTTTGCAAGACCAGAAGATATTCTATCTTGGATAAGTAAAGAATCAGATAATGGATCACCAGTAACATTTTCTATTATGTCTGTTAATTCTATGTTTTCCAGTGCTGCCTCTTGCTGAGCCACCAGCCTCCTATAAAGATCATAAGATATATATTCCCCCTTACTATCTTCATCTAATTCTGCAACTGCTTTAAATATGTCTGGCTGCTTTTCTTTATCTACCGGGACTTTTAACCCTTCAGATTCAGTATCTATTCTCTTATCAAGTTTCTCTGCCTTTTTTTGTAAATCACCCAAAATATCAATTAGTTCATCTGGTGTCGAAGTCGTTTCTAAAAACTCAGTAGGGGCTTCTATTGCTGGCTTACCAGCAGTTATTGCAGTAAAGCGTTCCTTATACCATTCTATCTTAGCTTTATACCCTACTCTTTGGGAGTCTTCTTTATTCAATGACATCTTTTTCCCTTTTGTAGATATCTATTCAAATTTCTCAAAAATTTATCCCTCCCTATGGTAGGTATACGTCTATTACATTCTCGACATAATATTCCAAAATCACAGGATTTCCATATTTTTTCATTCTTAGGATTCCTTTTATGGGAAATTAACCATCGCGTTGGATAACCTTTTATTACTTCTGTACCACCATACCTATGATCAAAATTAATCGCCGTAGCGCTATCTCCTGAATTAAGATATATACTTACCCCACACATCTGACATTTAGTTCGTTTAGGAATATATCCTTCCCAACTTTTTAAATTTCTAACTTTATATCCCTTAAAGCGACTCTTAATCCTATCTTTATTCTTACTGTTGTATTTTTTAGTATATAAACTTATTTTTTCTTTATTATCTTCTCTATATATACGCCTTCTTTCTTTATTTTTAGCGTTATATTCTTTCATATATTTTTTATGATTATACATTATGCCTCCTAATAAGCGATAATTAAGGCTAGCCAGTGATTAGGCACTGGCAGGGAGCGACCCTTTTCACCTTAAGAGTGCGAAGCTGATGGTTTAAGCAGGGGGGGATAAACTTAACCACCAGCAGTCTCCTCGAGGAGTTGGATAGAAATCCTACGCACCTACTTTAAAAACCTACTCTACTCTTATATAAATTACTAAGTCTCTTTTTAGTTAACTTATCTCCGCTAGTACTTTTATTTTTTCTAGAACGACTCCTAATATAATCTAAATTGTTTCTTAATGTATCATCTTTAAAAACTTTTGTCGGGTACCACCTTGGAGTAACAACGGCAGACTTTCTTTTTTCCTGTCTTAAAAGCTTTTCGTTTTGTTTAAAATCTTTGCCAACCTTATGCCCAAATCTACCAGTAAGACCTATGTCCATCACTCTGTTCTGCTTAGACATATCGCTATATTCAATAGTAGCAGCAAGAATCGACAACATCCAAGCAACTAGCGTATGATCGTTGTCATCATTGTAAACAGGCTGACCCAAAGCAGTCTGCCTTATTACAGTAAAATCTCTCATTTGGCCTACTAGGCCATTTTTAACATCTTCGGATTCAGGTAATATTACTTGCCCCTCTTCTAATCGGCGCGCGGCAAGATTTACCATGAATGGTTTCATATGTTTTTTTACGCGCTGCTTACTGACAGGATCTCTTATTTCCATCCTATCACCAAAATATACTCCCTTAACTTTATTAGCAAGACCAGTCTTAGGGTGCTCTAAGCCATATTTATGAAGCATTTCTATTTGAGTATGTCCATATCCCTGGTCAACATAAATAAAAGCCGGATCCCATTCTGCGTTTAACTTTATTATTTCTTCACAAGCTCTAACCTGGGTGAACTCCAACTGGCTTATTATGTACTTTCTCATCATCTTGAAAGCACCTATACCACCTTTAAAATTCTTATTCCACTCAGTAATTACTATTACAGTTCCAGTACCAGCAGTATTCCAGTCTACCCCAAAAGTACAAATAGATTCGTTATTTCTTTTAACCCTATCTAGGTCGTATTTTTCTAGCACAGCGTCTATATGTTTATCTAAAAACACACCCTCTGCTTCTTCGCCAAACTCAGCATCAAACTCATGCGCATATCCTTGCTCCGAATACTGAGCTCTTTCTAATCGTTCTGTCTGTCTTGTCCATGTAGGAGAAATACTTGAGGAGAAATGAAACTCTTTAAAGCCTAAGCTAGGTTCTGTGCAGAATCTCCAGAACATATCTCTTCTTCCGGTAGGAGTAGAAGAAGCCCATATTTGTACATCAGCCCTAGATGCTTGAATAGCCAATATAACTTCAAAGTCACTTCCACTTAAGTAATCAGCCTCATCTATCAATATCATATGAGCATCCTGACCACGAATACCAGTTGATTTACTTCCAGTACGAGTTCCAGATGTAAACCCTAATATCTTAGAACCATTATGCAACTGAACCCTGTAGGGGTTTTTAGTGTTTCTTTTTATTGATGCTCTTAATGCTTCGCTTTTACCAAGAAACGTATCAAGTTTATCAAAGATCAAACCAACCTGATTTTTATATGGCGCAATAACCAAAACCGTTACATTCTCATGAGTATAAGCATAATGAAGCATTTTTACACAAATAGCTTCAGTCTTACCAGCTCTTCGGCCAATCCTACTTACTTTCCTCGTGGCAGTACAGCGCAACATCTGTTCCTGATACCATCTAGCTAGCCAATCAAATTCTCCCTTAGTCCACTTTACTGGATCAAATAAAAAATTTGCAAAATTTATTTCTTCTTCTTCTAGATTCTTCCTAGCATCAGAACTTATATCTAAATCATTTATTAAGTTACATATATGAAAATCTTCTATATCGGCCGGATCTTTACACCATACCTTACCATTTTTGACATACCACTTCCCGTTATGTTTTTTTAAGCATTCCCTGCAATATGGGTGTATTTTTTGTTTCATATTTAAAACTATGGGTGAATTAAGTGCAGGCGACCCTTTTATTTTTTTTGATTTAATTATTTAACGGTCCGTACCGTTCACCCAATCTATTTCCTTTTTTATTTCTTTTGTTTTTCACGTACTTTATTATTTTATAAACATTCTGGAGGAATTCTAAGCTCAATTATTTTAAAATCAGGAGCAAGTTCTACGATATCATATTTTTTAGACGACTTAGGGTAAGCTTCGTTCGGCAAAAAATAGAATTGACTATCTATATCTTTTTCTCTGGCACCTATTAAAAAACATTTAATTCTCCGCTTAGATGCAACTGGATTTTTCATAAAATCTTCAGTCAGACCAGAATCAATAACTATATACACATACTTAAAACCTAAGTTTACCATTTCATTCTTCAAATCCATCACTGTTGGCATCCAGGAAGGTTTAAATCCATCATTAATAATATATGGTTTTTCATTCGTTACATATGTATACATTATTAAAAAATTCTTACATTTATCATTAATAACATCTAATACTTTCTTACCCTCGGGAATATTGTATATACATTGATTAAGAAATACTACATCGTGCTCTGGAATAGTGTTCCAATCAACATCGGAAAAACTAGAAGTAAAGAACCTTGATCTATCTTCATATTTAAAAAGAGATCTAAGCTTATTTGCTATATCAATCGTAGGACCACATTTATCAAAACTTGTTACATATTTTGCTGCATTATGTAAACACTCAAAACCCCATCCACCATTACTACATGCAACATCCAGAATTGTTTTATCATACCAAAACCAAGAGGGAAGCATAGATCGAGCTAGAAGTTCTTTAGCATCATCTGATCCATCTAATAATCTTAAATTATATGGTAAATATATATTATTAGAACAATCTCCCTTACCCGCGGGATCAGCAAGAAAATCTTCAAATTCTTGTTTTGTAGCTATGTTAGGATTGTAATCCCGGACAAAGGTTTCTACTTCATCTATTTTTCCTTCTTCTTTCATCTTTTTTAGTATCATATACCTATGATTACCTAGAGCATAATAACAATCTTTACCAAAACTTTTATCTTCATTGTAATCTTTACGTACATAGAATGGTCTTGTTCTATAATTGCCACCGTCTCCATCCATACTTAAATCTTTGTAACTCCATAAATATAACGGATAAGAATGAAAACCATTTCTTAATACCGATTCCCATACCTTTTTGTAATATCCAGTCTCAAATGTTTCTTTCCACACATCTCTATGTTTGTTCTCCGATTTCCAATCTTCCACTCGTTTATTATATATTTTATCTATTGATATTTTCTTTTTATAGTTTGTTACAAAATTTTTATCACTCATTTTATTATTTCTTTTTGCTAGCAGTCCACTTAGACTTGTACATCCCCATACATTGACCAACAGCTGCTTTTTGAGATTTTCCTTCTGCTTTTACAGCAGGTACACATCTACTCATATATTTGGATTGGCCTTCATTTTTTTTTACGCTGGGCATTATTCTACCTCATCCAATCTTCTACTAGCTTCCAATTCGTTAAAAGCTTCATCAAAATATTTTTTCTTTATTATAGCTTTCCCATCATCTTGGACTGATTTATCAGTTACCGCCAGCATAATAGTAGCAACTATAAGTTCTTTAATATATGCGCCGGTATAACCATTAGTTAAATCCACCATTTCTTTTAAATTCACATCAGAGATATCAACCTCTCCAAAAAACTTAGTAAGCATCTTTTCCCGTAATTCCTCGTCGGGCAAATCAAATCTGACCCTTACATCAAATCGTCCTGGTCTATTACGTAATGCCTTATCAAGTGATTTAGGATAATTAGAAGAAGCCAAAGTAATTATACCTTCATTACTTTCAACCCCGTCCATTTGGTTCAAAAGCTCACCAGTAATTTTATCGAAATATGAATCTCTATAACTTTCTCTGGATTTTCCTATATAATCAATATCTTCAAACAAAATTACAGAAGGAGACACTTCCCGCGCCATTTGATATATACAAGAAATATCTTGTGGATATCTTACATCATCCGGGGTAACCCAAATAAAAGTACACTTCATTCTGTTACACAGTGCTTTCGCTATTAATGTTTTCCCAGTACCAGGCTCCCCTTCCATTAAAATACCTCTTTTGATGGGAAGATTATTTTTGCGATACACATCCATATTTTCCATCATATCAACAGTGCCACTCAAGATTCTCCTTTTTATTTCGTCTTTAAGTATTACATCAGACATTGTGATATTATCAACCTTCAAAAATCTTCCTGTAGCATCAATCTTTTTACCTTTTAGGAAATTATTATTTGCGGCCCAAGAAATAATTTCTTTTATAGTACTAGAAGCTGTGGCTGAGTTCTTTTCACCAGAATACATCGATATATAACCAGTAAAGAAATCGCTTAAAAAATCTATCCCAAAGATCATATTTTCTTTTGTTTCTTTATTTGTAAGAAAATAGTATCCTTTTACCAAAGTATCTTGTGTAACATTAAGATCTGTTTGTATTTCTTCTGCCCTGACGGGCTGCAAGTTATCAGCATAACCAAACCACATTTTTTGTGTGATATCAAACTTCTCTTTTATAATTTTATCTGCCGCAATCGAAACAATACCTTTTTTATATTTAGGGAAAACCTTAGTATTTATTATCTGCTTAAGGACATTGCAACCTAAAAACTCGGAGAACAATGATAATCTTGGGCTATCTTCTTCTGTTCTCTTTATTATCTCATCTAACTTTGCTGTATCCCTTGCCCCATAATTTGGTATCCTAAGAACATCTCTTATAAGGCTGCTATCTGGTGTATCTTTGCCAGAAAATAATCTTCTTAAGAGTTCTTCTTTAGTTTCTATGCGCATTTTATTTTGTCCTTCTCTATTTCTTTTTTCTTTTCTTAGCCGCGGCTCTAAAGACCTTGGCTAGATTGTATCTTTTTGATCCCGCCGGACAAGAAGGGCTACCAAATTTAGAGCCAGTACACACACCAGCAGTACCGCGCTTCTTTATGCTCTTCGCCGCTTTTTGCATCCAACGTTTCGATTTTTTTGCATCAAGTGCTTCTTGTAATGTTTTGTAAGTCTCCACTTAGCCAGTCCTCCAAATAATTTTTTAACAATACGTACTACATATTTATATTCTTTCAATATTGTTTTCGCGTGACATTTCCAACAAAGTGTAGCACCATTCGCTACAGTATATTTTAATTTAGGAAAATCTCTTTTTGGAAGTATATGATGTGGTGCTATTTTTCTACGCCATTCCCCACACAGTATACACTTATAATTATCCCTATTAAATACACTTCTGCGCCACTTCCTCCAAGAAATTACTCTCTTGAAATTTCCTCTTGGGCGGCGTCGCATAAATCACCTGTGAAATAATTGGGCTTCATTTCCGATAGCACTTCTAGCTTGTAATCTAGAATCAGTTATAGCCTGTACTGATCTTTGGCGCGAAGTTAAAGAACCACGTGTCTCAGGGAAATATCCACCCATTTCTAATCCACGAGTCGACTTCACTTGTTCTACTATACCTCGATAGCCTTGATAAGCAAGCATTGGCACCATCATTGCAAGCTCTATGCCTATCATTGTTAAACCAAAACCAGCAGCGCGGGCCAATAAATTTTTACCAATTAACATTCTCATTGCAGGAGCTTGAGTTCTCCCCAAGCGCCCCGTCAATGCAAGAACTCCACGTCTTGATTTATAAAAACCTGCTGGTTTTATTCCAAATTTGACATCACCCATTAATCTTCTACGAAAACGTGGACTACCCATACCTATTCCTCCAGCAGGAAATTGGGTTGCTAATCCGGGCCTTTTGGCTCCTCTTGCAAAAGCACCAGTTGCCATATTAGCAATCCTTGCTGGCAATCCAGTCCAAGGAACATTAAACCCAGCCGCTGGAGCACGAGCTGCCATCGCCATAACTGAAAAACCATAGAATTCAACTAAAGGATGCTCTACAAATCTATTGTATAAACTGGGTGTTTCTGTAGTAGTAGGCATTATCTACCTTAGACCTCTTCGCAATTTCCCAGCAGCTATTCTATCCATCCTATCACTAAAACTAGGCATACCTCTAATCTTACCTATCCTAGCAGCACCAATACCTCTTCTTAGCATCCCTCTTCTTATAAAGTGATAACCTGCTCCGTACATAGCCCCTTGCATAGCGCCACCAAGCATACTTTGTCTATCTCCCCACAAATTATCCAATGCTCCACGACCAGCTCCAAGAGCTGCACCAGTAGCCATGCGACCCAAAAGCCTAGAGCCAGATCTCTTAGCAAGACCTTTAGTTACCCCTATTGCAGTATCAAGTTCTTTCCAATATTTTACTGCTTTTTCCCACATAATATTATCTCATCCTTAACATTGTTTTAGCTGCTCTTTTTATAGCTTTATTGATTGTTTTTAATCCCTTTTGCGCCGCAGTACCATAGTTATGTCCTATCTTTGACTTATGCATTACATTGGTCACAAGACCAATTGTTCTGTTTTCAATTAATCTACCCCTTATCC
>Ga0307378_10014095_pt1 | contig 10072 bp, 7 predicted proteins | sample UN1MG_FD_202238 | JGI IMG/M metagenome (GOLD analysis project Ga0307378, IMG submission 202238) | Soil microbial communities from Risofladan, Vaasa, Finland - UN-1 | ecosystem: Environmental > Terrestrial > Soil > Coastal area > Acid sulfate soil | place: Finland: Risofladan, Vaasa | collected... | reverse complement strand
AAATTTGTGCTACTATTAAAGCAATGATAGATGCTGATATTGAAGTGATGGGTCATATTGGTCTTACACCCCAAAAAATATATAGGTTTGGAGGTTTTATGGTGCAAGGAAAAACAATTGAAAATGCAAAACACCTAATATTAGATGCAAAAAATCTTCAAGAAGCAGGTGTTTTTTCAATAGTATTAGAAAGTATCCCTTGGCAAATCGCAGAACTTATAACTAAAGAAATTGATATTCCAACAATCGGAATAGGTGCAGGACCTTATTGTGATGGACAAATTCTCGTATTACATGATATGTTAGGGATCTTTACAGATTTCAAACCAAAATTTTTGAAATATTTTGGAAATGTGAGAGATTCTATAACTGAAGCATTAGAACGATATAAGAATGAAGTGTTAAATGATATCTATCCAAATAAAGATTATTCATATGATTATGTTGGAGATCAATTAGAGGATCTAAAAGATTGGGTTGAAAATAATGATCTTAACAAAGAGGCAGTTGAATTAAGCAAAACTATGAAGAATTAAAGAATATTAAACAGAACATACTACATTTTCTTCCTTCATTAAAAATTAAAATATCCTCACATAAGTTTTTCTCAAATAGAACTATATTCAAAGGAATATTGTTCTCGTAATAGGTATAAACGTAAAATAGTAAAATAAGTAAAAATATAATAAATTAAACTTATATTAATAGTAATAATTACTACAATTTAGTAATTTTATATCAATTCATTATAATAATTCTCATAAGAAAATGGTCGAATTGCTATGTCAGAAGAATATGACTATTTATTTAAATCAATCGTTGTAGGGGATGGAGGAGTAGGTAAAACTGCCCTAACTTTACGATTTTCCAAAGATTTTTTTACAGAAGATTATAAAATGACGATTGGAGTTGACTTTCACGTAAAAACAATTACAATTAATACTTTAGAAGGGCCTATCAAAGCAAAACTCCAACTTTGGGACACAGGAGGTCAAGAACGTTTTAGCTCAATCCGACCAATGTATTATAGAGGTTCACTTGGAGCCGTGTTAGTTTTTGATCTTACCAATGCAGCAAGTTTTGAACATTTACCTCAATGGATTGAAGAAGTGAGAGCTAATCTAAAAACAGAAATTCCTCTGTTGCTTGTGGGAAACAAAAGTGATTTAACTGATCATCGAATGGTTTCACTTGAAGAAATAAATAATTTTACCCGAGATTTTAACCTCTATTATATGGAGACTTCTGCTAAAACCGGAGATGGCGTTGGAGATTGTTTCTATATCTTAGCTTGTTTGATGATTGGTCAAGGAATTCCAACACAACTATTAAATAATATTGTATATAATCCTGGTCAAATCCCTGTAAGTATTATTGAGGAAAAAATTTCATCAATTCAATTAGAAACAATGACTGATTATGCCGCCCCCCCCGTACCAGAACCAGTAAAGACTAAATCAATTCCAGAAATCAAATATGCTGCACCTCCCGTACCAGAACCAATAACTGAAACTAAAGAAAAACCAATACCCTCATTCGCGCCTACTTCCATACCAGAAATTTCCGTGCCAGATCCTGCTGAATTTGAATTTAAAACACCAGAAGAAATATTATCACAAGAAGCAATAAATCCCCAAACAACTATGCAATCATCAAAAATCTCTCAAGCACCAGTAGAAGAATCATATAAACCAAGGACTGTTCCTTTTTCTTCTAACATACCTGTTCCTGCCCCCACTCCCGAAGAATTTAAAACTCATAAAGTAGAAAATTCACCTGTAACATCCAATACGCAGACTATACCGTTTATCGTTTCAAAAAAAGAGGAACCCATAAAACCCAAACCCGCCTCAATGACATTTGAACCAGCACCAAGTTCAACCTCTGATTCTCCTATTTCACAATCATTAGTTGATTATATGCCAGAAACTATTATATCTAAAAAAGAAAAGAAAAAGCTTGAAAAAGAAAAGAAGAAAAAGGAAAAAGAAATTAAAATCAAAGTGGAGAAGGAAAAACAAGATCGATTAATTGACGAAATGAAACAAAGTAAAAAAGAAAAGAATAAGGGGGGACCCGTCCAAGAGTTAGTTTTCCCTAAATCTGATGCAACAATAAGTACACCATCTTTATTTCAAGCATTAACGCAAAAAACGGAAGAAGTAAAATCAGAAAAATCAACCCCATTCTTATCTTTCGCATCAATTGAGGAACCAAAGACAGAAGAATCGTCTACTTTGAGAATTATTCCAAATGTAGCAGATATTGAACCAGAATCTAATTCATTCACAGTAATAACATCCCGCTCCGAATCAAGTATAGATAAAGAACCCAAACCTAAAGATTTCTTAACCTGTTCTCAATGTGGGGCAATATTATCTTCTGATTACGCTTTTTGTAATAAATGTGGGAATAAATTAACATAAAATTTTAATACTTAATGTTCATTTTCCACAAATAGGACATATATTCCACATCTTCTTTATTTTAGAATTACAGTGAGGACATAATTTAAGATCAGGATCTATTTCAGTTTGAGGATTACCAAATATCGTTATATTGTCTTCTACTCGATAATCTATTAGATTTTGAGGACTCTGAACTTTAGATACTTGATCGAGTATTTTTAGCGGTTCAGTCTTTGGTTTGAAATATTCTTGTTTAATAGGGCGAGTTATTACATTTTGTTTTTTAGTCCTTTTGAGGGCCTCTATTTTTACTTTTTTAGAATTTTCTTGATTTTCAATTTTTTTGGATTTAGCTGATGAATTAGGAACATCCTCATAAGAGGATCCCACAATGTAATAATAATAATTACCATCATTATTTTCTACTATGATCTCTCCATTTTTTAAACGCACTTCAACAAAGTAGATGATCGTAGATCCAGTTGGGACATCCGCAAGTTCTGCAATGAAATAATCCGTTTTACTTATCATTTCCATTTGATACCACGAAATTCCTTGATCTGCAGAAAAATTCAATTGGACTCGCTCAAGAGCTTCATCAAAATCTTCTTCAGTAATTTTAACTATAATTTTTATTGTTTTCTTTAGTGTCTCCTTTGTACCAGTAGTCTTTTCTGCTTCTACAGAATCCCAAGCAATCCCACATTTTGGACAATTTGTGAACCAATTGGGATATTCAAAATTGCAATTTAAGCAAGTTTTTGTAAAATATCTTGTTGTTTTAATTCCCAATGACTTTTTCTTATCTTTCGCCATTCTTTATTTCAATCTTAAAGTACTTTTTAGTAAATATATATGTTTCTAAAGAATTATAATTTTTTTTTATAAATCTTCTCATATTTGTACATAATGGTTACTCATTCTTATTAAGATTTACTTTGAGACGCTTAAAATTTCTTCAAGATCCTCAACAAATCGAGTTAAATGTTCATATTTAACATGAGGCATCATTACTACCCTAATCAGATTAAAATCTATAAATTTACCCAACATCCAGTTCTTTTTCCGTAATTTATTGTCAATTTCACATATCGATGCATTATCTTCTGTTGTAATACCAACTAAATTAAGAACAGGTTTTGTAGCAAGTTTAATCCCTTGAATTTCTGAAATTTTATTAGCTAAATAATTAGTATTCTGCATGCAGTTTTGGATCATTTTAGTAAATCCATCCATACCCAAGTTTTTTATTATTGCCCAAAAAGCAATTATTGAAGCTCCAGGTCTTGTTCCCACTAAATGAAAGTGCTTGAAATTTCCTCCTGCTAAATATGGAATTTCAAATCCCGTTTTTTGTAAAATTGATTCATCTCTCAAGAAAAATCCACCAGAAGGAATAATACCGAGACCCATTTTATGTGGATCTGCTGTTATAGAATCTACTTTTTTCACAGAAAAATCCCATGAAGGAACTTTGTATCCAATGTTCTTTAAGAAGGGTAAAATGAAACCTCCAAAAGCAGCGTCTACGTGAAAATATATATCTTTATCTTTTACTAAATTTCCTATTTCTTTTATCGGGTCAATTAATCCTAATGATGTTGTTCCAGCAATCCCCACTACTCCACACGTATTTTTGTTAATTAAACTCGCATAGTGGTCAATATCTAATTCAAAGTTCTCTTTTAATTTTGCCTTCCTCAATTTTATACCTAATAGATCTGCCGCTTTATCAAAAGAGATGTGGGAAGAAATTGGTAGGACTACTTCAGGTTTAGTTATCTCAGGATGTAGTTTCTTAGCAATTCTCATAGCTATAATATTGGCTTCCGATCCTCCAGTAGTAAATGTTCCGATAATATTTTTTCCATTGAATAAATTCCCGATTTCTCTAGTGAGTTCTTCTTCTAATTTTGTTGTTCCTAAAAATAAACCCGGGTCACCAAGATTTTTAGCAATATATTTCATGAAGATTTCCTTACCAAAATCGTGGGGGTCCGTACACATCGATCCTAATATTGATCCCGAATCGTAAGAAAAATCTTGTTTAAGCTTCTTTTCCAATATTTCAGTTATTTCCTGTTTAGTAAGTCCTTCTTTTAACATTATTGCTCCAAATTCGTTTTATAGAATATAGAAATATGCAACCAATTAAAATTTTATAAGTATGTACCATCAGAATAGAAATTATTCCACAAATCTAATAGAATCTCTTTTAAAATACTTTTTCATGGTTTTCATTAAACCATCGACGAGATCGATTTTATAATAATTTGCAATGCAAACTATTGAAAATTGAAGATCTCCCAATTCTTCTTCCAATTTAGATTCTGATTGATGCAATTTCTTCGGCTTAAATCCTTCTTTGTGGTTTATTTCTCGTGCAAGTTCACCTAATTCTTCCATTACAGCACTGAGCATTGAAAGCGGGGGCCAATAACCCCCATGATCATGGATCCAATCGTTTATTTTAGATTGAATATCATTAAAAGAAATGTTTTTCTTCATGGTATAATTAATTAAGAATGCTATATATAAAATGAAAATAGAATTAGTTTTAAAAATTTAATTTTTCTCGTTTTCTAGTTTCCCATTCTGCTCTTTTCCCAGCATTATATCTGTTTACTTCACTATAATATCCCGTAATTCTGGAGTAAACTTTTACATCTTCAGAATGACATTGGGGGCATTTAAAATCTCCCCCTCGGAACATTTTTCTGCATTGAGGACAGTAAATAAAATCTGGAGTATACGCAAAATAGGCCGTATTTGTGTTAAGACAGATATTTTTTGTCAGTTCCCAGAGCCCTTGGATATCTGGTTTTTGTTCTCCCATCCAAATATGTGTTATTACGCCGCCTTCAATAATAGGATGATAATTTCCTTGCTTAATAATTCTCTCGGATAATGGGATATTGGCATCATATCGCAAATGACTTGAATTTGTATAGTAAGCAGATTTACCCTCGGATTGAACAATCGCTTTTTTTGGAAAGTGTTTTAAGTCTAGCCTTGCTAACCTATTGCTTGAGCTTTCCGAAGGCTGCTGCCATAAGGAATATGATTTTCCATCTCTTTCTGTCATAGTATTACATTTAGCTACCATGTATTCAAGAATTCTTTTTCCTAAAGAATAACCAATATCGTTTTCATGCAGTTCAAAGTTAGTTAAACTCTGAACAGCTTCATTCAATCCCGTAAAACCAATGGAAAGGCTTTGATCTTTCAATTTAAATATCGATTCACCATTAATCTTACCGCTACATAGAGGTAAATGACCTGTTTTCAATCTTTTTTCCATTAAATTCCATTTTTTTTTCAAAATTCTTGATGCTAATTCCATCTTTTCATCTAAAATATGAAAATAATCCTCCTCGTTATTAGAAAGATATGCATATCTAGGTAAATTTAAGCTCACACTTTGTAAAGAGCCTATAGTCACGTAGGTTTCCCAAATATTAGCATTTTTCCTTTTTTCTGGATCTAAAATGCATTGCTGAATGATTTGATTACCACTTAAAAATTTCCGGCAACATTGACTGTGAATCTCATCAGGCATCCAATCTGGGCACATATTAAGAAAATATGGCGTGCCCATTGTTGCGACCTCTTCCATAACTTTCAAATAAGAAGGTTCAAATTCCTCAAGCCATTCTTTCTTTATTTTAATCTCATGTTTTGGAAATGCAAAAAGTTTTCCATTATGATCGCCTTGAATATACACATCAGTTAAAGCATCAAAGAGTTCCAAGCATTCACCCTTATAATCGCCATAGGTACCAATTATTACTCCATGAGGACCAATGGCAGGGATTTTAATTAATCCATCAGGGACCGTAGGAGTACAAGATATTGATGTGAATGGGACCTGTCCACCCCGTGCAGCGAAAATTTGGTTTGTTTCAAAAATTAAACACTGCATTGATTGTTCAATTTCTCTCTTCGACAATCCTTTTGCATAAGGCGCTAAAAATGTCGTTATATAGTCATATCCTTGCCCCCCCGAAAATTCTCCTTGAATAATCCCTAACCATTTTGCCAAATGGGTTACCGCAACCCTTAAACTTCCTGCAGGTCCAGACTTACTACAATGTGCCCAACTATCTACTGGGGGTAACCCATGCTCCAAAATCATTCTTGGATCCCATTCCTGGCAATTATGAATTAAAATATTATTTGCATAAAAAGTATGTGTTCTCCAATCTCCATTACCTTCTAGAGTGAAATCATATAAGTACGGATGTGTTGGTTTTATTTTTTCAATAGAAATAACCTTATCATATGGCTTTCTGTTAGAGTATTGGGACGAGTGGTTTTTAAGGAATTTAATTAATTTATTTTGCTTATCAATTTGATGAAATTCTACCAATTTAGAGAATTTAAGAATATTATCTCCACCAAAGATTTTTAACCGATATTTTATCCCCTCACCTCTATATTCATCTATTTCATATTTATAATGTTCTTCTTTGATGTAATGAAATATAGAATGGGATGAAAAAATGAGACTAATATAATCTATAAGCGATTTGGATTTAGAAGTATAAGTTATATCACAATCGGATTTTTCTGGTCTATAGATTATATGTCCATCTCCACTATAGAGTGCTGATAATAAAGGTTTCAAATTCTTATCAGATAGATTAAGAAAAATATTGTCTAACTGTTTGTTATGACTATATGGTTTAATTCCAAAAATATATCTAAAAATTAAATATACTAGTTTTCCTCCAAAGTATAATTGAGGCGCTTTATTCTCAAATATACTATAAGTGATATAAGTGTCAAAGCTTTCTTTTATAATTTGTTCCATATCCTTTAATATAAAAGGGTCTTTACTAGTTAAGACAAGATTGTAATTCAGATTCTCTTGAATATTATAATTTCCCTCAGACAAAAAGTATCCTATTAATTTTAAGATTGGAGCTTCTAATTTTATCAAAACCGGAATTGAGAGAGTGGATCCAACAACACCTATCTCTAATTCAGAAAAAGGAATGTCATAAGTTCTAATTATTTTAATTGCTTCTAAAATTGGTATGCTTCCTCTTTCCCAACTTCTTGGAAACTCTAATACTTCAGCTTTACAAAAAACCTCATCCCAAGACATTGAATTTTTCTGTTTTTGAGTAAACAAATAATTTCTTAAATTTTTAATGTAAACAGTTTCTAACAATTCTAAAGGACATTTTTTAATTAATTCTTCAAGCAGATTTATTTCATAATAGTCTCCTTTAATTACTCTACTATTCAAGATCATCAAATTGTCTCCAATTTTTAATTCCTTTGCAGAAATTTGTCTTGGAGTTGAATTATTGAAGATCAATAAGTTATGATCATCACTGAGAAGAATCTCCTTCCCACTTTTCGTTATGATCTTGTTAATATAATCATCAGAAGGTCTTCTTGAAATATACTTGAGTTTTCGTATACCACAAGGTGTATATAATGAGAATAAACTTGCTGAAATATTGATAATTTCTTGTTCTTGTTGAAAAAATGGATCAAAATCCTTTGCTTGTAGTAAACACAAATTATTTCCATCAAATACTGGAATTTTTGTACTACCATCTATACAAAAGGGTCTCAAATCAAAATACCGAAGCATATGAATATGAATATCACCATATAAATGAGCATGAGCTTCTTCAGAATCTAAAATTCTCAAAAGAGCATATTCATCAGAAATCCGATTTGCTGCCCAATGGTGAATGCTTTCAGGATTCATATCCTGATTTGCATTTTCATTAATGCCGTTTTCTAAAATAGCTTCATAATCCATTAAAGGCATTCCAATTCGAGTATATACTTTTCTTGCCTCTTCATGATGTTCTTCAGATAAAATAGAACATACTATTTCTCTAATGTGTGGTCCAGAGAGAAATTTAATTCCAGAAGAAATAATCCTTCGAACAACTAATTGCGTTATTTTATTAGCAATATCAGGTTTTATTCCTGTTTCCTTTATTATACTATCCTCTATCTTGGAAGGATCAAAAGTTACTACGTCTCCTTCAGTTCTAAAGACTCTTGGTAATAAATTATTTAAGAAACCATTTTTTCCTAATTTTTTATTGTTTCCTTCTATTGCTTCTGATTTATGAATTAAAACCATATTTTTCCATCTAATCTTTTGATATTAAATATTCTTATACACATTTCTTTCTCGATAATGGATTAATTGTTATTTTATTTTGTCGGCTTACTTGATGTGTATAAATTTATAACCATTTAATCTCTATCGTAAATATTTTACATTTTTTAATATAAAAATTTATTTGTTTCTCCAATATAAAGTTATTTTATCAATTATTTGAAAGTTATTTTAAAATCGGTTGAGCATTTTCCTATTAATAAACACACCACATTATATAAAATCAATATTCTGATGTTTTTTTTAATTATATCCCTCCAAGTTAAAAAAATGTCGTCATCGATGGTTTATTGATTTATTTATGAGATTATATATTTGATTAAATACTAAATACGAGTATATTTTAAAAAAATAAGTTTCTTTTAAGGATATTATGAATAAAATTAGTAAGGGAGATATCCAAGCAGTAAAAGCTTTAGATGGAATATTCAGAAGAACTTTAACCTATAATGAGGATTTAATGCTCTGTCATTTCTATCTTGAAAAAGATTCCGAAGTACCGCTACACTCCCACGAACAACATCAAGTTGGTTATGTCATCAAAGGAAAATTGCGTTTCTTTACAGAAAAATCAGAATTTATTGCACAAGAAGGAGATAGTTACATTTTTAACTCAAATGAAAAACACGGAGCGTTTATACTCGAAGATTCGGAAGTTATTGATGTATTTAATCCTGCGAGAAATGATTATAAATAGTAAACCTTACCATTGATATGCTGCAACGGAGAAAATAGCAAACAAGCAGATTAGTAATTCCCCAATCAGCCAATCATAATAATATTTCTTCTTTAGATCCCTATTATTTTTAATAACAGAGGCTAAACCAAAACTAATTGCAGAATTTATTCCCAAAACTACAATAATTGCAAATACTGGGGCTTCAAGCACAATTTCAATTAAGTCCAGGGCAAAATCTAAGATAAACCATACTCCTAAGAATGCTATGATCCCAAGTAAAAAGATCCAACCAGTAAATTGGATAATTTTTTCAAATACAATATCCTCTTCGATGCCTGAATCAGTAGGAGAGGGTCTTTTTTTCTTTATAGTTGACATATTTTTTAAACCGTATGAGATATGGTGTCTTTAATTGTGTATGATTCTTAACTTTTTTTTTTTGCTATTTTATTATGGACGATTTTTCAAAAATAAAATGGCTTTTGCAATATCTCCCTCACAATCAGTTAATACTGCACGTGCTTCTTCAGTATCAACATTTGCTTGGGTAGCAACTAACATCACATCATTTTCAGTGATATTTGTTTTTACTCCATCTTGGGATAATAATTCCTCATCTTGATCTGATTCAATGATTACTTCTTCTCCTTGAGACGCTTCGTGAGCATCCCCAATCACTTGATAAATCTCTTGTCCCATTTGTTTCATTAAAATGACTTCTGGTTGATCAATAATGAGAGTTTTATCAGGTCCTTCAATAATCACTCGTGTTGCGTCAATTTGGTCCATATCTATTCCTTGTTGTTGCATGCGTCTACGCATCTGTCGGGA
>Ga0307378_10014093_pt1 | contig 10073 bp, 10 predicted proteins | sample UN1MG_FD_202238 | JGI IMG/M metagenome (GOLD analysis project Ga0307378, IMG submission 202238) | Soil microbial communities from Risofladan, Vaasa, Finland - UN-1 | ecosystem: Environmental > Terrestrial > Soil > Coastal area > Acid sulfate soil | place: Finland: Risofladan, Vaasa | collected... | reverse complement strand
GACCAGGACGAGACGGAGCGGCTCCGGCGGGAGGCCGAAAGCAGGGTCTCCCCTCAGTATAGCCCGCTGCCCTATGCCCGAGCCGACGCCGAGAAGCGCGTGAGCCAGGACTTCGCCGCGCTCCGGGAGGCGAGGAAGCCGGGGGCAACGGCCGACGCCATCGGCAAGGAACTCCCGTGGCTGCCAAAAGAGTCGCTTGGCTGGCTGGCATCGGCTCCCGCCTCGGCGCTCGATGGGCTCGAGGATGATGCCCGAGGCGTCGTGCGCGAGGTGATGGGCAAGGAGGTCCGCGGGCATACCGGCGACCTCAGAGCGGCGCGTGAGGAGGTGGATGCGCTGGCACGGCGGGGCCAGCGGAGCCCCGAGGCCGGCGCCCTCGTCGCCGAAATTGCGAAGCGGCAGGTCGCGCCGAACCGGCGGCTCGACACCGAGGCGGCGGAGGCGGCGCGCGCCGAGGCCCGCCAACGGGTCCAAGAAGTGGTCCGGACAATCGACGCCGACCAGCCCGTCATCTTCGAGGGAGAGCGCGTCGCGCGGGAACACCTCGCTATGCTGCGCGCCCTCGGGCTGACCAGCCCGAGGCTCGACTACAGGCGCCTGGTGTCGACCGTCCTCATCGTGGGGCTGATCGTTCTTCTTCTGGGGTTGCAGACGCGAAACTGGGCGAGGCAGGTCTACGAGAAGCCGAAATCCGTGCTGCTGCTGTCACTGTTGGCGGTGGCATCGCTCTTCGTCATGAACCTGACTACGCTCGCCCTCCCCAACGTGTGGATGCTCATCGTCCCCGCGGCTGCGCTCATGGCGGCGGCCCTGCTCGCCGACACCATCGGGATGGCGCTGGCGCTCTCCTTGAGCCTGCTGGTCGGGCTCATGGCGAACGCCGGGCTCCCAGCGATGCTGCTCGCCCTGGGCAGCGCCGCCATCGCCCTCGCCTTCTCCTCGCAGCTCTGGCCGGTGTCCCGTCTGCGCCTGGTTGTCGGGGCCATGGCGGCGACCAACCTCGTGCTCGTCGCCGCCGTAGGCCTTTTGCAATCGGAGCAAGCCGCGGCCATCATCCGGGAGGCGCTCCTTGCGGCCGGGCTCTACAGCCCGGGGGCCGCCGTGCTGGCTCTGGGCGGGATCTACATGCTCCAGCGCCCCTTCGGCATCACGACGCACCTGGGTCTGCTCGAGCTGCTTAGCCCGCAGACGCCGCTGCTCAAGCGCCTTCAGGCGGAGGCGCCGGGCACGTACCATCACTCGATGATGGTGGGGAACCTGGCCGAGGCCGCCGCCGAGGCCGTCGGGGCGGATGCACTCCTCACCCGCGTCGGCGCCCTCTACCACGACATCGGCAAGCTCTATCGCCCCGCTTTCTTCGTGGAGAACCAGGCATTGCTCGGCGTGGAGAACGTGCACGACCGGCTCTCATCCTCACTCTCCGGCCTCATCATCGTCTCTCACGTCAAGGACGGCGTAACACTGGCGAGACAACACCGGCTGCCGCCGGAGGTGGTGAACATCATCGCCGAGCACCACGGCGCCACTATGATGAGCTACTTCTACCATCAGGCATTGAGCGGCTCTCGCCCGGAGGGCGTCTCCGAAGACCAATTCCGCTACCCCGGGCCGCTGCCCAGCACGAAAGAGGCGGCCCTGGTCATGTTGGCCGACGGCGTTCATGCGGCGGCGAAATCCATAGAAGAACCCACCCCCCAGCGTGTGCAGCAGATGGTTCGGGAGATCATCCGAGAGCGCGTCGTGGGCGGCCAGCTGGAGAACTGCGACCTGACTTTCCGCGAGGTGTCGACGGCGGAGGCCGTGATGAATCGCGTTCTGACAGCCCAGTTGTGCCGCAACCGGATCGCCTATCCCGAGCAGGTCGAGGGCGGGGTCGGACTGTGAGCGCAGGTGACCGTACTGGTCCTGAACAAACAGAAGCGCCGCCTCCGGCGGCGGTGGCTTCAGGAGCTTGCCGAAGGAGTCATGCAGGCGGAGGGGTGTCATCCCGAGGCGGAACTCAGCGTAGTTATCGGTGACGACGGATGGATTCAAGATCTGAACCGGGAGTATCGAAAGAAGGAGATGCCGACAGACGTTCTGGCGTTTCCTCAGGATCTGAGCCCCGCGGGGACGGCCCCGCTGCTGGGCGACGTGGCGATCTCGGCGGAGACGGCGGCGCGACAGGCGGAGCAGCTCGGGCACAGCTTCGAGGAGGAGCTGGCTCTTCTGCTGACCCACGGCATCCTTCATCTGACGGGATGGACCGACGAGACGCCGGCGAAGCGGGAGCGCATGATGCATCGGGCGCAGGAGCTGGTGGGCCGGATTGGGCGGAGCAAGTCGAAGAAGTGAGGGCGCGAAGCATCCTGGAAAGCTCCCGCAGCGCGGTCGAGGGGCTTCTGCACGTGCTGCGGTGGGACTGGCATATGCGCTTCCTCTGTTTCGTGGGCGCGGCCGTCATGCTGCTGAGCGCGCTGCTGCGCGTGAGCCGAACGGACGTGCTCCTTCTCCTGCTCGCCGTCAGCCTGGTCGTGCTTGCCGAGGTGGTCAACCGCGCCATCGAGGTCGTCGTCGATCTCGTCAGTCCCGGCTACGACCCCCTGGCGAAGGCGGCCAAGGACGTGGGTGGAGCGGGAGTCTTGGTGGCGACGATATTCGGGACCGTCGTCGCCCTCGGCATCTTCGTCAACGCCGACGCCCTCAAGGTGCTCCAGGGGCTGCCCACTCGCCCGGAGCCCCACATCCTGCACATCGGCCTCGTCGGCATCGTGACCGTGGTCGCCGCCGTGATCCTCGGCAAGTTCTGGGGTGGACACGGCAGCCTCACGCGGGGCGGGCTCGTCAGCGCCCACAGCGCCCTCGCCTTCTTCGCCTTCGTCAGCATCTGCTTCCTCACGCCCGATATCATCGTGCGCGCGCTCGGCCTCGTCCTGGCACTCCTCGTGGCGCAGAGCCGCGTGGATGCGGGCATTCACACCCTGCGCGAGGTCATCATCGGAGTCGTGGTCGCCTTGCTCGTCGGCGGCGGGCTCTACGGATTCTTGGCGATGCGAGCTGGGGGCTGAGATGTCGCCCGGTCACTTACGCCCGATCATCATCATCGCCTTTCTTCTCTGCATCTCCGGGCTGTTCTCGGCGGCGGAGATGAGCTTCCTCGCTATGGGGCGCCGGCGCTCCCGCCGGGCGGCCACGGGACGGGTCTCCGTCGTTCTGGAGAAGCTGCTCGCCAGCCCCGGCACTACCCTCGGCGCGATGCTGCTGGCCATCACCGCCGTCAACTACTCCGCCGAGGCCATCGCCGCCAACTGGGTCATCACCGGCCTCAACCTGCCGGTCTGGGTCGCCATCGTCGGCATGGCCGTGCTCGTGCTCGTGTTCGCCGAGGCGGTTCCCATCAGCTACGCCGCCGCCAACCCGGAGCGCGTCGCCCGCGCCGTCGTCGTGCCGGTGTGGCTTGTGACCGGCGTGCTCACCGTGCCCGCCCGCCTGGTGGGCGCCATCGCCGAGCGCATCACGCTGCTTCTCGGCGGTCGACCGCCCCCGGAGATCCCCGTCACCGAGAAGGAGATCCGCGCCATAGTCAACCTCCAGGCCGAAACCGGCGGTCTGGAGGAAGAAGAGAAGGTCATGATCCATCAGATCTTCGAGTTCGGAGACAAGGTGGCGCGAGAGGTGATGGTGCCCCGCACCGACATGGTGGCGATAGCGGATACGTCCACCGCCCAGGATGCCGGCAAGGCCGCCACAGAGCACCGCATCTCTCGATTGCCGGTCTACCGGGGGAACCTCGATACGATTATCGGAACCGTCCACGTGAAGGATGTCATTCCGCTGCTCGCCGCGGGGAAGGGCGATGCGCCCGTGACCGCCGTCACGCGCGAGCCTCTGCGGGTTCCCGAGACGAAGAAGCTCAGCGATCTGCTGACCGAGTTCCGGCGCAGGCGGCGATCCCTGGCCATCGTCCTGGACGAGTACGGCGGAACGGCCGGGCTCGTCACTCTGGAGGACCTCCTGGAGGAGGTCGTCGGCGATATCTACGACGAGTACGATGTCGTCCGTCCCGCCGTCGAGCACACCGTGGGCGGCGGCATCATCCTCGACGGCAAGCTGAGCATCGGCGAGGCGGCCGCGGCGCTGGGGATCGATCTCCCCGAGGGGGAGTACGACTCGCTGGCCGGGCTGCTGTACGCCCGCCTCGGCGCGGTCGCTCGGCCCGGCGACGAGGTCGATCTCTATGGGACAACCCTGATAGTGGACGAGCTGGACGGCCACCGCATCACTCGGGTGCGGGTCCTCCTCAAGCAGACACCCGAAGAGGAGTCTACGAGCGAGTGAGGTGTGAGAACGGGTCCGCTGGGGCGGACCGCGAGATATGAGCGATCCTTCATCAGCTATAGCACTCACCGAGTTCGGTAAGTTCTCCGGCCAGATCGCAGCCGTTGTCATCTGCTGGCTGCTGCTCGGATTCAGCTCGCTTTCGGAGGCGGCGCTGGTGCGTATGGAGGTCGTCCGCGCCAGACAGCTCGCCGAAGAGCGGAGATGGGGCGCTCAGCGCCTCTCCTACCTCATCAGCAACCGCCAGGAGGTGCTCAACTCCCTCATCCTGCTCATCAACCTGTCCATCATCGTCGCCTCCGCCTACACCACGGAGATCGCCATCCGCCTCTCCGGAAACGACCAACGGTGGATAGCCCTGGCCTCGGCCGGGATGATCGTCTTCCTTCTCGTCTTCTGCGAGGTGACGCCCAAGACGTTCGGCATGAGGCGGGCGGAGTCGGTTGCGCTCGCCCTGGCGCCGCTGCTCTTCGTCGTCTACAAAGTCATGTACCCCTTGGGTCGCCTTCTCCATCTCGTCGGGCTCTTCATCATCCGGCGGGCACTCGTCCCCGTCTTCGGCGGCAAGGCTCTCGCCGGGTTGCCCCGGTACTCCGACGCGGAAGTGCTCGAGCTGGTCGGGGAAGGGGAGGTCAACGGCGACATCGAGACGGAAGAGCGAGATATGATCGCCGGGGTCATCGAGTTCGCCGACAAGGTCACGCGCGAGGTCATGACTCCCAGGACCGACATCATGTGGATTCTGGCAGAGGCCTCTCTGCTGGAGGCGGCCAAGGTCAGCGAGCGCACCGGCTACTCGCGCCTCCCCGTGTGCGTCGAAGACGTCGACCACATCATCGGCGTCCTCTACATGAAGGACGTCGTCTCGGCCCTGGGTGCAGGCGGCCCGGATCTCACCGCCGGGCAGGTGGCGCGCAAGCCCGTGCCGATGGTGCCGGAGAGCAAGAAGGTTGCCGAGGTTCTGAACCTGATGCAGAGGAAGCGCCTCCACCTGGCGATCGTCATCGATGAGTACGGGGGCACGGCGGGGCTAGTCACCATCGAGGACCTGCTCGAGGAGATATTCGGCGAGATCCGGGACGAGCACGACTTCGAGTCCGAGCCCATCAAGCTCATCGACGAGCACACCGCGGCCGTCGACCCCCGAGTGAGCGTGGACGATTTCGAGGATCACTTCGGGGTGGAGCTCCCCGAGGGCGAGTTCGACAGCATCGGCGGATTCATACTCGACCAGCTCGGCCATCTCCCCGCCGCCGGCGAGGAGCTATCCTGGCGGGATCTGCATTTCATCGTCGAGGCCGTGTCCGAGAATCGCATCCAAAGGGTGCGCATCGTGCGCGCCCCGGAGGAGGCGGAGGATGAAGAGGGAGACGGGCAAGCAGACTGAGTGGGACCACCTCCTTTCGGCCGCGCGGGCGGCCAGCCGGCGGGCTCACGCGCCCTATTCGAATCTGAAGGTGGGGGCCGCGCTGGAGGGCGAGAGCGGGGCCGTCTACGCGGGATGCAACGTCGAGAACTCCTCCTTCGGCCTCACCGTCTGCGCCGAGCGCGTCGCTCTCGGCTGCGCCGTGTCGCAGGGCGAGCGCACCTTTCGGAGGCTGCTCATCTTCACAGCCGGCGGCGGGCCCCTCTCCCCCTGTGGCGCCTGCCGCCAGGTCCTGGCGGAGTTCTGCCGGCGGCTCCCCATCCTCTCGGTTGGGCGGGGAGGCATCAGCCGGACGTTCGACCTGGCCGATCTGCTGCCCCAGGCCTTTGGCTGGCCGGCAGGAGAACCCTCGGGCGAGCAGGAAGTCTGAGGGACCGAGTCTACTGGGCTTCGGGGTACGATCCGAGGAGGCGGAGGATCAGGGTGTGGTCCCTCAGCTTCTCCAATGCCCCCGAGAGTCGGGGGTCGTCGCAGTGACCCTGCACATCCACAAAGAACATGTACTCCCACTGCGTCTGCTTCGTGGGATGCGACTGAATGAAGGTCATATTGATCTCATGGCTGCTGAACACGCCAAGCGCCGTGTGCAACGCACCGGCCTTGTGAGGCACCGAGAACAAGAGCGACGTCTTGTCCCTCCCGCTGGGCTTCGCCGACGACTGTCCGATCACGGCGAACCGAGTCCGGTTGTCCGGCTGGTCCTGGATCTTGGATCGCAGCGCCGGGACGTCGTGCAGCTCGCCCGCCAGGGCGGGGCCGATGGCGGCCGTCTTCGGCTCCTTGCTGGCAAGCCCGGTCGCCCGAGCGGTCGTTCCCACCGGCACGATCTCCACCCCGGGCAGGTTCGCCCGAAGCCAGAGGCGGCACTGCGCGATCGCCTGGGGGTGGGAGTAGAGACGCTCGATCTCCTCCAGCGCCCCACAGCGCGAGAGCAGGTAGTGTTCGATATCGACGTAGACCTCGGCGCACACTTTCAGCTTCGACTCCATGAAGGAATCGAGCGTCAGCGGCACCACTCCGGCGGTCGTGTTCTCGATGGGGACCACGCCGAAGTCGGCGTCCTTCTTCTCGACGGCGGCGAAGACGTCTGCGATGGCGTCGCAGGGCTGAAGGTCGGCCCCCCCGCTGAACTGCCGGCGGGCGGCGATGTGGGTGAACGATCCCGCCGGGCCGTAGTAGGCGACGACGAGCTGCTTCTCCAGCAATCGGCTCACGGCGAAGACGGCGCCATAGATGTCGCGCACCGCCTCCGGCGTCAGAGGCCCCTTGCTGATGGACGCCAGCCGATCCAGAATCTGGCGCTCGCGGGCGGGGTCGAAGACCTCGACGTCGGCTTGGTCCTTGGCGCGCCCGATCGCAATCGCCTTCTCCGCCCGCCGATTCAGCAGCTCCAGGATGGCTGCGTCCAGCTCGTCGATCTCTCGCCTGATGTCGTCGATGCTCATGGAGTCCCCCGTGGGTCGTGTCGAACTCGACTGTGTAGTTTCTCCGGGAGGGTGGGCGCGCCCTCTACCGCGTGCCGGGATAGGAGGTCGAGTTGACCCATCAACGGAACGAGAACAGGCCGGGAGAGGCCGTACCCGAGGGCCTCTGGAGCAAATGTCCTCAATGCGGCGATATGCTCTATCAGCCGGAGATGGAGCAGGACCTCTACGTCTGCCGACACTGCGGCCACCATCTCCGCCTCACGGCCAGAGAGCGGATCGCTATCACCGCCGACGAAGGCTCCTTCGCCGAGCGGGACGCCACCATGCGCAGCAGCGACCCCCTCGGGTTTCCCGGCTACGCGGCGAAGCTGGAGGAGGACGTCGCCTCCACCGGCCTCCACGACGCCCTCGTCTGGGGGGAGTGCAGTATCGAAGGCACACCCGTGTCCATCGCCGTCATGGACTTCAGCTTCCGAGGCGGCAGCATGGGAGCGGTCGTGGGCGAGAAATTCGCCCGCGCCGCCGAGCACGCGGTGGAGCGCAAGGTCCCCTTCGTCGTCTTCGCCTGCTCGGGCGGCGCCCGCATGCAGGAAGGCATCGTCTCGCTCCTTCAGATGGCGAAGACCACCACCGTCGTCGGGCGGCTCAAGCGGGAGCGCATCCCGTTTATCGTGGTGTACAGCGATCCGCTCACGGCGGGAGTATTCGCCAGCTTCGCCTCCGTGGCGGACATCGCCATCGCCGAGCAGAAGGCGCTGGTCGGCTTCGCCGGCCCTCGCATCATCGAGAAAGCATTCAAGATCAAGCTGCCCCCGGGCAGCCACACGGCGGAATTTCAATACGAGCACGGCATGGTGGACAGCGTCGTTCCCCGCAGGCAGGTCCGCCCGCTCCTGGGGCGGATTCTGCCCCTGTTGTCTCCCGAGCCCAAGGAAGACGTGCAGTGAGTCGGTGGCTGCAATTCGACAGGCAGTTGAGAGACGTTGACGAAGATATCGAGAAGCTGGAGCGCTTGCTGGCCGCGCCGAGCATCAGCGAAGAGCGTCGCGCTCAAGTGAGGCAACAGATCGCAGACATGCGGCGGCGCCAGGAGCAGATCACCCGGGAGGTATTCGCCCGCTTGAACGCCTGGGATAACGTGCTGCTCGCCCGTCACACAGACAGGCCCTATACTCTCGACTACGTCAAGGCTGTCTTCGACGATTTCATCGAACTCCACGGCGATCGCCGCTTCGGCGACGACCCCGCCATCGTCGCCGGGCTGGCCTCCATCGAGGGCCGCACGGTGGCCGTCATCGGCCACCAGAAGGGCCGGGACGTGAAGGAGCGCCAGTTCCGCAACTTCGGCAGCGCCCGGCCGGAGGGATACCGCAAGGCGGGCCGGGTGATGCGCCTGGCGGAGAAGCTCCAGTGCCCGGTCATCAGCTTCGTCGATACGCCCGCCGCCGAGTCCCGGCCGGAGGCCGAGGAGCGGGGCATCGCCAACGCCATTGCCGAGAGCATGCTGCTCATGTCTGAGCTGCGGACCCCCATCGTCGCCATCATCGTGGGCGAGGGCGGGAGCGGTGGCGCCATCGGCATCGCCGTCGCCGACCACATCATGATGCTGGAGCACGCCATCTACTCGGTCATCCCGCCGGAGTCGTGCGCCGTGATCCTCGAAGCCTTCGGGCGCGACCCCAAGCGCGGCCCCGAGGCGGCCGAGGCCCTGCGCCTCTCCGCCGCCCGGACCAAGGAGCTTGGCGCGGTGGACGAGGTGATCTCCGAGCCCTCCGGCGGCGCCCAGCGCGACCCCGCAGCCGCCGCCCGGAACGTGAAAGCCGCGCTCCTCTCGGCGCTCGACCGCCTGCGAGAAGTCCCCACCGACGAGCTCGTGGCCGCGCGGTACCGGAAGTACCGCGATATCGGGCATTTCGTGGAACCGTAGGAGCGGCATCCGCGTCGCGGCTCCCCGGAGGTCGGCTCTTCCGCGTTTGACGCGGCCTCCCTCCGCCGCTAGAATCGAACCCTCTGGGAGTCATGCCGTGATAAGCTCGCTGGATAAGACGACAATCGACGAGATCGTCCGGCGCATCGTTGAAGCGGCCCACCCGGACAGGGTCATCCTCTTTGGCTCTGCTGCCGCGGGAGAGATGACGCAGGACAGCGACGTTGACCTCCTCGTGCTGGAGAGCTCGCCGGGGAACCCTCGCGAGGAATCCATACGGATTCGCGACGCACTCGCGGGCGTGGCGCTGCCCTTCGACATCATCGTCATCTCCACCGAGCGCTTCGATGAGACCAAGCTGACAGTCGGTGGGATCGCCTACCCGGCCAACAAATACGGCACGGTGATCTATGAAGCCGCCTGATGAGGTGAAGCGGGAATTCGTCCGGCAGTGGCTGACGAAGGCAGAGGATGATCTCGCTGCCGCCCAGGACATGCTGCGCGGGAACAAGCCCTACCGATGGATCGTCTGCTACCATGCGCAGCAGGCGGCGGAGAAGTATATCAAGGCGTGTCTAGTCCACCGAGGCACTGAGCCGCCGCGCCTCCACGACCTGGCGGAACTGCTCCGAGTTCTCGCCTCCAAGGACCGGGCCTTGGCCGATCGGCTGCATGAGGCCAGAACTCTCAGCGCATACGCCGTCGAAGCTCGCTATCCCGGAGATGCCCCCTCGCCGACACACGAAGATGCCCACGAAGCCGTAAGGCTGGCAGCCAAAGTGCGTGAGGCGGTCCTTGCGGCGCTGCGCGAGGCGACCTGACCTGCCTTTCCGAGCGCCCAATCCCGTCAGCCGCGCCCTCCTCACCACCTTCGACCGCCTCCGCACAACCCCCCTCGCCCAACTCCTCGCCGAGCGGTATCGGAAGTACCGGGAGATAGGGCATTTCCGGGCATCGTAGGAGCGATATTATTGTC
>Ga0307378_10014092_pt1 | contig 10073 bp, 22 predicted proteins | sample UN1MG_FD_202238 | JGI IMG/M metagenome (GOLD analysis project Ga0307378, IMG submission 202238) | Soil microbial communities from Risofladan, Vaasa, Finland - UN-1 | ecosystem: Environmental > Terrestrial > Soil > Coastal area > Acid sulfate soil | place: Finland: Risofladan, Vaasa | collected... | reverse complement strand
CTGCATAGTGATTGACACCGATGGGAACGGCGTGGCGAAGTTCACCTTCGGGCATAGCGGCATGATCGGCGGCGACGGTGGTCCCTTCGCCAACTGGGTGCTCAGCCCTACGCTGAAGTCCGATGGGTTGGCAAAGATAGGCTGGCTGGGCGGCACGAACCACCACGGCATGCTGCACCTGGTGTTCCGGATCGTGGACGACGGCGACCCGGACCCTGACCCGGATCCCGACCCCGATCCAGAGCCGGAGACTGGCCAGTGGCAGCGGGTGCTGAATAAGGCAGAGGCTGCTGCTGATCATCTTGCGGCAAACGAAAACTCCAAGGGGGAAGCGGCCGCGATCTACCTGGGTATCGCCAATACACTGTAAGACGAAAAGAGAAGGCAATGTCTATAAAATCAATCCGGCTGCATGGTAACACCATCGTGGTTTCCCGTTTCGCGGAGGATGAGGAAGGCACCAAGCCGCCAGCAAGCGAAAAGGTGCCATACATGATACTGTCGGGCGAAGACCGGTTCGTCTTGCAGGACATGGTGAACAAGGCGATTGAGATGGGCTACGAGCCGGTTGGCGGTGTGGCAGTCCTTGATGTTCCAGAATATCATCGCCTACTGCAAGCTATGCGGTTTGCTGGACTGGATAAGTGAAATGTCTTCTAAAATAGGACCGCATTTGATCGGACCGTTTGGTCAGATGCTCAACACGATTGAGCAGTGGCAACCGGAGGTGGTGCTGGTCATGGACCCGACGAAGGACGGCATCCGTGACCTGCGGCGTAGGGTTCCGAATGCCACCATCATAGGCCGCATCTATATACCTGATGCAGAACTAGCAGCACGCATTTGGAATCAAGGATGGCGAGCCGCGGGTACAATTGCAGATGACTATACGCTTTACAGGAAGATGTACGATATGCCAGAGATAAACTACTGGCAGATCAACAACGAGATTCTGCAAACACACCCTGAAGACCTCTGGTTGCTGAACGAGTTTTCGTTGGAACTGATGAGTCTCGTTCACAAAAATGCTGATGATATAGGAGGCAAAGCACGCGCCGCCATCGGCTGTTTCGGTGTGGGACAACCAGACTTGCCAAAGACTGATCCTATGTCACACTGGCGTATGTTCAGGCGGTCGCTACAAGACGCTGCTGAGGACGGGCATCTACTTCTTATCCACGCGTATGGTGCGCCGACCATGAGACAACCAGACCCCCGGTGGTATCTCCATCGGTTCGAGGAACAAGTCTGGCAGAACCTGCCAAGCAGTATCACGGACTCTCTGCGGTACATGTATGGAGAGTACGGAATTGATGGTGGGGTGCTGGGGGCGGCAACGGCCAAGCAGGGCTGGAGAAAGTTTACCAACGCAGAAGGGTACATAGACCAGATCATCCAGGCGGAACTGCGGCTACGGGAGTATCCGTCGTGCCTAGGTGCCTGCCTGTTCACCTGCGGCCAGTTTGGCGACGACTGGATATCGTTTGATATCTGGCCGGAGGTGGCGAAAGAGTTGGCCAAGTGGAGCCAGAACAATCCCTGTCAACCACCCTTGCCTGTAGGGCCAGAACAACCCGGCCTTGCGGAATTGGCAGAGGCGTGCAGGTGGTTCTCTGAGGAAATCACGCGGATGGTCCAATCTGGCAATACCAAGAAAGCCGAGGAACTTCTTGTAAATACACTGACACCACGGCTATATCAGCTAGAGGAGAGACTGGAAAAACTGATAAGTGAACACAATGACTGAGCGAAGCATGGCTATCTGCGTGCTAGTTGCGCTCCCTGGCTTGATGGCCCTGGCCTCTAGCATCGGGCTACTGCTGTTCATGGTTGGCCTTGAGTTGTGGGACTACATCCACTGGTGGCTACAGTATCGGAGACATGATGGCTCAAGAGATACCAACGCCTAGATGTACGTGCGGCAAGACAGCAGCCGAGCATGATTATCCGCTCCAATTGTCACGACACCATTACTGGTATATGCACATAGTGCCGATGCCTGAATGCATAGCGTGTGTCGGTCGCGAGGCACACATGAACGAAGCACTCAAGCGGTTCAGAGAAAGCAAAGAAATGGAGAAGCATGGCAGCTAAGACATACAGACTGCTATTAGTCGAAGAAGACAGCGGTGAACTGGTAATGCCTTCGCCTCACTCTGATCAAGTGTTGGTGCTAGACAGAGAGGGGCATGTTGGCAAGACGCTGCATCAGGAAGACCACTGGAATGACGACTATCAGTACAACGAGAAAGCACAACTCATACCGATAGGCGTGGAATGCTCGTGCGGCGAGGATGCTGAGTTGTGGTGGCTTCGTGGCTGTTACTACTCTCAGCACTTCGTGGTCTGCGACTGCGAGTGTAATCAGGCTATCCAGCTAGAGGGATGTGACGGATGACAATACTTGACCTGATCCTGGCATCCCTCTGTGCCTTCCGGCTCACGCAACTGCTGGTGTGGGACATCATACTGGACCCGCTCACGTCCTGGCTGTCACGCCGTAGTCCGTTCCTGGAAGAGCTGCTGGCTTGTGCCCACTGCACGGGCTACTGGTGTTCGGCCTTTACAGTGCTGTTACTTATGGTTGAAAAGCACTACCCAAGCTCGATACTCGGCGGGGTTGCGACCTTCATGCTGTGGGCCTTCGCTGTGGCAGGCACCGTGAGCATCGTGCAGCATGCTACTTGTTGGCTGGATGTGGGAGGACAAGATGCCAAAGAATAAGTACACCTACCGGCGCACGAACAACTGGAGCAGTGTCGAGAAGGCGCTCCTCCGTGGCGGCTGGCCGTTTGTGATCCTGGACAACAAGCGCTCGATACCCAAGGTCATGCTGGCCGTGGCGTCAGACGGCATGGGGCCAGCGTATCCGGCCGCCCAGGCATTCGCAGAACACGTAACGAGGCTACTCAATGGGACTGATACAGCGGCGGAAGTTGCACAGCACGGCGTGGAACCTGGACCGGCTGATCGCACTGCTGACTGAGGCCCGGAACGCATGCCGCGCATACGCCCCCGATATCTTGGTGGAGACGTATTCCTCGGGAAGCCTGTCGGTGCTCAGCAGCCAGGGTGAGAGACTCATGTTCCTGTACATGGATCCGGAGAGGGGAAGGGCTATCTTGCGTCCCCATAGTGACGATATCGTAGGCAACGTGGCACCGATACAACCATACGTTCACATAGAAAAGGACGGTGATGATGGCACAGAATGATGCGGAGTTCACAAAGAAGTTTGGCCGCTGGATAGTGGCTCTGCGCAAGAGGTTGGGCATGACGCAGTTCGAGCTAGGCCAGTTGGTGGGCACGAACAAGGAGCCTGTCGGCAGGTGGGAAGGCGGCAAGCGCACACCGGCGGCCATGAACGTCCTGCGACTGCTGGCCCTGGCTACCGAGCAGGAGCGGGCGGCGCTCATGGACAAGGCGATGGAAGGCGTGGCCGACACGATCACCATCGAGGGCACGGAGGAAGAGGTACACTGTGCTGAGTGCGACAGGCTGCTGCGCGTGCGTGACTATGCCGTCGTCGGCTGGCCCGCGCCGCCGGTACACCAGACTGCCAACGATCCCTATGCTGTCAAGCTGTGCGTGGATTGCACTGTGAGTCATGGCTGGCCACGCTGATCTGCTCATCATCGGCGTAGATCCGGCCACGGCCAGGGGAAAGCCCAGGGCGATGGCAGCCGTGTCATTCCGGCGCTCAAATGACCGCGAGCTCCTGACGTTCATGTACAACCGTGTCACAGAGCAGCTGATACACGGCCGCATCATAGCATGGCGTTATGAGTTCGTGCAGTTCCTGTTCACAGTTGAGCAGGTGTTCGGCCCCATTGACATGGTGGCTATCGAGGATGCACGCCCTCGTGGCCGCGGTGGGGCGAACATGCAGCACCTGGTGTCTGTGCTGAAAGAAGCAGCGAAGGAGCTTGGTATACGCGTGGAACTGATACCGCCGGGAACGGTGAAGAAGTGCGCTACCGGCAAGGGCAACGCCGAAGCAGACGAGGTTGCCGTGATCGTGCGTGCGGAGTACAAGGGGGCAGAGAGCATACCGGTTGTGGTTGGCGAGTACGACATAGAGGCAGCGGTCGCTATCGCCGGTGCGGGGTATGCCCTACTGCAAGAGGAATGGCTGCAGAAGGAGGCAAGATGACTGACAAATGCCTAAGCCCGTATGATAGAGACGGCCTGCGCAATCAGGCTGAAAAGCGAGAGGCAGACAAGCAGCGCAAGTTGAATACGTGGGACGACCTGCTGACAGCGTGCGAGGAACTGATAGCAGAGGTGGCTGACTACAAGCCGGGCGATTTCTGCCTGGAGGGAGATGTGATTGCCAGTCAGAACGTGTGGCACAACGTCAAGGCCGCCATCGCCAAGGCCCGCGGCCATGACGCAGGAGGTGAGTGATGACCAATGACCCGTTAGTCACCATTGCTGAGCTGAAAATGGCCGAGTGGTTGCGGAAGCACTACCATGAGCGTGAGGCCAATCTGGCCCGTGACCCTGTGGCAGTCTATGCGCAGGCTAAGTTCGAGCCGGATGAGGTTTACTGCTACCAGCAGCTGAACGATTGGGTAGCGGGGAACTCTGAAGTCGTGGAAGTATTCCCAGAGTATGCAACGGTCCATACCGACCTACTGGCAGCGTGCGAGGCGGTATACCACCGCATGTGTGTCTTACACCCCCATGACGGAGGGTGTGGTTGGGACACAGATAATCCACTACCAACGCTGTTACGTGATGCCATCAATAAGGCGAAGGCAGCGTGATGCCCAGTGACATGGACCCCGAGATCATCCCGTTGGTTGATGCCCTCAACCGACTGCCAGGCGTCTGCACCATCGCGTCATGCAGCGGACACATGCGCCGCGGGCCGTGGATCACGTTCCAGGTCGAGAACCAGTCTGACCTCGTGCCATTAGCATACTGTTGCGGGCATTGGTGGAGCGTGGGGCTGGAGCCAGCCAGTGAAGACCCGCCAGTGTTCTGCCTACAGGGTCCGTATCTCTGCTGGATAGTTACAGCACGCCTACTGGTAGAGCGGATCGACGAGTGGCTCAAATGACATCCAGGCGACCCACCAGCGTTGCTTGCGACGCCTCCTCATCGCACCCATGAAGCAAGGCAGCCGAAGGGTGGATAGGCTGCCCACACAAAGGAGAAAGGCAATGGGTAAATTACGTTGGCGAGAATGGTCGGAGCGATGGAACACATTGTGGTACATCGGATTGCGGTTCAAGAAGTGTTGGTGTTGGCTGGTAGGGCATAAGTCCAAATGTAGCTATGGACTGCCAGGCACTGAATGTTGGTGTGACCGATGTTTGATGGATGACCCTGGCGACGATGAAGGGGTATTGCCCCAGCGTCTCACTCGCCTGTACGGACGAACGGTGGAGCGTGACTGGCGATGGTTCAACAAACTCGATGATTGGTTACTGAATGATGCACCAACAGGTCGCTGGCGATGGTTGTGGAAACGATTGCCGTCATGGTGGGAGTATTAGAATGAGCATGAAGTCGGCGCTGTGGTTTCTGGATGGGCTTGACCACCGCTTCTGGCAGTTTCGTCTCAGGACTAAGGAGCGCTGGCACCGTTGGCTGAGAGGCGTGGGGGAACGGTTGCAGAGGAGTGGAAGATGAACAAAGTTCCCTGGGGTTACTGTGAGTATAGCTGGAATCCGATGGCGCAGCGCCAAGTTACTTCTCAGGCTGACCGAGGCGCTTGTTGTAGCGATAGCCATTTAGCTTTCGCAATTCAGCAGCCAGCCGCTCGCGAATGGGGTTTACATTGGTTTGGTCTATCGTGACGCCCGTACCCGACCTGGCATCACACGGCCACTGCAAAAGGATTTCGGCATGAAGATGTTTGACCTTGAGATACGGCAAGAGTCTATCACAGAGCAATTGCACACGTCTGCCTTGCAAGCGACAGCTATACGCTGGTCTCCGTGCGAGTTTGTGCTTCTCGGGCGGCGCTACATAGATAGCCTTGTTGCCCGTCTTGCTTGCCAGCCAGTCAATAACACCACGATGCGTCATGGTAATACAGAGATAGGGGTAATAAGTACCCTTCGCTCGCGACACAGACGCATGTATAGATCCTTCGCCGTCAACAAGCCCAGCAATGTAAGCGAGCTCAAGTTCAGTCAGGAGAGAAATGTGATCGGGTGGTTTCTTACTCTCGCGTTGCGTTTTCTCTCGCTGGTAGCGCGCTCGATCATAATCCTTCTTGGTAGCGAATCCTGTTTTCCCATACATAGCAATCTCCTAATCGGTAGTGGAACACATACTACCACAACAACACAGACCTGTCAAGTGGGGGCATAATGGGCATAACAAAGATAGAGTGGGCTGAGAAAACTTGGAACCCAATCACGGGCTGTACTAAAGTCAGTGAGGGCTGTCGGAATTGCTACGCCGAACGAATGTCCAAAAGGCTTGCTGGGAGGTACGGGTATCCCAAGGACGACCCGTTCCGGGTAACATTCCACCCTGACAGACTTGACCAACCGTTGCATTGGAAGAAGCCCTCAACAATATTCGTATGCAGCATGGGGGATCTGTTCCATCAGGCAGTATGCTTCCAGCAGATAGCAGCGGTGTTTGGCATTATGGCCGCGACGCCGCGCCACACGTATGTCTTGCTGACGAAGCGGCCTTACGAGATGCGTCAGTGGTTTGAGCGGATGACCGATTATGAGTTGGGTGATTGCGAGATTCCACGCTGTTGGGCCTATTCTATGTCGGAAGGGCGAATACAAGACTTTGATGTGTGGCCCGGAACGCATAGGGCAGAGTGGCCTCTTCCGAATGTCTATCTTGGCGTCACCGTCGAGAACCAACAGGCCGCCGACGAACGCATACCGACCCTGCTACAGATACCAGCAGCGGGACACTGGCTGAGTATCGAGCCAATGCTGTCAGCGATAGAGCTTGGCTTGTTAGGTACAGCACCAAAAACATGGGGGTACGGATATAAGCCAGTGGGCGACTTGATTTCAGGCGTCGTCCTCGGCGGCGAGAGCGGCCCCGGCGCACGCCCGATGCACCCAGACTGGGCGCGTGGCGTGCGGTATCAGTGCGAGGCAGCGGGGGTGCCGTTTATGTTCAAGCAATGGGGAGCATGGGCACCTGCACCGAATGCTGGCATCATCAGGTACAAGGAAGAGGTCGTTACAGTTGGTGATGCCGATATGAGACGCCTTGGCGCAAAGCGCGCTGGCCGACTGCTGGACGGCAGGGAACACAACGAGACAGCATGGGAGATGCCAGCATGACACGGGGAGCGGAAGTCAGAGGCTGGGCGCAGCAGCGCATCAGTGAACTGGAAGCGGAGAACGCCTCTCTACAGGAACAGTACCACGAGTCCATAGCGTGGCGGGACGCGAAGATAGCAGAACTGACTACGGCGCTGGAGGAGGCACCGGAGGCACCGGAATCAGGTATGTCATTGAACCTCAACTGGGACATTGCGTACAAGCGATGGCGGTTGGGCCAGCGCCAGGCTGCGCTAAAGGGGGGAGAGTGAAGGGTGACATTCATATACATCACAATGGCGATTGGCGCAGCACTAACAGTGGGCATGATAGCCCTGGCTGTATGGTTGGTTGCGACTGGTCGCACTAGGATTACCTGGAGGTGAAGCATGATGGTACACATCGGATGGTTGATCTCAGCGTGCATGGCGGCGGCGATGGCTGGCCTGTTCCTTGGTGGAGCGTGCAGGTCCAGCGGTGACGCCAGTCGCTGCGAGGAGTGCGCGCTGGAGTACCGGAGGCTGGTAGCTGAGTTTGAGAAGCGCATCCTTGAACTCGAGACACTGCTGGCCGACGACGTGACTGATGTCTTTGCCAAGCCGCCCGACGAGGACAGCGAGCCAGAGGTGGCATGATGGGGTCTCCCCTGGAGCGCGCACAACCAGAGAAGATGGACATCAGCCCAGGACAGCGGTTAGCGCTGATCAAGATGGCACAGGCATGTGGAGTGCGAGACAGGGCTGAACGCCTGTGGTGGGCAAGCCGACTGCTCGGCAGGCCGGTGGAGACGTTCAACGACTTGACCCATGCCGACTGGCGGCGCATTCGCGACTATGCCTATCCCAAGTGGGGTGATGGCGACTGGGAAGTAGGACAGAAGATGGTGGACAAATCCGCGCTCATACTACGGAGATACCGTGGGGAAGTGCTAGGGCAGCTCTCGCTCTTCGGGGTGGACGGTTGAAGCTGGCGAAGGAAGCAGGAATGGACATACTATATGATGATTGTGATGGGGTGTGCAGTTGCGGCTGTGGTCAACCATTGACACAACCCGAGATACATCATGGGCTGATCACAAAGGCTCGCGCAATGGGCCTCAAAGGTGTGAAGAAGCGAAGGCTGCTTGACCATCCGATCAACTTATTCTTGGTGAACCACGGGTGTCACCAGAACATTCCAGACCCCGGTTATTTTTGGTTGGTGGCGTGTGAGAGGCACGGCGTTGAGACTGTGAGGAAATGGTACGACCAAATGCAGGGGTTGTTCACGACGAAGTTGGAGAACATCGGCGGATGACCAAGCGCTCCCTCCTGCTCGCCCTGTTGCTGGTGTCCGCTGCTGCGCTAGCCTGCCGCATAGACGGCCCGGGCTACGCTGTGCCACCAGTGCGCTTGCCTGTGCGTGTCGTAACGGTGTACCACGCCACGGTGGAACAGACAGACGATGACCCGTTTACCACAGCAGACGGGACCACTTGGGACGCGGACACCATCGCAGAGCAGCGCATAGCCGCGCTGAGCCGCGAGATGCTGGATCGCTGGGGTGGTCTTGTGAGTTACGGTGATGCGATCTGGGTTGAGATACCAGGGAGCACGTTATCAGGAGTTTGGTGGGTCCATGACACAATGAGAGATAAGGTGTACAAGCGGGGTACTTGGGAGCCGCTGCGGGGATACGTGGATCTGCTTGTGCCAGCGCACGTCATGGGCTGCTGGCAACGTGGCATGCGGGTGTATCTGATAGGAGGCGCACATTGAAGCCAGAGCCGCGTGGTATGGTGGCACCCCCAGCTCTACAAGGTGAGATAGAGACCCTGGCAGACCTGCCGGGTGTGCTCCTGGTACTGCGGGACTCCCTGAACGGCAGCGACGATTGGCTGTTCCCTGAGATAGATGAGTGGAAAGAATGCTTCGGCTCGCTCGAAGATGCCATGCCGTTTCTGGCTACGCTGGCATCCGGTCAACGCTACCTGTGGTGGATCAGCGGCGACGTGGCCGAAGGACTGATGCGCAGGTTTGGCCGCACCGAGGGCGTCAAGGCCAGCATCGGGGCAGCCTTCGGGTGCAAGGTGCGGACCGTGGAGTACAGGGCCAAGGCCGCCGTGCTGTTCCTGCCCGAGATGCGCTACCCCGATGTGCCGACCGAACTGTACCGCGAGACCCTGAGCTGGCCCGAACCGCTGGAGGTACTGGACACCGCATTGGAGGACGGTACTAACTCCTACCAACTGCGGACGGAGCGTTGGCGGCTGGAAGGCCGCTCGATGGGATCTCCGATCTGGCGCTCCGTCAACGGCAACATGACCTGGGAAGAACGCGACGGCCATACAACGTACACCATCGTCATAGTCGAGGAAGGAGGATGCAGGTTCGCGGACAACGGGCTGCCGGTAGTGATCAGTGTAGCCCCGTTCATTGGAAAGCAGTTGACAGGCTAGCGGAAGAACGCTGTACTCAGCGCATGCACATGCGCCCAACTTGAAAGGAGACGGTACATGGACAGCATCACCAGAATGGTAGACATACCCAATGTGTTCGAGAGGCTGCACGAGCTGCCTGTTGAACTGGCAACCGCCCGCCACAACATCTGGCTGGAGACGCAGGAGCTGGCAGATGAGACTGCTCGGCACAACGAAACACAGGCCATAGCGCTTGAGGCGGCAGCCGAAGACTACGCCGCGTGCAAGAACCCCGAGCAGCGCGACTTGTTCAAGCAACTGCTGTTCAAGCGTGACGCCAGCGTAATCGCTGCGGAAAGCAACATGCTTACGGTACAGGCAGAGCTTGACGCAAGCAAGACCTGGTTGGCCGATCTCAA
>Ga0307378_10014091_pt1 | contig 10074 bp, 11 predicted proteins | sample UN1MG_FD_202238 | JGI IMG/M metagenome (GOLD analysis project Ga0307378, IMG submission 202238) | Soil microbial communities from Risofladan, Vaasa, Finland - UN-1 | ecosystem: Environmental > Terrestrial > Soil > Coastal area > Acid sulfate soil | place: Finland: Risofladan, Vaasa | collected... | reverse complement strand
AGGATACCGGTTTCGACTGGCGCGATCTGGGTTAAAGCGAGCGCACTTCGCTACGGTGGTCAGTGCCGCCGCGAATCAGGTTCGATGGAGAGACCAACGACGACGAGGCGATAGACCGCGCTGAGGGGAGCTGCCGCCATGGCCCTCTACAGACCTATCGTGTTGGCCGTAACTGCGGGTGCCGACGCTTCCCAGATTTCCTCGAAACGCTCGGCAAGGGTGTGTGCTTCGATCGGGTCATTCCTGGCAAATAGTCCACGCAAATCATTGAAGTGAAAGCGCCGCACGGAATTCATCTCGTCAGCAACGACGAACGGGTCGTAAACGCCTTTCGCCTGAGTTTGCGTTTCGTGGATCGCGACGGCGTGGCTGAAGGTGCGCAATAACTGGATCATGCGAGGGCAACTGCGCTCCATCGACGCGGCCTCGTGTACGACGATTCGCACCCGGTTGCGCCGACTCGCGAGAAGGAAACTGCGCAACGCGTCGTGCCGTGCCGATGCGTTGTAGCTGGCTCCGAGATTTTGCTCGAATATTCGCAGCTCGTGCTTTGCCAACGAGATCACCTCGTCGACATATTCCTCGTATTGGTTTCTGCTCGTAAAGTTTGTCTTCTCCGGTACGGGAGTATCACTCACGTTGCACTCCGTTGGCTTATGTTGATGTAACCGTTACGATACCAGTTGTACAGGGTTCGTAAAGCGGCGCCCGCATGCTGTATCTCATGTGCAGTGAGCTGGCGCTGATCGGCTAGCGCGATAATCGTTTTTCGCTCGCTCGTTTTCAAACGAAACTCTTCGCCATTCAGAAACGCTCGTTGGCCGCGAAACAGCAATGGCAGGGCAGGGTGGACCTCCAATCCGCCGGCACGTGCGCGCCGCGAGAATTCAGTGTAATCAGAGTTCTTTGGTGGTCGCAGGAATACGTGGGGTTTTGGTTCGGACAGGTAACGACCGAGAAAACTCACCATGTCCGATTGGCCCCATCTGATTTTCGACAAAGCGCCAGCAACCTGATTAACCATGTGATCTCCCAGTTCGGCAGGGTGTTGTTGCGGCGCTAATCCGGGATCACGATACCGTCCTTCGATACGAAGGTTGTCCTCGAGATAGGCCAAAAAGCCGCTCTTGAGCGTGTCGTAATCGGGAGACCGGAATCCAATCGAATAGGTCATGCAAGCATCGACAGCAATGCCGTCGTGCGCGAAACGTGGTGGCAGATAAAGCATATCGCCTTGGTTGAGAATGCAGCTGCCTTCCGGCTGAAAACGCCTGAGAATTCGCAATTCCGAGTCAGGGTCAAGATCAAGGTCGGTTTGTGCGCTCACTTGCCACGTACGTTGGCCTTTTCCCTGCAGGAGAAAAACATCGTAAGAGTCGAAGTGTGGACCGACCCCGCCACCGGGTGCCGCATAGCTGACCATCAGGTCATCAAGGCGTGCGTGAGGCAGAAAGGAAAACCGCTGTAATAGTCTGGCTGCCGCTGGCAGGACATGATTGACTCCTTGTACCAGCAGCGTCCAGTTCGATTCCGGCAAATCACGAAACATGGACGCAGGCAGTGGCCCGTAGTGCACCTCGGTCTTGTTTCCGGCAGCGATTACCAGCCGCGCCTCGCACAGGTCATTGCGGGCTAGCGCAATTAGCTGTCGCGGAGTCAATAGATCACGAAATCCCGGCACGGCCTGACGGATCAGCAAGGGTTGCCTGTGCCAATGGCGTTTGAGAAACGTCGACGGCGAAAGGCCGCCCAGCAATGTGTCGGTCATACGGAAAGTATAGTCGTCCATTTACGCACTGATCAGTGGTTTGCGGGGAGCAAGCGTAATTCAGTTAAAATTAATCAGACACTTCGCTGGAGTTGTTACGATGCTGAAAGTTGGTCGATTAGCGCCTGCTTTCGAAATACCCGATGCGGACATGAACCTGGTTCGGTTCGCGGATTTTCTTGGCAAAAGGAACGTCGTCGTCTACTTTTATCCCAAAGACGATACGCCGGGTTGCACTATCGAAGCGATCGAATTCAGCGACATTGAGGATGATTTTACAGACGCTGACACAGTGGTTCTGGGCGTCAGCCGCGATGACTGCCATACACATGGTGCATTTCGCGACAAGCACGGACTGAGCGTTACCTTGCTGTCGGACCCAGATGGAGAAGTGTGCGAGGCTTTCGGTGTCATGGTTGATCGTGAAGTAGAAGGATTGGGGACAAAGCGCAGCCTGCTGCGTTCAACGTTTATTATCGATAAACAAGGGGTGTTGCGTGACGCCTTCTACGGTGTGAACCCGCGTGGCCATGCCCGTGAAGTACTCGAGCGAGTAAAGGAGCTCTGAAAGACATGCAGATTGCAAGAGATACCGTGGTATCAATCGACTACGAATTGACAGACGCAGCGGGCAAACTCATCGAGAAGACGCCGTCCCCGATCAGCTACCTTCATGGTGACCATCAGGGGATTTTCCCAATGGTGGAACAAGCGCTAAACGGCAAACAGGCGGGAGATGCCTGCGAAGTGCGTATGGAGCCGGGGGATGCATTCGGAGACTATGACGAGAAGCTGGTTCGCGTTGAGCCACGTGATCGTTTTCCGGAGAACGTGGCTGTCGGGATGCAATTTGAAGGCGCGCCCGAAGGGGGCGAGCATGCCGCGATCTATACGGTCACCGATGTCGCTGACGGCAAGGTAGTGGTCGACGGGAATCACCCGTTGGCTGGAATGTCGCTGGTGTTCAATTGCACGGTGACTGAGGTTCGCAAGGCGACCGACGAAGAGTTGTCGCACGGGCACGCGCACGGCGCAGGCGGGCACAATCATTGAAACAGTGCGGGCGGGAAAAGTTATTGAATCATTGAATGACCGGGCTGACGCGGCGCTCCCCGGCGCACGCCAGCTCTAGCTTTTTTTGCCAGTCAGAATGTGAATCATTGGTTCGTAGGCCGACTCTCTGGAGAAGCGCCAGCTGGCAACCGCGACCGCCACCAGCGTGAAGCCGATGAGCACAGCAAAGTCTGTCGGCAATGCGAAATCGGCAGCCATCGCCTGCGGATTCACTGTGGCGTGCCTAAGCAAATCGACACCATAGGTGTATGGGTTGACACTCGCGACCCATCGTAGCGCCTCCGGAAGGTCGTGTACCGGGTACAGAGAGCCGCTGAGGAAGAAGACCGGGAAGATCACGAAATTCATGATGGCGGCAAAATTGTCGAGGCTGCGCGTAAAGGACGCCGTCAGGATTCCGATCCCTGCGCATGCGAGAGAGGTAACGACCAAGCCGGCCGCGAGTAGTACAAAGTTCGTGTTCGAGCCGATGTATCCGAGCAGTGCCAGTAACACGATCAGAATCAGTGCCTGCAGAATGGCTGCAAGCGCGGCCGACAACACTTTGGCAATCACGATCCAGTAGTGGGGCAGTGGCGCAATAATCATCATGCGCATGACACCGGACTCCTTGTCGTAAACCGTCGTCAATGCCGCCAGCATGGCCCCGAACAGCATGGTCATGCCAATCACGCCGGCGACCAGAAACGACTGATAGGAAATGCCGCGTGACTCGCCGATTACTGTGCCAAATCCAGCCCCGATGACAAATAACCAGATCAGCGGCCGCACCATAGCTGACACCAGGCGTGTTTTCTGCCGCAGCATTCGAAGAACTTCGCGCTCGAGTACAGCGTAGATCGGGCGCGCGATCATGATTTGAGCGCCTTGCCGGCCGATATCCACATGAACACGTCATTCAGATTGGGTTGGCGTACGCGCCAGGCTGTTGTCTTGTCACCGACTTCAGCTTGCAGACCTGCCAGGGTGGTCAGATCTTCCTCAGCGTAGCGGAAAAAAGCGATTTCGCCATCAACCAGGCATTCACCCAGCTTGGGTTCCAGATGCGCGCGCAATGCGTCCAGATCACTCGCTTCGACCTCCAGAATATGTTTGCCCAGATTCGCTACCAATTGTTGCGGGTTACCCTCTTCGACCAATTTTCCCTTGCGGACAAAGACCACGCGATCGCACGGATAGGCTTCTTCCAGGTAATGGGTGGTTAGCAATACGGTCATGCCGGTTCTGGCGCGCAGGCCCTCGATGAAGCGCCAGATACGCCGGCGATTGGGCAGATCAAGCCCGATGGTGGGTTCATCTAGAAACAGCACGCGAGGCTCATGCAGTACGCCACGCACGATGTCCAGCGCACGGCGCATGCCTCCTGACAGGGTTGCGACCGGCTTGTCGCGGCGGTCCGTCATTTCAAACAATTCGAGCAATTCTGCCGAGCGCTGGTCACTGACTTTAGGCGCCAGGTTATAGAGTCGGCCGGCGAAGCGCAGGTTCTCTCTTACTGTGAGGGTTCGGTCGAGCGCTGATTCCTGAAATACGAGACCGATGTTACGTCGTGCCTGAACCGGGTGCCTGGAAACATCTACATCAGCAATGCGTACGTGTCCCGCGCTCGGCTTGACCAGTGTCGCCAGCATATGAATCGTGGTGGTCTTGCCGGACCCGTTCGGTCCGAGCAGCCCGAAGAATTGCCCAGCGGGAATTTCCAGATCGAGGCCATCAACAGCAGTGACGCTGCCGTAACGCTTGACGAGCCCGACTGCGGAAATCGCAGCCGGCGAGACCGGTTCGCTGATCGCCGGAGCGATCATGCAATGGGCGTGGTGCTGTCCCGAGGTTCCGACTCTGCCGCGTCCCGTGCTGCGAGTTTGCGTGAATTCTTGTCATCGCGGAACAGGATAATCGGTTTGACTTCGGCAGCCGGCGGTTGCGGCTGTTGAGCCAGTTCCACCTGTTCTGTGACGATATGGTGATGCGGTGATTTGTCGCACACTGGGTCTGCGTTGGTGGCATCGCCTGTCAGCATGAATGCCTGGCAGCGGCAGCCGCCGAAATCCTTTGTCTTCTCCGGGCAACTCTTGCACGGCTCCTGCATCCAGTCATCACCCCGATAGGCGGTGAAACCCGGAGACTCTTGCCAGATCCAGCTGACATCGTGGTCGCGCACATTGGGAAACTCCAGACCAGGCAGCATCCTTGCCTCGTGACAGGGCAGTGCCAATCCATCAGCGCAAACGTTCAGAAAAGTTGTAGCCCAGCCGTTCATGCATGCCTTTGGGCGATCGGCGTAATAATCCGGGACGATGTAATACACCTTCATTTTCTTGCCCACGCGCTCGCGAAAACGATTGGTGATTTCTTCGGCTCGTTCCAGTTGTGGCCGGCTTGGCATGAGATATTTCCGGTTTTCCATGGCCCAGGCGTAATACTGACTGTTCGCCAGTTCCACGTGTTCGGCCCCCATGGCTTCCGCCATGTTCAATATCTCCTCGATATGATCAATATTGAGCCGGTGCAACACGACGTTGAGCACCATCGGGTACTCGTATTCCTTGATCAGTTTCGCGACCTTGGACTTCAGGTCGAACGTTCGGGTGCTGGACAGGAAGTCATTCAATTCCTTGGTGGAATCCTGGAACGACAACTGAATCTGGCCAAGCCCTCCTTCCTTGAAGGCAGCGATCCGCTTTTCGGTCAAACCGATACCGGAAGTAATCAGATTGACGTAATACCCCATCTTGCTGGTCTCGGCGACCATGATCTCGACGTCGTCGCGCATTAACGGTTCGCCGCCCGAAAGGCCAAGTTGCACCGCGCCAAGTTCACGTGCCTCTCGAAAGGTCTTCAGCCATTCTTCCGTCGTTAATTCCGGACCGAAGGTGTCATAGTCCACCGGGTTGTAGCAGAAAACACAGTGCAACGGGCACTTGTAAGTGATTTCGGCATTGACCCAGAGTGGGCCGTTAACTTTCTTGCTGTCGGATCCAGCCTTTTGCATATGCTGCCTCCAGAAAATCGGTTACATCCTGGCGCAGATCAGCCCCAGGAAAGGCGGTCTCGAGATCGGCAATGATCTGCGGCACCGTTTTGCTACCATCCACCCGCTTCATGATTTCTCCGGCACTGCCTGGAAGTTGTACCATCCCTTCGGGATAAAGCAGTACAAAGCTGTCTTGCGCCGGTTCCCACTGCAGTCGGAACTGCTTGACCAGTTCGACCGTCAGCGTTTCCGAAAGTTTGCTCTCGGGCGTATCACTCATCGGGCATCCTTTGGATGGCGCCACTCTTTTGGTCGCCTATACCGTAGGTGACCTGCATGGAGTCCAGCATGGTCCAAAGCACATCGAGTTTGAACTGCAGGATTTCCAGTGCGCGTTCCTGCTCTGCACGGCTGTGAAAATGATCGAGCGTTACACGCAATCCATGTTCAACGTCACGGCGTGCCTCGGTCAACCGCTTGCGAAAGTAGGAATAACCAGTCGCGTCAATCCAGGGGTAATGTGTCGGCCAGGTGTCCAGCCGCTTTTGATGGATGGATGGCGCGAACAGTTCCGTCAGTGATGAGCAGACCGCTTCCTGCCACGGCGCCGTGCGCGTAAAGTTCACGTAAGCATCGACTGCGAATCGTACGCCGGGTAACACGTGCTTCAATGAGGTAACGTCGTCGCGCTTCAGCCCGACCGCATCGGCCAGTGCCAACCAGGCCTCGATTCCGCCTTCGTCGCCTTCATGACCGTCATGGTCGAGTATGCGTTGTATCCAGAGGCGCCGATGATCGCGATCTGGCATGTTTGCGAGGACCCCCGCATCCTTGATCGGGATCTTGATCTGGTAATAGAAGCGGTTGATGACCCAGCCGCGTACCTGCTCCTCGGTGCATTCTCCGCCATTCATCGCGATATGGAACGGATGGTAAATATGATAGCGCCTGTCCTTGGCGCGCAGTCTTTGCTCGAATTCTTCCCTGCTCCAGGGCAGTGCTTCGGCGGCCCCCATATAACTCTCCTTACATTCCAGAATCCTCAGATTCTGATGTCCATTCCATCAAATGAGATCTCAATGTTTTCACCCTCGAGTTGACGGCGCTCGTCCGAATCTTCGCGGAGAATCGGGTTGGTATTGTTGATGTGTATCAGAATCTTGCGATCCGCCTTGAGCGGACGAAGTGTTTCCATCATGCCGCCAGGACCCGACTGCGGCATATGCCCCATGTCCAGTGCCATTTTGTTGGCGATGCCAAGTTTGGCCATTTCGTCGTTGGTCCAGGTGGTGCCATCAACCAGCAGGCAGTCTGCCTCTTCCATGAAGGGTTTGACGTGCGGCTCGACTTCGGCGAGGCCTGGCGCGTAAAACAGCTTCTTGCCGCTGCGCGTGTCCGTGATGCGCATGCCGATGTTGTCGCCTTCATGCGGATCATGCCGGTGCGGGGAATAGGGTGGTGCCTTGCTGCTCAAGGGCACCGCCGTGAATTCAAGACCGTCTATGCCGATCGCGGAGAACTTGCTGCCCGAACTGGTCGGAATCTTGTGCCAGTTTACGCCGCAGTAGTGATCCAGAATCTTCAATAGTGGATTGCCGGTGGTGAGATCCTCGTATGCCATGTCGGTGCAATAGATTTCCAACGGTGTCTTGCCTTCCCGCAGCATCAGCAACCCGGTAGTGTGATCGATCTGCGCGTCCATCAGCACCACGGACCGTACGGCGGTATCCCGTATCGCCCTGGCGGGCTGCAATTCCGGAAAAGACTGAAATTGCGTCAGGATATCCGGAGACGCGTTGAACAACACCCAGTTGATGTCGTCGCCAGACACAGCGATGGACGATTGCGTGCGCGCTTTCGCGTTAATGGTTCCTTTGCGCAAGCCGTCACAGTTGGGACAATTGCAGTTCCACTGGGGGAATCCCCCGCCGGCGGCTGATCCGAGCACTCTGATTCGCATGATATGTTTGTGATGCGTCGTAATGTTTGGGGGAAAAAATGAAAGCCCCTGACGGGGCTTTCATTCTGCACTTCGCCGTGATTAGCGGTTGGCGATGTACATGGTGACTTCGAATCCGAAGCGCATTTCGGTGTACTCAGGCTTGGTCCACATGTGATTGATCTCCAATTATTGATTTGAAAAGTCTTCATCGGGCAAATTCAAAAATAATCCCTTGTATCCGCCCGGGCTTCAGTTCCACAAAGTCCTTTAAACCACCTCAAGACTGAACAAAAGCAAGAAGGCAACTTCCATTGCAGCTCTGTATTCCTGAAACCCAAGAGCATTGTCAATTTTCAGGTTGAACCCCGCCGCAGAAAAATCAGCAAAACCTGCTCATGATTATCATTAGATTCACCTTGAAACTTTACTCCGCTCAAGAGCTTGCATAGTCTTGCACGATGGCATCAGTGACGTTTGACGAGGCGAATTCAGGCTTCGAACAATTTGCATCCTGGTATCGTGAACGGCCAACTCAGTTGGCGTTCGCGGTTTCATTGCTGTTGCATGCGTTGCTGATTGTACTTATTCCGGGGTTTCGTTCGGTGCCATTGGAAACGCCGAGCGTGCTGACGGTGCAAATCGTCAATACGGACCCGGTTGTTGAACGAGTTGCGGAACCAGAGCCAGTGGTTCGTCAGGAGCAGCAGACACCTCTGCCGGTATTGCCGGCCGTCGTTCCGCCGGTTCCGCAGCCTCGCGCTGTGGAGCAAGAGCCGATAAGGCCTCGGGAGATTGTGCAACCACAAGCTGCCCCGTTGTTGCGCCAGCCCGAATTGGCACCAGTCGAAGCTGTTGAGCGGCCCCGGCTGTCTCCTGCTGCTCCAGTTCAAAGAACGCAAGTTCAACCAGATGTGGTGAAGCGCCCGGAACTGACGCCCGACCAGCCGGTGGTTCCGGTCGTCAGACGGGAGCCGGTTGTGCAGGCCGAAGCGCCGCCGGAGAAAATAGCCGAAGTTCGCCGCGATCCACGGGTGGTCAGGCCGACCCCACCTCCAGCACAAGCGCGCCCGGATGTGGCGCCTCCTATTTCACAGCCAGTCCCGATCCAGAAACAATCTGTCGAAACGGTTCAGGCACCGCCGAAGCAAGTCGCTGAAATTCGCCGCCAGCCGCGGGTCGTGGAATCTTCGCCGGACCGACCGCAGCCGCGTCCGGATGCACCCCCTCCAACTTCGCAACCTATCCGTATCGAGCAGCCCGAAACGGCAGAACTGTTAGCCGTTCAGCCGATGCCGGCTGAACCGGTACCTGTTGTTCGTTCGCAACCGCAGGCCGCACCGACGGCGCCGCCAGCAGCAATTGTGGCTGCAAGACCCAGCGCGCCTTTACCTGCGGCGGCACCTGTGGTCGCGGCGCCGGTTCCGCCGCCGTCTGCGCGACCAGCTGTGGAGGTGGTTGCACCATCGGTGCTGGAGGCCTACCGGCAGTCGGTGTCACAGAAAGTGATGCAGCACATGCGCTATCCGCGTACCGCCGTTCGCCGCAAATGGGAAGGAAAAACAGTCGTCGAGATGCAGGTGTCCGCCGATGGAACAGTCACTCAGGTTGTCGTCGCCGAATCGAGTGGACGAAAAATGCTTGATGATGCCGCGATCGCAATGGTGCAGAAGTCGCTGCCATTGCCGAAGCCACCGCGCGGCGTGCGCACGGTCAAGGTGCCGGTAGTCTTCAGGCTCCAGGGTTGATTCGTTCGTCTTGCGCCGCATGACAAATGCTGCCGCTGAGGGACTCTACCCCCCGATCGATCCGTTCGACCGGTCGACGCTCGCGGTAACACCACCACACCGCCTGTATATCGAGCAAAGTGGAAACCCGGCCGGGTTTCCTGTGGTGTTCCTGCATGGTGGCCCGGGCAGCCAGACCAATCCGGGGCATCGACAGTACTTCGATCCTGCTTTTTATCGGATTATCCTGTTTGATCAGCGCGGTTGTGGACGTTCCACGCCGGCCGGATGCACCCAGGCCAACACCACCTGGGATCTGGTGAGCGACATGGAAACACTGCGGCGCGAACTGGGACTCGACAAGTGGCTGCTTTTTGGCGGGTCGTGGGGTAGTACCCTTGCGCTGGCTTACGCTGAATTGCATCCGCAACGGGTTGCAGGAATGATTTTGCGCGGAGTCTTTCAGGCGAGCGAGGCTGAGCTCGACTGGTACCTCAACGGGTTACGCCGGTTCGTTCCTGATGCGTGGGAACGGTTCACTGGAGGTAGCGCCGAGGACATCGTCGGGCGCTATTATCGTGATGTGAATCAT
>Ga0307378_10014089_pt1 | contig 10074 bp, 6 predicted proteins | sample UN1MG_FD_202238 | JGI IMG/M metagenome (GOLD analysis project Ga0307378, IMG submission 202238) | Soil microbial communities from Risofladan, Vaasa, Finland - UN-1 | ecosystem: Environmental > Terrestrial > Soil > Coastal area > Acid sulfate soil | place: Finland: Risofladan, Vaasa | collected... | reverse complement strand
ACATTTTTGCGGTTTTACCCCGGTGGAAACAAAGGATACTGTTGAAAGTTGATGAATATTATCGTTAAAGATAAATGACCTAAACAGATATTGATCGTCGTCAATAGTAGTGAACAATAAGACTGCCGACTGTGACTGTAATGGTTAGAGCCCCGAAAAGAAATGCGATACCTGTAGCTACGCTCTCTTTTATATTGAATGGAGCTTTTAGCCATCCTGATATGGCAATAAAGAATGCAGGACCCGACATGATGTAATATCTTCCCATAGGCCCCTCAATAGAGTGCCCGCCCACGGGCGTCCAAACAAGATACAGCAACGTTCCAATCACAAAAACGGTGAGAGCCCAGGTTGTCAGGAAAATAAACCGCTGGGTTAGACTGAGATCAGGCTCATCTTCAGTCTTATTTAAACACACCACCACGAGAAAAATTGTGTAACACATCACAAATGTCAAGGGAAGTTCTCTATGAAGCCACCCGAGTAATCGGCCGATATATTGTGCCATCATATCGCTAATGAAATAAGGCGACAAATGAGTGGAGAGAAATATAGAAAGGTACGCCTTCGGGTGACTAATGATATAGCGCAATTGTTCCTTTGGAATTGTCCGCTGGGGAAGGTACGGCACAGTAAAATCGCAAACTTGGAGATACCACACAAAGTATGTTGATAAAGACGCAAACAAAACAACAGATGCCCAACACAAATAGGACTCCCAGGTGCCCCACTTTGTTTTTGGGATAGCAAAGAGACACAAAACCAGTGGTATGGCACTCTGTTTTGCAAGCCCCAAACTTGCTGCAACGAATACCAATAAGAGCTTTTGTCGGTTAGAAAGATGCTTTGCTGAATCATCAAGTGCATAGTGCAAGCACAAGGCTATCCACAGAAATCCAAGTCCATTGGTAACCGTATCAACGGAAAGCGCTGAACCTATTGCCATCGCCATCGGTGTGAACGCAAGATAAAAAAATAGCCACTTCTTACCTGGTAACAATCGAAGCGAAATCCAAATCAGGCCAATCCAGCATCCCAAACTCGCAAGTCGGCCAAGATAGAGAAGGCAAAGTGCAGGTATTGGAAGCTGCCGACCTAATAATAGTAAAAAAGCTTGGGGTATATAAGGAAGAGGTGAGTAGAACTTCTCATTCCAGAGTGGAAAAAAGCCATTCGTTTGTGAAGTTTGATCAAGGGAGAAGGCTCTCGTGATTTCCGCTATGGATGTCTTCCTGGAAGGATGATAAAACAGATATTGTTCAAATGAATTCACTAAATTAATGAGATCTTGAGAGACCCTCACGCCGCGCTTGCCTTCATCTCCTTGTTGTGAAACAAAAATCCCCTGGGAGATCTCATATGCCCTGAAAAAATGTTTATTTTCGTCTGGATTTTGAAAAGGGGGAGTAACAATAATGAGCATTAAGCCAAATAGTGTTGCCAATATTACGAAGATTTTTTCTGCTCTCACAGCTCTAACATTCCTTCCGTTATACAAAGAAAGCTTTTTACACAATATCCCCAAAAGTCATGATTAAACTGTTTAAAAATCAATAATGATTATTAGAAATTATCTTTCATCACTCGACGGGTTAATACTATCCATAATAGTATCACTCCAATACCTGGTCCCAAGGTCAATACACGGCCATACAACGGCATTTTAAGAGGGTAGTGAATCGATACCAGGGCACGAGCAATAAGGACATCAGGCAAACTCACACAAATTAGAATAAACAATAATAAGCGCAATCTGGCCGATGATGAGTCTTCAATATATTCTCGCAACAAGAGACCCATAGGAAAAATTAGTACAGGGAATATATGACTCCACGTAATAGGAGACAAAAGGAGCATTGTTACCAGAGTCAGTCCAAATGCATAATCAGAAAGCTCCTTTTTTGCTGCCATCTCCCTTAATTTCAGTATTGAATATACCAGCACCCCTATACTTAGCAGCATAATCAACACCGAAGCAATATGTGGAATTTTCACGAGAGGTGAAAACCATCCCATTTGCTTTCCGAAAAGCTTGGCCACAATTCCGCCGATGGAATGATTGAGCACATAACCCCGGTAATCATCGATATCCCTGGCAACTATGATCATCACATATGTCCGCATATCATCGAGACCAACAATGATCGCCGTCACAACAAGGCCAATGAGAATAAAGGAAATAGTAGCAAAGAAAGCTCGCCAGTTCTTCACTATGAGCAGATACAGCAGAACCAATCCTGGAAAGAGTTTCATCGAAGTTGCAATTGCAAACAAAAACCCAGCAACATATTCTCTTTTTCGACGCAACCAAAACCAACCGCCAATGAGACAGGCGGCAATTATCATGGAAGACTGGCCGTTTCCGAGGCAACTTATAAAAGGATACCAGCAAAGTGTAAAACATGTGAAATTTAAAAACCATTCACCGTTTAATTCAAGATTTTTCACAACCAATTGGTTTATCATCAACAAAAGAATTAATGAAATCATGCCTAAAATTATGAATGCTTTCTTATAAGGGAATATGGTAAAAGGCAAAAACAGCAATGCATTAAAAGGCGGGTGAAAATTGGGAGGTCCATTAAACCCGAGCATTTCATTTTCAAGATTCCTACAATCTTCGCCATAAATCGAACTTCCTTTTTTTAATGAACTCGCTGCGAAATAATCCTGAACAAAGTCAGACCCAACGTTTTTATAGTTATTGATTATAAGGGCGTTTCCCAAAAGGCCACACAATATAATAAGAATGCGTATCCAGAAAGACAGTTTAAAATTTTGTGGTGTTATCATTTTGCAAACAAACCATATTTAACGATGCAATATATTGCCCTGAAACCGTCTTTCCAGTTTATTTTTTTACCTTCCTGATATGTCCGGCCATAATAGGAAATACCGATTTCATAAATTCGAATATCTTTCAATTTGGATATCTTTGCAGTTACCTCAGGTTCAAAACCAAATCTGTTTTCTTCTAATTTTATGTTTTGAATAATTTCCGTTCTAAACATCTTGTAACATGTTTCCATATCCGTTAGATTCAGGTTGCAAAACATATTGGAAAGAAAAGTGAGGAGCTTGTTTCCTATGGTGTGCCAGAAAAAAAGTATTCTATGTGGCTTGCCTCCCATGAACCTGGAACCATAAACTACGTCGGCATAGCCGTCTATTATGGGTTTCAGCAACAAATTATATTCATTCGGATCATATTCCAAATCCGCATCCTGAATTATCAGATATTCACCGGTTGCATTTTGAATACCTTTTCGCAGGGCTGCCCCCTTGCCCATATTTATCTTATGTTCAAAATATTTGATTTCCAAATCGGAATTATTCTCTATATATTTTAAAATACATTCCCCAGTGTCGTCTGTGGAACAATCATTGACAACGATTATCTCTTTGTGGATATTGTTAAGCAGAGTTGCATTTTTGATTTTATCGAGAATTAAATGGATGGTTTTGCCTTCATTATAGGCGGGAACGATTATTGATAGCTTATTTGGAACTAATTTTGTATTCACGTTGTTTTTACCCTCCATATTTTTATTACCTTAATCCTCGCTGTTGAATCGTTAATTGGAGCTAAACATACTGAATAATCTTCTATATTCTTATTTCGTTTCCATATTAGATGGTTGCTTTGTTACCCTTTAAAATTCTATTGCATCGTTTTTTAAAGATATTACTTTCCTTTTGAGTCAGGGGACTCTAAAGTAACAAGGTTTATATGTCAATCAAGTGACCGATAGATTGTCTCTACTTCTTTCTCTCATTCATTTTGGATAACAGTTTCAGATCTTTTCAAAAAATATAACCTTAACATGTCCGAAAGACTCTACACGCCTTGTATGAAACCCCAACAACTCCATTTGCTTTACCAAATAATCATCCGAGGTTACCGCTGATTTGTTAACAACGATATATGTCATTCTGAGAATCAGGTAGAATTGATTCACTTTTCTCAGTTCAGGAAAGACTGCCTTTTCGAGATACTCGACTGCGCCTGATTGATCGAATATGGCAGGCAGCAAAAACGGTTCATTGTCAAGGTGATACACAGCAAATGGTGACAAGAGGTATTTTCTTCGCTCAGGATGAATTACCCAAGACGTATCTCGTGATTCAGACAGGCCCGTATAAGCGACAACGGGAATATTCGAACCATTTATCCTTGTTTGTGTATATGCGATTGCAGAGGACCAATTCTCTTTAAGCGGTGATTGAATACCGCCGTAAATAAGCATTAATCCTACGAAGATTTTTAACAAGATACGTTTCGAACGAGCTGGTTTTATTAAACTCAACCCCTTACCCAAAAGCAAAGAAAGTGCCGGCAGCCCCCAGGAATAATAGCCCCCTGCGAATATTGAAGCACCGCTAACTGAAGAATATAGAAAGACCAGAAATGACGGCAGCAAATACCATGAAAGTAATAGAACTAGTAGTTCCAGCCGTATGGTAAACCGTTTAATATTAATGTTCTTTGTGACTATCCACGTCCCCAGAGCAGCAGACATAAAGGACAAAATTAAATATGGTTTCACCCAGGACTGGATAAGGTCAACTATTGTTGGTACTGGGGCAAAACTATAAATGTTTTTTTTTGTCGAAAGAAGCACAACTTGATATGCTTCAGGAGAAACCAGTACAGCAATATATAGATAAATTTTTATTACTTCGTAAGCCCAAGATTTTGAATCCGTTTTGCCCCAACACCTGTGACAATAAAGATATACAAAATGTACCAAAAGTATGCCCGCAAAAATACAATGTGTATATACCGTTAACGTTGATAAAAGAATATAGAGAAACTTATAACGACGTTCATTTGATTCTGTCCAACGATAAAGAGCGTATGTTGAACCCACTGACAACAGCAATGCAAGTGCGTAAGAACGTGCAACCACAGCAAAAACAAAAATCCCATCCAAGCAAAGCAAGACAATGATTCCAAGAAAAGCGCTTTCTTTATCAAATATTTTACATGAAAATCGATAAAGAACGATACAAAGCAAAATGCAGGCAAATATCGATGGAAGTCTCAGCACGATTTCACTGTTTCCTCCGATCTGCACAAACAACCAGACAATTAGATAGTGAATCGGCCCCGATCCTTGGTAATTAACAGCTCGGTATATTGCATTTTTGAAGCCACCTTGCACTACCCAGTAAGTTATCGTTTCATCAAGGGATAAACTGCTCCCACATTTACTTAGCCAATAAAAACAGGCCAAAGCCAACATAAAAGTGGGGATAGCCTTTTCATGGTTCCAAAAAGGGGATAGGTGGTTTATAAACGATTTCTTCATATCGAGTCTTTTTTAAATTCTTTATCTATTTTAAAATAACACGTTCTGTGGCAGAAGACCCAACCTAATCGTGAGCAACTTAATTTTCATTAGATATTCAGGGGGATGAGCTTAACTTTTTATTTATTGATAGTATACATTTTTTCTCTCCACTTTTGTCTCTTGGTGGCCACCGAATCGAAATATTTTATCCTCTCTGCTTTCGTCAACTTTCCAGGATCCTTTACTTTGCCTTCAATTTATTCTGATAAATAAACAATAAGTTGCCTTATCAGTTCATTGACTTATAATGTTTCTCTCCCATAAACTGAAAGGATCGTTTCTATAAATAACATGGAAAAAGTTGTTCAATTTGTTATTGTCATTCTTGTTGATTCCCCATCCTAAAAGATATTGAATAGATGGATAGTCAGGCCATACAATGGTTTCAGATTTATATGCAATTTGATCTAAAGAAGGAAATGACGGGATATTGTCTTTAAACTTTATGGAGAAATAATCGAGCCCGGTTTCATAGTTGCCGATATCAACACATCCTTTAAAGATACCATAATATGAGGCCGCATGCATTAAGGCATCTATGCGGGGTAAGCCGGCTTTCGGGTCTATTTTTTTATAGGTCATCACATAAGCACCTTTGGGTATATCAGTGTTTAACCCGCTCAAAAATTTCTCCACTTTTTTACTTTGCTGCCAAAGTATAGCTGTATTAAATACAAAAAATATAATTGCAACGGATGAGATAGAAACCAGAACAAATCGTTCAGAGAAAAATTTTTTATTAATTCGCAATAAGGGTAACAAAATTAGTAAAACAACCCACGGGAACCGCTGATTGAAAAAATCACCGCCTCCGAAGCGAAAGGGTGTGATAAAATATATTAAAAGAAAAAAAGACGATAGACAGATAAGGACCTTATCTGAAGCCGAAATATCTTTAATCTTTACCCACCCATCATCAGGATCTTTAGTTAATGAATAAACAGATAATATAAAGAAAGATAAAAAAAGAAACGTAAAAATGAAACCAGGCAGCATCTGCCAGGGTGAGAAAGTAACCGTTGAAAAGAAAAAAAGATCATTTCTCAAATAAATATAACGTGAAATAGAACTCAGGTAAGAAAAATCAGGGATAAAGCTTTTTGTACTTTTCGCCAAATAAAGGAACAAGACAAGGAGAGACGGAGAAATGATAATTATAAGTTTAATTAGGTCAAAAATAATTCTTTTGAATTCTTTTGATTGCACAATGGTGATACATAATAAGGATAAAAGGAAAAAGATGAAAGGAATTATATGAAAATAAAATATAATTAATCCTGCTAAGTTGATAAAAATAAATTTGCAGACTATGGAACGATTGCGAATCTTCCAGCTTATTGAAAAAGCAATCAAAAAAATCGGGACGGATATTACATAACTATAGAATCCCATCATTAAATTAAAGTTAAATATAAGCGGGAAAACAAAATAAATGAAAGGTAAGGATCTCTTGTTAAAAGTATCCAGAAAAAAATATGTGCTGCTCCCTAACATTACAATATAAATAGAAATAAATATTTTTTCTACAACTATAGGAGAAAAGAACTGCAGCAACGGATAGGAAAGAAGCGTAAAAGCAAGGTTAGGTGTAGCATGCAACTTGTAGTTGAAATACCTTCCCCATTCCATACCTCCATTTAGCAGGTCATGAAGGATACCGAGGTTGTATGCATGGCTAGGACCATCCTGTGTTGGGAAATAAGGTAATAACCAAACCAGTCCAATATGGACAAAAATAAATAGCAAATAGAGCAATTGATTGTCCAGACTTGATCTATTCACAAAATTTATTTTCTTCTTATATCCCCATAAGAACATTGTAATATCCAACCAACAAATTATTACCCTAATTGATCGCAAACAAACTGGGAGAAATATTATAAGTGTTTAGGTTTTTTATATATTTTGTAGATTCAGATGTATTTTTTTAACGCTTGTCTATATGAGATATAAATCTTCTAATACAATCCCATTTTGTTTACCCTTCGGGAAAGCTGATGATACCCCATCTCCTTCGTTATCAAGGGCTCGCAGTAAACGACTACGGCTTCGTCCTTGATGCCTTGAATCTGGGGCATCCTAAATTTTCGCTCAATTAGGGTATTATTTATTGTTTTCGATTTTTTGAAACCCTTGAATCAGAGTTTTAATAGAATCGTGAAACTATTATCGTCCCAAAACTCTTTTTTTCAATAAGTGAGAATCCTTGTGATATTAACCAATCCTCAAGCACTTCTTGAATGGAAATATTTTTTTGCTTTTTCTCCTTAAATATTAAATCGAGATTTCTAACAACCAAGCATATTTCATGTCTTCCTCTACTAAATTCAGCATGCTGACTAGACAAGAATGTTTCTAACTTGAGACCATGTGGCAACCATGGTAATAAGATGACTTTACGTTGCAAAGAATAATATGAAAATGGAGCTATGAGATACTCTCGTTTTTCATGGTCGTTTCCCCATTTTTCATTTCTTGATTCTATTAACCCTGGCCACACTATAATAGGTCTGCTTTCAGCTATATCACTACTGTTGATATAACTGGTTGCACTTTTCCAATCTTCCACCAGTGGCGTCGGATAGTAGAAAATATTAGAAAGTATTAGAACAATAGGGAAAATCAAAATGGCAATTAATCTTGAAACACTATTGTCTATCATTTTCAAGAGTCCGGCAACCACTAATGCTATAGCAGGGTAAGACCAGCAAATGTATCGGTTTGAAAAAATCGAAGACCCGCTAATTTTCGACATCATAAACAAAAAAAAAGCGGGAAAAAAGAACCAAATCAACACAAATAAAAACCTTTTCGAACATATCCTATCAATCTTTATATTGCCCTTTCTCCGAATTGTGAAAGAAACAATAAAAGAAATACAGAGCCCGACAATTAACAGAAGAAAAAATATAATCGGAAACCAGGCAGTAATGAGATCCATTATCCCCAGGCTTCGTGCAAAAGAATACAATTTTCGCTTCTCAAAAAGAAGTATTAATTGATAAACATTCGGTAAAATGCATCCAGCAATTATACAAAAGGTTAAAGTGAGCTTCCTAAATGATACTTTGGAATTGTCTTGCTTGAACATTAAATAATAACAAAGATGTATAAAGAATATCGGTGTAAAAAGAATATGCGCATAACAAGTAGCTGTTGATGCAATAATATAGGCTATTTGGTATCTTGCGCGACCGTCCTGTAACCATTTAATAAAACACAAGACCGATAAAATTGAGAGCATCATTGCCAATCCATATGGCCTCGCATCACGACCAACATATGTCGCCGGCAACTGCAACAAACATATAAAACAAATTATAGAAAAGAAGGCCCATTCACGGTCAAATAGGACGAGACAAAGCTGATACAGAAAAAAGCAGGCAAGTATAAGAGAAAGTATTGACGGGAGTCTAAGGACCCATTCGCCATTACCGAGGATTTGAATAAAACACCAAACAATAAAATAATAAAAGGGGCTTTGCCCTTGATAGTGGACAGCTCGATAGACAAGATCCCAAAAGCCATCTTTGACAACCCAGTAGGTAACTGTTTCGTCGATCCAAAGACTTTGCCTAATTGTTGGGATAAAAAATACAATGAATAAAATATAGATTAAAAAGAGATAGATTTTCTCTCTAAAAGAATATGGATTTGGATTATTCGTTTGTTTTGACATGGACGACGTTAATGCTGACTTAACTCAATCAACTGGTAAGTTGTTGGTTTTGGTCGAATTACTGCAAAAAATTGAAAGGCAAACAATGATGGATAAATCCTGGCCATTATTGCTGATAACTGTCCGAATAATTTAAATAAGTTATTTTTGCCCAATGTCTGGAAGGGTACCCCGACGCCCCGTATGTTCTCAATTTCATAACCTGTTTCACTCAATAATTTTTTAAACGTTTTTATCGTAAACAGGCGTTTATGGGTAACGTCCAAAATCCCACGATCCGCATAATTAAATTGTCCGAACAGCAGGTTAAGGCGTATTAAAAAAAATCCGACGTTTGGTGTAGAGATCATAATCTTAGGCGTCCTGAATCGTTTCATATGGTTGCGCAATTTTAAAAGAAACCCTTCAGGATCAAAAAAATGTTCGATTACGTCAAGTATCAATACACAATCATATTCTGTAATATCGATCTTCCACTTATCCCGTTCCAGATCCATAGTAATAAACTCATAAAAACATGAGTTCTGAGGAGGGAAATGATCAATTCCTGTAATGTAAACAGGATAATCAACTAATTTTTTGGCTAAGTGACCAGGGCCACACCCAATATCAAGGATATTTTTATAGTCTGTTGAAAAATCAGCTAATTCACTCAAAATCAGATTTAGGGCATATGAATGGGTTGAATTTGGATCGTCAGTTTTATCTCGATATATTTGGTTTGCTGAACAGGGATATTTAAGAGATACTTTTATGCCCATCTGTTGCATTCGAAAATTCAAGGCGGCAACAAAGACTTGCCATGCATATTTCAATCCTGAAACATGCGAAATTTCATCTCCATAATGAGTAGGAATCAAAAATTCATGAATTTTAGCATTACTATGAAAGGCCTGCAGCAAAATTTCCGTATCAAAGTCAAAATCATCCGAGTTCAAATCAAAAGGAATACTTTTTAAAAATTCTGTGGTATAGCCACGATACCCTGTATGAAAATCAGAAAGTTTTTGATTGGAAATTTTGTTTTGGATCCATGTCAGA
>Ga0307378_10014087_pt1 | contig 10075 bp, 8 predicted proteins | sample UN1MG_FD_202238 | JGI IMG/M metagenome (GOLD analysis project Ga0307378, IMG submission 202238) | Soil microbial communities from Risofladan, Vaasa, Finland - UN-1 | ecosystem: Environmental > Terrestrial > Soil > Coastal area > Acid sulfate soil | place: Finland: Risofladan, Vaasa | collected... | reverse complement strand
CAGGAACAGCACCATCCGCCAGTCCTGCCCGGTCAGCGGCATCAGCACGCCATTGGTCAGCGACAATGCGGCAATGCCGCCAAGCGACGGCCCGGTGATGTAGATCCCCATGGCGGTGCCGCGACTGGTGCCCTCGAACCAGCTAGCGATCAGCTTTGGCGCGCCGATCGAAATCAGCGGCCCGCCGATCCCGAACAGGCCAACGGCAGCAAAAAGCACCACCTCATCGCCGGCAAACCCGCGCGCGGCACCCGAGGCACCCATGATCAGCGCCGCGATCAGCAGCGCGACCCGCGCTCCCAGCCGATCCAGTAACATGCCGCAGGGGATCGCGGCGGCAATGTAGACCAACGGCCAGGCACCCAGGATCGCGCCCATGGTGGAGTGCCCAATGCCTAGCTCGGCAGTGATCGGGCCAACCAGCGGCGCCATCGAGGCGGTGGTCAGTCCGAAGCAGAAATAGATCAGCCACACGCCGCCGAGCAGCACCCAGCGGTAGTTGGATGGCGTCACTACCACCGCAACGTCGGGGTCAGTTTGTGAGCCGGCTATATCGACGCCTCGAACCGACCGTTGACCAGCAACTCGGCAACTGACGCATGGTTCGGCAGGCTCAGGAGATAGGCCACCGACGCCGCGATTGTCTCCGGCTCGATCTTGAACGCGCCTTCCGCGACCGCCTTGTCCGCGACCATGTCGGTATCGACCATGCCTGGGCACAGCGCAGTGGCCCGGATACCGTCGGCCCACCCGGCGTGACGCACCGCATGGGTCAGCGCGACCGCGGCGAATTTGCTCGCCGGATAGCCGAGGCTTTCCGACGGTACCCGCTTTCCGGAAAGCGACGCCAAAGTGATCACCCGCCCCGACCCCGAGGCCCGCAGCATCGGCAGGGCGGCGCGGATCATGCGCAGCGGCCCCTTGAAGTTGACCTCCCACATCGCGTCATAGGGCGTCTCGTCCTCGTCCTCGATGTTGGCGGCAAGCGCGATTCCGGCATTGGCAAAAACCGCATCGATGCGCCCGAACCGCTCGACAGTCTGAGCGACCCAGGCTTTCGAGGTCGCATTGTCACTGGCCTCCCAGGCGCAGCGCAGAACCCGGTCCGCCGGCAAGCCCGAAGTGGCCGCCGCCAGCGCGTGCGGGTCGCGGCCCCCGAGACTGAGCAGATAGCCCACCTGCGCCAGATGTTTGGCGGTTGCCAGACCGATCCCCCGGTTGGCACCGGAGATCATCACTACACGTCCATCGGGAGCAAGCATTTTCGGTCTCCTGTTGATCGTCAAAATCTTGAAATGCCTGCGCTGCCCCTATGGGATCAGCCCTGCTGGCATGCTGGCGCAGTAGCGCGCGACTTCACCGGGCGTGGTGATCCACAACTGCTCGCGGTGCCGCAGGATATGCGCCATCGCACGGCGAAACGCGCGCAGACGGAACGGCTGGCCCATAATGAACGAATGTAGGACAACCGAGTAGACCAGCGGGCGGCGGGCCGATTGCACCATCATCTCGTCGAAATGGTCAATCATCATCTCTTCGAACTCGCGCGCACTGTGCTGGCGGAACACCAGCGCTGGCGAGTCGTTGACCTCGATCGAGTATGGCACCGACAGAATCGGCCCGGACCGGGTGCGCATCCAGAACGGCTGGTCGTCGGCGGGCCAGTCCAGAACATACGAGTAGCCTGCCTCCTTCAGCAGATCGAGCGTCACCGGAGACTGCGCCAGATAGGGGCCGAGCCATCCATCCGGGCGCTTGCCGAAATGGCGGGCGATGCCCTCGCTACTGTCGGCGATCAGCTGTGCCTCCTCGGCTTCGGGCAACACGTCCTGACGCTCGGCATTGGTGCGGCCATGCCCGACCACCTCGTCGCCGCGCGCCTTGATACGCTCGACCATCTCCGGGCACTCGTCCAGCACCATCGAGTTGACATTATGCGCCGCCGGCACCCCCATCTCGTCCAGCAAATCGAACATGTACCACTGACCGACCCGGTTCCCGTAATCGCGCCAGGCATAGTTGCGCGTGCTCTGCGGGGCTCCGGCCTGGGTGCCGTCGCTGCCGAGTCCGGCGAGGAAGGCAAAATTCTCGATATTGTTGCCGATGCAAACTGCCAGGCGCTTGCCGCCGGGCCAGGAATAGTCGGGGCGCGAGCACAGCGCGCTGTAGTCGTAGCGGTCGTGTTTCGGCAGGTCCATCGGGTCATCCAAGCGAGGGTCAGGGACGGGCCGCACAACCTTGACAAGGCCAGGGCGCCTCCGTCAACTGCCAACCAACTTAATTCCTGAAACCACCCACACGGAGGTCGCCATGCGCCCCTGGAACGGCGTCATTACCGACGAGGAGGAGCGCCGCTACAGGGCCGCCGGTTTTGGCCGGCCCGGCAGTGTTGGGCAGCGGCCAGCGTTGCTGATAATCGACGTGCAGTACCGCACCGTCGGCACGTTGCGAAAACCCTATTGGGAGGCGATCAAGGAATATCCGACCGCCTGCGGCGAGGATGGCTGGCGCGCCGTTGACCATATCCAGCCGCTGCTGGCGGAGTTTCGCCAGCGCGGGCTGCCGGTCCTCTACCCGCATGTGGCGCCGAAGAACGCCGACACCGACGCCGGGCGCCTGGCCGAGAAGGTGCCGGCGATCATGGGGATCGATGTGGCGGGATATCGTTTCGTCGAAGAACTCGCACCCGTCAAAGGCGACGTGCTACTGCCGAAAAAGCACCCCAGCGCCTTTTTCGGCACGCCCCTGGTCAGCCACCTGATCGATCTTGGCGTCGACACCCTGTTCGTCACCGGCTGCACCACCAGCGGCTGCGTCCGGTCGTCCGTCGCCGACGCCTTTGCCTACAACTTCAAGGTCGTGGTGCCGGAGGAATGCGTCTACGATCGCAGCCCGACCTCGCATGCCGTGAACCTGTGGGACATGAACGCGAAATATGCCGATGTGATGCCGGTGGCCGAAGCCATCGCGCTGTTGCCGAACATGCAAACCGAGAGGACCGGGACATGAGCGCTGACGCAGTCGCCCGCGGCCTTGCCGCGCTGACCGACTGGACCGCCACGCTGGAATGGGACGCGATCCCGGTGCCGGTTCAGCGCCGGGCGGCGCTGGTTCTGTCCGATGACCTCGGTGCCATGATCGCCGCCCGCGACGAGCCTGAACTGATGGCCATGCAGGACGGCATCGCGAAAAGCTCGGGCGCCGCCGAGGCCACCGTTTTCAATGCCCGGACCAAGCGGCTGGACCGATATTCGGCGGCCACGGCGAACGGTGCCGCCGCCGATTGGTGCGAGCTGGACGAGGGCTATCGCCGGGTCATCTGCCACGCCGGTATCTACTGCATGCCGGCGATCCTGGCCGAGGCCGAGGCCGAAGGCGCCTCGACTCGCGACCTGCTGCGCGCCCTGGTCATCGGCTACGAGACGGCGGCGCGTGTGGCCCGGGCATTCACCTTCCCCAATCTGGTCCTGCATCCCCATGGCAGCCTCGCGGCGGTGGGTGCGGCTGCTGCCATGGCGGCGCTGCGGCGCCTGCCCGGCACCGCCGCCCTTGGTGCCATCTCGACCGCCGCGACGATGGTTGTGCCCGGCCCCTATACCCACCCGATCAAGGGATCGCTTGTGCGCAATGTCTGGCCGGCGATTGGTGCCTGGGCCGGTATGCGCTCGGCCGACTGGTCGGCGGTCGGGATCACCGGCCTGCCGACAGCCCTGCATGATGTCTACGCCGACGCCTTCGGGGCCAAGCCTGATGCCACCGAGCTGTCCGGCGGGCTTGGCGAGACCTGGGCCATCTCGGACGGCTATCACAAGGTTTTCGCCTGTTGCCAGTACGGCCATGCGACCATCGAGGCGACCCGCAAATTATGCGAGCAGGCCTCGCCTGACCGGATCGCTGGCATCCATATCCAGACCCATTGGCGGGCCCGCGCGATGGACAATCCGAACCCGCCGACGACCATCGGCGCCAAGTTCTCGATGCAGCACATCGCCGCGACAGCGGCGGTGCATGGCGACGGCGGCGCCGAGGCGTTCCACGCGTCAACCATCGACAATCCCGCAGTGGTGGCGCTGCGCCACAAAGTGACCCTCGCGCCCTACGAGCCCGAGCCTGCATGGCCGAACGACCGCCCCGCCCGCGTCACCTGGACCCTTGATGACGGCACCAAACTGACCGAGGAGGTGCTCAGCGCCCGGGGCGGCCCTGACCTGCCGTTCACGCCGGACGAGATCCGCGCAAAGATCCTCGTCCTCGTCTCGCGGCCTTACCCGGCAATGGCCCCGGAACTGGGCCGGGTAATGGCATTGGAGCCAGCGGCATTGGATCGGAGCTGGGTTGATACCGTCGTAGTGATGACCGCATGAGCGAGGTCGATCTGCTGGTCATCGGCGCCGGGGCGTGCGGGTTTGCCGCCGCCATTGCCGCCCACGACGCCGGCATCAGCGTCGCCATCGTGGAAAAGCGCGACCGGCCGGGCGGCAACTCGTCGCTCAGCACCGGCTCGATCCCCGGCGCGGGGTCCAAATACCAGCGCGCCGCCGGGATCGTCGACACACCGGCGCAGATGGTCGCCGACCTTATCGCTGTCAGCGGCCACCATGATGCCGATGACCTGACCCGGCTGATGGCCGAGCAGTCGGCGCCGCTGTGCGAATGGCTGATCGACGGGCTGGGTGCCCGGATGGAGCTGATCACTGCCTACAAACACGTCGGCCACACCGTTGAGCGCCTGCACGCGCCGCGCTCGCGCCGGGGGCAGGATCTGGTCGATGATCTGCTGGGTTTCGTCGCCGACCGCGATATTCCGCTGGCCGTCGGGAACCCGGTTAATGACCTGATTGTCGAGGACGGCGCGGTGACCGGTGCGCTGGTCGCTGGCGAGCCGGTCGCCTGCCGCAAGGTGCTGCTGGCAACCAATGGCTTTGCCGCCAACCGGGCGATGGTGCGCGAGTGGTGCCCGGAAATCGCCGCCGCCGATTACTTCGGTGCGCTTGGTAGCACTGGCGAGGCGGTGCTCTGGGGCCAGCGCTATGGTGCGGCGCTTGGCAACATGGCCGCCTATCAGGGCTATGCGGCTGTGGCCTATCCGCAGGGTCAACTGCTGTCCTGGACCACCATCGAGAAGGGCGGAATTCTGGTCAGCGCCGATGGGCGGCGCTTTGGCAACGAGGATGCAGGATATTCCGGCTTTGCCCCCAACGTCATGGCGCAGGGCGACCTCGCCTATGCGATCTACGACCGGCGCATCCACGACATCGCGACGCGGGAGGAGGAATACGCCGAAATGGCCCGGATGGGCGCTGTGCTCTGGGCCGACACGCCACGCACCCTGGCCGAGGCGGGCGGGGTCGATCCAGCCGGGCTGGCGGCCACGATCGAGACCTATAACGCGGCGGCTCGGGGTCAGGTCGCCGACCCCCTCGGGCGGACTAAATTCGCGCTGGCGCCATTGCAGCCGCCCTACGCCATCGTTACCTTCAAGCCGGGGCTGTTCCATACCCAAGGCGGGTTGCTGATCGACAACTATGCCCGGGTCCAGCGGGCCGGTGGCGGCGTGATCCCAAACCTGTTTGCCGGTGGTGGTGCTGCGGCAGGCATCAGCGGGCGCAGTGGCGCTGGCGGCTATGCCTCCGGCAACGGCCTGCTGACCGCGTTGGGCCTCGGCCGGATCGCCGGCCTGCGCGCCGCCGCCGAGGTCAAGGGCGAGGCATGAGCGCCGCCGCCCGACGCATCGTCCGTTTCTCCGCGGGGCTGCAGGTGGAGGACGTTCCGGCCCCGGTCGTGGCATCGGCAAAGCTGCATTTGCTCGACGCCATCGGGGTCGGGCTGGCCGCCTCGACGGTTCCGCTTGCGGCCAACTGGGCCGATGGCGCCCGGCGGATCGGTGGCGGTGATGGACCGGCCAGCGTGCTCGGACGCGCCGGTGGCCTGTCGGCGACGATGGCGGCACTGGTGAACGGCGCGCTGATCCATTCGCTGGAATTCGACGACACCCATATCGGCTCGGTGGTCCATGGCGGGTCGGTCGCAGCCCCGACGGCGCTGGCGGTGGCCGAGGACTGTCAGGCCGACGGCCCCCGCCTGCTCGCGGCCTACATCGCCGCATGGGAGGTGATGATCCGCCTCGGCCTCGCCGCACCCGGCGCCTACCAGGCCAACGGATTCCAGATATCGGCAACCGGCGGCGCTGTCGGCGCGGCGGTGGCGGCGTCGGCCATCAGCGGACTGGGCGAGGACCAGGCGGTTTCGGCCATCGGCATCGCCGGCAGTCAGGCGTCCGGCCTGCTGGCGTTCCTCAGCGACGGCTCCACGGTCAAGGCGCTGCACCCCGGCTGGGCCGCCCATACCGGCATTGCCGCCGTGGCGTTGGCCGACGCCGGCATGACCGGACCGGAGACCATCGTCGAGGGCCGCTTCGGCTTCCTCGACGCCTTCGCCCGCGACCCTGAAGCGGCCGGGCGGCTGTCGGCGCATCTGGACGATCTGGGCGTTATCTGGCACCTGCCCGATGCCGCCTTCAAGCCGTACCCGTGCTGCCACTACATTCACCCCTTCCTCGAAGCGATGCAGGCGCTGATCAATGACGGGCTGCATCTCGGCACCTTCAACCGCATCACCTGCCACGTTCCACCGCCGATGGCACCGCTGATCTGCGAGCCATGGGACCGGCGCCAAAACCCGGCCAGCGGCTACGACGCCAAATGGGGTCTGGCCTATTGCCTGGCGGCGCTACTGGTAGACGGCCACGTCGACGTCGCGACCTTCGCCGCGGCGCCCAATCCAATGATTATAGACGTCGCGCGAAAGATCGAATGGCAACCAATGGAAAGCCATTCATTCCCACAGCGTTTCGAAGCGCTGGTCGAGGCCCACCTGAACGACGGCCAGACCCTCCACCACCGGCTCGACAATGTCCGCGGCGCGCCCGACCGGCCAGTGCAGGACGCCGAGGTCATTGCAAAGTTTCGCGCGAATGCCAGCCGGGCGATGGCGAATGGGTCCGTCGAGGCCATCCTTCAGGCAATCCTCGCCCTGGACCATGCCGCCACGCTGGCACGACTAACGGCTGCGCTCCGCGAAGTCCGGGACTAACCCGCTCACATCATCAGATTAGGCAGGAACAACACGATGCTCGGGAAGGCGATCAGCAAGGTCAGCGTGATCAGATCCGTCAGCAGGAACGGCATCACCCCGGCGAACACCTGCTCCAGCGTCAGCGGCACCGGCGAGGCGCTGCGCACCACGTAGACGTTCAGACCCACCGGTGGCGTCATCAGCGATATCTCGGCAAGCTTGATCGAGATCACCCCCAGCCAGATCGGGTCGTAGCCGACGCCGACCATGATCGGGAACATCACCGGCAGCGTCATCACCATGATCGCGATCGGCTCGATCATCATGCCGAGGATCAGGTACAGCACCGCGAAGGCCAGAAGGTACATCAGCGGCGGCAGGCCCAGCCCCAGCAGCCAGTCCGAAATCTCGGTGACCAGGCCGGTATAGGTCAGAAACCGGGCCAGCAGGATACCGCCGATGACGATGATGAAGATGGTCGATGTGGTGATCCCAGCATCCTTGAACGTGTCGATCAGCGTCGCCCGGCTCATCCGGCGCTTTGCCGCCACGATCAGGAAGGCCCCGAAGGCGCCCACTGCCCCGGCATTGGTGGGCACGAACCAACCGGTATAAATGCCACCGATGACCAGGGTAAACAGGAAGGCGATGCCCCAGACCCCGCGCAAGGATCGCCATTGCTCGGCCCGGGTGATGGCGAAATCCAGCTTCGGCGCGATCTCGGGGCGGCGCTTGACCCAGACATAGATGCACAGCAGATACATCGCCGCCGACAGCAGCCCCGGTATCAGCCCGGCGACCAGCAACCGGCCGACCGACTGCTCGGTGATGATGGCGTAGATCACCATCAGGATCGAGGGCGGGATCAGCGAGGCCAGCGTCCCCGAGGCGGCAATGCAGCCGGCACTGAGGCGCTTGTCGTAGCCGAAGCGGGTCATTTCGGGCATCGCCATCTTGGTGAAGACGGCGGCGTTGACGATGGTCGAGCCGCAAGCCGCCCCGAAAGCCGCCGAGGCCATGGTGGTGGCCATCGCCAACCCACCCGGCAGCCGCCCCAGCCAGGCATGCGCCGCCTTGTAGAGATCGGTGGTCAACCCCGCCTGGGTCGCCAGCGAGCCCATCAGGATGAACAGCGGGATCACCGCCAGGTCGTAGTTGTTGGTGGTCGAGAACGGGATCGTCGCCAGCTGCCCCCAGGCGGCGTTCGGGCCGATGGCGAGGTACATGCCGAGGATGCCGCCCAGCCCCAGCGAGATGCCGATATGCACCCCGGCGGTCAGCAGGACCACCAGAAGCGCCATGACGATGATGCCGGTGGTTCCCGGATCGAGCATTGGTCCGGTCCTTTCAGACGCCGCTGCCCGGCCCGGAATACGGGTCGGAAAGCAAAGATTCGGCGATATCGGGGGGCGCACCGGTGGCGATACGGGGAATGTCCATGACCACGTCCAGCGCCAGACGCAGCACCAGAAGCCCGGTGCCCGCCGCCAGCACGATCCGGGCGGGATACAGCGGGAAGCGGATCAGCCCGTCAGTCGCCTCGCCGATCTTCAGGCTGTATGCGGCCTCCATCCAGGCCTGCCACAGCAGCAACCCGAAGAACACCAGCCCGCACAGCCCGGCAAACACGTCCAGCGCCGCCCGCACCCGCGGCCCCATGCGGGTATACAGCAGCTCGACCCGGATATGGGCGCGGCGGATCTGGGCATAGGTCAGCGCCCCGAAGACGATGACGACCATGGTGCTCTCGGTGATCTCGAAGGGGCCGGGAACCGGTACGTGCAGGACCTGGGTGCCGACCACGTCGGCGACGCCGAGGAACATCGACATCAACATGCCGATCCCGCCCACCAGCAGCACTCCAAAGGCGAGCCGCTCAAGCAATTTCGCGAGCACTCTCACAGTTTCAGGCATCCTTTGGCGCAATGGGAAATACCGCGCGGCGGCTCCCGGTCAGGGAAACCGCCGCGCGCCGATCTCGAGATGCGGATCAGCTGCCGATCTTCGAGCGCCAGAAGTCTGCAGCTTCCTTGGCGCGGTCGCCGTCGCCGCGCGCGGTCATGTCATCGACCCAGTCTTGCAGCATGTCGGGGGCGGCCGCCTTCCACTTGGCCATCTCGCCATCCTTCATCGGCTTGATCACAGCGCCCTTGGCCATCATGGCCTCGCCCGCCGCTATCTCGGCCTTCTCGATGTCGTCGATATAGGCCTTGCCGGATTTTAGCCCCTCGTCGATCATGATCTCCTGGATATCGGCAGGCAGGCTGTCCCAGGTCTTCTTGCCGATGACGATCAGGTGGCCGACGATCGACATCACCGGGCCGCAGCTATACTTGCCGGGCTCGTAGACCTTGATCGCATTGATGTTGCCGCGGTTGATGAAGGAATAGTCAAGCGTGCCGCGCTGCACCGCCTCGTAGATGTCGCCGAAGCCCACGGTGACCGGCACCGCGTCGATGGCCTGGAAAATCTTCGGGATGTCGGCGCCGAAGCTGCGGATTTTCTTGCCCGACAGCCCCGCGATATTGTCGCAATTCTCGTCCGGCCCGGTCATGTAGTACGAGCCCAGCGGCTGATGGAACAGGAACTTCACGTCGAACTTGTCCAGCTCCTCCGAGAAGGCCGGCAGCGTCTGGTAGGTCTCGGCCGCGATCTCCATCGCCTGGCGCGGCGAATTGAAGACGAACGGAATCTGGTAGGCCTTCCAGAACAGCAGCTGGTCGGCGTAGTAACCCGGCACCACCGAGGCCATGTCGATGGCCCCGCGTCCGGCCAGCGTCATCAGCTCGTCGCCTTTGCCGAGTCCGCTGGCGAAGGTGATCTCGATCTCGACCCGGCCGCCGGTGCGCTCCTTGACGTGCTCGGCGAAGTCCTTCTCGATCTGCACGAACGGGCTGTTCGGCAGGTAGTGGCCCCAGCGAAGCTTGAACTCAGGCGCCGCTTGGGCGGCGCTCGCGATGGCGAACGCGCCAAGCACGGTGGCGACTTTGAACAACATCTT
>Ga0307378_10014085_pt1 | contig 10076 bp, 2 predicted proteins | sample UN1MG_FD_202238 | JGI IMG/M metagenome (GOLD analysis project Ga0307378, IMG submission 202238) | Soil microbial communities from Risofladan, Vaasa, Finland - UN-1 | ecosystem: Environmental > Terrestrial > Soil > Coastal area > Acid sulfate soil | place: Finland: Risofladan, Vaasa | collected... | reverse complement strand
CTATTGCGCGCTCGACATGCGAAGGATGTGTTTGTGCCACAGTGTAAGGATGGGCCGACGTGGAATACGGAGCATTTGCGGTTGGATGCGTGGGCGATGAAGAGGTCGTGGTCAAAGCCGTGCACATACGGCTATGAAATTAAGGTGTCGCGGCAGGATTTTTTGCAGGACACGAAGTATCCATGCTACAAGGCGTATTGCAACGAACTGTATATCGTGGCGCCGCCGGGCTTGATCGATAAGGCTGAGGTGGCTGAGCATGTGGGGTTGATGGAGGCGACGAAGGGTGGGGGCAGGTTGCGTGTGCGGCGTCGGGCGGCTTACAGGGATGTGGTGTACCCGGAGGATTTCTGGCGGTATCTTGTGATGTGCAGGGCGACGTTTGGGGCTACGCCGCGCGACGGACTGGAGTTTTGGAGGGAGTGGCTGGAGCATGAGGGGGATTGCCGGGATGTCGGGCATAAGGTGGGCCGGCGGTTGCGGCAGCAGATCGAGGGCGGGCTGCTGGCGGCGGAGCGGGAGAATGGGCGGTTGCGGGAGAGGCTGGAGGACATGGAGGTGTTTCGGGCGGAGCTTGTGAAGGCGGGGTTTGACCCGGATGATCTAGGGTATCGGTGGCGGCGGCAGATGGAGTGTATGCGGGAGGGGCTGCCGGTCCGCATGCTGGAGGAGTGTGTGGAGAAGATGCGGGCGGTGATACAAGCGATGGCGAAAGGAGATTGCTGATGTCCTGGAATCATAGGGTGATGAAATACAAGACCAAGTTCGCCGACGAGGCATACGGCTTCACGGAGGTCTTCTACGACGACCACGACAAGCCCGATGGCTGGGCTGAACCGCCGCAGCCGGTATTTTCCCACAGCCGCGAGCAGCTTGTCGAGTATGTTATGGCCGCACTCCGCAAGCCGGTGCTTGTGCCCAACGAGGACGGGACGGCTCACACTGAGGAGCCAGCACTGATAAGCGGGGAGAGCAAGGAATGATCGAGTTCAGGCAACTTGCTACCACTCCCAATCCAGCCGCTTGATCGCATCGGCACGCTTGGCCGCGGTCTTATACTCGTTGTACAGCAGGTACATGGCCTCGCCCTTGTCCACCTTATGGGATTTCAGCCACGCCTTTGCCTTGCGCTTCTCCGCGTCCGACCGAGCATCGGACAGCAGCGTCTTGATCCGGTAAACCTTGCTGTTCGTCAGCCGCTCATCCCTCGTCCTCTCGTAGTAGGTCTCTTCGCGGAACGCCTCGTGCAGCGCTCGGTATAGGTCTTTGCCCGCCTTGGGCACCACGCCCGTCGTCTCGCCCAACACACTATAGCCCGACCGGATCGCCCGCTCCAGCCCGACGAGCCACCGAAGCTGGTCCTCGTGCCGGCCGCGAGTGTAGTAGTCGTCACCCTCGTACTTCACGGCGTCCACTATCCCGGCAATGGTGCTCACCGCGTCCTTGATCACCTGGCCGGGCACCGTGCGGATGTCTCCAACGTCACGGCCGCCGATCTTATCTTTGGCCATCTGCAGGCCGTCGAAGATCATGTCCCCGCCGTAGACCAGCGAACCCGCAGTCCGGCCCAGTGCTATCGCCTGGTCGGCTGTATCGGACCAGGTGACCGGCTTGCCCGTGATCACGCTGTAAGCGAAGCTGTAGAAGTCCTTGCGGAACCCCTCTTCCTCTTCCGGCCTGAACCCACGTCGTATAGCTGCCGCCAGCACGTCGATAAGGAACACCGTCGCCTGCATCATCCCGACCGAAGACATTCCGCGCAGTAGCTGCCGACCGGTGATCTGCTTTGTCTTATACATCCACCCCAACTGATGGACCATATTGAAAATGCTGTTGGTCTGGTTGGTGAACATGAAAAACAGACGCGAGGTCGGGTGCCCGCTGAGGTGCCTGGCGAAAAACGACCGCCGTTCGACGACCGAGGTGCCCTGCGATCGGTTGATGTATGTCGTCACCTTGCGGCGGAACTCATCCCGCGATGCTGCGTCCCACTGCCACATGTCGGCGGCGAGGTTGTACTTCTCCATCATCTCGTATTTGCAGGCCAGGGCGCCGACGAACACGCCGAACATATCGCCGCGAGCCAGCCCGACGAAGTGGTGCCTGCCCAGCAGTGTGGACAGCAGCGCTTCTTCGTTCGAGAACAGGGCCGCCGCCTGGCGGATGTCGGTGTAACGATGCCATATCTCCGGCACCATCTCGCGCATCTCGGCCCACAGTTGTGTGTTTGCGGGGTCCTTCTTCTCGCCCTTGAGGGCCAGCCGGGCGGCTTGCCATCTTGCCATTTTCACGTATTTCGTCGGGAAGAATACCTTGGCTGCCTGGAACGCTGCCGCCTGCTTCATAACAGGGAAGGGATTGAACCGGAACACGTAATTGAAGTATGATCGAGTCAGTCCGTTGATAACACGATCCCAGGCGGTCGACCGCTTGCGCTGGCGGCCCTCCATCGACTCAAGATGATCCTCCAGATACTGGACATACTTCCGGCCGAAGTTCTTCCCTATCGCGTTGCGGACGCGGCTGTTCTCAAGGTACATCCTTGCCCCCGAAATGGGGATCGCCTTGCCGATGAAGCTGCCCAGCGCCGTCGTGTGCCCCAGGAACATCGACATGGCGTTGCCGATCTGCAGCGCCCCGCCGGGCCCCGTTCGCTGGTGCAGCGTGCGGACGTTCTGCACGAGATGCGGGCTGATCTTGCGCTCTGCAAGAAATTGCAGAACTTCCTCGGCGGCCTTGACCTCCTTGCCCTCGAAGTCCAGCACGACGAGCGGGTGCATCTCGTCCCGCGTGACCGGCCGGATGGATATCTTATAGGCCACGTCGTCGATCTCGCGGCGGACCTCGGGGCTGTTGTTCCAGTCCCAGATCGCGTCGCCCAGCGTCTTGAGGAAGGCGTCTTCGGAAATGATCTTCCTGACGGCCCGCAACTGCGGTCGCGTCATCGGAATAGGGGCGGCCTCGCGGTCGCGGGCGAAGGTGAACCCGTTCTTCATCAGGTGCTTCTCGCCGTCCTTGTCCCGTGCCGCCAGGTAAATCTCGAGCGCTTCCATCTCGGTCATCACCGGCAGCCCCTCGACCTCAACTGTGGGCGCCTTCTTGTCCGACCGCAGGCGCTTGACCATTGCCTTCGTCCACACGCCGCCTATCCGCTTCGTGATGAAGTCCAGCGCCCGCCGCTGGAAGTCCAGCGCCTTATCGGTGGCGTCGTCAAGCTCCTGGCCGATCCGCGCCATTACGCCGTCCGGCCCCGACGACAGGTTTTCCCATGCCGCCTTCGCGTCCATGCTCTGGTCGAGGCCGTGCCCAAAGATGTTCCGGTCGCCGACCCCGCCTTCGGCGACGGCTCGCTCTGCCGGTATTGCGAACCGGTTGACCCCGCGCTCCTCGATTTCGCGCTCCGCCCTGGCTATCGGCGATTCCTTGGGATCGACGACCCCCTTGACCACCGTGCTCAATTCGACCTTGTGCAGATTGGCCGCTTTCTGCCACAGGCTGGGGAGGTGCGGCTTGATACGGGTGCCCAGCTTGCGGACCATCGCGGCCGCCCACTCCGCGAAGCGGACGACGCCACGGCGCATCAGGGACAGGCCGTGCTTGACGTCGGTCGGCAGGCTGCCCCAGTCGAATCCGCCCAGGAACGATCCGAGCCGCACGTCGCGGATACCCGTAAGAAGCTCGTTGGCGTCCTTGGCATGAGCCCCGCCGAACAGTTCAGGCCCCTCGCTGGCCGTCTTAGCGGCCTCGATGTATCGCTTAAGATACATCTTGACCGCGGACGCCGATCTCGCCTCGACGAACGCCGTGAAGACGCTTTGCACTGCCGGGGGCATCGGCTTGTTGAGCATGGAAACCGAGTTGATCCAGTCGAACGGCTTTTTATAAGTCGCGTCCGATTTGAAGCCGATCAGCTCCTCGATGGCCTGTGTGATCTGCGCTCTTGCATCGAATGCCGGGTGCTTGGCCGCCAGTGACGCCAGCGCGGCAGCCTGGTCGATCAGGCCGTCCACCACTCCTTTTATGCCGAACTCGCCGGCACTTTCGACCAGTTTGACGACCAGACCCCGCGCCACGTCGGAATCGGCCATCAGAGAGGCCAGCATCGCCCGCTGTACGCGTTTCTCCACAGCTTCGACATAGTTGCCCTTGGAGTCCCGCAAAGCCTCTCCACCGTCGGCACGTGCGGCAAATGCGGCAAGGAAACGGTCGTTGTCCTTCGTGCGGATGACGCCCCTCTCGTTGGGGACGAACAGGTCGAGCAGCGCATTATCAGCCAGCACGCGGGCGTCGGACGAAGCGAGCTCGGCGTCGGTCTTGGCGAGCATTTCGTCCCTGTTGCTCAGCTCGGCGATAGTCTCAAGCGTCATCCCGCCCTGGTCGGTGATCTCCCGCACAAGCACCGGGTTTTTTATGCCGGCAATATCGAGGCCGAGCCGGTCGGCTTCAGCGGCCACGAACTGGCGGTAGGCGTCTGTGCGCTCGTTGTTATCGCCGAACACGCGGCGCAGCGCCATCGTCCGGCCGTTGCCGGAAATCACCTGGCGCTTGCTGTCGATGATCGGCGTGCCTGCACTGCTGATGGGCGAGTAGCCCACCTGCTGTGGGTCCAGCTTCTTGCGGATGCGGTCGATCTGGGCCTCGCTGGCCGCCGAGTTGCGGCGGTTGCGTTTCTGCAATTCCTCATACGCGAAGTCGGGGCTCTCGGACGATATGATGTCCTCGATGGCGATCACGCGGTAGACGCCGCCTATCCGCCCGTCGGTCTGGGGCACGGCGATATCGAACCGCTCTACGGAGGGCGCCGTCCGGTGGCCGGGGTGCGCCCCCTCTGCGGGCACACCACCTTCTGCTGACACTCCACTATCAGCCGCTGACACTCCACTATCAGCGGCGGCCGCCGGCGTCACGGCGCGCGCCTTGCTCTGCTCCGCCTTGATGGCGTCGAGCCGCGCCCGCCGTGCCTGGCGAATCTGCTCGACGAACTCGGCCAGCTTGTCGGCGCCCCACCGGACATTGAACTCCAGCCCGAGCTTCTCTGCCCACCCGCGCAGAAGGTCTTTGTTCCTTGCCGCGGCCGGCTCATCGAACTCGTCGGGGAGGCGCAACTCGCGGCTTTCGATGACCGTGCCCGGATGCCCGCCCCGGGGCGGGACGACGGTGGACCTTGCCGGGACGACCTGCTTGGTGATCCGCAGCATCGACACCGCCGAGAAGACGCTCGGCGGGTCGATGGTCATTCTTTCGGCAAGCTGGTCCCGGTTGAACTCGCCCTTCGCCAACTCTTCGAGCACCAGCCGCTGTGCATCTTCGAAACTGACGCGGGTCGCGGCGACGGCCGCAGCCTTGGCGGCACTCCTGGCGGCAGCTTCCTCCTTGGCCTTCTCGGCGGCAGCCTGTCGGGCCGTATTAGCAGCCTCCTGCTCTGCACGCTCTTGTGCTCGGCTCCGATCCTCCGCTTCCAGGGCTTCGCGCCTGGCCTGCTTGTCCGCTTCGCTCTCCGGGGCTAGAGCGTTTGCATCGTTCCACGCATCGCGCAGGTGGGGCCTGACGCCCTCACCGAGGTCTTCGACCATCTTGCCCGACCACTGTGGGAGCAGCCGCACACCATGCTCGAGGTGGTAGGCTCCCACTATCATCGCGTCTTTCTTGTCGTGCGTGGTGTGGCCGCCGACGGCCGCACCACCGACGCGCTTGTAATGGTCGATGGCGTCCTGATACATCTTGTCGCCGACGGCGGTGGCCTGAGGAGGGTCGGGGAGATGTTTCCCGCCCCGCTCGATGAAGCCGCCCGCCTCGTCCCATATCCGCTGAAGATGCGGCTTGATCCAGTCGCCGATCTCCGCCGTCATCTTGGCCGACCACGCGGCGAAGTCGCGCAGGCCACTCTCGAAATGGTAGGCTCCCACAGTGATGCCCGCCTTCAGCAGCTCGGGATCCAAGCCAGTAAGTGCTCGCTGGCTTTTCAGGCGGCCCAGGGCTTTCTCGTAACTCTCAGCGGACACAATCCGCCGTACAGACTTCGACGCCGCCACATGCTTGACCAGTAAGTCATACGACGTGTCATCGCGGAACTGGTTGAGAGCCTCGTCGAGGGCTGCCCCTTGCAGGTCGCCCTTGCGGAGAATATCCAGCACTTCAGCCTGGGATAGCATGCGACTGACCTTGATCCCGCCAGAGATGATCCACGGGATGCCGTTGTGCTCGACAAATCGGTAGTAACCGCCTTCCGGCACCTGGTCATCAATCATCCCGCCGCGCCTGCTGTCCGCCTCTGGCTGCCAGTCAACATCGGCGGTGTTCTCAACCTCCGCCCATACACGCTGCGGATTGATCTTTCCGTCCGCTCCCAGTAACTGCGGGCCGTGCGGCAGTTCTCCCGAATGCCAACCCGGATGCTTGCCGAATCCCTTCCGGGAAAGGGCCTCGCCCGGAAGCCACTTCCCTTGCTCGACCTCGTTCTTGGCCCCGATGAACAGCGGAAACAGCTTGCCCGGCTGTCCGGGCTTCGTCCCAAACAACTTGTAAGCCTTGATCGTCTTCTTCGGCGCTTCCATCGTCCCAGGCACGAAATCGGCATCGAGGAACGCCGACGCAGCGCTGTGCATCTCGACCACCTGTTGCCAGATGGCGTCCAAGTGCTGCTTGATGGACTCGCCCACGTCCTTCAGCATCTGTCGACTCCACTTGGAGAGCGACCTTGCCCCATTCTCGAAATGGTACGCGCCTATGGTTACCGTCGCCTTGAGCATGTCCGTGTCGAGGCCGGTCATCGGCCGCCGACGCCGCAGCACGTCCAGGGCCGCATTGTAGTCATCTTGCGAGACGATGCGCTTCTCAGCCGCCCCTGTGGGAGTTTTGGGAGCCTCTCGGGGAGTTTTGGGAGCCTCTCGGGGAGTTTTGGGAGCGACGACCGCTGGCTTAGGGGCAACGGGCTCAGGCTTAGGGGCAACCGGTTCAGGGGCCACTGCTTCGGCCTTGGGCTTCACCAGCTTCACGCCGCGAAGCACCGGCTTCTTGCGCCCCTGGAACACGCTGTCGATGTCCTCGATGTCCATTCCCGACTCAAGCAGCTTCGAGGTGATGGCCTTCAGCCGCTTCTCGACCATCTTGCGCCGGGCGGGGGACACGTCGCCCTGCAACTCCGCCCGCTTCTTGTCCGCCTCGTCTATCAGCGCCATGTCCGCCGGGGCGACGGCCACTTCGCCGCGAGCCTTCGCTGCCGGCGCCCGTGGTGCCAGATAGCGCCCGGCAAGTGTCGCCTGGATCACTTCCGGGGTAACGCCCATGTCATACAACTGCGCCACGATCTCGTTTGTCCGCTCGATGACCGCCTGCTGAACGTCGGGTTCGTCCTCGATCTCGCCGAGGTGCTCTTCGTTGCGGACCAGTCGATCGAGCAACGCCGCCGCCTCTTTATCCACAGGCAGGGCTTCGAGTTCGGCCTTTGCCCGCTGCGTGTCGATGGCAACGTCCGGGGCGACTTCCCACTCGTATTCCTCGTCGGTCGACGTGTCCTGCTCGGCCCGCTGCTTCTTCCCGATGGTGTGGAGGGCGTCGATCTCGGCCGCGAGCTTCTCACGCTGCTGGACGGCTTCCTGTTTCGCCCGCTTGCGCTCGCCGATGCGGCCCAGAGCTTCCCCTTCTTCAGCCACCCGCTTCCTTCGCTCATCCCGTTCGGCCTGCTTCGCACGCTGGCCCTCGCCGATACGATCAAGGGCTTCGCCTTCGTGCCGGGCCCGCTTCGCACGCTGGCCCTCTTCCCACTGCTGCGTCCACTCGTCGACGGCCTTGTCCTTGCTGCGTTCGCGGCGCTCGGCCTGTGCCGCCTCGTATTCCTCAGCCGACACGTCGCCCCCAGATGTGGAAACGACGGCGGGCTGCGGCGGCAACTCCTGCTTCTCTTGCTCAGGCTCGGCAGTCTTTTCTGCCTCCTTCGGCATCTTTTGCGCCGCACGCCACAGGACTTCGCGTGTCACGCGGCTGCCGAGCGTTTTCGGCACCTTGTCGGTTCCGCCAAACGCCGCTATGATGTCCTCTGCACTGCTTGACTTCGCGGCCCTGAGTTTTTCGGCGACTTCTGGATACTGCTTGAACACATCGGTGGCCATGCCCTCTGCCCATTGCGTTTCGGCCACCACGCCGCGAGCGCCCACCGATGCACCGGCCAGCCCCAATAACTGAAGGAAGATAATCGGCGCGGCGGCGTCGCCCATCTCTTTCACGGCGTCGCCGATCTCGCCGCCCCACTCCACGTCGGGGTTCTGCCGGCTGATCCACTCGGCCATCTGCTTCGCAAACGACACTAACACTTTCTGCGAGCCCTCTTCCGCCAGTTCTTTCGGCGACTGTATCAGCACCTGCTTCCCCAGCCGCCCGACATAGCCCAAGGCGGTGCGCGATGCGATCTGTTGGGCGGAGTCGGTCAGGAACTTCGGGAGAAGCCCCTTGACCTGCATCTCTTCGATCATGGCATAGGGCACGCCGAACAACACCGACAGGTACCGGGCATCGCCCTGCGACACGCCGTATTCCCGCAACGTCTGATAGATGTCCGGTGTGCTGACCGTGGTCCAATAGGCCAGGTGGCCTGCCCCCTTCGCATGGCGTAACAGCTTCTCCACAAACGGCAGAGATTTCACAAGTTTCGTGGACCCCAGCCACTTAGCCAGCGACGAGGTTCCGGCACCGGCCAGCCGCGAAACGAGGATGTCCGGCACCATTGTCGTTCCCTGGACAACGCCCCACTCGACAAAATTGCGCGTTTCTATCGGGTCGGCGCTGCGGGCTATGCCTTGCACCGCGTTATAGAAGTCGAGGGTGCTCACTGTCTCGCTGGACGCGGCAAGGTTTATCACGTACTTGCCCACTGACTCTGCCCGCGTCCCAGCCAACTGGTGGAGGCTCCGTCCAGTGCGCATTACCGTGCTCCCCTGCGGGCGCTGGCCGAGCATCTTGTTCTTGTTGTGGGCCAGCAGAGCAAGAAACTCTCGCCGGTACTCCTCGGGAATGCCGGCAACGTCCTTTATCCTGTCCCTCCAGTTCTTCAGGGTAATGTCCGTGAGGAAGGGTTCGGGCATAGCGAGTATCTTCTGGGCGCGCTCGTTGAGCCACCGCGCCCGTGGCGTGTTGTATCGCGCAACGTTCGCGATGAACAACGCGCTCGACTCCGGCCCCAGTTCGTCAGACACCGACGACAGCAACTCGCCCGCGTCGGCATCGGGAGCGTGGAAAACCTTTTCCCATGCTTTCTCGGCGATCTGCGCCTGCTTCTCGACATAGTTAGTCAGCTCGCGCCCGCGCCGCTCGGTGATGCGGCCCTTGCTCACATGCTCCGCGAGAACCTCGGTCGGGGACTTGGGCCGCTTTCTGAAATACGCCACGTCGCCGCCATAGTCCCCGACCGGCTGATAGCCTTCGGGAATCTCGCCCGTGCGGCGGTGTTCCTCAAGCATCGCGGACTGATCCTCGATACGATCTTCACGAACGTTCTGCGCGTGTTCCTCGGGCGAGACGCCGGCCTCAGCCGCGTGGCGCCGCCGCACCACTTCGCCATGCCGCCTCATCAACTCGCGGGGGTCGTAGTCGTCCACGTTCGGCGCGCTGCCCGCTACCTTCGCCCGGATGTCCTCCTGCTCGTCCGGCGGCAGGCCGGCGAATTGCGGGGTGCTCTCCGCGTAACTGAGCCACTTGTGGGCGTTGCGGGCAAGTTCCCACTCGCTGGCGCCTTGTTTGTCCAGCTTGCCACGCACGTCGCGCCACTTGATAAGCGGGCCGCCACGCTGCGCAAGGGCCACTCCTTCTTCGCGCTCGGAATCGAGTTCGTCCATCAACTCAAGGGCTTGCGGGCTGAAAGGATCCATGTTAATCTACTCCGAACGGGTCTTTTTCTTTTGCCGGTGTTTTGTTCGCCGGCTGCTGTCCCGGCTGCTGAATGCCGATCATCCCGCCCCACTGATCCCTGTACGTCTTCCGTTCCGTCAGCAGCTTCTCGCGCTCGCCCTCGAAGCCATCGAGCTGCTTCTCCAGATCGAGTTTGCGCTTTTTCAGGGCTTCGGTATCAGCCTCGATCTTCGCTC
>Ga0307378_10014084_pt1 | contig 10076 bp, 22 predicted proteins | sample UN1MG_FD_202238 | JGI IMG/M metagenome (GOLD analysis project Ga0307378, IMG submission 202238) | Soil microbial communities from Risofladan, Vaasa, Finland - UN-1 | ecosystem: Environmental > Terrestrial > Soil > Coastal area > Acid sulfate soil | place: Finland: Risofladan, Vaasa | collected... | reverse complement strand
AACAATATAGGCAAGCCGTTACGGTTTACGCAGACCACGCTAAGATAGACGTACAAAAAGCTTCTTTGACGGACTTCAAGTATGAAGGATACCAAGGGAACGTGGCTGACTTCATCAAGTCTCTAAGGAGAAATGTAGTCTGGTATAACCAGGGGCTAATATCCAAGCAAGTAATGAAAAAGAACTGGTTCTTCGGATGGGTTATTGTAGCACCGGACGACGATATGAAAGTCCTTAACATGGTAGAGTAGAAGAGAGGTGTCTAAAGATGGATAGACGTGTAATCGCTGGGTTGGGGTTTATAGTAGACGACCCTATAAACATTGATTCTCTGGACAACTGCGCCATATGCGGCAGGCTTACCGAAGGCCAAATATGTGATAAGTGCAAAGAGGATATGTATAAGGAGGGCTGCTGTGACTAAATCAATGTTCGCTATGGCTACGGCTATAGTACTAATATCATTATCAATATTACTACTACCGTTCTTTTTTGCCAACGCTATGGAGCCCCGCAGTCTTTATTCAGGAGAGAAGTGCGGCACCGCAATATCTGGCCTATGGTGGGGTACTCCGACCAGTGAGGTAAAGTGGATAGCATTTAGAGAGAAGGATCCAAAGACTAATGTAAGTGTATACGATTGGAAGCCTAACTACACTTACCTATTTTATGATTATGCAGAGCCAGTAAATTATGCTAATGCAAAATCTATTGAGTTATGGTTTCGTAATGACAAACTCTGCGTGGTAAGAGCTGAATTCGATGGGAAACGGTTCGCAAAAGTGATGACCATAGCAAGCAATATATATCATTGGGATTATAGCCGCTTTCACCAAAACAATCAAGAAAGATTTGCTGAATTCGTGTTCGTCTCTTGTGATACTCAGGTAGTAGCCCTGAAATACAAAATGGGCAACAAGAAAAGATATCTGGTCACTTGGTATTATAAACCTTTTTGTAAAGGACTCATCAGGGAGGATGCACCATGGATTACACCAAAATAACAGAAGCGTACGGAAACCTTATCAAAGCGATAAAAGAAGCAGGAATGCTGGTGTCGGTTTCCAAAATCAGGGTTAAAGAGGATGGAGACAGAGATGTTTTCATCAAGATAAAAGCCCATAAAGCCAAAGTTTTTATACTTAAGGAATAATCTTATGGCAAGAATAAAAGAACATATGGAAGATTGCGGGAAAGTGCTTGGTAAGCCCTACAGAGAGGTCCACGAGTTCCTGGATCAATACGCTGAGGTGTTCCCAATTTACCACTTCAATGAATACCACCGTTCTTTTTTGCACAATAGGTACGGCATTGAGGTGGTGAGAGCTATGTGGGGTATTAAGGCCGGTCAAGCGGCTATAATTCATATAGTGAGAGACTACCTTGAATTACCAGTTAGGAAGTGGAAGGTAGTGAATATACATTACGGTAAAGCTCTGATGTACTTTAATCAATTGAATAACTTCGACCCACAAATACAGCCTCACATAATAACGGCTTGGAAAGGGAAGAGCTTGGTTTCAATTGCGTCGGACGAGAGGAAAGAACAATGATCTTAGAAACAGGGATGATTCTTGTAGCCATTAGCTCAATAATAATCGCCTTGGGGTACAATCTTAAATTACCTGGATATAACCGCAGAAAAATGTTGGAGGGCACCTCTGTACGTAATCAAATGTGCGACAGGCGCCGAATAGGTGATAAACTCATACAAATGGGCATTACAACGATGTCATTATCGATATTCTTTATGTTCATAGTATTTGGGCTGTTTTTGGCTGTGAAGACGGTAGAAACTATTCCTAAGAAAATAGACATAATGATAGCCCAAGGCAAAACCGTAATTATAGCTGATGGGGAGGCGCAAGAGTTCAATAGAGCTCACTATCATATAAGAAGGGTTTATTTCAGACAAAAGTTTAATGTGTATGGATTTACCCGCGTTGGGTCTTTTCGTGAATTAATAATAGAGGATCAGCAAGACCAGTGGGAGGTATTAAGGCGATGATAACCGATCAACTCATAGACGTTGGTATGAGCCTGTTGAAGAGAATCGAGTCTCTCGGCGATTTTGAAGCCTATATAGTAGGAGGTGTGCCTAGAGATGTTGTAAGGGGCGAAGAATCGGACGATGTAGATATAGCTACTAATTGTCCAATGGAGATCTTGGAGAAGAACTTCAGAACGCACAATATAGGCCAATCGAAAAAATTTGGGCTAATTACTATACTCCATCAGAAGAAATCCTTCGAAGTTGCACAATTCAGATCTGATGGCAAATATTCCGACGGAAGAAGGCCGGACAACATCAAGATAGTTAGGAATTTTGAGGATGATGCGGCTCGAAGAGACTTTACCATTAATTCTCTTGGCATGAATAGTAAGGGGGACATACTAGACTATTGTAATGGTATACCTGACATAACCAGTAAGCTTGTCCGCACTGTAGGAGATCCATCTGAAAGATTCCAAGAAGATCATTTAAGGATGATGAGAGCTGCAAGATTTGCTGCTATGGACGGGTTCAGTATTGAAAAGGAAACAAGAAAAGTTATACGTAGATTGTTTAGGTTAATCAATAAAGTCACTCCGGAAAGGATCCATGGAGAATTGGTTAAGGCTGCTAGCAAACCAGGGCCACAATTTGCTAAGTTCATACTTATATTGGACGACCTAAAATTGCTATATCAAATTCTGCCTGAAGTTCATGCTATGAAATATTTCCGCCACGATCTAAACCACCACCCCGAAGGCCCTACTGTACTTGATCACTCTGTTGAATGCTTAAGAGCGATGAACGATGAGCCCTATCTATCCAAATTAGCTGCTTTGTTCCACGACACAGGTAAGTGTGTTTCCTTCCAGGAAGACAAATACGGCTGGAAGATGGCCTATCATAGGCATGAAAGGTATAGCGAGCCTATGGTGGAGGAGATATGCAACCGATTAAAATTCAGTAGCTTCGACAAAGATGCTATGATGTTTGCAGCTAAAAATCATATGAAGTTTCATGAGATGTTAAAAATGAAACCGTCTAAAATTGCGCGGCTTATAAGCCATGTGCACTTTGACACCTTGTTGGACGTAGCTAAAGCTGACGAGTTCTCCCGTGGAGAAAAGTTTATGCACCGAGGAGAATTTGACAGGGTAATAGAAAAGATATATGAAATAAAAGACAGGTGGGAAAGCCGAGTAATTAACTCATATTTAAATCTAGTAAGTGGTGATCGCATTATGGAACTTACAGGATTGAAACCTGGGCCAGATGTCGGCACAATTAAGAGGTCAGTGGAAGACAGGATAATGGATGAGCGGCTCGACCCCGCTGATCTGAGTTTGGTCGACGAAATAATCTTATTAGAAGCGAAGAACCAGATTTCGTAGGAGGGGGACAAGATGGAGAACCAAGAAAAACAACAACAAATTGAGTCTGTCAAGAGGACTATGTCAGTCGTTGTAGTTGTAGCGCTCGCTATTACATTTTGTCTGTTAGTGCATTGTGAGTGGATTCATCCGTACCCCGCACAATACAGAATAATAACCGACGGCGAAACATATAAAATACAGGAGAAGAACTGGTTCCTGCCTTGGCTGGATCATTGGGATGTCAATTCCTACTACAGTAGGAAAGCAAAGTTCGATTATAAGGAACGCGCAGAGGAATACCTAGAAGGAATAAGAAAGCGCGAATCCCTCAGAATGCTATCCGTAGAGGAAGAGAAAAAGGCGCCTGAGTGGAAGGTACTTAACGAATAGGAGGAGGAATAAAGATGTTAGTGTTCTCGATACCAATAATACTACTTTTTTCGTGCGTAGCATTAATAGGTGTAAGTGACCGGCTTAAAAGTGGTCGCAATGGGACAGGGTTCGAGCGTTGGTGTAGCAGACACGAAGGTGCATGTAACGTTACAGTGTTCTTTTCCCTTGCCGCACTTGCAATAATGTTACTATTCCTTATAGTCAATCGTATAGATTATGCCTCTTTCCCAGCACAATATGAGTCGGTTAAAGCCACCTTGAATACAGCCAGAACTGATTCCAACACAGACATTGAGAGAGCTGCTATATTACACAAAGTGATAGACATGAATAAAGAATTAGCTGCGGTCAAATATTGGAACGATTCCATATGGATAGGATGGTTCTGGCCTGGTAAAGTGGCCAAATTGGAATACATAGAATAGGAGACAAAACAAGAGGTCAAAATGCTGAGAGATCTGGTTAAACAATTTTGGAAAAAATGCTGGTGCAAACATGATTGGCAATCCGAAGATAGGTGGAACTGGAAATGCTCAAAATGTGATAAAACCGGGGTAGGAGTACATCAATGAAAACTTAGGAGGTCAAAATGGCTACTGATTTAGACCCAGAGATCTATGAAGACCAATATAAGTTCTTCAGCGAATACGGTAGAACTCGGGTGGTTAACATAAAAGATGATCCATCTATCATCAACCACCCCGACTTTGTTTACATTGGTCGATATAACCGCTATTATGGATTGCCTGAATCCAAGTGGGCAAATCACTATATGGTCGGCAGAGACGGCTCAAGGGATGAAGTGATACTCAAATACGTGAAGAACATGCCACCTGAGCTATTAGCGGATATAGAAGAACTTAGAGGGAAGATATTAGGATGTTGGTGCAAACCTCTGAATTGTCATGGAGATTCTTTAGTAATAATAGTGGAGGGACTATGAGAATTGACAGATCCATAGATGATAAGCTGCTTAAAGTGGTTGGCGCCATTATTATCGTGCCTTATGTCATTGTTATGACATTGGTGACTATAGCAATTACCTTGGGACCGCTAATGATAGCAGCTATGCTGACAGCGATAGGTTGTTTGTCGTTGGTGATTCAATGGATGAAGAATAGGGCTATTTTACTTCGGCTACTATTTAAATGGTATATCAATAGATGGTGGTGGTTTAAGAAGAAAAACTTTTGACAGGAGGAACGAAAAATGTTGATAGTATTTGGATTTTTGGTGATTGCAGCATGCATAACCTGGGCAAACTGGAAGTATGCAAATGAGCACTGTAGAGCGGCAAGTACTCGGTTTGCTGCTTGGTTCACTAGCACGATTGGTTTAGCTGTCACTATCATAATTACATCAGGTTCTTACGGTTCTTATTTGGATATACGAGCACAATACGACGCAGTTATTAATCAGTATAGAGGCGCGGTTGTCATGTATTCGGATTACGCCAGCCTGGATATGGAGAAAGCTGTCTTCACTGACTTCAAGTATCAGGGATACCAGGAGAACATAGCTAAGGTTATAGTGGACCTACGTAAGGAAATAATCACATATAACAAAATACTGATTCGAAAGAGAATCATGGATGGGAACCCGGTTTTTAGCTGGCTTATCATTGCGCCGGATAAGGACATGAAGATCATTAATATAGTGGAGTAAATTATGGCACAAGATCTAAAAGGTATAGCTGAGAGAATTGTAAGGGAATATGATCAGCAAGCAGAAGAGATGGAACGAACAGTGCCTACCTGTGATACATGCTTGCTGTCAAAAGGCTGCGCACAAGAATATCCGGCCGGTGAACACTACAAGGTCGGTAATAAATGTACAGACTTTGTTCCTGAAACGTGGAAAGACCACATACATTTTAATGGAGAGTGGTGGTCTTAGTGTTAACCTTTAGACAAAGGAGATAAAAATGGGAGAAAAGACAGATTTCACCAAGTGGTGGGTATTGCTGGTAGCACTGGTAGTAGTTACTGCTATAGCTGTCGGATTTGGCTGGTTAAAGTTTGGCAAAAAGGCAGCTCTGGATTACGACAGACAAGCCATCAAGCACAGCTTGCAGTATACGGAATCGATACGGAGCGAGGTAAACACTCTTGTAATGGTGTATAACGACCTAAATTCAAGTATCGAGGAATACAAGGTCGCTAACGCTGATAGGAAGTATGATAAATTGATAGATAGCTTCAAAGCTCAGCAGAAAGGCATAATCCGCCAAATAAAGCACCGAGTAAGAGGCTTACCGCCGGAGACTTTGCCGGCTGAAGTTAAACACCTTGTCGAACAATATTAATCTTTAAGAAGAGGAGGGTATTATTATGCGTAGATTTTTGATAGTTGCATGTACCATCTTATTGGTAATCCCCATGGCTATAGCCATAATTGGCTGTGATCAGGAAGATAGGGATAAACAGTTGGTAAATGACCAACAAGCTCATTTAAGGAAAGTCCACCCGCTGCCATTCTTTGATTACTCAAGAGAACTGGAAATTTACAAACAGATATACCAAGCCAGAAATTTGCAAATAGCCACCCATGCAGTATGGAGATCAGATTATGGGATGATTGAGGGCGACTGTCCCTGTTTGGGGTTTCCAATTCCTTATGACGTACAGATGACCAACCCTGTTCGTCGAGATTACAATGCGGCAGTCATCGAACAAGCAGAACCCAACGGGCTGTTTTCGTCTAAGAACACAGCGGCTACCTGGGTACCTTGCCTCAACGAAGATGGAGAGATCTCCCCAGTATATGTAGAATCCAAGGTTACGTCTTATCCGTATGCGGTAGAGGTTAATTACGATAAGAACAGGGTTACCAAGGTGGAAGGTGCTAGACCATCGGTGAGTATCAAAGTAGACATAGACTCACTGAAGAAAGCGGTAGACGATATACCGGCGGCTAAGTAGGAGCATTAATTGTTGAGCGTATTATGGAAAGATTTACAGTAGCACCGGGATTGCCAGCTGGCACGTAAGCAGGTGATTGATAATAGAAACCCGGGCGGGGATTAGTTTCCCCGCCTATTCTATCAAAGGGAGAAATAATATGGAAGTAGCACTGAGGAAAGAAGAGGAAACAGGAAAAAAGCCGGACAAATTTAAGGGAATGCTGGTAGCCTACACAAAGAAAAGATTAGGAGGGCATTTCAGCAAAAAAGGAAAAGAGATCATCAAGCCCAACAGAGTAAGAAAGGGTATGATGGTAGCGCTTCCTATCGATGATGATAGAGTCAGGATAGGCTGGTCACTATGTAATTTCTCAATGGGAGACGCGTTCGGAGATTTGGGCCCAAGTATAGCCATAGACCGAGCGTTAACTGGAAGTCGTCTTGTACCAGCTGCCTCAATGACAAAGCCCCTGGAAGAGTTCATCGCAAGAGCCAGAAGGTATTACAAGGATAAGGAAGTGGAAATCACCTTTCCTCTACCAGCTGAAGAAGATCAAGTGGAAAAATCTCTCATAGAGATGGCTTTCGAAGAGTAATATACATGAAAGTCTACGGGCCATACAAAATGGCGGATAGCGGCCGGGAGTATATCGTTATACGAGACGAGGATGGACAGCGTACCATGTCTTATCCTAAGTATCTCGTCGAACAACAGTTAGGACGAGAACTCAAGCTAAACGAAACTGTTGATCACATAGACCGAGATTTTTTAAACAACGATCCGGAAAATCTCCAAGTGCTCGATAGAAAGACCCATGCTCGTCTCGACGCTATCCGTCTTTTACCAACTACTTTCGTATGTCCTATATGTAAAAAGAAGTTTCGCAGAAGCGGAAAGAGACTCACACGCATATACGAGAGAAAGAAACAGAACATAGCTGGCCCCTTCTGTGGGCCAGTGTGCCTAGGGAGGTATGCTGCAGCTATTAGAGATGATCTGAGGTTTCCTTTGGATGAGACTTACGGGGAGTTTTTATTAAGACACCCAAAACAATACTATAGGAGGGAGAAATAATTATGAAAATGAAAAGAAAAGGATTATTAGTATACATCGCATTTTTACTGGTAGGTTTTGGGCTAATCTTCAGCCCGACCGTTGCTAACGCTCTTGAGCTAACTCTTGCTTGGGACGCCAACACTGAAACGAATCTGGCTGGGTACCAAGTCTACTATAAAGATGGGGATGCCGGTGTACCCTACGATGGCACAGGCGCAACAGAAGGTCCTTCACCTATAGATGTGGGAAATGTGACAGAATTCACATTGAGAGGTTTGTCTGACGATCTCGGCACTACTTACAGATTTGTGGTTACCGCTTATAATACTGATGATCCACGCCTTGAGAGTGACTACTCAAATATGGTTAGTAGTAGATGTGCTCTAACAGTGACTGTAGTAGGGTCTGGTGTTGTTGTCCAGGATCCTCCAGGCGTCGGGGGCGTCCAAGCGTCTGGTATAACAGTTACCCTAACGGCTCAACCGGACCAATTCTGGAACTTTAGCGAGTGGACCGGAGACGCTACTGGCACTAATCCCATCGCCACAGTAAACATGGATGGCAACGACAAAGCGGTTACATCTACATTTGCTGAAAAAGCCATATATACACTAACCGTAACTGTGGATGGCAGTGGGACCGTAGCTCTTAATCCTACTGGTGGCACTTACCACGACGGTGAGATAGTTACAATGACAGCTGCACCAGCTGCGGGTTGGGAATTCACTGGGTGGACTGGAGACATCACTAGTGCTACCAATCCCTATCAGCTCACTATAAGTGCGAATACAACTGTAAACGCTGTGTTTACCGGTCTTCCTCTTAATCCACCTACGGATATGAAGGTTGTTGTGCCGTAAGTTATACAAAGCTTGTTATACTGCTGTGTATAGATTACTACTATGCTCGCTGGGGGCAATAAACCTGTGGGTTACTGGCTGTCTATGGTGCCCGAAGCGAAACCGGTCGGCGGTACAACAAATTAATCTAAGGAGATCAAAAATGATAAAAGGAGCAATTTTCCCTGTCTTATTAACTTTTGCGTTCATTATACTAAAGCTCACAGAAACCATCGCTTGGTCATGGTGGTGGGTTATTTCTCCACTATGGATGGCTATTCTACTAGTACTAGTGGCTATGGCAGCAATCTGGACTGCATTCAAGTTTTGGGAAAAAAGAGTATTCCCAAAAACGGTAAAACACATTAAAAAATAATGTAAAAATAAATTAACCCTTAGCAATGGTAATCGGATTTATACTTGCTCCATACTACGCCGGATCGTTATTTGGTATATTATTCTTTGGGTCACTGCCGCCAGCTTTACTTGTGGGATGGGTAATGGGAGCAATTGTACTACTTGTGATCGGCGTAATGTGCCGAATCGCTTGGCAGATATCTTGTCTTATACTAAAAAAGGGGTAAAGAGGGTTGGATCATGAAAAAAGAAGAATTCATAAAAAAGTGGGGCACCAATGTATTCGAGAAGGCAGGTATAACCAAAGGTCTCAGCCAGCAATTAGGTGAAGAAATCAGAAAAGATCTGGATGCGGTGATTGAAGAATACCGTAGAGGAGTAAAGTTATGAAATTCATATTAAACTTAATTATATGGCTTGTATACCAAGCGGGCTTTTATTCGAGACTAGGTGTGGTCCGGATCTTGGGGTCCGATGTGGCTAGGACCGCAATAGTTATACTGGCTGGATTAGCTGTCGGCCTATTTATTCCGTATTGGATAGGCCTATTAGTAACTGGCTTAATGTTCGGCTCCGACATATTGTTTAGTACGCTTCTTTACTGGTCCATGGGCGTCTTATCTATAGTATGCGCAATTGCCGCAGGCTCGGTAATCGGCCTAATTTGGGTGACTGTGTACGATGAAGTAAAGGGGTAAAATCATGAAACGTAAAATGTGCTATATATTGTTCGTACTACTCGTATTGCTTAACATATATGATACATATAGTACATATACATTATTCAATAGTGGTATGCCTGTAGAGTACGAATTTAATCCTGTAGTAAGGTTTCTTATAAGCATGTTTGGGCAATTCGTAGGTATAATAACGCTAAAAGTAATAGCGCTATTGTTATTCCTTTATTTCCTACTCAGAAACAATACTGAACGCTTATGGAATATACTTACAGCCGGACTCATACTGTCAGTTAGTTGTTATACTACTACTATGTATTTTATTAACTACCCAGCCATGCTACTCTTATCAGGAGGTTAGAATTATGACATTAACACAAGCCGAACTAGTATTGGAGGAAAAAGAGAAATATCCAGAACCAGTTGTGGACAAGGCCGCAAATATAATTATGGCGGACTATTACCTGGAAGAATCCATGATGTTG
>Ga0307378_10014082_pt1 | contig 10076 bp, 6 predicted proteins | sample UN1MG_FD_202238 | JGI IMG/M metagenome (GOLD analysis project Ga0307378, IMG submission 202238) | Soil microbial communities from Risofladan, Vaasa, Finland - UN-1 | ecosystem: Environmental > Terrestrial > Soil > Coastal area > Acid sulfate soil | place: Finland: Risofladan, Vaasa | collected... | reverse complement strand
CGCACGATGGTGATCCGTGGCGTCAGCGCCACGAAATCGCCGCGTTGCCGAACCGACGAACGGCCGTTACCATGCAGGCACCAGCTCGCTTCTCGGATCAGGCTGCGGTGGCAGCCGCGGAGGTAGCAAGAAGCCTTGCGCAATTCGAAAACGCCCGATAACCAATCGCCGGACCGGAGCCGCGGGTCTGGCGGGAATCAAGTAGCAGCGCTGACTGCCGCGGCTCGGTCAGCTTGGTCGTTCGAGGTATAAGATTATGATGCACAGGAAAACAACAAGACGTGCCTTCATGAAGGCAGTAGCCGTGGCGGGTGTGCTGATTGCATCTGAGCACCTCGGTTTCGCTGCTGCCGAGAAAACGGCTCAACCTGACATCCTTCTGATCATGCCCGATCAGATGCGAGGAGATTGTCTGTCCATCCTCGACCACCCGGCGGTTCGCACCCCGCAAATGGACCAGCTTGCGGCACAAGGTGCGCTGTTCCGTCGGGCCTATACTACGGTTGCGTCCTGTATCCCGGCACGATACGCACTTCTCACCGGTCTCTATCCGCAGACAAGCGGTGTTGTAGGATTCAGGGCAAAGCCGATCGCTACGCCGCCGTTTCCGGAACTGTTGGCGAAAGCCGGCTACGCCACTGTGCTCGTTGGCAGAAACATGCATCAGGCGAGTCAAAGCGGCGACTGTGGGTATCAGAAGCGGATTCTAGGCTCCACCTATGTGAATAACGATGCATATGACAGCTTCCTGAGGGAGGAAGCGCCGGAGTCCGGCGGGATCAAAGCGCTGGTCGAGAGAATTGGAGTCACGTATAACCACTGGCAGGCACAACCATGGCCGTTGGCGGACGAGCTGCATCCCACCGAATGGGTCGTCACGGAGTCGCGCAAAGTGGTTGGGGAGACAGATGCCGAACAACCGCTCTTTCTGACAACGTCATTTTACTCCCCGCATCCGCCGCTTTTCCCTCCGAAGAAATACTTCAGTGCATATGCGGAACGGGAACTTCCCTCACCCGCACGTGGCGATTGGGTCGATTGGAAAGCACTGTCGCCAAAAGGCGACCAAGTGGGTCATCGCGTCCTGTTGGAAGCCGAGACCCTGTGTGCGGCTCAGGCAGGCTACTTTGGACTCATCGAACACCTGGATAACCGAATCTCCTTACTGGTCCGCGACTTCAAGGCCCGGAGCGAGAGATCCGGACGTCCCTGGGTCATCGTGGTTACGTCCGACCACGGCGAGATGTTGGGAGATCACGGCTACTTCCGAAAATGCGAGCCGTATGAGGGATCGGCCAATATTCCACTGATCATCAGCGGCTCCTCGGAATTGGGGTTCCAGCCTGGTTTGCGTGTCGAACAGCCGGTCTGCCTGGAAGATATCATGCCTACCTTGCTTGCGTTGGCAGGTACAGAAATCCCAGCCAATGTGGACGGCGTCGATCTCGTGCCCACGTTACGCGGAGAGGAACAAGCAATTCGGGACTGGCTGCACTTCGAACACGCGCCGTGTTACAGCCAACAACAAGCATATCACGCCCTTACCGATGGTCGTTTCAAGTATATCTGGCGACCTGCAGACGGCAGCGAACAACTGTTCGACCTCGAAAACGACCCTCATGAAGAACGAGACCTGTCGAAAGACGAATCCCATGGCGCAACGCTCGAAGAGTGGCGTACACGCCTTATTCAGCGCCTCGCCGACAGACCTGAGGGGTTCTCCAGGAATGGCCAGCTCCTATCGGGCCGCCCTTATCGTCCGCTAATCGACGGTGAGACGAACATGAATCAATGAAGCTCCGCTTCGGTCTTCGCGAAATCGCTCTCTCACAACGATCCGACGAGGAGAAAAGGGTCCTGAACCGGTCCTGGACCCTTGATGGAAGATGACTTGCCGCGGACCTCCGTCATCGACGAACGGGCGGCGCGGCCACGTCCCCCGGCGATCTCCAGCAGCCTTTTTTCAGGCATCATTGATCCGGGGCGATTTTCAACAACTCATCGACGTCCCACAGTTCGACCGTTTGCCACTCGCCTCGTACCGCCAAGATCCGGCCCACCGGCGAGAACTCGACATTCCAGAGCATCCCTGAAGAACCCGGCGTAAATGTCCGTACGTTTCGCCGCCGGGCCACATCCCAGAGTTTCACGTCTCGGCTGAAGCGGGCGATGCTGGCCAGAATCTTGCCGTCCGCAGAAAACGAGAGACCCAGCACCCCCTGTCCTTCTCCGTGCCACATCATTCCTCCCTGCGGTGCCTCCAGGGGATTGATTGAGAGATCCCAGAGGTCGATCGGTCCTTCCTGTTCAAGACTCACAGGATCTACATGGATTGGCCAAATGTGAATCCGGCCGATGGCGAGGAATCGGCCGTCTGGCGAGAAGGCTAGGCACAAATCGGTACTCTTGCCTACGGTTGCCCCTTGTTTCTCCTGCCAGGTTCGCGTGTCCCACAAAGTCAAACCGTCTTTCGAGTTCTGCGCGGCAAACACCTTGCCATCGGGCGAGTACGCCATGGGGGATTCCGTCGCCACGGGAAACCTGCCATGCCCGAGTTCTATCCTGTGCCTGATCTTCCCCGACGACAAATCCCAGACAAAAATCGAGGAACGGAAACGGACGGCCTCGGTCTTGCCGTCGGGCGAGAATAGCATCCATCGAGGGCGAAGGGCGTCCTTCCCCTCCAAGGTGACGGTCTTCTCGAGAGTCAACTCCGGTACGGTCAGCAGATGAACCGCGAAACGGTCGCTCACAATCACCATCCTTCCGGAGGGCAAGAAGACGACGCGTCCCAGGCGCGGGATCTTGGCACGCCCCAACTCTTTTCCCGTGGCAACGTCCCACAACCTTATCTCGCTGCCAGCGGTCGTTGTCACCAACGTCTTCCCGTCAGGCGAGAAGTCCGACGAAACAACGGTGTCATCGTGCTTCAGCACGCTGACAAGGCCCACCGGCCGAGCGGCCGCGGCGGGCGGATCTTCGGCGCGTGTTCGGCCGCCGAGGCCTCCCGAAAGACCAACCGTCAACGCAATGACCGTGACAAACATCTGACGTTTCATGGCGTCTCACCCTTTCTGTGCCGCTGTCGGCCACCGGTCTGAGTCCATCCAGATACCACACGGCGGACAGGCGTCATACAGGTCACCCCGTTATCCCCTACCCCAACCTGATACCCTTCTATCACAAGCAATAGGGTATCAGGCGGACCCGCCGATGGAAAGCAAGACGAGAAAAAGGGCCCCGGACCGGTCCTGGGCCCTTTTGGGAGGAATAGGCAATGTGACGCGCTGGAAGCAGGGATTGGCTCCCGGCCGCTCATTCCCGGCGGAAATCCGTGCCGGGCAGGGTGAGGACGAAATCGGGACCGAAGGCCGTTGCGGGCGTGGAGAAGCCGGGGGGTGACGCGCCGGCGGAGACGCGATCAACGGAAGCCAACGCCGAGAGGACCGTGAAAAGGTATCCGTCGGGCGTTTCCAGCGTGGCCTCGGCCGAGCGGCCCTCGGCGTCGCGGACGCGGCCCCAAAGGGAAGCGCCGCCGGTTTGCCCGCCGCGCGACGGGGTGCTTCTGACGACCCGCTGAATCGCCCGGCTGAGCAGGCTGCGAAGGGGCCGGAACTTCAGCAACGGCACCAGCCAACGGCCGCCGCGGAGCACGGCGATCTGCAACTTCGGCAAGGCCAGATAGACCTCGATGTTGCCGATGCCCGTGGTGTACCAGGCCGAGGCCACGTCGCCCCAGGGGACGGTGACCGCGCGTTGCGTTCCGCCGCGGAAGGGAACCGCCATCGACTTCCACGCGATCGGCACCTTGACGATCCGGCCGTCGATCCGTGCCCGTCCGCCGGCGGCCAATCCTTCGAGGACCGTTCTGGCCGTGCCGGGGGTCACCTGCCGGGGAAGCGTGAAGGCGAGCTGCAGGTGCGTGGCGTGGGGCACTTCCCGGGCGAGCATCGCGGCCAGGCAATCGGTCGCCACCACGTCGAACCCGACCGCCGGGATCAGGCTCACGCCGGCCTCTTGCGCCGTGCGGTGATACGCCGCGGCCGCCTCGATCACGGCGATCTCGCCGGTGATGTCGAGGTAATGGGCCCCAGCGCGCAGGCACGCCTCGATCATCGGCCGGCTGGTGGCCGAGAACGGCCCGGCACAATGGAGCACGGTCGCAACGCCCGCCAGATGCCGCGCCGTTTGCGCCGGATCATCGGTCAGCGGAAAGACGCGGCTTTCGCATCCCAACTCGGCGGCCAATGCTTCGATCTTCGCGGCGTTACGACCCGCCAGGATCGGCCGCATCCCCCGCGCCACGGCCTCCCGCGCGATCGCCCCGCCGGTATGGCCGCCGGCTCCGTAGATCATCCAAGCTGAATCAGACACGGTTGCATCCTTTGCGTAGGGTGCGTGAAACGCACCGGTTTCAACATGGTGTGGTGCGTTTCACGCACCCTACGGGCTTTCCGCATACCACAACGACTGCCAATACGCCTGGTCGGTCGCGTAGACGTCGATCTGGGCGTCCGCCGGCAGATCGGCCGGGAGGATTTCGTATTTCTTCATCTCGCGGACGTACATCGGCCAGGGACGGAAGCCGGGCATGTCGAAACGCTTGATCCGCTCCAGGTGCTGCTCGCCCTCGCGACACAGCCCGAGGATCTTCTGATAGTCCGGGTCGCTCGTGTCCACGAACACGTCGGCCGGCTTGTCCGCTTCGCCGCTCTTCTCCTTGCACAGGCCATACCCGCCGGCTTCCTTCGCCAGCGGTGCCAACAGGATCAGCGACTTCTCCGGCCGCGTCAGGTTGAACATCAGGTGGCGCGAGTTTCTTACCCGCACGTCGCTGAAATCGGGATTCGACAGCACCAGGCCGAGATTGTCCGAAAGGTATTGCGGCAGCGGGCTGGTGCGGTCGTGGCAGGAAAGGCACCGGCGGCGGATCGCTTCGGAGGCGTCGATCGAGGCGGGCCACTGGCGGTCGGACGTCTCGAGCTGGCTCCAAGGGAAGCCGCCGATCATGCCCGTGCCCAGGGCCGCGTACGTGCCGGGATAAACGGCCGCCGACTCGATCCAGTAGCGGATCATGTCCTGCTCGTGCGGCGCGAGTGCCGCGTCGTAGTGGCTGCCGTCGAGCATCTTCATCAACGGGCTGGCCGACGTGCCGACCGATCGCGGCGGCAGATTCGTGCGCACCGCGTCGCGCCCGTCGGAGACGTATTGCAGAGCGGTCAACGTGAAGTAGGCGTGCGAATAGATCGGGCCGCGATCGCCGCTGAGGATCACGCCGCCGTCGGGCCGGTCGTAGTCGTGGCATTTCAGGCAGTGCCGGTCGAGGATCGGCTGGATATCGCGCGGGAAATCGAAAACCTCGGGCACGCCTTCGATCGGCCGGACCTTGCTCGGCGGGCGACCGAGCGCCATGATCGAGCCGCGGCCGGGGTTGCTGGGCGTGCGGGTCCGCTGCTCGTGGCAGCCGACGCAACTGGTCGTTTCGTCGGGCAGCACGGTCAGGAAGCTGTGCATCCGCTTCACCGAGTTGTCGTTCTCGTCCAGCGCCACGAAGAAGAAACTCCGCAGTGCCGGCAGTTCCATGTAGGCCGAACCGTCCGGCTCGACCGGCACGGTGCCCACGACCCGTTCGAGCGTGTAGGTGCCGCCGTAGCTGATCGGGGGCATCTTGCCGCTGTCGTTGATCGGCTTGGGCAGCGTTTCGAGCACCAGGAGCTTCTTGATCTCGCCCGGCGCGACTCCTTCCATCCGCCGGCCGTTGTAGATGTCCGAGAGGATCAGCCGGCCGGTGGGCACCTCGGGCGTCGCTCGGACGGGGATGATCCGCTCGCGGTCGCGGCGATGCAGCGGCCGCGGTTCGTGCAGCTCGACGCCCAGCTTCTCCAGTTCCGGCGGCAGGCGGTAGAGTTCGCGAGTCTCCCCCCGATCGTTCATCGCCAACAGCTTCGACCCCTGGGCCACCAGGAAGCAATCCTCGGAAAGTGGATAGGGGTCGCGGAAACTGTCGCCCTGGCTGATCTGCCGGGCTGATCCGCGGTCGTCCGGCCCGGCCTTGGCGGTGACGATCGTGATCGCCCCGGCGTGTTCCCGGCGGCCGTGGCCGGGCGAGAAGACGGCCACCACCTCGTTGTCGCTGCCGGGGATCGGCTTGGCGTCGATCATCAGCGTGCCGGGATGGAGGTTGCCGAAGAAGATCGTCTGGGCGGTCCCGTCGGGATTGGCCGTCCAGAGATGGTGGAAGGCCACGCGGCTGCGGTCGACGTATTCCCAGCGCGTGTAGATCACCCGGCCGTCGGGCAGCGGCCAGGGCGCGTTGTCGTGTTCGATGTTCCCGGAGAGCGGCCGGATGTTCGTCCCGTCGGCGTCGCAGCGGTAGAGCACGGCCACCGGCGTCATCCAGCAGTTGACCCAGCGGTTGCAGCGGCTGGAACAGAACATGATCGAGCCGTCGGGCAGATAGGTCGGCTCGAAGTCGTCGTACGGCCCGTCGGTCAGTTGCTTCAACCCGCCGCCGTCGGCGTTGATCTCGTAAAGGTGGAAATACGTCGAGTCGCCACGGCGATGGGAGAAGAGTATCTTCCGGCCGTCGTAATGGACCTGGGGATCGCGGATGGTGCCTTTCGGGTCGTCGACCAGCACGGTCACTTTCCCGCTGGCCAGATCGAGCTTGCACAACCGCCCCATGGCCCGATACGGTTTGTGATTCTCGTCGAAGGAGTAGTAGCCGAAGTTCTCGTACCAATGGGCGCCCTCGCTCGGCTGCCGGCAAGCGAAGACGATTTCGTCCACGCCGTCGAGGTCACCGGCCGCGGTTGTCGGTTTGGCCGAGAATAGCACGGCCGTCAGGACATGCAATATCCAAGCAAAACGGATCATGGCGCATACTCTCCGTGCTCGACAATCTTGCCGTTTAGCGGGCGGGCTTGCCCGCCGTTCTCCGCTTGCCCGCCGTTCTCCGCTTGCCCGCCGTTCTCCGCGTTGAGGACAATATCCCCGATCTCACGGCGGGCAAGCCCGCCCGCTAAACGGCTTGCTATACAAGTCGCTGATTGTGTCACTATTCAGCCATCTGAAGTCGGCGACGATTCGTAGCCCTGGCCGATGTTAAGTGATCGCGGCTATCCAGTCAAGAGGCTGTGCTCGCCCGGGGTGGCGCGGGATCGCTGGCGGCAAGAGGTTCTCGCTCCGGTTTCCCGGCTGTTGGCGGTGGCCGCGGAATGATAGAATACAAGGCAGCGGCCGAACCTCTCATTAGACGCCGGGGGAAGTCATGAAAACGCAGATAGTCTTGCTGCCGGTCGGTTTGTTGCTGATGCTCGGCTTGCTGTTGTGGCTCGTTTTCTCGCCGCCGTTCGGTCCGCAGACTTGTCTGATCCCGAAGGCCAACGGGTCAGATGCACCCGCTGAGGGTTTGGCGGGAAACACTCGGCAGCCGATCTCTCCGGCGCCGAACGACAGCGGCGAGGAAGCGGCCATTGGTGCGATCGAGAAGCTGGGCGGCACGTGCGAAGGCCGACCGGTAGGGAGTGTGGACCTCGGCAACACTGCGGTTACGGACGCCGACTTGGTGTGGCTCAAGAAGTTTCCTAAAGTCTCGTGGCTAAACCTTCGCAATACCAACGTGAGCGACGCGGGGCTGGAGCATCTGGAGGAATTGACAAGACTCGGTTTCTTATATCTTGACGGCACGCGCATCACCGACGAGGGCCTGAAGCACCTCGAGGGGTTGACTGACCTTTGGTCGCTAGATCTGAGGGGCACACAAGTCACTGGCCGGGGGCTGGTTTACCTTCAGAGAATGGACTCTTTGGGCGACCTGGACCTCTCGAAGACTCCAGTGACCGACGACAGCCTCATGCACCTGCAAGCGATGCGGCACATCGAATACCAGGCTTACGGAACCATTCGCGCGGAAGTGATCGGACCCGGAGGCTTATCGCTAAATGGCACGCACATTACCGACACCGGTTTGGAACACCTAGCCAAGCTGACCGGGCTTAGCTCCTTGCACCTTGACGACACGCCCGTCACCGATGAGGGCATGAAGCACTTAACAAGATCACGCAGCCTGCAATCGCTGAGCCTGTGCAATACTCGTGTCGGCGATGCCGGACTGGAAGTCCTCCAAGGGATCGTCGAACTTGAATCGCTGACCATCGGCGGGCCAACGGTCACGGATGCAAGCCTGGAACAGATGAAAAGACTCAAGAAGCTCGAAGATCTCTTTATCAACAGTGACCGGATTACTGACGCCGGATTGAGCCGCTTGGCCGGGCTGGCTAACCTCCGATCGCTCAACCTGCTGAGTCCTCGACTGACCGACGATGGACTGATCCACCTGCGAGAACTCACCCGTCTCGAAACGCTGGGACTTTCCTCTCCGCAAATCACGGACGCTGCCTTCGAACATCTTGCGCGGTTTTCGAGACTCACAGATCTCTTCCTCGTGCAGACCCGGATTACCCATGCCGGGCTGGAGAACTTGAAGCAGTTCCCGAAGCTTCAACACCTCATGCTTAAAGGTACGCAAGTTACGGATGCCGGTCTGGTACACCTGAAGGCAGTGCCCGATCTCGTCACATTGTCGCTCGACAACACCGGAATCAGCGATGAGGGCCTCGTGCATTTGCGCCAATTGACCAAGCTTGAACTTCTGCTTCTCAGCAAGAACGAAATCACCGATGCCGGTTTGGTACATCTGAGAAGTCTGAAGAACCTCGTTGTTCTGGGCCTCGATGACACGCAAGTCACCGACGCCGGCAAGGCGGATCTCCGCAAAGCACTGCCGAATCTCAGCGTAGACTGACCTTCGTTCCGAAGGCGCCGTTCAATTACACAAGAACCGCCGTCGCGTCTTCAATCCTTCTCCTTCTCGATCCGATACAGATGCGTCTCGGTGCGCAAAAACAGCGCCTTGCCGGACACTGCGGGCGAGGCCATGAAGCCGGCGTCGAGATGGTTGACGGCCAGGGACTGGAACTGGCGGCCGGGGGCGATCACCGTGGTGGTGGGCTGGTGGCTGAAGAAGTAGATGCGGCCGTCGGCGTAGAGGGGCGAGGCCGAATAGTCGCCGCCGAGCCGCTCCTGCCAGACGACCTCGCCGGTGGCCGCTTCCACGCACGAGGCCACCCCGCCGTCGTCGGCCATGTAGAGCAACTCCCCGATCAACAGCACCGACGGCTTGCTCGGCACGCCCTTGGTCAGTCGCCAGACGACGTGCGTGTCGGTCACGTCGCCGCGTCCGTCGGGCCGCACCGCCCAGAGCTGCGCCTTGCTGAATCCCGTGTTGAGCAACAGCAGCCCGTGGCCGAACAGCGGCCGCGAGGCGCTCGAAAAACCGTCCCAGCGAACCTTCCACAACTCTTCTCCGGAATCCGGGTCGTACGCCATGGCGGCCTTCGAGCCCGGGCTGATCAACTGGGGCCGCCCGTCGACGTCGATCACGATGGGCGTGCAGAAGGCCTTGCGGAAGTCGCCGTTGCAGCCGGCGAAGTCGGTCGAGCGGTCGGTCTTCCAGACGGTCTCGCCGGTGGCTTTGTTCAGCGCCACGACGAACTGCACGTCGAAACCGTCATAGTGGAGGATCAGCAGTTCGTTGTATATGAAGGGCGACGAGCCGGGGCCGCGGAAATGGTCGCAGTTCAGGTCGCACCGCTGCCAGATCGTCCGGCCGGTGGCCGTATCGAGGCAGGCGGTTCCGTAGGTGCCGAAGTGGACGTACACCCGCCCGGCCTCGATCACCGGCGTGGGCGAGGCGAAGCTGTTCAGCGGATTCATGATCTGGATGTCCTCTTCGGCATTCTCGAACACCCTGAGATCATGCACGATCCGGCCGGTTTCGCGATCGATGCAAAGGGCCGACATCTCGAGCCCATCGCGGGTGGCGGTGGTCAGCCAGATCTGCCGGTCCCAGACCACCGGCGAGGCGTGGCCGCGGCCGTGGATGGGCGTTTTCCAGACGACGTTTTCCGTCTCGCTCCAGGTGATCGGCAGCCCCGTCGCGTCGCTATGCCCGTCGCCGGACGGCCCGCGGAACTGCGGCCAGTTCTCGGCAGCGAAGGCTACAGATAAAGACG
>Ga0307378_10014079_pt1 | contig 10076 bp, 5 predicted proteins | sample UN1MG_FD_202238 | JGI IMG/M metagenome (GOLD analysis project Ga0307378, IMG submission 202238) | Soil microbial communities from Risofladan, Vaasa, Finland - UN-1 | ecosystem: Environmental > Terrestrial > Soil > Coastal area > Acid sulfate soil | place: Finland: Risofladan, Vaasa | collected... | reverse complement strand
GTTCATGGGAACCCCGATCTTGTTTAAGTGGGTGCATACATATTTGAACATGACCGGCGGTCCACACACGATAGCGTAGGTATTAAGGGGATCGATCTTAACCTCATTAAAAAGATCGGTAATCAAGCCTACCTTGCCCGCCCACTTTCTATTAGGTACATCCACGATAATATGAAGGTCGTATTGGTAAACTTTCCTCCAAAGATCAAAATCATAGTCAAACAGTATTTGATCAGGATTCCGTGTGCCATACAGGATAGATACCTGTTTAAAGTCAGCCCGGTGTTCGTTTACCCAGTAAATGGGTGCCCTTAGAGGGGCAAGCCCCATTCCACCCGCAATCAGAAGGAGGTTGTAGCCGACCATCTGCTCCATGGGAAAATGCGTACCAAAAGGTCCCCTCACCCCCACCTTTGTTCCTAACTTCGCCTTATGGAGCATTTTCGTGGTTTTCCCTATCTTTCGGATACAAACGCCAAGGTGGCCTTTGAGCAAGGTTGAGCTGGATATGGAGATGGGAATTTCTCCGAAGCCTGGAAGTTCGATCATCACAAACTGTCCGGGGAGAAAGGAGAAGAGCTCGGCCTCCCTGGGGTCTATGATCTTAAGATGAAAGAGCTTTTCAGTATCGGTCAGTTCTACGATATTGGTTATAACAGATTCATATACTTTATACGTTTTCATGAGGCTATTCTGCCGATTGAAATCAGGCGGTGTCACCATGGAAAACACGTTATTAATGTCTTCTACAGGTATATCATAGCTCATGTTCTATTTCTCCATCCTTAGATCGTGAATGATATCGACTGGATTGATTCCAACCGGGCAGGCTCTTCCGCACCGGTTACAACCTACACATTTGGGTTCATCATAACTTTCTACAAATCCCCTATGTTGATGGTAAAACCGATATTTAAGCCTGCTCTCGGCTTTTGGCCTGAAATTAAGTCCTCCTGCAATCTCAGCGAAATCAACAAGATTGCAGGAATAGAGAACTCGTTCTTTAGAAGCGCTTTTTAAAGAAACATCAATATATTCGTTTACCGTATAGCAATAGCATGTCGGGCACACCATGGCACAGCTTCCACAGCTTAAACATTTTTCACCCCACTTTTTCCAGACCTCAGACTCAAATTCGATATCCATGAGACTCGATAAGCCGGTCACATCAATTTTTGCTTTAAAAAGACTTGCTATTCTCTTTTTCTCCTCAATGTACTTTTTTTCATCCTCCTGAGATATATCATAGGTCTTAACGTTTTTTAACAGGTTGAACGCCCTTGAGGAGTTTACCTGCATAAAATATTTATCGCCAATATCGGTCAAAAATAAATCGAATCCATGCTCCACCATGTCAGAATTGAGTGATTGACAGAAACAGTCTTCAAGAGGTTCATGGTCAAGTCCAATTAAAAAGGTGTTTTTCCTGCGGGCAACATAATAAGCATAGGGGAATGTGCCCTTCATAAGAACTTTGTCAAGTTTAAGGAGGCCGTCTATATCACATGCCCTTACCCCCATTATTACACACGGATGTATCGTATATTCGATATTCTGTTTCCATTCTTTTTCTTCAAAATGAAAGGTTGACAGAACCTCTTTAAAGGGCAGAAAAAAGGTTTTGACTGATGAATAGGTCTTGGTATAATCCATTGCTATTTCATCAAAAGAATAAACTTGCTGAAACTGATAAATTGCCTTACCCTTTGAGTCCCTATCAGTCATTTTGGGTGCAATGGTCTGATGATCTTTTATAATACCGTTTACAAATTCTTTAAACTTGTCTTTTGAAATAGTTTTAAATAACATATCAGACTCAGTTCCGTTCTTTCTCTTTGCCGGCTACAAGGCCACTTTAAATACCTTGGTAATACCTTCAACCAGCACGGAATTCATCCGGGGTCCTAAAATTTCGTCAGACCTCAATTCCCTAGATTATACTCTTTCATGGCCAAAGAAGCCATCCAGGTTGATTATTCTGTCCATGCATTTGCTCTTAATTTAGGAATGCTATTGCCTGAGAGCTTGCTTAAAAAACAAGCGATTAGTACACTGCTGCCTCAATTTGTGTCCAGCCGGAATCACTCACAATATCTCTCATTCGGCCTGTTGCGAAAGAAACCACTCGCAGCAAAATGAGCACCTGTGATCGGTTGACTGATTGACGCTATTGAGGAATCAAAAATGATAGGTTACAACCTTCTATTTTAAACACCGCTGGGGAAGCCTATCTATAGAGAGGTTGACTCGTTGGTTGGCTGACTCTATAAGTCATTAAGGTGACATGTTATAACCCTCCATCATAAATATGCTGGGGAAGCCTATCTACAAAGGGGTATAGAACACAGTCTAAGGAATAAAAGTTATCTTTAATCCTACTGATTTAAACCTAACACTTAAGTGAATATATGTCAACAAGAATCTGTTTTTTTTCGTGAGCTTACGAATTAAGGGTAGCTAGCCCGAATTATTCATAAAAATATAATAAACCGCTATAACACTGTATGGAATTAATATTTTTCATATCAATAAATTATACCGTGAACAGTTAAATTTTAAACTTTTGTATGAGTCATCTTGGTGGATAAGCTCCTCTACCACACAAGTTCCCTGCACACCATATGGCGCTTGCAGTGGCTTAGTCCACTCTACCATAGTTATCCTCATCTACCCTGTTGCCCACTCTACAGGATTGACTACCCCTGCGCCGTGTTGAGACCATGCCTACCTTGTTGACCACTCTAGGGGAGTCATAAATTTTGAAGCCGTTGAAAATACCTGCGAATATGCTGAAAAACTCTTAAAAACATTTTGTTATAATTGATGTGTTATTTGGCGATGATCGTCTTCGGCCTGGGGAAATGAAAATAAATCGAAGAAAGGATAAGAGAGTGGTTTGACTTTATTAGTAAAGAAGGTATAATCTAAACATTATTCCACCGTCAGTTTTCATGAAAGAGCCGAATTGGCTGAAGTAGCTGAAGTAGACGAAACTGGCCGAAGATAGCCGGAGTAGATGCAACATCTGCAATGGCAGATTAAAAACACAGATTAAGAAAAAGTTTAGGTTTCCAACATATTGAAAGAGAACAAGCAACCAGGATCGACAAGTCCGAGAAAAAGAATCGGTGGGGTTTCCTCCCGTTTTGGAGTAGGAATTCTTTACGATTCACGGATCTCTTTTGCCACCAGATTAAAAAATGGACAGATTGAAACCTTCTCACAAGATACCTCCAATTGCTCTGCGATCTACCGGGTCCCCTTTCTGCGTTCCCTGCTTGTCTTTCGCCAGGTTTTCCTGATCTTTCTTCTGTCGAGGAGGAATCTGGTAAGGTTAGCGAAAGAGGGCTTGATTGACCTTCACCGCGGAAAGCGACTTATCCACGGCATCTTGTTTTTAGCTGTTTATTTTGGATTTTTTACTTTTATGGAGCCCTGGCTTGATAATCTGGGTCCCGTACTTCGATGGAGCATATTTATTGGGGCTCTGATTTTGCTGATCAGATCATTTTTCTATCTGGTACTGGGGGACCAAAGCCTGAAATATCATGGGGCGGAACATAAAGTCATTAATACCTATTTGGCTGGAGATAGCTTGATTCTTCCCGATGTTCAGCGCCATTCTCGATTTGCCTTTCGCTGCGGGACAACCCTGGCCACCTTTTTTATCCTCCTGGAATTACTCATTCCAGACAGTGCTTACCAGGCCCTTACCCAACGATTCGATTCTACGTTGGGAACTTTTTTGTTCTTCTTCCTGATCCTGGGATTGGCTTATGAAACTCTGACCATTCTCTCCAAAAAGGAAAAGGAGCAGGGCAAAGGGCTCTCATTTTTTACCAGTCTTATTTCCAAAATGCAGCTCTTGACTACCCGTGAGCCTTCCTTGGAAGAATTGGAAGTAGCACTCTCAGCCATTCGAGAAGCTGTCGGATGGCATCCTCCAGCATTTGATGACTATATTTTTACCGGCTTGCCTGAAGGATATCCGTAGGCAGCAGCGTGGAAAAATCGATTACTCAGGGGCTTCCCCAATGCATTGCATTTTTTCCTTGGAAAAACCCCTGAGTAAATTTAAATAACCATAAAATTCTCTCTCAAAAACCTAGCATCTCAAAAATCTAACCTTTCAAAAACCTAACCTTTCGGATTTAAGCTTTCAGGCTTAACCTCTCAAAGACCTGAAGGGGCCTTTAAATTCCGAGCAGCAGAAGGGTTGTTGTTGAAACTCCACCGCCAAGCAGTAAAGCCGTTGTAGTCCCAATAGTGGTCGTAGTGGTTGGCAGTATCGGAACCGTTGGCAGTAACGGAAGCGTCGTGGTTGTCGGCAGTAATCCAAGCAGGGCCAGGGTTGTTAGAGAGCTTGTGCTGCCGCCAAGTAAAATAGCCGTGGTGATTCCGGGTACAGTGGGCGCAATTACTGGAGCAGTAAGCGTTGGTGTGAGCGTTGCTAAAGCAGACGGTGGCAAAGTAAGGGTAACGGTAGCTGGAGCAGTCGGTACCAGCGTGGTAACACTAAATCCAAAAGGAGTGACTGCCGGAACTGTCGGTGTTATAGGCGCGACTGTAGGGAGTGGAGGGAACAAAAAAGGGAGCAAAACGTGTGCCCCTCGATAAGGGCCATAAGGAGCTATGGACTGAGGCGTTGGAGGGAAATACCCATAAGCAAAAGGTCCCGGATAATAAGGTCCAAAAGGCCCAAAATAGCCATACTGAGCATGAGCGCTCGGGCTGATGGTAATAAATAACAAAGCCAGTATGCTGATAATAATTAACCCTTTTAAAAGTTTCGGATGTTTCATGAGAGCCTCCCTTGTATAGATCTCAAAAATTGATAAATGCTGTTCTGTAACTATGGAAAAAAAGGGGATACTGCGTGTAAAATTAAACCGGATAATGTAATGATCCTCTGAATTCACCTCCTTTCTTTTAAAGAGCTTATGTAAGGAAATTTTTAAACTCCTCCTTACATTGAGAGAGTAATGAGGGAAATATAATGAACTTTTAATTGTTTTTTTACGATGATAGTACCTGCTTAATCTGAGTTGTAAATTATGGGGTACGAGTGTCGGGGTACGAGTGTCGGGCTACAAGTGTCGGGCTGCGAATTATGAGTGTCGGGCTATGAATTCGTGGAGTATAGCAACTATTTTTCTGCACTCAGCATTATAAAATATCATACTCTAAATTTTAATAAGTAGCCATGAAATTTTTAAACTTGGTCTTCTCATACGTGTAAGATAACAAACTCACTGGCAAATATTCAAATGAATTTCGAGTTGCGAATTTCGGCTGACGTTTCAGCCTTCTCGTTGAATTGCAATCCGCAACTTGAATTATTTATTAATCCTTTCACCTTTTCTAATCTGACGATCAAAGGCTTTAAGTTCTTATGCTTTAATTGAACATGTTTTCAAATCATCCGTATGTCCTTAAGCTACCTCACCTGGTGAGGAAGAGAGATAAGGCCCAAAGGAAAAAAGGCCCTATTTTTTTCTCCATCACATCCCTATTGACTTTATTGAAAATCAAATCTAAACTTTGAGCTAAAGCATATTAAAATTTTTATATCACCACGGAAAGAGGAGAAAATTGGCTCAGTCAAACCAAATTCAGGCATCTTACTTAATCATAACTGAAGAAAATCCAGAGAAGGTTGCCACTGAAATTGCCCTGGAACAAACCGTAGAGATGCCGAGGCATTTGATATCAGACCCTTACATTCTGGAAAATATCGTAGGCAGAATTTCGGAAGTCCATGAGGAAACCAAGAATCAATATCGGATAACCCTGGAGTATTCACCCGATATTCTCACTGGCTCAATGGGGCAGTTAATGAATCTGATTTTTGGTAATATTTCGCTGAAAAAAGGTATCAAACTCATCGACTTAACCTTACCCCCATGCTTTCTCAGAGATTATTCAGGCCCTGCCTACGGAGTTGAGGGGCTGAGGAACAAGACAGGGGTCTGGGGTCGCCCACTCACCTGTGCAGCTCTGAAACCGCTGGGGTGCAGTGCTTTGGAATTGGCTCAAATATGCTATGAGCTTGCCCTTGGAGGCATCGACATTATCAAGGATGATCACAACCTGGGGGACCAACAGGCTTGCAGGTACCAGGATCGGGTTTATCTGTGCAGACAGGCTCTCCTGAAGGCACAGGAAAAAAACGGCAGGAAAACGCTGTATTTCGCCAATATTAACGATTGTCCGCATACCATGCAACAGCAGATTGAGTATGCCCTGGAGTTAGGTGTAGACGGATTGCTGCTTCAGCCTGTTATCATGGGGCTGGACCTTTTCCGATCTATTGCTGAAAATATAAATTATCCTTTCCTTTTAATGGCTCATCCATCCATGAGCGGAGTTTTCTTTTCCAGCAACAGAGAAGGAATTGCACCTGAAATCCTTCTGGGAACTATCTTGCGTCTGTCTGGAGCGGATGCAGTGATTTTTCCTGATTGCAGCGGTCGATTTCCCTTTGATGAAGCCACATGCAGGAAAATCAGCCAAAAACTTCTAACCCCTCTAGGCAAGATTTTATCCTCCTTTCCGATCCCCGGCGGAGGCATTTCTCTCTCCACATTGGCTAAAGTCCAGGAGAATTACTCTGATGACACCATTTTCCTGATTGGGTCCAGCCTTTATGAGTCATCAGGTCAAAATCTCCGGGAAAATGTCAAATATTTCATGGATGCATTGTTGACAAACCATAATGCTGGCAAGCCATAGTGCTGGCATGCCATAGCCTTTACAAATGGCCTATTCTTTCTCAATTATCTACTGAATCAAGAATTAGCTATCCCTCTCCACATTTTATCATGCCCTTGAGGCAAGATTACGAAAATGTGTCCGGTAGTGAACACACCTTTTAGATATAGGCAAGATTACACCATATTTTACGCATTATTACTGCAAGATTAACGCCTTATTGTAATATTAGCTATTGCTTCCTTGACGATATCTTTCTCCTGGAATTCCCACCGGGAAGATGTCGCAGACCTGCCGGAATCAAGGTCGATGACCTTCACTTCGTAAATTTTGATGCCAAGGTAATTCTCACTGATTATTTTTCGATTTTTTCACTCTTTACTCACTCCACTCCAATTGATCCATGCCCTCTAAAAATTAAAATCATCTATATCGTATAAATTTTATCTTCAATATTTATTAAATTTAAATCATTCAAAAATTGTCTCGTCCGTATTAATAAAAAGTGAACCTGTAGAGCAATAAGAATGACAGTATGCTACAAAAATTGGGGTACTTTGCAACTAATTTCCTAATTCTACTTGTCATATTCGATCTTAACTTATTGATAATATGTATTATTAATGAAAATAGCATTTATCAATAAATTTATATACTTAACTAATAATGTGAAAAACAAGAACTAATTATGCAATAAATTTCATAGCAATGATTATATTATATTTAATATAATATTTAATTGTTATATTAACAAATAAATTATTAAATTTATCCATACAACATATATATTGTATTATCTATATAATATAATATATATGTTGTATTTCATGGATGGCATATTATTTGCTTAAAATTTATAAATCATCACTCCGGATAGAATGGATTGGATCGTACTCCAATGAGTAAAAAAATACTTCTCATTATACCTGCCACGAAAAAATAGTGGGTATCAGCAAAACTACCTCAATTGTTGATAATTTTTCAAAAAGTGAATGACTATGGTGTGTGTGTGTCATTTCGAGGAGCGAAGAGAAGAGAAATCTTACCTTCAGGTTACGCAAGCTTACTCTACTCCCTTCGGGATCTTGGAATGACGAAGAACTGAATAGTTAACCTCAAACCAATAGAAAGGAGAAAAAAAATTATCAGTAAACTTTGCCTTGAATTCTTTTAAATGCTTTTAGTAATCAGCTATACTTTTGCATTTTTATATAAGTTATTAAACTATAATTAGTTTCATAATCTCTACTCGTCATTCCCGCGAAAGCGGGAATGACGAAAAGTGCAAAAGTATAGTAATCAGGTCAGATAAGATTAAATCATATCAGTTATAGCAAGGAGGTATAAAAAATGAGAAGGTTAAAGCAAATTATAGCATTTTCTGTAGTAATAAGTATTCTGGCGATTTCCATTTGCGTTTTGGCCGCCGTCCCTAACCCAGTACCTGACACGGGGCAGACCCAGTCTTTCACGAATACCTTTGGCGAGGACTCGGACTATACTACCCACCCCCCTTTATATACCAAACTGGATGCGCAGGGGAATCCCCTGCTTGATACAGATCCATCATGGAGTATGGTGAAGGACAACGTCACCGGGCTTATCTGGGAAAATAAGACCGATGATGGGACCATTCATGATAAGGATACTTCCTACACATGGGACAATGTAGAGAGTGATTTTATCACAACATTAAATACTCCTCCGGGTTTCGGGGGCTTTACCGACTGGCGCTTGCCAACGGTTAAGGAATTATCGTTTATCGTGAACAGAGGAAATTCTGGCACTGCTATCAACACAGCTTATTTTCCCAATACCATATCGTTCTATTACTGGTCGTCTACTACCTACCCCAACAGTAGCAGTAAAGCGTGGTGCGTGAGCTTCGGCAACAGCGACGTCGGCCCAGGCAGTAAGTCGAGCGGTTATTATGTGCGTGCGGTGCGTAGCGGACAGTGATTATTGAGTCATTTAGATATTTGACTATTTGTTTTTTGTTTTAGACCGGGAGTCTCCGAAAATGTCAAGATATGAGCATTTGCCCATATAGAAGAAGGCCATGGAACTGAGTATTTATCTTCAGAATATGGTCAGAAATTTCAGCCGCTATAATAAATACACCATTGGCACAACGTTGCGTGATCTTTCAAGGAATATTATCCTGCTGATTATCAGGGCCAACCCGGATAAAAAACAAGGACCGGTATGTGAGGGAAATTTACCGGGTTTTGGAGTCATCATTTACTGAGACTTGAGGTGGGAAGATTAGTAAGCATTCATTTAAAGCCCCTCGCCCCAGCCCTCTCCCCAGAGGGGAGAGAGAGAAAGAGGCCACCCTTAACTCAATGCCTATGCCCCTCGCGGGGGGAGGGTTGTCTTGGTAGGGAGCGAAGGATTACGAAGATTGAGTTTTTCCTCTTCAGGTTTCAAAATGTTAAAGAAGGAGGTTGAAATGAAAAAATTATTTTTTTTGTTAACTTTTTTTATAGTCTTATTCTCACGGATTACTTTTGCTGCCCTTGTGGTCAATGGTGATGGCACGGTTACAGACACATCCACCGGCCTTATGTGGCAGCAGCAGACAGTAGGACCAATGACATGGGAGGCGGCCATCAGCTATTGTGAGGGACTTTCTCTCGGTGGACAAGATGATTGGCGTCTCCCCAACACAAATGAGCTGCAATCGGTGGTGGATTACACACGAGAGAATCCTGCAATAGATACTGCCGCCTTTTCAGACACCATGTCGTACTATTACTGGTCGTCTACTACCTTCGCCGCCGTGCCCGGTTGCGCGTGGAGCGTGTACTTCAGCGGTGGCCAAGTCGTCGGCATCAATAAGACGGACAGCTTTTATGTACGTGCGGTGCGTGGTGGCTGTGAGGAGAGTTTTGCAACAGTTATTTTACAAGGTACAGTAACTACCTGCTCTAACTATGCCTGCGTTAATGCTACAGTTAAAACTAACATCCTGCCATCTGCGAAAATAACAAATTCTAAGGGAAATTATATGTTCTCAGAAGCCAAAATTCCGGCTGATGGTATCCAGGATTTCTGTGCCGAAGTTACTGCTACGTGGACTTTGGCTATTGATAAGCCCCCCTCCCCCACCCTCATTACGTTTACAGGAAGCTCGGATTTTTGTATCCCCCACCCTGTGCCTTGTGCTGTGTATGAGGTGCCAGTAGATATTATAGTAGATTATGGATTAACGGTAACATCAACCGTAACTAATACTTGCAACGGTTTTTGTGACGGAAGTGCTAACGCTAATATTTTAAATGATTTTCTACCACCTTACACATACTCATGGAACGATCCTGGAGAGCAGACTACTCCAACTGCAAGCGGATTGTGCGCAGGAT
>Ga0307378_10014077_pt1 | contig 10077 bp, 9 predicted proteins | sample UN1MG_FD_202238 | JGI IMG/M metagenome (GOLD analysis project Ga0307378, IMG submission 202238) | Soil microbial communities from Risofladan, Vaasa, Finland - UN-1 | ecosystem: Environmental > Terrestrial > Soil > Coastal area > Acid sulfate soil | place: Finland: Risofladan, Vaasa | collected... | reverse complement strand
CCTGAAGAGTATGATGTGCTGGCCATGCCGAATCTCAACGGTGATTACATGTCCGATGCCCTGGCTGCCATGGTGGGGGGACTGGGTCTGGCACCGGGCGCCAATATCGGCGACGGATATGCCCTGTTCGAGGCGACCCATGGCACGGCGCCAAAATATGCGGGACAGGACAAAGTGAATCCCGGGTCTCTGATCCTTTCCGGGGCCATGATGCTCGACTTTCTTGGCTGGGAAGCGGCTGGAGACAGTGTGAGGGACGGATTGGCAAAAGCAGTGGCGAAAAAACGGGTGACCTATGACCTGGCCCGGCAGATGGCGGGTGCTACGGAAGTCAAATGCTCGGAATTTGCAGCGGAAATTGTCCGTCATATTCGGTAGAAATTTCTTGTTTGATGGATTTCACAAGGTATAGCTGTTTCAGGGGGCGGGGATTTTGTTTGCCGGACCGCTCCATTGATGATCAGATATCGCTCACAAAAGACTTTTTACGAGTTTGTCAAACTTGAGTTAAAAACTTTCTGTCGGTCAAGTCGTTACAAAGCACGGTGAACCGATTACATTCAGAAACATGAAACAGACGATTAACTTGAAATACGGGAACGAAAAAATCCCTTTTGACCTTCCGGATCAGACGGAAATTTTGCACCTCGATGAACCCGAAACACGGATAACGGCATCTCAGTTTGCATCCAGACTTTCTCCTGAACTCGAACGTTTGAATCCCGACCTTTCAGACGTTGCGATTGTGGTGGGAGATAAAACCCGGCTGTGCGGTTATAGAAAATTCCTTCCGGTACTCCTTGCGACACTCGAGAACTTTGGGGCAGCACCGGAGTCTGTTACGGTGTTTATCGCTTACGGCACTCACCCGCGCCAGACGGATGACGCGTGCCTTGCCGCTTACGGTGACACCTATCAGAAAATCCGGTTCGTCCATCATGATTGCCTGGACAACACTGCCTTCGTAAATCTGGGAAAAACCTCCCGCGGCACGTCGGTGCTGATCCGGCGTGATATTGTCGACGCCGGTTTTCTGATCACTTTCGGCGCAATCTCCCACCATTACTTTGCGGGGTACGGCGGCGGCCGAAAACTGATTTTCCCGGGCTTGGGCCACCGGGAATCGATTTATCACAACCACGGCCTGTTTTTAGAACCAGAGCGTCAGACCCTTTCCCCTTCCTGTCAGTCCGGTATATTGGATGGAAATCCCCTGGCAGAGGATTTAGCGGAATTCGAAACATTTCGTCCCGCCGATCTGGCCGTCCATGGCATTCTTGACGGTGGCGGTCACGTCCGTGATTTGTTGCCCGGCGGCGGCACCGATCATTTTCGCAGGGTCTGCGCCGAGTATGGGAAAAATTGCGAGACAACCAGCACCGACCGGTTCGATCGGGTCATTGCCTCTTGTGGTGGATACCCCAAAGATATCAACTTTATTCAAAGCCATAAAGCCATAGACAACGCCGCAAAATTCGTCCGTAACGGCGGCAGTCTGATTGTCCTGGCAGAATGTCCGGACGGCGTGGGATCGAAGACCTTTCTACCCTGGTTTGAAATGGGCGATTGGGAAAAGGCTTTCAGCAGATTGGCGGCCAATTACGAAGGCAACGGCGGTACCGCGCTTTCCATGATGTCCAAACTGCAGCGAATAAAGGTTTTTATGGTAACGGATTTGAGTCGTTCCGACTGTGAAATCATCGGAATTGAAAAAATGTCCAAGGATCAGGCAAAAATGTTTGTGAAACAATCCCCCGGATCCATCGCCGCAATACCCAGTGCCGGCATGTTGGTGAAAGTCCCGTTATCGGCGGATTTGCAGCATTAGGGTGTATTTTCTTGACATTCAGATTTTAAGCAAATAAGCAATTAAGAGTAGGTGAATCCGTTTTTCACTTTTTACGAAACCGTTATATCTGGCGTTTTAGCCAAAGAAAATAAGAGGGAAATTTAATGGCAAAACCAAAGTTAAAAGCGCATGTGATAAACCAGGAATGGTGCAAAGGATGCGGCATATGTGTCCACTTTTGCCCCAAGAGTGTACTGGAACTTGATGAAGCCGACAAGGTGTTTGCAGCGCGACGTTCGGATTGTATCTGTTGTCATCTATGCGAACTGCGCTGTCCGGATCTTGCCATCGAAGTAGAAACAGAACAGGATTGATAATGAAAACCGAAAACATAAAATTTATTCAGGGTAACGAGGCATGTGTAGAAGGCGCAATGTATGCAGGGCTCGATTTTTTTGCAGGGTATCCCATAACGCCTTCAACGGAAATCGCGGAACTTCTGTCCCGTCGTTTGCCCCAAAAAGGGGGAAAGTTTATCCAGATGGAAGACGAAATTGCGTCCATGAGCGCCATTATCGGTGCGTCCCTTACCGGCAATAAAGTCATGACCGCCACCAGCGGTCCCGGCTTTTCTTTGATGCAGGAGGCTTTGGGATATGCAATTATGGCGGAAATTCCCTGTGTCATTGTCAATGTGCAGCGGGGTGGTCCTTCAACGGGCATTCCCACACATGTGAGCCAGGGGGATGTATGTCAGACCCGGTGGGGGACCCACGGCGACCATGCCATTGTTGCACTTACGGCATCTACCCACCAGGATGTGTTTGAAACCACCGTGGAGGCGTTTAATATTTCAGAAACTTACAGAACGCCCGTCGTCCTGCTGTACGATGAAGTTGTGGGCCATATGCGGGAGCGGCTTGTTGTGCCGGAGGCGGGAGAACTCGCACTGGTGGAAAGACTCCGGACATCCGTAAGAGAGGGGGTGGACTATCATCCCTATCTGCCCAGGGAAGACGGCCGTCTGCCCATGTCAGACTTTGGCGGCGTGCATCGCTACAATGTCACCGGCCTGTTCCATGACATGTGGGGGTTTCCGTCGGATAATCCCAAGGTGGTTCATGGACTTCTCCGCCATTTGGTGGACAAGATTCGGAACAATGTGAACCAAATCGCCCGTTTCAAAGAGTATTACCTGAAAGATGCAGAGTGTATTCTTATTTCTTACGGATCTTCAGCCCGATCGGCCCGACATGTGGTGGAATACCTCAGACCCAGAGGCGAAAGGATCGGTCTTCTGGAACTCCAGACATTATGGCCGTTTCCCCATGACATTGTTGATGAGAAATGTGCAAATGCAAAAAGTGTGGTCGTAGTGGAGATGAACATGGGACAAATTATGAGAGAGGTTAAAAGGGCTGTGAAAAATCCCGAGAGAGTGTTTTTGGCCAATCGAATTGACGGTGTTTTCATAGCCCCAAGAGATATCAGAGATATACTACGGATTATCCAGGGGAAGGGAGTGTAACGCATGGCGATAAAGGATTATATCAGAGAAAGATTTTTCCCGCATATATGGTGTCCGGGGTGCGGGCATGGGACTGTGCTGAACAGTCTTTTAAGAGCTGTATCACAACTGGGTATGAGCAAAAACGAAATTGTCGTGGTGTCGGGCATCGGATGTTCGTCCCGGATTTCCGGATATGTTGACTTTCACACACTCCACACCCTTCACGGTCGTGCTCTGGCGTTTGCCACCGGCGTAAAATTAAGTCGTCCTGAACTGAACCTGATCGTTCCCATGGGAGACGGTGATGCACTGGCCATTGGCGGAAATCACTTTATCCATGCGGCCAGGAGAAATATTGATTTAACCGCAATCGTCATGAACAATCGCATCTACGGCATGACCGGAGGGCAGTACTCCCCCCTGTCAGGGCACGGAATCCTTGCCACCACTGCGCCTTACACAAATATAGATTATGCTTTTGATACTGTAAAACTGGCGACGGCCGCCGGCGCTTCTTTCGTGGCCCGCGGCACCACCTATCATGTTCAGCAGCTGGCAAAGATACTAAAACAGGCGATTTTACACGAGGGGTTTTCGGTGGTGGAAGTATTGACCCAGTGCCCGACCTATTTTGGACGAAAGAACCGGCTGGGAACCGCTGCCGATATGATGGAGCAATACAAAAACAATACCACTCCCATAGGATCCAAAGCCAAGCAGGAGAATCCGGATCTGATTGAAAGGGGTGTTTTTGTCCAAAAAGAGATACCTGAATATTGTAGCGAATATGACAAAATCATCGAAAGGGCGATGAAAGGGAATTAATTATGGAAAGATGCAGATTGGTATTTTCAGGTTCAGGCGGGCAGGGGATTATCACTGCAGCCGTTATACTTTCTGAAGCTGCCGTACTATACGAAAATATGAATGCTGTACAGTCGCAGGCTTATGGACCGGCAGCCAGGGGAGGGGCCACCCGATCCGATATCATCATTTCCGATTCGGACATCAATTTTCCCAAGGTGATCCAGCCCAATGTGCTGATCTGTCTTACCCAGGAAGCATACAATACATTTTGTCCGATCATACGACCCGGAGGACTGTTGATCACCGACACGCGTTTTGTGAAAACCGAGAAAAAAGTCGATGCCCAGCAGAAAGAACTGCCCATGTTTGTGGCCGTCATGGAAAAAATCGGGAAACCCATTGTCTTCAACATCTGCATGCTGGGTGCGGTCATCAGTCTGACGGATCTCGTGAAACCCGAATCTATCATGAAGGTACTGGAAAGTCGCATTCCTTCGGGTTTTCTGGAGATGAACAGGAAAGCCCTGGAGCTGGGAATGAAGCTGACAGAGACCATTAAAAACTGATACGGATGCGGGTCGATGCTTCAAAATTCGCCTGGTTTTACAATCAATTCGCAGCCTGCCGGGTTGTACATCCACATCCCTTTTTGCCTTAAAAAGTGCCCCTACTGTGATTTTTATTCCATAACCGATGCATCGTTTCATCCTGCCTTTCTGAATGCTCTATCCACTGAGATGCGCTTGAATCGTGGTGTCGAACTGGTGTTCGACACCCTTTATATCGGTGGCGGTACACCATCGGTGTTCAATGAAAAAAACATCGACCGAATTGTCGAAACTGCCCGCCGATCTTTCAAAATCCTTACGGGCGCTGAAATTACTCTGGAAGTTAATCCCGGAACCGTTACCCTGGAAAAACTTAAGGGGTATCGACGTGCCGGCGTGAACCGAATCAACATCGGGGTTCAGTCTTTTAACTCTGCCAACCTCCGGTTTCTCGGCCGGATTCATTCAGACCGCGATGCCGATCTTGCCGTAAAGTGGGCTCAATCGGCCGGGTATAAAAACATCGGGCTCGATTTGATTTACGGAATTCCGGATCAGACCACGGCGTCATGGCTTAGGGATCTGCAGTCGGCGGTTGAATTCGGGCCCCAACACCTTTCCTGCTACATGCTCTCCTTCGAACCGGGTACACCCATGGACAGGGACCGAACAAAAGGGCGCTTTAAACCTTTGGCTGAAGGTCGAGTCTGTGACTTGTTTGAGACCACCGTAAAATTTTTAAGGGACCATGGCTATGTTCAGTACGAGATATCGAACTTTGCCCGCGGAAGCATCGGCGGATCGGGTCTCAAGAATGCCGGCCACAACCGGTCGCGGCACAACACGAAATACTGGACATTTGCACCGTACATCGGGCTTGGGCCTTCAGCCCATTCATTCATTGAGCCGGAACGCTTCTGGAACCATGCCGATGTGGGAAAATATATGCAGGAACTGGCCGATGGGAAGCTTCCACGGGCGGAAAAAGAATCCCTCAGGCTGGATCAACTCATGACAGAGGCGGTTTATCTGGGGCTGAGACAGACAAGCGGAATTTCAGTCGATGCTTTTAACGAAAAGTTCGGTGTGAGCTTTCGAGGGATGTTCGGCGAGGTCATCACCGACCTCGAAGAGAAAGGGCTTATGGAAAGCTCACAAGGTCGATGCGCGCTGACATCCAAAGGGATGCTGGTTCTGGATGCTATCGCTTCCATATTCATATAAAATTGTTGCAATCGTTCAGATGTAACCCTGAACCCTAAACCCCGAACCCTTTTACGTGGAGAGGGTTTTGATCAACACATTGATATAAAACCGGGCATGGCTCATGGGTGCCGCCAGATTGGCGCGATGGTTTGCCAGAACGCCGCTGAGACTGCTGTTGGTGATCACCCATGGATGGATTTCTGCAGCATGATGGCACGATACGATGGCATGATGAAGCACCTCGGTCCCACGGCGGGATTCCACGGTAATCAGGAAATCTTTATGAACAGCCTCAAGAATCGTTCCCATGGCACTTGCGATGCCCTGGGCATAAAAGAAATAGTTGTCCGCTTGAAAAAAACTGACCGGACTTCCGTCGTCCTCCTCGGTCTTGACCAAATTTTCTTCACAGCTTCCCAGCAGATCTTCGTAAGCCATCAACAACGGAATCAAATTGTCGTTTCGGGTGTAAAAGTTGCCTTCTCCTTTTTCGAGTTTTTCCTTGTAAATTTTGAGTTCGTCAAGGCCGGCCTTGTATTTTGATTCCGGAGACGGGAACCAGTATCTGTTGGCTTTAACCATGAACCAGTTCATGGCGTTCTCTAGATTGCTGTCAAATGCCGCAGTGCTGCCGGTACGGGAGATGCGTTCGGTCAGGGAGACAACAGTACGCCGGGTGACTTCCAGAACCCCCAGCTGGAAACTGTTAACATTATCCGTAAAATCGAGGATATCATTGGGACGCCATCCCCAGAACCTTTCATTCAACTCGTTTTCAAGTGGTTTGATGGTGGCTTCCACAAACGCAACCCCTTTGGCTTTAGGCTTCGATTCCGCAACTTGGGCCGCTCCATGTATGGGGGCTGCGTGTCCGGCGGCTGGCGGTGCCCCATATGTGGGGGCTGCGTGACCGGTGGCTGCCGGTGCCCCGTGAAGGGGTGGAGATGGATGTTCGGGCTTTTTTTCTGTTGCCGTGTGCGCCGGTTCCGGGGTGTGTGCAACGGTTTCAGCGGGCTCTTTTTGAGCCAGATGAATGAGCTGATCTGCTTTGACCATGCCCACAAGTTTTTGGGTTCTATCGATAACCGGAACCACCGGTAGATGGTGTTCGGTCATCAGGTTTTTCACCGCCTTGGCGTCCATGCCGGTGTTCACCGGCATGACATCGGTGGTCATGAAATTTTCCAAAGCACTGTCGGAAGCAGCGAACATCAATTGTTTCAATGAAACCATCCCCAGCAGGTTCTCGTGCACATCCACCACGAACAGGAGAAACGGCTGTGTTATCTCCGGGTGCTCTTTTTTGAGATATGCAATGGCTTCTCCGGCGGTTAAATCTTTGTCCAGGGCAATAAAATCAGCGGACATGATGCTGGCGGCCGTGTTCTCGTCGAGAAGGCCTCCGCTTTCGGCGGCCTTGTGGCCGGCTTCGGGTTCGGCCTTGGTTTCGGGTGGAACATGTTCTACAGGACCCTCAGACTTATGGGCGACTTTGACTTCGGCAGGTTTATCGAAGCGCCCGAGGACGGTGGTGACAACCCATAGGGCCACCACCGCGAGCAGGGTGACAACGATGATCCGCTTGGTGGCAAATCGCTTGAATTCGGTATCGTGAACCTGGCCATTCTCACTGTTGTTTGAATTTTCCATAATGTCTCCGTTATAGGGTATTTATCTGAATCCTATAATAAATTTAGGCAATTTAGGCATTTTAGCTCACTTTGGGCACTTGATCTATGGAAAAACACTCCCCTTCCACGGGTAACCCAAAGCCGGGCCTCTGGACCCAGACATTTACTCAACCTTTAATTTATGGGTATGGCTGATAAAATTCAAGTGAAAAATTATTTCACCCTTATTGAGGCGTTCGTCATCGGTTCCTGAGTTTGCGGATATCACCGACTCGGATGGTTACGTTCTGGGCATCAAAATATTCGATTAAGGGGATCAAGTATTTGCGCGATACACCGGTCATTTCCTTGAACTGCGGGGTGGTCATTTCTCCGTGGGACTCCAGAAAATCGATCAGTCTTTGCTGCAGCGCTTTAACCGCCGCCGCATGGAAATACAAATCCTCCTTGACCTTAACAATCCGTTGTTCATCCACCAAGAGCATAAGAACATCCTTGGCCAGCGGTGTTTCAACGTTGAAGTCTTTTTTGAGTTCTTTGAAATAGGGGGGTGTCAGCCCGTTTTTTTCATAGACATCTATAATTTTCTTTTTGATATCCGCCTGATCCATGCCCAGTGAAACTTTATGGGAAGCCAGGCGGACCGAATTCTCCTCGCTAAAAATCTCGTTGTCTTTGACCATCTGATTGAGCATCAAATTAAAGACTTTCGTCCCTTGGAAAGCAGAAAACTTGGATTTGAGCTCTTCTTTGGGCATACCGGTTTTAAGGGGGTTGGCCGTGTGGTAATCGGCCAGGTAATCGGATGTTTCATTTTTAAATTTTTCAAAGCTCTTTTGGTGAATATACGTCTGGGGTTCTCGATCCGCCAGAATAACCGTTCGGTTGGACATCAGATTCTGCATAATTTTCTGAAGCTCTTTTTCATGCAGGCTGGTCATTATTTTAAGATCCGAATGGGTCACCCCTCGATAACCGGCTTCACCGACGTGATAGGAGATGATATCTTCGGGTGCGTGATCTATCAAACCTTTTATTCCGTCGATGACTTCGGGTTTAAAGCGCTTGTGCTTTTCGGGTATGGGGTTGAGGATATTCCCGCCGCCGATGGTCCGTACCGGGGAATAGCTTCGTATGACAAACCGATCGTCTTTTATGACCGCTATCGGGGCATCGATTCGCAACTGGGCAATGGCGGTTTCTCCCGGAAGAAGTTCATCTTTGTCGAGGAGTACCAGGATGCCGAGCACTTCATTGGTTCCGGTATGAAATCTGACCCGGGTGCGGTTTTTAATCGGTTTTTTATTGCTGCTCAGGTAGTCGAAGGATATGTCGAGCATGTAGCTCAATTTTAAAGCACCCGGGTTGGACAAAACATCGCCGCGATTGACGGATGCCTTTTCAAGCCCCTGAAAGTTAACGGCGGTTCGCATGCCGGCTTCGGCTTTGTTTACGCTGCTGTTGTGAACCTGAATCCCTCGAACCTTTGAAGTGATACCCGAGGGATACAGCATGATGGTGTCTCCCACCTCAACCTGCCCGGAAGTCAGCGTCCCTGTAATGACGGTACCGAAACCTTTCATGGTGAAAACACGATCCACAGGCAGGCGAAAAATGCTCGACGGCGGGCGCTTGGGTATTGCGGTGCTGAGTTCGTCCAAAGTCTTGATGAAATCCTTCATGCCGGCACCGTTTGTAGAGGATACCGGAACAATGGGGGAGTTTTCTAAAAATGTCCCCTGGACAAAATCTCGGATGTCTTCGATGACAAGCTCGAGCCATTCTTCATCCACGAGATCGGTTTTGGTCAGCACCACAAGGCCGTACCGGACACCCAGGAGTGCGCAGATTTCCATGTGTTCCCGGGTCTGGGGCATGACCCCTTCGTCGGCGGCAATCACCATGGCGACGATATCGATCCCGGTGGCGCCGGCCACCATGTTTTTGACAAACTTTTCATGACCCGGGACATCGACGATGCCGAGATGCTGCCCGCTGGGAAGATCGAGATAAGCGAATCCGAGTTCAATGGTGATGCCGCGACGCTTTTCTTCCTTGAGCCGGTCGGTATTGATTCCGGTAATCGCCTTGATCAGAGAGGTCTTTCCATGGTCGATGTGTCCGGCGGTTCCGAGGATTATCTGCTTCAATTCTAAAATACCTCTTGGTTGTATTTTAAACCATCAGCTTAACTGGCTCTCTGAAATATTATCCACCGCCCGCTTCGCTAAAGGCGCAAAGAACACAGAGATAAATTTTTCCCCTTTGTCGCCGAAACGCCGGCAAAGGGAAAGGGTGAAATTTAGCTGCCCCTTTTTTTTCTAAAGTACTCAATTACATAGGCCATCCCTACCAGGAATATACCGAGTCCTGCCACATAGACGATTTCCACCTTGCCATAAAAAAATCGTGTCAGAAAGACGGCAAAAACTGCACCCAATACAGCTCTTATGATAAAAGTATGAAATTTAGTCACAATAAAATATTTTTTCCAGTTTGTTTACGATCAATCAGGGGCCTATTTTGTTTGCCATCCGTTATGGTTGAGATATATCTTAGAAGCCAAATTTAATCAACATCAACTTT
>Ga0307378_10014076_pt1 | contig 10078 bp, 13 predicted proteins | sample UN1MG_FD_202238 | JGI IMG/M metagenome (GOLD analysis project Ga0307378, IMG submission 202238) | Soil microbial communities from Risofladan, Vaasa, Finland - UN-1 | ecosystem: Environmental > Terrestrial > Soil > Coastal area > Acid sulfate soil | place: Finland: Risofladan, Vaasa | collected... | reverse complement strand
ACGCCGAGGAACTTCTTACCGGAACCGGCTAAGATCTTCGCGAACTTCGAGGGATCCGAACCGAACATAATCGCGCGGCCAAACTTAATAACCTCTTCCGCGATTAAGGTCCGGATATACGAAGACGGATGATTAACCGGAACTTCTCCGGCGTTCCGAGGCGTCTCGTTAAAAAGGCTTCCTTCCTGTATCGCCATTATCTGCTCCTCGGTTTAGTCGTCCGTGCTGGTATAAGGCGGCGTAAGCTTGATCGTCGCGATCCCGGCGGCGGCCGCTGCGACTACGAACTCCGCGCCTGCTAAGAGAGTCGTCTTCCCGGCGTCGGCCGAGGTCGCGAAGTCGCCGAGATACTTCCCGGTGTCGACTACGACGCGAACGCGGACCGGATCGCCAACGGCGACGGCCTCTTCGACGTAGACTTGAATGTAGCCTTCGTCGACTACGCCCATAACGTCTTCGTCGTTATACTTCTCGTTGTCAAGATCCCCTGCTTCCGTCGAGAGAGCGGCGACGCCAGCGAACGCAGCGCTCGCGCCCTGCATTAGCTTCGCTTGATCTCCGGCGGTTCCGCGCATCACTGCGCGACCGAAGCCGACTACGCCTTCCGCGACCATACTATCCGCGAACTGCGCCGGGTGGTTGATAGGAACCTCCCCGAGTTTCCGAGGCTGTTCGGTATACAGTCCTTTTTCTTCGATGACCATTATTCCTTACCTCCTTCCTCGCGTTCCTTCTGCTTACGCTCGTAGACGTTGCCGAGTTCCTCGCGCTTCTTCGCGATCGCTGCCTCGTCGACGGCGATGCCGTCACCAGTCGGACCGTTCTCGGGAGCGGCGTCGTTCGCTTTCGCGCGTAGCAATTCCATCGCGGCGTCGTAACGAGCTTGCCGGATCTCCGGCGTGATAGAGTCGGCGGTTACGCCTTCGCCGAACGGGAGGACCTTCGCGATTATCTGGTCGCGGACTTGGTCGTCGTTCAGAGAGTCGACGCCCTCGACGCCTGCGGCCTTCGCGTCGTCCTCTAACTGCTTCCGGATCTTCGCGCCGTCCGCGATCTTCGTCGGCAGTTCGTCGCGTTCCTTCTTGAGCGTCTTCTCGAGTTCGACGGCCTTCGCGTCGGAGGCCGAGAGCTTTCCATTAAGCGTCTCGATCGTCTTCTGCAAGGCGGCGTCGGCCTCGACCTTCGGATCCTTCTCGAGCGCCTCTACCTTCTTGGTAAGATCCTCGACGATCTTATCGTGGCCCTCGATCTTCGCGTCGCGCTCCGTCACCATTCCCCGGAGCGACATAAGCTCTGAATGAGCGATCGAGTCGACGGCAATATCCCTACTCCCATCGAGTAAGCGATAAGAGAACGTCTTGTCGTCGCCGTCCGTGGCTTTGTCCTTCGGCCCTGCGGCTGCGGCTTTCTTTCCGGCCATAATACAATCCTCCCTGTCTAGGTTAATCCGCACCTCGGGACCGGCGCGTCCGGCCTCCTCGTGCGATAGGTGGTTAATCCGTATGTTTGTTTGCTTCCGGGTATACGGTTTCCCGTCGTAGCTTCCTAACTGCTCGACCTCGTCGTAGAGGAAGCCGATCGATACTTCTCTCTTCTCTCCACGCTTTAACTTAGCGATAAGATCCGCGTCGGTTACTGTCTCGAGCGCTTCGACCTTATCGCCAACGACTCGCGGCTCGGAGATATTCCCCTTCGTATACATCCAAGCGTTCTCGGGAGTAATAAGGATCGGAACGCCGTCGACCATCGGGTGTCCCTCGACGACGATCGCGCCTCGCGCGGTGTTAAGAGTCTCTTCGGAGAATAGATCGGCCGGAAGCTTAGCTTTCCATACTACGTCGTCATTCTCGAGGTAAGGAAAGACGCCAGCGCGAGCGGCCGTCACCTTCGCCTTAAGGAAGCCTTCTCCCGTCTCGATTACTTCTAGCTCCCCGGAGATATCAGCGGCGAAGTAAGTTCTCGTTAGCGTCTTCATACGCCTATCGTAGCAAACGCCTGTAGCCTGTCAATGGTAAAGGGTATAGGAGGCTATATTAGAGAGGCTATTTTGTCCGCGAATGTCGCGAAAAGACCCGAAAGGCTTAGTCCTGTATCGTCTCGCCGGATAATAGCCGGAGAATATCGTCTCGGGGAATAAGGAAGACCTTAGCGGAAGGCTTGAAATACCCTATCTTCTTAGCGTGGCACCATCGTAAAACCGTCCGAGGAGTTACCCTTAGCTGGCTTGCCGCTTCTTTTATCGTATAGAAGTCCTGTAATTCCAATGGTCGCTCTTTCTCGGGTGGCTTCTCCCCGAGGCCCTTGACGTTATAGAGCGGAGCGAACTTCTTTATATAACTGCTTTCTGCTTCGTTTAGTTCGGCCTCCGGACAGCGTAGAACGAAGAAGCCGTCGAAGTCCTTATCCGCTTGGTGTGCGAGGATCCTTGAGACTCCTACCTTCGACTGGCCGACGTATACGATAGCTTCTCCTCTAAGCAGAAAATAGACGAGGCTCTCTCTCAGCTCGGAGATGTCTTGTCGCTCCTGAAATATAATCGTCTTAGTTATCCTCTTCATAGCTACTCCTCCCAATAAAAATAATCGTTCCTTAGAAGATCCATTTCGAGGATCCCGACGGTCGACTCGTTAACGCGGACCGCCGCTCCTCCGTCGCCGATAACTCCGTCGGCCGACGCCGGAGATCCAACCCGGGCGAAGATCCCGTCCTTCTGGTAGCTGTTAAGTAACGCCTTAAGGATCGGATCCTTCGTCTCGAACGTAAAGCCGCGCGTCTCGAACTCAATAGTCGCTACGGCCTGCCGGACTCCCTCTATCTCTCGCGCGATCATTCCGTATCTCGCCATTACTTTATCTCCTCGTAAACGTATTCCCCGGCCTTCGATACTCGGACGAGCTTCTTCCGCCTGTAGAACTCGACGCCGTCGAAGTGGTGGTTCTTAATTCGATCGTAGAGATAAGGCTCTTTAATCTTATAAGCGTCGTTAAGCCTCATATATTCTTCGACCGCGCTCGCGAGATTCTCTTCTCCGTTTGCTAGCATATACGGGTTCGCCGGAGCGTCCGGTCCAGAGAAGCCGAAGAACGCTTGATAATTATCCTCCCACCATTTATTATTCCCGAGGTTTAATTCTGCTACTGCGGATAGCGGTTTATTCGTCTTCGCTGCCCACTCGATCGCCGCGACTCTCTTCTTTACGGTGTCCTTAACGAAGAGCGTCGCGAACGCCTTACCCTTATAGCTCCGCTGGTCGTATACCGCGTGGAGTATTTCGTGCCAGCCGGTAGCCTGCCGGTCGACGAAGCTCGAGATAGCTAGCTGTCCGGTGTTCGGATTATACGCTCCGAGATACCCCGGTCGATCGAGTCCGGCCTTCGTCTTAAACCACGGGATATCTTTGCTATTAGCGTAGCGCTCGAAAAAGACGTTCCTCGCGTTAAGGTCCGCGATCATTCGATCGGGTAGCTCGACGAGCAGTTCCCGGACCTCTCGTTGGAAGCGAGCCTCCGAGACGTTCCCCGTCTTAACCGTCGCCTTCTGGACGATCCCCGTAATCCGGTTCTGCCGGAGTCCTGCGACCGGGACCGTCTTTATCTTCCACTCGTCCCCGACTGGTCCGGGGAGCTTAGTCTTCTTCGTAATTATCGGCGCGATCTCCTTCTGGATCTTCGGGAGTTCTCCGGGATCCGCCAGTCCTCGGATTAACTGATCGCGATTCATTACCTTGTAATTCGGGATCCCGACTCGCTTCGCCTTCCCCCTTAGCGTCTGTAGTTTATTCCGCCGGAGCGACGTTCTAAGCGATCGGATTATCGCGGCCGGATCCTTTTGCGCGGCAGGCCGGGAGCCGAGTCGCGCGATCGCCTGCTTCGACATTTCGTCTATCCGGGCCGGGTTAAGGAGAGAGATCTTAAGCTCGTCCGAGTTCATAATCGAGAAGTAGCCGATATCCTTATCCCGGGCGAGAAGCTTAAGGTCGAGCCGCGTCGCTCCTCTAAGAACGCTCGAGGCGACGGCGTCCGGTATCTGGTCCTGCGCGGTCGATCGGATAATAGTATCGAGCGCCGCGATCGGCTGTCCGTAGTCCTTCCGTTCCTGCTCGATTATCTTGATATCCTTCCCTCGCTGCGAAGGAGTTAAGCCGTCCTCTTCGTCGAAGGCAGGATCCGCGTCGCAGCGGCAGCGGTAAGGACGCCCCGGCTTCTCGGGAGCGTTCTTCCACTCGTAGAACTCGCCGTGCCGCGCGGCGTGGCTATCTCGGACTCGGTTATCGAGGGAGGTATTCCAGATAAAGCCGGGGAAGCCTGCGTCCGTCTGCTTAAACTCGGTAAGCTCGCTATTGAGGTTCCCCACCTGATCGACCGCGTAGAACCGGGCCTTCCGCTTATCGACTCCGGTTATCTTCTGTAGCTTAGTCGTAAGGTCCTCGAGGGAGGTCCCGTTCTCGAGCGAGGCCCGGACCTCGTCCGCTACCTTCGTAACGTGCTTCTTCTGGAGGCCCTTGATAAGCTTCGCGTTCTCGATCGCGCTTCGCTCGAGGAGATCTTCTAGCTTCGGGGAGGATCGGAGAACGTTAACGGCCATATCCGTGCCGCGCCTCTTATCGAACCGCTCGGCCGCCTGCTTAGTTATATCGAAGGTCCACGTATCGAGTTCCCGGACGATCCGGTCGATCGATCGCTTCATTGAGTTAGAGACGGCGATCCCGGATAGATCTACGGTCGCGCCGGTAGTCGCGAGGTCGATCTCGTCGATCCGGTCGAGGACTGTTACTAGATCTCGGGAGAGAGAGTCGGTAGCTAGAGAGTCGGTCGCGATCTTTGCCGGACCCGGGGGGAGTTCCTTCTCGTAACCCTTCCGGACTTCGGCAAGGAGTCGATCAGCTACGCGGCCGATATACGCTACCCATACTCTCTCGAGATCTCGCTCGAGGTGTATCGGGAAGCGGCTCTTCATTCGTTACCGGACTCCGAGTTTTGCCAATCGATCCCCTTCGACTTAAGATAAGCCCACGCCTTGTCGAAGTAGATCTTAAAGGTAGAACTAAACCACTGGTGGAAGGACCGGAGTTCCGCGTCTCCCCTGCTCGCCTGTATCGCGCGGCCGAGTCCCCGGCGAACGCAGATAAGGGTAATCCCGATCTCGCGTTCTATAAGATCTCCGCATAAGAGGAGACGTATTCGATCCCAAAAACTGTAGCCCTTCTCCCGGTGTTCCTTTATCGCGTCGAAGATCTCGTCGTTACTCGCCATCGTTTCCCCCTGCTTCTCCGGCCTCTCCGTCTCCGGCCGGTTCCCCGTTATCCCCTGCGGCCACCGGTCCTTCTCCGCCTTCCCCGGCCGCGTCGTTCTTCTTCGCTGCCTGCTCGAGCGAGTCCTGCGCCTCCGCCACCAGATCCCGGACCGCCTGTATATCGGAATACTTAACGTGGCCGAAGTCCGTCTCCTCCATAACGGTATCGAGAATATTAAGCGCCTTCTTCGCGCAGTCGAAGGCTAGCTTAACGTTCTTCTTCCCATTCGGCGGATCCTTCTTAGCTCCTCCCTTACCTTTAGCCGACATAGCTCCTCCTCCTCGTTAATCCGGGGATAGGTCCCCGGGACATTAAGCGCCGCGTTAGTATGAGGCGTCCCTCGCACGGCGCTTGCGCCCGTTCGCTTCTTCTCGACCGATTTCTCGCGGTCGTTTCCGTAGCTCTTCGCGGCGCGTTTTCATTACTCCGTTCCCCCTTCTTCTCCTGTCTCTTCCGGCGACGGTTCGCCATCCGGATCAGCCTCGAATGGTCCGAGGTGCATTGTTAGAGGATCCTCGAGACGAGCTTCCTCCGGAGAGATCTTCCCGGACTCGATATTCGCCTTATCAGTCTCGGACCTCTTCTTATCGATATCGGCCTGCGCGTCCGGTGACATTTTCCAGAGAGGCTTGAACTCGATATCGTAAGAGAAGTCTCCCTTCGTCGTCTTATAGGGAGCGAGGTTCTCTACGCGGAGGAAGAGATCGATTATCTTCCGGATGATCGGCTCGAGCACGTTTTGCTGGAACTCGGAGATCGCCGCGTAGTAATTAAGCATATCGAACTCCCCGGCGGTTATTACTCCGTGCGCTCGGCCGAGGAGAACGTTCTTCGGGATCCCGGAGATAGCGGAAAGGTTCTCGAAGATAAAGTCGAGGATCTCCTTTAATCCGGTTAGCTGGATATTAAGCCGCTCGAGTTCTTCCTTCTCCTTTATTCCCACGACCGACTGCGTATTGATAAGCCGCTTAAAGCGAGCGAGGAAGCCGAGCTTCTTCTCCTTCGGCATATTAACGAAGGCGTCGCTCTTAAGGACGACGAGGCTTACGACTCTCATAAGGTGGCTCGCCGACCAGAGCGCATTGTCCTGCGCGACGACTCCGCCGTAAGCGGTATTAACCGTCGAAAGTCCCTCGAGGTCCTCGGTGATAAAGTCGTTCGCCCACCAGACTAGCCGCGACGGATCGACGAGTTCTCCGCTTAGGGAGATATCGACCTTGTTATAATCGCGCTTCGTCGGCTGCGAGGTATTCCGAACCTCGAAGGAGACGGTGTTCGGCCGGTCGATTACGTTTATATATTCGAGCCTGCGGATCGTATCGGGGAGAGGGGAGGAAAGTAACTTCTGATCTTCGATATTATCGAGCATAACTCCGAAGAAGAGTCCGCTCCCCCTCGGATATATCCTCGACCACTTAAGCATCTCGCCGAGCTTCTTCTTAACGTTAAAGGCGGCCATCGCTTCCTGTAGCTCGTCGGCCGCCTTCTTCTTACTCTCCGGCGTGTCCGCCTTCGGAACGATCTCGAACCATTCCCGGACCGCGTCCTTCGCCGGACCGTGAACGATCCGTTGCATAAAGCCGGACCGCCTGTAGATCCCGAGGAGAACGTTATCGCTCCTCGTATTCCTTCCGCCGGTTAATACCTCCGTCGGATCCGCCGAAGTCCCCCGGCCCGTCTCCATATCGACCAGCGAGTCCGCGCCGATCATTCCCGTCTGGTCCTCCGCTCCGGGACTCGCGCTCCCGAATACTAATTCCTTTAACGTTGGCATAAGGCCCTCCTTCGTTACTCGCGATTACTAATTATAGCAAGGCTCCTATCCGGCACAAGCTTTTTCTTTAGATAATTACTCGGGATATCGGTCCTCTATATTCGGCTCCCCGACGCCGATCGCCCGGATCAGTCCGGCGAGAGCGTCCGGTGCGTCGTCCGGTTCCTTCTTCTCTTCGTAGTCGACTATCTGATTAATAAACTCCGGTTGCGTATCCTTCGCGAAGAGCAGCTTTAAGAAGTGCTGCCGCGCGTAAGCTACTATCCGGACGTGCTTATTAGTCGTCTCGTTAACTTCCTCGATGGCCGGGTAGAGCTTAGAGAGATCTCTCGCGCAAGCTCCCTTATCCGCGTTCGTCTCGACGTGGAGCGTTCCGTTCTTATAGCGCTCGAGCAGCGTAACGATCTTCGTATAGAGCGTCGTTACGTCCATTGGCCATACCCAACCTCGCGCGTATAGCTGGCCGCGATACTCGCCGCCCATAGCGAGGGCCGTGCAGTTCGCGCCGCCGAAGGCAGGATCGAGGAAGGCGATCGGCTCGAGCGCTTCCGGCCAATCCCCGTAGATAGGATCCGGGAAGATCCGGTCCTCCTCCGCAATAAGCTCGAGTAGATACTGCGACGCGAACGTCGCGGCCGTAAGTCCTCGCTTAAGCTCGTCGATATATTCCTTCGTAAAGCCGGGGATATTTACTCGTGGATCTCCGAGGGGATATTTTAGCGGATCTCCGGTCGTCGACCAAGCGTCTAGCTTATGCCACGGCGTCCCGACCGTATTAATCGCGCCGCCCGGGTTCCTTAAGTTCTTCTGCTCCTCGAGGTAGCGGATCGTGTCTTGCCGCTCGGCCGGGGACGTCTTATCTTCGATCGTTATTACGTCGTCGTTCCATAGCCGCTCGTAGTGGAGGCCCGTTACCGAAGTATCGACTCCGGCCGCGTCGATATTTCCTTCCTTCGACGCTCGAGTCTTCGTCGGGAGAACTATCCGGTCCTTACGGTTCGTCCGTAGCTTAAAGCTCGGGAGGCCCCATATCTTCTCGTAGATCTCGCGGATCGCTGGCTTCTTATAGTTATCGCCGATCTCTTCGATCGTATTGCAGGACGCCTTAAAGTTCTTCCGGGAGAGAAGGATCCTATCTTCGGGATTAAAGAGGTGCCACCAGATCATACCGACGATAGTTAGCGCCGTCGTCTTATAGCTTCCCCGGTGAGCCTGTAGGTTCTGATCCGCTCGAGCGCCACTCGGAGTCCGCGCTCCGTAGACCTTCCGGATCCATTCGCCGTGAATAGGCTTAAGGCGATCGTAGCCGAGACGTTCGCCGAGCAGGTGAGGGTGATCAATTAAGTTTGCCGCTAAGCCGCTTCCTAAAAAAGGCTTCGATCGTTTCGCCCTTTTCGGGGAGGTCCTTACCGACGTCTTCGTGCCGCTCAATATATACGCCCTCGATCTTTGCTATATCAGTTAATATGCGCCGCTGCTCTCCTATAGATCCGGCTTCTTCGGCCTTTTCGTAGAGCCGCGCTAGCGACTCGAGTATTTGTCGCTTAGAGTAGATCGTCTCCTTTTCCCTGCTCCAGTCCTCTATAACCTCTTTTAGTAGCTGCGAGACGTAAGGCTTAGAGAGTCTTAGTTTATATTCAGCCTTAAAGAAGTCCTGTAAGACGACTAAGAACCCGTAACGCCGGTAGTTCGGGTATTTCTTAACGATATCCCGGATAATATCCTTCTTCTCCTTCTTCGAGATCCGTTGTCGCCTCGGCTTCGTCCCCTTCTTAGGACCGCGCTTACCCACTATCTCTCCTTAACCTTTTCCGTCTCCCTTTAACGGGATATCTACCGGCCGATCCGCTATCTCCTGCTCGAGCGCCGCTAATCTCTTCTCGAGCTTGTCGAACCGATCGCCTTCCGCCCTCACCGAGTCCTTCCGGAACTGCTCGAGGACCTTCGAGAAGTTAGCCGCCGCCTGATCCTTCGTAAGGTAGACGGCGAAGTTCTGATTTAGGACGTCCCGGATATTAAGAACCGCTGTCTCCGTCGCGTTATCCACGTTCGGCCTCCTTCCGCTCCTTTACTTTACGCTCTACTGCCGCGACGAGATCTCCGACCGTCTTCGGCGTCCCGTCTTCTCCGACGAGGTTTACGTTCGCCGCGCTCTCGGCCCGGGCCGCTAGCTCCATAACGTGGAGCGAGTCGGCTCCGAGGTCCTTCGCGAGATCCTTCCCGTCGGTTACTTCCTTTAAGTCTACCCTTAGAACGTCCGCGATTACCTTCCTTATCAGATCGCCAGTCTCCGACATAGCTCCTCCTTTACTTTTCCCCGAGGGATCCTTATTAAACCGCCGATTTGCCCTTCGCCCTGTGCGCCTCCACGTTCGCCGCTGTATTCTCCCCCGTCTATTCTATCCACTCCCCCTGCGATCGTCGCTCCTAGAGGCCGTGTGAGCCTCGCTTTCCAATAGATAGGGCGGAGATCCCTAGCTAGCCGGACCTCCGCCCCGTTCCTACTTACTCGACCGTCGAGGACGACTTCTTCGCCGTCTTCTTCTTCGCCCGAGCTTTCCCGGCCTTATTCTCCGGGGGAGGCGGCGTCTTCGGCTCGGGAGACTTATCGTCTTCCGGCTTCGGAGCTTCCGCGTTCGGATAAGGACACCAACCCGGACGGGCCTTCGTTCCGTCTACGTCGATCTTCTTTCCCCCCTTCGTCTTCGCGACGATCTGTGGGTGGACGCAAAGGATCTCGCCCTCCGGATGGTCCTCGTATCGGCAGCCGATACACTTAGCCATCGTTAATCACCTCCCTTCTTCGATTTATCTAGCTCCCCCTTAACTGCTAACAGATCCGCGTTAATCTCGTCGCTCGATAGAAGACCGGCAGGACATACGCTCTGTAGCGACTTCTTGATATAGAACGCCTTACCAGCGTCCCGGAGGATCCGGATCGCGTCCTTAACGAACTTAAGGTCGACGTCCTTCCCTAGCTCCGGGTTATAGTTTATCTTGCCGATCCGGTA
>Ga0307378_10014075_pt1 | contig 10078 bp, 7 predicted proteins | sample UN1MG_FD_202238 | JGI IMG/M metagenome (GOLD analysis project Ga0307378, IMG submission 202238) | Soil microbial communities from Risofladan, Vaasa, Finland - UN-1 | ecosystem: Environmental > Terrestrial > Soil > Coastal area > Acid sulfate soil | place: Finland: Risofladan, Vaasa | collected... | reverse complement strand
CGTCGGGTGGCCATACCACCCGGCTTGTCGCGCCTGCCGCCCTATCTGCTTGAACCTCACACCCGTTCCCGGTACAGTCCTGTCCCTACCGTGAAGCATGAGGAGCCGTCATGGCAACCGTACCTGATGCGAGCGGCCGCTTCGGACCGTATGGCGGGCGATACGTCCCGGAGACGTTGATGGGGCCGCTGGAGCAACTCACCGAGGCGTACCTCGCGGCCCGCGAGGATCCCGCGTTCCGGGACGAACTGGACTATCTCCTGAAGCAGTACGCCGGCCGCCCGACGCCGCTCTACTTCGCCCGCCGCCTCACGGAGAGTTGGGGTGGCGCCCGAATCTACCTGAAGCGCGAAGACCTCGCCCACACCGGCGCCCACAAGATCAACAACACGGTCGGCCAGGCCCTGCTGACGGTCCGCATGGGCAAGACCCGCATGATCGCCGAGACCGGTGCCGGCCAGCACGGCGTCGCCACCGCCACCGGGGCGGCGCTGATGGGCCTGGAGTGCGACATCTACATGGGCACCGAGGACATGCGCCGGCAGCGGCTGAACGTCTTTCGCATGCGGGCCCTCGGCGCCCGCGTCATCGCCGTGGACTCGGGCCAGCGGACCCTCAAAGACGCCATCAACGAGGCGATGCGCGACTGGATGGCCACCGTCGAGACCACCCACTACTGTTTCGGCACCACGGCCGGGCCGCACCCCTTTCCGATCATGGTGCGGGACTTTCAGTCGGTCATCGGCAACGAGATCCGCACCCAGTGCCAGAAGCAGGAAGGCTGTCTGCCCGACGCCATCGTGGCATGCGTGGGCGGCGGGTCGAATGCGGCGGGGGCCTTCTTCGCCTTCATCGACGAGACAGAGGTCGCACTCGTCGGCGTCGAGGCCGGCGGCAGGGGACTGACCACCGGCCAGCATGCGGCGCCCCTGTGCGTCGGCCGGCCGGGCGTCCTTCACGGATCGCTCTCTTACGTCCTCCAGGATGAGGCCGGACAGACGCGGCCGGTGCACTCCGTGAGCGCGGGCCTCGACTACCCCGGCGTGGGGCCCGAGCATTCCTACTGGCGCGACAGCGGGCGGGTGCGGTACAGTGCCGCGACCGACGACGAGGCGCTGGCGGCGTTCGTGGAACTGGCGCGGACCGAAGGCATCGTCCCCGCGCTCGAATCGTCGCACGCCCTCGTGGAAGCGAAGAAGATGGCCCCGCAGTTGGACAAGTTGCAGGTCCTCGTCGTCAACCTCTCAGGCCGAGGCGACAAGGACGTCGAGGAAGCCGCACGGCTGCTCGGCGCCGATTTCGGCGGAGACGGGTAGATCGTGCGCGGCGGGTCTCCGCACCCGCCGCGCCAAGCCGTAGCATGTGGCCGGGCCATACAGGCTAAACGGCGTGTGGCCGGGCTGGCTTGTCCAGCCCGGAAGATGTGCCGCGCCGGCCCCGGCTGGGCAAGCCAGCCGGGCCACACAGGCGAGAAGGCAGGCCAGACGCGGTGGGTCGGGAGACCCACCCCGCGGGTGTCAGCAGTTCGGGGAAGGGGAATCGGAGTGAACCGCGTCCGCGCCGCCTTCGAGCGTCTCTCGGCCGACGGCCGCAAGGCCTTCATGCCCTTTATCTCGGCGGGCGACCCGAGCCTGGACGTCACGGCCGCCGTCCTGCGGACGCTCCAGGACAGGGGCGTGGCGGACCTTGTGGAACTGGGCGTGCCGTTCTCCGATCCCATTGCCGACGGGCCCACCATCCAGGCGAGTTACCAGCGGGCGCTGGCGGCCGGCGTCACGCCCCGAGCCATTCTCGACCGGGTGGCGGCGTTGCGGAGCGACGGCCTGGAACTGCCGATCTGCCTGATGGTCTCCTACTCGCTCGTCTACCGGCCGGGGATGGAGACGTTCGTCGAGGCCGCCGCCCGCGCCGGCGCCGACGGGATGATCGTGCCGGACCTGCCGGCCGACGAGGCCGGCCCGCTCGGCCGCGAACTGGCCGCCCGCGACCTCGTGTACATCCCCCTCGTAGCGCCGACGACGCCGCCGAACCGCCGCGAGACGATCCTCGCACACGCCACCGGGTTCATCTATTGCGTCAGCGTGACGGGCATCACGGGCGAACGCGATGCGCTGCCGGAGCATCTCGACGATTACGTGCGCGGCGTGAAGGCCGAAGCAACGGTGCCCGTGTGCGTGGGGTTCGGCATCTCGCAACCGGAACACGTGGCGGCGGTGGCGGCGGTGGCCGACGGGGTGATCGTCGGCAGCGCCATCATCCATCGCATCGCCGACCACGCCGGCCAGCCGCCCGACGAGATCGCGACCGTCGTCGCGGACCTGTGCGAGAGCCTCTCGGCCCCGCTTCGCGCGTGAGAGGGTTGGTCAGGCGGTCCCACACGAATGGTGCGCGGTGGGTCTCCGCACCCACCGCGCGCGACAGCGCATCTCCACGGCGGGTACGGAGAACCGCCGCGCACACGTGACGGACGTGTCCACGTGCCCGCGCGTCAGTTGCCCGTCGGCGCGAGTTGGTTGAGGCTTGTCCGCAGTCTCTCCATCATGCCGCGCGCGTATTCCAGGTCCCACCACGTGCGCAGGGCCACCGGCGCCAGCCGCGTCGGCATGTTGTCCGGAACGGTCATCGCAAGGAGCAGATCGTCCGGCGTGCCGGCGGCGCGGTCCACCCCGGCGAGGGCCAGTTCGTAGGTCCGTTCGCCGGTGGGGCGGTAGGCGATGGTTTGGCCGTCGGCCGTGGCCGCCGGCGTCGGCGGCCATCCGGTGGGGCGGTCCGACTTGCCGAGTTCCTCAAGATTGGCCGGCAGGCGCCCGCGGCAGGCGTGGAACCAGGCGGCGTGCAGCGCAAGTTCGACCACGTTCGCGTCGGCCATCGCCTCGATGACGTCGAGGCCCGGATCGGAGGGGGCGCCGGCGGGGCGAGGCGAATCAGTCGGGCCGGGCAGGGTGGGCTCGCACCCGCCCATCAGATACCACATGACCGCGTAAAGCCCCGCCAGGACCACCAGCGACGCCAGAACGGTCCACCGCTTCGATTCCCAGTACCAAGGCTGTGTCGCCATGTGGTGTCTCCGCGCCCGCCGCCGTGTCCTGTGGTGGGTGCGGGGTGGGGACACCCCGCACCCTTCCTCAGGCTTGCTGTCCCTGTCCGTCGGCCGCGTCGCTATCGCCGACGCCGTTGCGGCGGAGGCGTTTGAGTTCGTCGAGGCGCTCTCGGATCTTTGCCTCGCGGCCATGGTCGGTCGGTTCGTAGTAGGTCTTATCGACGCCGAGGTAGTCCTGCGGCGCGACGCCGCCTTCGTAATCGTGGGCGTACTTGTATCCCTCGCCGTGTCCGAACCGCTTGGCCCCCGGGTAGTTGGCGTCCCTGAGGTGCTTCGGCACGGGCACCGTCCGGTTTTCGCGCACGTCTTCCATCGCCTTGTCGATGGCCAGGTAGGCGGCGTTCGACTTGGGGGCGCACGCGATGTACGTCACGGCCTCGGCCAGCGGGATGCGGGCCTCGGGCATGCCGACGAACTGGACGGCTTCCATGGCGGCCACCGCCAGCATGAGGGCGGCCGGGTCGGCGTTGCCGACGTCCTCGGCGGCGCAGATGACGACCCGCCGGGCGATGAACCGCGGGTCCTCCCCCGCCTCGAGCATCCGGGCCATCCAGTAGATGGCCGCGTCGGGGTCGCTGCCGCGCATCGACTTGATCAGCGCGCTGGCGGCGTCGTAATGCTCGTCGCCGGTGCCGTCGTAGACGATGGCCTTCTGCTGGATCGACTCTTCGGCCACCGCCAGGTCCACGGTGATTTCGCCGGCCTTCTCGGGCGCGGCGTGCGGGTCGCCGACTTGGCTAAGGACCGCGATCTCAAGGGCCGCCAGGGCCCGCCGCGCGTCGCCGTCGCTCGTGGTGGCCCAGTGGTCGATGGCCTCGTCGGTTACGTTGAGGTGGTAGCGTCCGAAACCGCGCTCCTTATCCGCCACCGCACGGCGAACGAGCGTCCTGACGTCGTCTTCCGAGAGCGGCTCGAACCGAAAGATCTGGCTCCGCGAGACGAGCGGGGCGTTCAGGGCGAAGAACGGGTTCTCGGTCGTCGCGCCGATGAGGAGGATGACGCCGTCCTCCACGTCGGGCAGGAGCACGTCCTGCTGGGCACGGTTGAAACGGTGGACCTCGTCAAGAAAGAGGACCGTCCGCTGCTTGGTCGTCAGGAGCCGGTCGCGGGCCCGCTCCAGGCACTCCCGCACGTCCTTGACGCCGACCATGGCGGCGTTCATCTGCTCGAAGGCGGCGCTGAGGCGCCCCGCGATGACCTCCGCCAGGCTCGTCTTGCCCGTGCCGGGCGGCCCGTAGAAGACGGCTGACTGGAGCCGGTCGGCGTCGATCATCCGCCGCAAGAGTTTCCCCGGACCGAAGAAATGCTCCTGTCCGACGAACTCCTCCGGCGTCCGCGGCCGCATCCGCACGGCCAGCGGCGCCTGTTCCCGCACCTGCCTGCGTTCGCTGTCTTTGAAAAGGGTCATGCTGCGGGTATTATAGCATGAGGTCGGGTGCGTTCACAGGTGCGCGTTGAGCCGTCGCACTCGTTTAGCCGTCGCCGGCACGGCGACGGGAATGGGCGTTGGTGTCCCGATCGCAAACGACCGTCGCCGTGCCGGCGACGGCTAAACAGGCTAAGGGGAAGCCGTGGGCGCGAACCTGGGAAAGCGTGTCCTGCAGTCCGAACCCCTCCCCGTGCGCCCGGCGTTCAAGCGGGCGTTCCTGGACTTTGAGCGCGGCATTCGGATGGGGAACCTTGCGCCCGAGGAGCGGATTACGCAGATCGTCAAGATGCACCTTGTCGAGCGGCACGGGCAGGACTTCCTTATCGACAAGTGGGGCCGCGGCAGGTACTGGCAGTGGATCTGCTGGCTGCCGCGCGCGAACCGTGACGCGAAACCGCTGTCGAGCGGGTACAGTTTCAGTTGCGCCAAGTTCTTCGTGAGCCTCGACCGCGAGGACCGCGAACTGCACGCGGGCCTCCAGATCGAACGGGCGTCGGTGCAGCGGGGCAGGGGGCCGGCACGCGAAGTCTGCCTGGCCGACGACTGGGACTGGCATCGGCTGGTCAAGGGTCTCCGGAAGAACGCGCCGCTGGCGAAGGAACTTGAGCGGCTCATCGCGAAGGAAGGCTTCACGGCGTACGTCGGCGGGTCGGAGGTGGAGGATGCGACGTTTCGCGGCCGCAAGTGGGGCGGCCCGGCGGCCGTGCGACGGGTCATGCGCCGCATCCCCGACGATTCGTGGGGGTGGTTCCAGGTCTACTACGCCATCGGCGAGAAAGAACTTGACGCGATGCGCGGCGGCGAAATCATCGCCACCGTCATGGCGGTCTTCGATGAACTGGTGCCCGCCATGAACCTGGTGATGCAGGAGGCGTACTTGAAGGACAGGAAGCAGCGATGACGACCCGCATCGCACTGATGGGTCTGGCTGTTCTGTGTCTCGCATCGGGGATGGCGGCCGCCGAGGCGCCGGTGCCGGAGACCGTGGGCTACCGCGGTAACTGGACGGGGCTGTACCCCGGTGCCGATCCGCCCGTCCGGTGGGGCCGCATTGCCCGGGGCGTCCTGGCGGGGATGACGTGCCAGGCTGCCCGGCCCGCCCAGGGTGCCGCCGGGGGCGGCCCGCCGGTCAAGGACGGCCTCGTCCGCCAATGGCTCGTCGCCGGCCCGTTTCCAGTGGCCGACTCGGTGAAGGACTTCGACGGCCGGCAGATTCCCGGCGAAACCGGCCTCACGCCTGACGAGGGCGAGGGGGCGGGCCGGCCGGCCTGGCAGCGTCTCGACATCCCCAGAACACCCGACTACGAACGCTGGGGCACCACCGCACTCGATTGGGTTGACCTGGGCGAGGTCGTGGGCCACGGGACCAACCAGGTTGCCTATGCCCACACGTACCTGTACTGCGAGCGGCCGGGCGACGTGCGTGCGGCAGCCGACCACGCCTACGGCCTCAAGGTCTGGCTGAACGGCGAGGTCGTGTACGCGGAGCCGCGTCGGGTCGTGAACCTGGGCAGTTACGTGGGCATCAGCCGACAGGCCCGCGACCTGGTCCTGACGCCGTCGCCGGCCTGGCGGATGACGATGAAGAGAGGTTGGAACCGTCTGCTTGTCAAGTGCGCCGGCGCGAGGACGGGCGAACCGACTACCCAGAAGTTCGCCCTGCGCTTGATGGACGCCGGGCCCGTCCCGTACGACGAGCGGAACGTCCTGTGGAAGACGCCGTTACCGGGGCGATCCAACGCCTCGCCGGTCGTCGTCGGCAACCGGCTGTTCCTTACAGCCGAGCCCGACGAACTGCTTTGCCTGGACAAGGAGACGGGCAGGATCCTCTGGCGGCGGCTCAACGGACTCTACGAGGCGACGGCCGGCGAGTTCCGGTCGGCCCATCCGACCGTCGCCGAGCAGATCGCTCCCCTCACCGGGCGACTGGCCGGGACGACCGAGCCTGTGAAGGGGCTGGAACTGCGGCGCCGGATCCACGACCTGCTCGTCGGCGCCGACAGGAACACGTACGAACTGAAATGGGACGGCCATCTGGCTGCGCATTTCGGCATCGTCGGCTTCACGACCACCGCCGTGAGCGACGGGCGGCACGTGTACGCCTTCTTTGGCTACGGCGTCGCCGCCTGTTACGACCTGGACGGCAACCTCAGATGGATTCGGCGCATGAAGGCCGCCAAGGTCCGCTATTCGTGTTCGCCGGCGCTGATCGGCGGTCGATTGATCTGTGTTTTCGATGGCATGCGCGCTCTCGATGCGCACACGGGCGAGGTGCTCTGGAGGCTGCCGGACGTGGCGAGCATCGCCTCGCTCATTCCGGCCCGCATCCGCGACACCGACGTCGTCAGCACGCGCGACGGCTGCATCTTCCGCGCCTCGGACGGGCGGCCGCTGTGGGAGAACCCGCACGTCCGCACCGGCGACACGGGATGGGCGGCGCCGCTCATCCTGGGCAACGTCCTCTACGTGCCGTGGTACGGCGTCTGCAACCTCATCGTCGCAGACTTCTCCGACGTCGAGGGCGATGTGTGGAAGCCGAAGGTCCGCGTGATCGAGGTCAACGCAGACCATCGACGTCCCAACGGCGAATGGCTTGACCGCTCGACGGCCTCGTCGCCCCTCGTGTGTGACGGCATCTACTACAACATCGACCAGTACGGGGTGTTCTATGCCGTGGACCTCGAGACCGGCAAGACCCTTTACCGGGAAGACGTGGGCTTCGACGAGTTGCACCACTACAACGCCATCGGCGTCTGCGCGAGCCCCACCCTCGGCGGGCGTCACATCTACGTCATGGACAATCAGGGGGTGTGCGTCGTGCTGGAACCAGGCCGCGTGCTGAAACGCGTGGCCGTGAACCGCATCGAGACGGTCCTGGCGCGGCCGTGGCCTATTGGGCCACAGGAGATCCTCGCCAACGCCGCGCCGGTCTTCGACGGCGGCCACATCTACGTGCGCGGCGAACGCTACCTGTACTGCATCGGCCACAAGTAGGCCGCCGCTCAGGGCGCGAACTTCCGGAAGTCCTCCATCGCCGCCGCGTAGTATGGTGTCGCCTTGGGGCCTTCGAGGATCGGGTCGCCCACCTCCTCCATCCAGGCCCATAGCCGCTGCGAGAGGTCTTTGACGACGTCGGCGTGCTTGGGGTCGTCCGCGATGTCGTTGAACTCGTTCGGGTCCTCTTTGAGGTCGAACAGTTGGACGAACGGTCGCGTGCCGCGCCGCGTCGGGCGCTCGGTGTGCCGCGACACGCGGCCCGGCACGGCGTCGGTCGGGTACACCACGCACCGGCCGGGCTCGAAGTAGCGGACCAGTTTGAATCGCTCCGTCCTGATGCTGCGCGACGTGTCGTCGCGCAGCGCGTGGCTGATGCGCTGGGCAAAGACGTACCGTCGCGGCGGCTCGTCGGTCTTGCCCGTGAGGACGTCCTTGAACGAGACGCCCTGCACGTTCTTCGGAATCGGCACGCCCGCGAGGTCGAGCAGCGTGGGCAGGAAATCGACGTTGCTCGCCAGATGCGTGACGACCTTTCCGCCCTCGAGCGCCGTGCCCGGCTGGTGCATGATGAGTGCGATGCGCAGGCCCGACTCCCTCAGCGACCACTTCGCGCCGGGGTAGGCGATGCCGTGGTCCACGGTGAAGATGACGAGCGTGTCGCCGGCCACGTCACTGGCCTGGAGTGCCTTGAGGATCTCGCCCACGTGGGCGTCGAGGGCGCGGATGTCGGCCTGGAAACGGGCGAGGTCGTCGCGGATCTCGGGCGTGTCCTTCAGATACGGCGGGATGAACACGCCCTTGCTCGTGTCGGGTTCACGGTGGCGGTAGTCGCCGCCGGCCCGGTGGACTTCGAAGAATCCGACCTTCAGGAAGAACGGCCGCGCCGAGCGCTTCGCCTTCGCCAGGAACCTCCTGGCCGCCTCGACCGATTCCTCGGCCTTCTGCTGCTTCGAGAGGACGTTCTGATACCCGAGGCGGCGCGGGTCGCCCTGGGTCACGTGCTGGAGGCCGACGAGGGTCGTCCCGTAGCCGGCGTCGGCGAGGATGGCGGCCAGGTGCCGCTCGCCGTCGTTGTACTTCCACCACCAGGGGGCGTGGGTCAGGCCCATGAGCCCGTTCGATTGGGGATAGCGGCCGGTCATCATGCACGCGCGGCTGGGGGAACAGACGGCGGCCGTGGCGAAGTAGTTCTCGAATCGGACGCCCCTGGCGGCCAGCCGGTCGAGGTTCGGCGAATTCACGCTCTCGACGCCGTAGCACCCGAGGTGTCGGCCCAGGTCGTGGGACGTGATCATGAGGATGTTGGGACGCTTGGCCATGAGGGACTCCTTGCCTGCCGCAGCCGTTTCGGCGAGGGTCATCGCGGCGCCGGCACCGGCGGCTGCGACGAATTCGCGTCGCGTGAGAGGAACGTCGTGCATCCCGTCGATCCTTTCGCGGGCAGGCTCGGCGGCGCGGGCAGGGGAGTGGGTCATCGCGGTTCCTCTCCGAAGGAGTCTGCGACCGGCAGCGCGTCGATGGGAAGGACGGCCAGGTTGTCGAACCAGGCCTCGACGCGGTGTGCCCGTGCGCCGATGTTGCCGTTGAGGACGGGGGCCTTCTTGTCGGTGAAGTCGATGCGCAGGCCGCGCTCCTTGTCCGCCGATGGGTGCATGCGGTTGAACCAGATGCGGATGCGGGGACCTTCGGCCGCCACCCGCATCAGGTTCCACACGCCGGGGACGACGCGGCAGTCCAGCCGGCCGAGATCGTACTCGGCCAGGGGCTGCCAGTTGTTCGCCATCTTCCCCAGGTGCAGACGCTTCGTGTCGAAGCCGACGTAGTAGCCGCGCATCTGGTCATAGCCCGGGCCGGGATCGTTCACGCGGAAGACGAGCCCGGCGTTGCCGCCTTCGCCTTTGAGCATGACGACGCCTTCGAGGACGTAGTCGGTCCACTCGGAATCGCCTGCGATCATCTTGACGCCGGGCGGCAGCGTGAGGACGCCGCTTCCTCCCGGGCCGGTGGCGCCGTACGCCGTCCATCCTGGGCGGCGGGGCGCGGGCGGCGTGTCCTGGAAGTCGTCGAAGAACAGGGCGCGGCGCTTGCCCGTGACGTAGGACCGGACGGCCTCGGCCTCGGCGAGCGAGACGGGCGTGGCGTCGGGCCACAGCAGACCGCACCAGGGGATCGTGGGTTCCGGCGTGCCGTCTTTGGTGCCCCAGTACCAGCGGCAGTTGGAGTTGCCGACCACCAGTTCCCAGCAGAGGTAGACGCCGGGGACGACCTTGCCGGCGTCGCGGCGGCCCTTCAGCCAGTGGACGACCTCGACCGGTTCGGCGTTGCTCGGGCGCGGGGCGTACCAGCGGGCACCGGCTTCGGTGAAGACGGCGCCTTTGTCGGGGTTGAGGTCGGCCTGGCGGTCCCATGCGGCGAAGTCGGCCCGGTAGTTGTGGGCATCGACGATGTCGGTGGCCTCGTTGTCGTTCCAGCAACTGATGACGGGCTGGACGGGCGCCAGTTCCTTGGCCCAGGCGTAGGCGGTTTTGCGAAGATGCGTGCTGTAGGGGTCG
>Ga0307378_10014073_pt1 | contig 10079 bp, 15 predicted proteins | sample UN1MG_FD_202238 | JGI IMG/M metagenome (GOLD analysis project Ga0307378, IMG submission 202238) | Soil microbial communities from Risofladan, Vaasa, Finland - UN-1 | ecosystem: Environmental > Terrestrial > Soil > Coastal area > Acid sulfate soil | place: Finland: Risofladan, Vaasa | collected... | reverse complement strand
CCACCTGACTATATTTTTTTGTGGACCCTACAGGATTTGAACCTGTGACCTTCGCGTTATGAGCGCGCTGCTCTGACCAACTGAGCTAAGGGTCCATTGAGACGTTTAGAATAATATCAAATCTCCGCTGATATTATCCCAATCATCTTCAACAATGTATGGAGGTTCGTTTTCTAAACCATCCATTAAAGTTACATCCCACTCTTTCATTTCATTTAACTCTTCAGCCGTATATGTAAATTCTTCAGATTGGTATAGTGTTTTGATTGTTGGGTCGTTTTTCATATTGTTAGGGGTTTACTACTTTAAATACATCATCCAAGTATATTCTCTTTTTTATATTACAAATATACAAATTAACTTCCAACTTTCCAAGCAGCTTCAATTATTTTACGTTTTCTCATAGAGTCTTGAACATTCCCAATAACCACACCGTTTTTAACTGTAAATGCATGTCGATTAACAGTGATAACATAAGTACCCACAGGATATTTCTTAATAAAGGTCCCAACAGTCATTCTACGATTAACAACCTTACCCTTAACCTTAACATCATAATTCAAAGTGAAATATGTTGAATATTGCATAGGTTTACCCATAATCTTACAACATTTACGACCAATACGGATACGCTCCCTCGATATTTTATTCATCATACACACAAACCCACGAGTACCCTGTCTTGGTCTACGTTCAAATGTTTCCGCAACAAATTTATGGGATTTATCATACTCAATATTAAATGCCGATGCAATCGCACGAACAACACAATCATTATCCTCACCTTTTGCAATCACAGAATTATCATAACCTTTAATTGCTTCAGATGTTTCGCAGTATGGAAGTTTATTTTTCATAGAACAAATATACAACAAAAACTTGATTCAACAAAAAATATTTATGATACTTATGTCAAAGGGTGTGAATTTATTTTACCCCTTTTTTTGTTTTGTCAAGAAAATATACTATCCTTTTAAAAAATAGAAAAATGACTAATGTATTAGTATTAAATTACGATTATACCCCTCTAAATTTAACATCTACCAGGAGAGGATTTATCCTTATTGATAAAGGTAAAGCAGAAATTATTAAATCTGACGATAATCCAATTAATGCTGGATATAAAACCTATGTACGACCATTAATTATTCGATTATTAAGTTATATCAAATTTAATAGGAAAAACTCAAAGGTTAATAGAAGCCGAATATATTCACGAGACAATTATGAATGTATTTATTGTGGTTCTCAAAAACAATTAACCTTAGACCACGTTCTTCCCAAATCTCGAGGTGGTCGTAATGAATGGACAAATTTAGTAACTTCTTGTTTTAAATGTAACCTTAAAAAAGGGAATAAAACACCTGAAGAAGCTAAAATGGTAATGAAACACAAACCATACGTACCATCAATTATGGACGAAAATAAAACACTAAATAAAGCTTGGATAGATTACCAAGAATCATTTGTTTATTGAAAATAATTACTAAACTTATTAGAAACAAAAAATATATATGGAAAATTACACAAACCCAGAACAACAAGGTGAAGAACAAAACCAACAAGATTTGATTAATGCATCATTAATCTTTGCAAGAGCATTAGGACTAATCTTTAGAGACGATGAAGGTATCGTTGTTGATATTAAAGGAGATGTTAACTTAGGAGAGGGAGTTGAAAAAGTTATCGTATTTAAACAAAACAATCAAGTTCACATTTATAAATGTGAAGAAGATGTTGAAGAAGGTACCGCAGTGAATTTAGGAAATCCTCCTGAAGATGAGATGACTGAATCATCTGACAAAAGTGAAACTCCAAATATTGAAGAATAATCCAAATTGGTTTTGAGGTTTGTTTTATTTTAACTATATTTGTACCACACTAAAATATTAAACATGAATTACGGAAAAGAATTTCAATCGTACTACACCCAACATTTGGGAAAACCATCTTCACATTTAGATTATTTCTCACAACAAATTGAATCATCAATGACTCCATATATTTTGGAGGAGAGAGAGATGAGAGTAACTCAAATGGATATCTTCTCACGTTTGATGAGAGACCGTTTATTATGGGTTGCAGGACCTGTCAACGATAACATGTCAACAATAGTACAAGCACAATTAATGTTCTTAGATTCGACAGATAAAGCAGATATAACAATGCACATTGACTCACCAGGAGGAAGTGTTAAATCAGGACTATCTATGGTTGACGTTATGGAATACATTAATTGTGATATTCGTACCGTAAATACAGGTATGGCAGCATCAATGGGTTCAGTATTATTAGGAGCAGGAACAAAAGGTAAACGTTCATCATTACGTTTTTCAAGAACAATGTTACACCAAACATCAGGTGGTGCTGGAGGTAATATCCAAGACGCTCGTATCAACATGATTGAATGGGAAAAAACCAATAAAATTCTTTTTGATTTGTTAGGGTCTTATTGTGGTAAAACTGCGGAACAAGTTACTTTAGATGCCACTCGTGATTTATGGTTAAGTGCTGATGAAGCTCTTGAATATGGTATCATTGACGAGGTTGTTAAAACAAAAAAGAAGGGTTAACTACCCTTCTTTTTGAGATTTTAGAACACCCCCTTTGTTTTAATAATCATTTATATTCAATGAGTTCTCACTCTATGAATTTCTTTACTAAATTAAGAAGTTTTTAATTTAGCCTCAACTTTTTTTGCGTTGTTTGTAAACTTACTAAATAAACTACAAACTGTGTTTGATAAACTATTTTCAATACCTCTAGCAAATTCTGTACCTTCTATCACATCTCCTAAAGTATTTCTTAAAAATGAATATCCAGGTGCATTAAATCCTTTTTGATTTTGTAACGACATTACCATTCCTTCTACAACACTTTCAGCAATTAATTTTGTCATTAGTTTACAATCTGACATTGCTCTAATTACCTCGGATGGTCTTTTGGTTAAATATGAAATTATAAAATTAGACATAAATCCTTCACCAAATAATGGTTTAATCATTTTTCCTAATAAAGGTTCAAAAAATGTTTGTGTCGCATTACCAAAGAACCCACCAAAAACAGATTTAAGTGCTCCACCTAAATCTTGCTCTGAAATTAATCCATTGGATTCTAAGTAAGATAATTCTTGTAGTAGATTAAACGATAATTGAGACTTTTTATTTTCAGATAATTTATTAAATTCATCTTCACTTTTAATGTGTTCAACAAGAACTAAAAGTCTGGTTTTGACTAAAGTTTCTTTAATTAAATTCCTATCTTTTTGTTCTTTAATCTCAATTAGAGATTGTCTCACTTTTCTTTCTAACATATTGTTAATTATTTTAATCTCCATTTAGCATCATCACCATATGAAGATGGACCTTCACCTGTAACCAAACCACTTAATACATCAATTTTATTTTTTTGGTTTGACAACATACCCCACCCATTTTTTCTACCTGTTCTTGTATTTGGTGAATACAATACTTTACATCTCTGTACTTTACGTTTCACCAATTCAAAATCAGGAATATCCGTATCATCTTGGTATCCTTCAAAGAATTGGTCAACAAATTTCTTACATTCATCTAACGTTATTTTCTGATTTTCAACTGTTGTAGTTAATTCACTACTATCACCTAAAATGCTTGGTATTATATCTACAGCAAAATACATTTTTAAACCTGCGTCTCCAAAAGGACCTTGGTCTTTAGCCATACTTCCAGGTACTGAAATTTGTCTAAATCTTTGTGATGCTTGTTCTTCAGGTGTTAATTTAAGTTTACCACCTTTTGCCTCATATCTTGTAATAAATGCTTTTTGTTCTGCAGACATTCCTTCTTGTTGTCCACCCATTACTGCGCCTGTTTTTGGTTTGTAAAGTGTGATTACTTGACCTGTCTTAGTTTTAAATTGTTCTGTAGCGTATTTTCCTTGGTCGGCTTCTAATTGACTGTAACCTTTACCCGTTAATTCACTATATTCCATCCAACCTTCTTTTTCTTTTTTCTCCTTTAAAACGGCATCCCCTAATGTTTTACTATCTTTTGCAGATTGTGAACAAACCCAAGGACTTTCTAAGAATACAAACGCATTGTTTTCCATTTGACCAACACTATTATCAACAAAGAAATATCTGAACTTGTTTGGTGTTCTTGTACTTTGTATTTTAATTGCATATTCTTTATTTGGGTTAGTTGATTTCATCTTAACAACTATTGGACCTCCATTTGGAAAACATCCATCATCTATAAATTTTTGTAATTGGTCTTTTACTGAAGTTTGTTCAGTTGCTTGTTCCTTTAACAAAGATTTATGCATACCTAAAATGCGTTTTTTTTCTGATTCTTGAATTTTAAAATTACTCATATTTTCTATATATTAAAAATTAGCGTCATTACTGTTTATTGTAATATCTTCCCCACTAACTTCAGGTTCTTCCCCACTAACTACAGGGGTATCGTTAATTTTACCACAAATTGTTTCCACATCACCATCTTTAAATGTTGTGTACCCTAATCCTTTTAATTTTGCAGCAGTCTTTGGACCAAATTTACCGTCAGGTGTTAAACCAACACATGATTGTACTGTGGTAATGGTATCAGACATACAGTTAATACCATATGTTCCTGAACATTTTTTATATTTGGAAGCACCACCACTACCTGTTTTAACTATCGGTTTAATTTCTTCAACAGATAGTTCAATTATGTTTTGCATTGGAGCCCACACGTATGTTTTCCAATCAGTACCGTCAATATCACCATCTAAGTCTTCATATAAATTACCATATCTTGCATCATATTTTGCCCTTAAAGCACATAGGTCAGCAACATTACCCATAGATAAAATTGCCGATTTAATTGCGTCCTCATCGGTGGAAATACCTTCAATTGCTGTATTTATTTGTTCGGCTGCCGATACAATTTCCGAATTAGATTTTACTTGTTTTAAATTTTTACTTTGACTTGAGCATCCATCAAAAAATGATTTTACCTTTGCAGCCGTTGGCATACCATTGTTAATACTATCGTACATCCAATACGCTAAAGCAGATGCGGCAATAGTTCCACCAATGGCCCATCCTATAGGGTTTGTCGCTAATGCTGCTATACTACTACCAATACCACCGGCACCTGCGGCACCTGCAACACCTGCTGTACCTGCAACAGTTACAGCGGCTCTACTTGCGGCTAATGCTGCTGCTCGAGATGTAAACATTTTTGCACCTGCGGGAATTGCTCCTTTTTTAAGTGCGGTTCCTGCAATAACTTGACCTGTAGGTAATAACCAATGATATTTTTCACTAATAACTTCTTTATTTTCGTTAAGGGTTTTTGATGTATCGTAATTCATCATTAGTTTAACTCTTTCTAACGCCTCTTGTGGGCTATATTGTGGTTGTACCATAATCTTTTTTATTTATAAATATATCGTTATAATAATAAATACAATTAATTACCAAATTTGGTTTGCGGCTCCTCGGGATAATCCCGTATTCCATTTAGTTAAAGCTATTTGATTTCCTTTACCTCTTGTTAGTGTATAACTATCTGCCCATTTTGGTACAGAACCTCCACCACCTGTTGATGGTGCTGCAGCTTCACCTTCTTGTTCACCAATTTCAGAGAAATCATCTTCCTCTTTATTTAGTTCCGAGTTTTTAGTAAAAAAATCAATTAAAAAATCTACATCTAAAATCATATTAATAAGTATTTTAATAATCGGAAAAAATACTTATCTTTGTTATATGAAAAGAATAGTTGGTGTTTTAATGTTTTTAATTCTATTATCAGGTTGTGAAAGGTACGTTGTTGAGATTAGTGATGTTACCTTAAGTGGTAAATACGTCATATCAAAATTAAATGTGATTAATGTAGACCAAAATCAAACACGTGATTCATTATACTTAATGGGTTCAACTTATGTTAATCGTAAGTTACCAAAACCTTTTGATTCAATTGTTATTGATAAGTTTTATATACACATGGATTATTCTACAATAAGAATTAATTTATTGGGTGTAACGTCAACAGGGACTGACATTTGGGAGTACGGTAAATCACCTGATGAAATTTTTTATAATATATTAAGCAATAACTCTTATAATAGCGGGTTTCTACAATTTACATATATTACATCTGCAGGGAACGCATCCACAATGACCTTCCTAATTGAAGATGACGGACTTGAATCACTCCAACTTAAAAGTGAAGGTGCGTGGTTTGAAGGTGAGATGGGTCAAAAACAAGTAATGACTTTAGGGTTGACAAGGGTCGGTCCCTAATAATATTCTGGTTTTGGTAATGATTTTGGATTCATCTCATAATATTCATTTAAGAACGTAATTAGTTCATCCATATCCAATTCAACTTTTGGTCCAAGATAATAATCTTCTTCGTCCTCAAATTCATTATCATAAATCCCGTGTTCTTCAGACTCAAGAATAAATCCGTATTCCTGAGAAATAAAATAATCTATACTATCAGTTCTAAGAACATCTTCGCTGTCCGACATAGTTCTAAATGTTACCTCTAAAATGTTTGTCTCCTCATTTAAGAAGTATGACACAATTTCGTTAATTTCCATAATAATTAATTTATTAAGAAATATTGTGAATCATATCAAAAGTCACAATATTTTTAAAAAAATACCATTTTTTTTTATGAATTAAATTCTATATTTAATTTAATAAAACAAATACAATGAGATTTAATTCATTAACTATCGATAATTTCTACTCCAATCCAATGGAAGTTAGAGAATTCGCACTTAATCAAGAGTTTAAAGTTAGAGGTAATTACCCAGGTCAAAGAACTGAACCATTCTTACACGAAAGTGCTAAAAATACTTTAGGAGACATTCTTCGTCCATTTGCTGGTGAGATTATATGGTGGGGTGGAGAATATACAGGTTCTTTCCAATATACAACAGCATCTGATAGGTCGTGGATTCATGCTGACTCAACAACTGATTGGGCTGCGGTATGTTATTTAACCCCTGACGCACCATTAAGTGCGGGTACGGGTCTTTTTAAACATAAAGAAACTGGATGGTCTAATTTTGACTATAAAAGAGAAAATGATGAGGAGTATATGAAACAATCACCTCCAGGGCACGATATGCAAGACTATACTAAATGGGATATGGTTGATAGAGTTGGTAATGTATTTAACCGATTAATCTTATATCGTGCAGACAACTATCATGTATCTTTAGATTATTTTGGTAAAGACAAACATGACGGAAGGCTGTTCCAAGTGTTTTTCTTTAATACCGAACGTTAATCTAATTTGGCGTTTAACACTATTTCAGGATTTAAATCATATAATAGTTCTGTAATTCCTTCAACACACATACAATACCCGTTATAAGTCGAATTTATTAATCTTCTTTTATTGAAAGTTAACATAAAAGTGTTTAACATGTTTTTTTCACGAATTCTTAATGAATTTAATGGAGCACCAATTATATCTAAAAAATCCAAACTATCTTCAATATACGATTCAAAATAAGGTATATCATAAGTTTCTAAAAGAGTTTCAGTATCGTTAGGTCTACTTAGAAGATTATCTTTTTCATCAAAAATTGAATATACCGTAGTAATACCTGTATCACTTTTTCTTACAAAGTGCCACAGGTAATACTCATTCTCTCTACTAATTCTTTCGTAATCTTGAACAGTAATTTGTTCTCTGACCATATTATCTTAGATTTGCACCACAAAGCCAGGTAACCAAAGATGTTCTTGTTCCCGAAGTTAAAGGAGTTACTCTGTGTAATAGAAATGATGGGAAAAAACATAATAATCCTTTTTCTCTTGGTACCGTTAAAATACTTCCACCAATATTAATTTGTAATTCACCACCCTCATATTCACTTGGGTCTGAAAGTTGTAAAACTGCAGATAGTTTTCTATTAGATAAACCTGGTCCTAAATCAGCGTGCCAATCATAATGACCTCCGTCACCATAATAAGTGGTGTACTGTAAACTATCGTGATAACCCCAAATATCAAAATCCCACATTTCATTGTTAGCTTGTTTTGCATAGTCAGCGATTTTACTATATAACCACTCACTTTCATCATTATCACCAATCCATGAAATATCGCTAATTCGATAATCGGTAACATTACTTATGTCACCACCCCCAACTTCGGCTTTAACTTTTGGGATACCATCCCCAATTTTTTTAATTTCTTGAAGTTCGGTTTCCGTAAATGCTGATGTGAAATAATAGTAATTTAAATGGTTTACATTATTTCTTTTTTCTGATATAAAATATTTTGATGACATTTTGATAATTTTTCTTATTATAATTATAGTTGAACAGTACAATCATTTCAATATTTACTTGAATATTATGTCAAAAAAAATTAATTACTTCGATTCGATATGTTATAGGGGTGAAATTGACCTCTTAAAATTCCGATTAACTGAGTTGGACCAATATGTTGACCACTTTATAATTGCTGAGTTTGATTCCAATAATATTGACTCATCATATCTAAACAACAAAGATTTGTTTGAGAGGTGGAATCATAAAATAAGTCATGTTTTTGTAACCGATAATTCTTTTTTAACTGATATTAAAAACGAATTTATAATGTTAGACCCGTATTTTGAAGATGTGTTAATGATTTCTGATACTAACTCAGTCCCCAATTTGGTGGATAAAAGTGTGTTTTTTGAAAAATTGAAATTTGATTCATTCATATTAGAACACCATAATTTTGTTTGGAATACTGACTATACTAACACCACTTTATCAAGGGGTACCATAGTAACATCATTTAGTATTCTTTTAACCAAGAAGAAGAATACCGAGTTCCGATTTAAAAATAAAGACACTGAAAATATGTTTAAAAGTGATTTACTTGAGAATGGTTGGAAATTTTCTAATTTTGGATATGACCCAAACTATGATTATCATATTGAAGAGTTATTACCTGCAGTTACGGTTGACCCATCAACGACCTATAGGTTGATTCATCACAATAACAATATTCCATTACCCAAGAATATTGATGTACTCCCTTATTTTAAGATTGGACGAGACTACCCAAAAAAACATTTATTTTTGGTTGAATCGGATATTAATAATATTGGGGATTTGGAGAATGAATATGATTCAATAATAATCATTAATTTCAACTCCGATGTAAATGAAATTTTGTGTGAACCAATTTCAAATAAAACCACCAACAATGTTTTATTTTTACCTCCAACAAATTTATATGGTGATTATGATTTTTCTCAGTTTGAGAACGAATATAAGTTAAACGAAACTAAAAGAATGTTTTCCTCGGTATTCCCACAAGAACAAGACATTATTAAAATAATCTATAAAAATTCTATTGTATAAAAAAACCCCTCTTTTTGGGAGGGGTTTAATTTTAATTGTATTTGTTAAAACGATTAAACATTTCTGTTATTTTATTTTTCTGTGTTAAGAAGGATTCTTTTAAATCCTCATCGACCTCTTCAAATTCTTCTTCTTCTAATTCACTTTCATATGAAAATGTTTGATATGGTCCCGCTTTACCTGGTCCTTCACTATCAAAATCATAAGCTCTTTCCATGTCTCCGTATATTCCTTGAACTCCTGAAACATCTATTTCATTAAATTCTGCATCACCATATATATCACCTTCTTCAACTTCTTCGTCTGCAAAGGCAGATTCCATTGGTTCGTATTCGACTATGTCATCATCTTCAAGTTCATTTACAGGATATGAAGAACCCATTCCAGGTCCACCTGATTCAAAATCAAATGCTCCCCATTCATTTGAAACATCCATATCATCGGCATTTCCACCTTGTTCTTCAATTGACCCAAATTCTTCATCATCTAAATCACTTAGATAATCTTTAATGTGGTTTTTTTGCATTGAATAACCTGTTTTTCCACCTTTAAAACCATACATATCATCACCTTTGGAATATTTGTGTCTACCACTATATTCAACCTCATCAGGTTCTTCAGGGTGATTGTATTTGTATCTTTTACCTTTAATTAAATCAGCAATATCAATTTCTTCTAATTCACCGTCAGTAACTTCTGATGCGTTAATGTCTTCATATCCGTCATCC
>Ga0307378_10014072_pt1 | contig 10081 bp, 11 predicted proteins | sample UN1MG_FD_202238 | JGI IMG/M metagenome (GOLD analysis project Ga0307378, IMG submission 202238) | Soil microbial communities from Risofladan, Vaasa, Finland - UN-1 | ecosystem: Environmental > Terrestrial > Soil > Coastal area > Acid sulfate soil | place: Finland: Risofladan, Vaasa | collected... | reverse complement strand
CTCGTTACTACACACAACTTAAGAATAATGTATGTAGTTATCACTCATTACATTTTATAATATTTTATCTCTTAAAAATTGAAAGAAAGCGTATATTCAAATATACACGCTTGTCTATTCTTTAGTACTTAAAAGAAAGCGTATATTCAAATATACACGCTGTCTATTCTTTAGTACTTGAACAAAGGATTGTCGCCATCGTACCGGAACTCGTCATGTTTCTTTCCCCTCTTTCTACCGCTTCTTCTCTCATTGGAACCCAAAAGTGCAGGAGTCTTCGTCTCGAACAACGTAAGCTTAAGCATATAGATGAAGAGCAAGATACAAGATACTACTGCGAAGACAAGGGTCTCGTTGACAAACCTCAAGAAAGCAAGGATGACCACAATCAAGAAAATGACTGCAAAGAGACCAGCCATGACAGTGGGAGACATACCGACCTGGGCCAACATCTCATCTCCGTAGATGGAGGCCTTCTCGTAAGCCTTGACTCTCTTAGCGAACACAAGCAACATCATGAATCCCATGAAAACGTTCATGATAACAAGGAGGAACACGTCGGGCTTGGACCACTCATCAATACGGAAAGCATCCAAAGCTCTGCAGTCTTCATCACACCATACACCATATTTGTAGACCTTCGAACACATATTCCAATACTTGACACTGTCATCGTTGTAACTATTGCTATTTGCGTTTCCAAGGTTACGGATCTCTTCATTCTCCTTCCAGAAGTCCTTCTCAAAAGACTGTGCGTTGGGAAACGAGAAAATATGAGTGATACGACATTCGCGGAGCGACGTATAGCGTTGCCGTTATTGACATATTATTTCTCCTTGAACTTACCTCAAGAGCTCCTTCTTGTGCAACCAAATCCTTCATTGCCGATCCCATCAAGTTACGAGATCCTTCTTCAGCAGCGGTCTCCGGCAATTCAGCCAATTTACGTCTGCCGTCATCATCGACGGTGTAAAAGTCATCGTCGTCTTCCTTATTATACTTCCGCTCGTTGTTGGTGTACTTCTGAACCGTGAAGTATCTATCATCCTGCTGGAAGTAATCATCCAACCAATCATCAAAGTACTTGTAAATCTGGTAACCATTGGCAGCCGCATCATCATCATACCAGAAAGTCTTTCTCTTCGAGAAGGAAGAAGCAATCTCAGTAGGCTTACATGTCATACAAGAGTAGAAAGGAGGACGGAATGAAACCTTGGAACTAAAGTAGTATCCATTGATATCATATCCTTTGTTTGATCGAGACGTATCCGACTGGCCGTCATCGTAAGACGTAGAGCATTGCTTATCAGTGTAAACCTGAATCTTGAGCTTGGTTGAGGTATAAGTATCACGTTCTTGGCATCCAATCTTTGCATAAAGCTTAGTGTCCGAATAAGCAGTCTGCTGAAGCAATACACAATTAAGGTAACCAGCGTCAGAAGGAAGCTTGAAATCCTCTCCGCGAACGAGTGCCTGGTAGTTGAAATAGGCACGCATGTAATGGGAAATGGACACAACAAATGTTCCTAGATTATTAGTGTGGCACTGGAAGTTGTTGTTGTTCTCAAACATCTCGAACTTGATCATGTGACCGTTCATGCTGTTATAACAAAGAATGAATATAAGATGGAGATCGATAGAATGGCAAAACATATAGCACATCGGCATTCCGCCAATACGATGGCCAACACCACCAAAACCAACCGACAACTTACTAGTTGACACACGAGATGGGCATCAAAGATACCTGATCAAAGTCTTGACTACTAAGGTCGGCATATTTATCGTCATCAGTAGAGGGGGTATAATCATCTGCTGCAGTATAATAGTAGTTTTCAGCAGCTGCGGGAGCAACAGCTTGTAAAAGGGCAAGAACGATGCAGACAAGACCACTTCGAGAAAGGACGCGACCTTTGAAAGCCATGGCAGCTGCTCCTCTATAATTCAACATCGTCTGTTGTTGTTGTGTGTTGTAGCGTCTGGTGCGTTGGGTGCGTGGGTGCGTTGGGTTGTTGCGCTTGCTTACAAGGCAGTGACAGTGAGGGGGTTGAGAAATGAGGCAATGCAGACAAGAATAGGGACAACTATGATGGTAGCACTTTGTAATATTTTATATGTCGCCAAAAAGACGCTATATTTTTCGACCATAAGTATTCACGCGTGTATAAATAACGATGTGAACCAACGGTCCGCAAAGGTTATCCACGATTCTTTTTTTTTTCAAAGCGTATTCACTCTAGTTTTACCTTCACTTTTTGGGCGGGAGGTTTTGGAGGGTCTCTAAATAAAGTACTGTCATCAATTCCTCTCAAAGATAATCGCTACTGTGGTTTAGATGTATTCGCCATGATTCAAGCCTTCATGTAGTTTGGAGAGGCCTCTCATCAATTGGAGAAACACATCGGGCTTGGACCACTCATCAATTTCCGCACCCAAAGCTCTGCAGTCTTCATCACACCATACACCATATTTGTAGACCTGCGAACACATATTCCAATTGACACTGTCATCGTTGTAACTATTGCTATTTGCGTTCCAGAGGTTACGGATCTCTTCGTTCTCCTTCCAGAAGTCCTTCTCAAAAGTAGACTTTTTGTTAGGAAACGAGAAAATATGAGTGATACAACATTCGCGGAGCGAATGTGAGCAACAGCATTATAACATTATTTCTTAGTTACAATTACATCAAGATTTCCTTTCGGGATGATCGGCACAATGAACCGATGCCTTGGATCTGCGTCTCCTTCCAAGTCTTTCTGAGCAAGTTCCAACTCATATCTTTGAGAAAGCAGAGATACCACCATTTTACTTTCCAACAAAGCTAGATATTGACCAAGGCAGTTCCTAGGCCCGTCAATGAAAGGCAAGAAAGTATAAGGCGCCGTCGTAGAATTAGCATCAGTGAATCTGGAAGGATCGTATTCCATCGGCTTAGGCCAGTACTCTGCATTGTGATGCACACTCTGAATGTTGATATTGACAGTTGTCCCGCTAGGAATAATGTGATTTCCAACCTTTGTATCCTTGATTGTTTGTCTCATTACGCATGGCACGACGGAGTAAAGACGCAGTGCTTCCCTGAGACAAGCCTCAGACAATTCCAACTTTGACATTTCTTCGCGTGAAGGTAAGTTTGATTCGTCCACGCCGCCATTTAGCCAATCCTTTTGTCCAAACACGCTACCTGCTTCATTCTCAACCTACACAAAAAAGACGACGGCATCTCCTTGAGCGTTAGCCTCGGAATTCAAAACAATTACAGCTTCAAAGTTCAAATGCAGCACACACACAAACCACCAACTCACCTCTGTCTTCAGATCACCCTTCTTCATTAGTTCAAAAAGCGTCCAAGTCATCATCGCAGCAGAAGTTTCATGACCCGCCAACATGAATGTCTTGAACTCATCACGCAATTGACGGATCCACTCCGAATCAAGGTCCTTACCAGGATGATCGCTCTCAAAATGAGCAAGCGTTTTATCAAGGATATCAGCCTTCCTACTTGTAGACACCTTGCCATCTTTTTCCCTCTTGCGCAAATTCCACCTATCCACAATAAGTCTTGATACATACGTGTTGAGCCTGCGAATCCCAAAAATATGACGCCAGAAGAATGGCATGAAAAACATGAAAGACCTCTCGGGTCTCCATACTCTCTTATTACCCTCCTCTACAATCGGCAAATACATGGTCGCAAAGGTGGTATCAGATTCTGCAGCTTCGATACTAAGGAAACATTCTGAAATGACTTGAAGAGTAAGATGACGCAACTCCTCTGCAATATCAATAGTCTCCCCCGAAATCGCGCACCTATCCATTTTCACCATGATACGCTTGACAGCTCCAAGAGTCGCACCAGGAATTAACTCCAGAATATCAACCTTGAGCGCTGTACTAATCTTTCTCCTTTGATACATCCAGCTCTTTCCCTCTGACGTAACGATACCAGTACCCAAGATGGGCAGAAAAGGTTTGTAGGCAAACAACACATCCTTCTTGACATTCTGAATCTGGCTCTGTAATAGTTCCTTGAGGAATTCAGGTTTTTCAATGGATACAATGGTTCTTCCTAGTAATGGGAATGCGTAGATAGGTCCATATGTACGATGCCAGGATTCCATTAGATCCCAAGGCGTGTTTGTGAGAAACTGCAGTGCAGTTCCTAGAATGGGTATGGAAGAAGGTACCATTGGCATGTTGAGATTGGCTCTCTGAAGCACAGTCATTTGCCAACGAATAAATAGTATAAGAGTAATCAGGGTGAAGGAACATAATGCCATGGATTCTGGGAATGCCAATGCAGAGACGTAGGGTAGTTTATAGATTGGTTTGTCCATGTCCAGCATGCCGTCATAGTAAACCTTTTCAAGCTGTAGTACCGCTGAATAGACGGAAGTTGCTGCAAGGGCCATTACTACTGAGAAAAAGAAGGAGCTAGGGCCCACTGCATTTCCGACTGGAGGAGTCTTGATGCGTGTCTTGCTGCTCATGGTGAAGTAGTGTGGTGGGTTGATGTGAAAGATGAAGATGATGAAGAATCTTGAAACGGCATTGCCTTCGCGCAAAGCGTATAGCCGTCCGTTCTTCGTTCCTTCTCCTCAGCCCCTCCCTCCTCACATTCAACATCGCTGATGAGGATCTAACCTAAAAAGCATCTTCCCGACCTCACATACTATCATAAATCATCATGGCTGACACTTTCCAAACAGATGAGAAATGGGCTGCCATTGCATCGTTCATTCTCGAAGCTGGACCTGAACCTGAACCAGCACCAGTGCCAGCGCCAGTAGCAGCACCAGCGCCAGCAGTCATCAAAGATAAAAGCGCAGCAGCAGTTCCAGCAGAAGAAGGAGATGCGAAACTATCCAAAAGCGCCCTGAAGAAACTCGCCAAAAACAAGGGCAAAACAAAGAAGGAGAAACCCCAGTGGGGAGATGGATCCAAAAAGAAGGAGGTCGAACTAGCCAAAGAAAAGGCGAAACCCAAGGAGGAATTCATATACGTCAATACAACACCCAAGGGAGAAAAGAAGGATATTTCCGGAGACGAGATGGCTGCTGCCTACCACCCCTCGGCTGTTGAGTCTGCTTGGCAAGATTGGTGGGAGACCAAGGGGTATTATACTTGTGATCCCAAGGATGCCATGGGGAAGAAGCCTGATGAGGATAAGTTTGTCATGGTTATTCCACCTCCTAATGTTACCGGTTCTTTGCATTTGGGTCATGCGTTGACTGCTGCTGTTGAGGATACACTTACTAGGTGGCATAGAATGAGTGGTCATGCAACCCTTTACATTCCAGGTTAGTCTTGTTGCTTTTCTTCCTTGTTTTTTAATGTTCGTACGTACCAATCTAATGACTTTCATATCATTCATATCATATCATGCCATGCACAAAGGAACGGATCATGCTGGTATCGCCACACAGTCTGTTGTAGAAAAGATGCTCATGAAAGAGCATGGACAGAATCGCCACGACCTCGGACGTGAGAAGTTTGTCGAAAAGATTTGGGAGTGGAAAGAAGAATATGGTGGTCTCATCACAAAACAGTTGCGCAGTCTTGGATCTAGTGTAGACTGGTCTAGGGAGCGTTTCACCATGGACAAAATGTGTAACAAAGCCGTTATTGAAGGATTCAATCAGTTGCATGAGAAGGGATTGTTGTACAGGGATATGCGTTTAGGAAACTGGTCCTGTGCCCTCAAGTCTGCCATTTCAGATATTGAAGTTGACTACATTGAATTGGAGGGACGTACTTTCTTGGAAGTGAAAACCCACAAGGGGAATCCCAACGATAAAGCTGGAAGATATGAGTTCGGAGTACTTACTTCCTTTGCTTACCCCGTTGAGGACTCTGATGAAAAGCTTGTTGTTGCCACAACCCGTCTTGAAACCATGTTGGGAGATACTGCAGTCGCTGTTCATCCTGAGGATCCTAGGTACACACATTTGCATGGCAAGTTTGTTATTCATCCTTTCAACGGACGCCGTATCCCAATTATCACCGATCCCGTACTCGTTGATATGAGTTTCGGAACCGGAGCAGTAAAGATCACCCCCGCCCACGATCCTAATGATTACGAATGTGGAAAAAGACACAATCTTGAGTTTATCACTGTCCTTACAGCAGACGGCGCCATCAATCACCTCGGATCTCAGTTTGAGGGTATCATGCGTTATGATGCTCGTATTGCTGTTGAAGAGGCACTCGTGGAGAAGGGATTGTACATTGGAAAGGAGCCCAACAAGATGCGTCTGGGTGTCTGTTCAAGATCTGGAGATATTCTTGAACCCATGATCACCCCTCAATGGTATGTGAACTGCGATGGAATGGCCAAACGTGCTGTTGATGCTGTTCGTAAGGGAGATTTGAAGATTTTACCTGAAGAGCACGAGAAGACATGGTATTACTGGTTGGATAATATTCGTGATTGGTGTGTAAGTCGTCAGCTTTGGTGGGGTCATCAGATTCCTGCATGGTTCGTAACGATGAAGGGCGAGACCAATGTTGACAAGAATGACATGGCAAACAATAATAGATGGGTAGTTTCAAGAACTGAAAAGGTGAGTGAAGCATGCGTGCGCGGTGTTGTATGATCGTACAGGAGGAATTTCAAACTGACCAATTGTTCATCTTATCTCATAGGGAGCGCTCATCAAGGGCCAACAGATTCTTCAGTGCGCCAAGGAAGATGTTGTTCTTGAACGTGACGAAGATGTCCTTGATACTTGGTTTTCGTCTGGTCTATTCCCGTTCTCTGTAATGGGATGGCCTGATCAGACTGAAGATTTCAAGGCATTCTACCCTACCTCAATTCTCGAGACTGGATCTGATATTCTTTTCTTCTGGGTTGCTAGGATGGTAATGATGGGATTGCAACTTACTGACGAGCTTCCATTCCACACTGTTTACTTGCATGCTATGGTGCGCGACAAGGATGGACGTAAGATGTCAAAGTCTTTGGGTAACGTTATCGATCCTCTTGAGGTTATTAATGGGTGTTCTCTTGAGAGCCTGCTCAAGAAACTTGAAGGCGGAAATCTTCCTGCCAAGGAGGTTGAGAAGTGCAAGGCGGACCAGACTGCTGATTTCCCCGATGGTATTCCAGAGTGTGGATCTGACGCCTTACGTTTTGGTTTGCTTGCCTACACTGTTCAAGGGAAGGATGTAAACTTGGACATTAAGCGTGTTGTTGGATACCGTAACTTCTGCAACAAATTGTGGAACGCAACTAGGTTTGCACTTCAGTTCCTTTCTGATTTCAAGCCCACTGCAACTTTGCTCGATGATTTGATGAAGAGTGACAAAATGGCAGCCAGAGATAAATTCATCATCTCTCGTTTGATGAATGCATGCGAAGCTGTCAACGCCAACTTCAAGGATTACAAATTTGGTGATGCCCAGCAGGCATCCTATTCTTTCTGGCTTGACGATCTTTGTGATGTTTACCTCGAGTTGATTAAGCCCGTCGTGTACGATGAGAGCGAGGCCAATGCCAGCGCAAGGTGGGCCGCTCAGGCTACTCTTTGGGTCTGCCTAGAAACTGGATTGAGATTGTTGCATCCCATGATTCCATTCGTAAGTGAGGAATTGTGGCAAAGACTACCAGGACGCGGTACTCTTGGTGCTGATGAGAAGGAATCAATTATGATTTCGGCTTACCCACAGTGCAACGATGCTTACAAGAATCCCGAGGTCGAGCAGGGAATGGAGACAATCAAGAAGATTATCAAGTCATGCAGATCACTGAGACAATCTTACGAAATCCCAAACAAGACACTCACTAAATTCTATATCAAGTCTGCTTCCGAGGCAGATGTTGTCAAGGCCCAATCTGATGATATCAAGACTCTTGGTAGGGCTTTAACTGTTGACGTGAACATTGACGAATCAGACATCCCCAAGACGATCGGTATTGATGTAGTTGATGATCAGACAACCGTTCTCATGGACATCAAGGGACTTGTGGACTTCAACGCAGAAATCAAGAAATTGAAGAAGAATCTATCGAAGACACTCCCTTCACTAGAGAGTCTTGAGAAGAAGATGAGTGCGGCTGGTTATGAAGAGAAGGCGGATGATGAGCTCAAGCAGCAACACACTGAGAAAATGGAGGGACTACAGAAGAAGGCAGCCGACATTAAGGCTGCCATTGACAACTTTGAGAAACTCGCATTGCTAGAGAAGAACTAAATTTGAATAGCAAGATTGGGTTACCATTTGAGATGTCAGCCACCGAATAAGTTGTAATGCAATATATTGTTATATCTTATACGAGTATCTATCTTGCTCCGCATTTACAAACATCAACCACCTACAGAATCCCAGCGACGGCAATTCGCTAACAAATAAACTAGACGGGGGGGGATAACCCCCGCCAACCAGGAGTTGGAGTCAGTCCAGTTTCAAGAATGCGCAATGCGGTCAAAGAGCACAACTTGAAATTGTACCAGTGTACAATTCCAAGTAGCTTTGGACCTTGAACTGCGTTGACAACACGAACGGTCTCAGTTCATTGAGATAGGATAGAGAGACCCATTCTGCCCTTCACCTTTGCATCCGCGGCTGACAGGACCCCCAACAAATAAATCCACCCATCCAACAAAAAAGAGTATTCAGCTATATAATGCATAGAGCTTGGCAAATTTGATGACACTCACTCTGCCAAACAGGCGAAGTTCAAACGGAAATTGGTCGTGTTGCAAAAGAACAAGAACAATAAACTCTCTTGGCAAAATGAGAATCAACTACGTAGCTTGCAAGCAACTCACAAAGTTCAACGATATTTGCATGTTCTCGTTTCGAAAAGGGCTTGGAAGGAGTGACGACGGTGGTGATGATTCTATTCAGCATGGTTGGCACGCTCGTAGGGTATTATTGGTTATGTTCAATTCGTACAAGTATAGTGGACCAAAAGGCTCTTTTTGCGCGAAAATTGCTTCAACTATGGGGAATAAAAAGTATCTTGGAGTTCGTATTATACCCCTCCTACTATCGTATCCAAGCAAACTCGAACGACGTCAGCAATCATCATTCCTTCAGCTATTTCAATCGTACGGTACACAAGTAGAAGTATTCTTTATTAAACTGACTGGTAAGTGAATGCAGTGATCGACCTTGATGGCTCCAAATGGATTTGTTCTATGTAAATGAAATGATGAGGTCACAAGTCAAATGAGAGTATCTAGCGCGGTCGAAGCGTGCAGTCGATGAAAAAAAGAAAGACAATGAGCGCGTTAACGGCGCAGCGCATACCATGCGCTACTTCTATTGTAATTGATGTTACAACAACCCATCTATTTCCTCGACGTTAGCATGCATAGTAGGCTGGAAGTCTTTGCAGTTAGTGTGGGATGGATGGGTTTCATGATGAAATACATTCGAAGATGACATGTGTGAAATTTCGAGGTGCGATGCGTTGAACTTTTTCCGAGTGCTCATTTTGTTTCTAACATGCATCAATGCAAAATCAATAACTAGATCACAAGTCCAAATCAAATCAAATGGATCCAACCAATCTTTCAATGCATCCCGGACAAATTTCAGCCTCTGGCGATACCACCGTCATCTTGCCTTTCGAAGAATTTTCAGTTGACCTAGAGCACAACCTAGGACGAGCCAATGGTAACTGCTATCAACGCAAGCCAGGTGTGCCCAATGCACATGATGGACAGATCATGGTCCGATTGAAGAAGAAGAGGTTCATTGTTATTGACTACTCGCTGATTCCCACTCAGGCTGATATGGCATGTGCGAACGTGACTCCTCATATTAGGTGCCCACCTGGAGCTGGACAGCAACAGTGTTCTTCCTCTACCTGTGCAAAGGTTGGTGTGCCTGTTTGTCTATTTGGTAAGTTTGTTCATGACAGATTAGAGAGGGTATTATCATACTCGTAATATGGAAATTTACAATGATTGCATTTCTGACTTACTGCTTCCCTCTCCCTCAAAGACTCTGACCCCGAGGAACCAACATCTCTTTACCTTCGCTCTGGTCTCTGTTTCACTTGTCAGAGGCTTTTGAATGAAAAGCGAAGGACTCAGCGAAAGCGCAAGTGTGACACTGCTATCAAACCCGG
>Ga0307378_10014070_pt1 | contig 10083 bp, 6 predicted proteins | sample UN1MG_FD_202238 | JGI IMG/M metagenome (GOLD analysis project Ga0307378, IMG submission 202238) | Soil microbial communities from Risofladan, Vaasa, Finland - UN-1 | ecosystem: Environmental > Terrestrial > Soil > Coastal area > Acid sulfate soil | place: Finland: Risofladan, Vaasa | collected... | reverse complement strand
GCCCACAGGCATGGTCCCCCGGGAATCCATGTTCGCTTTATCCGGGTCGAATAAATTACCCCAGGGCCATGCTCTAGAGTCAGTGTCCTGCGCGGCTTTCTGCCATTCAATCTCTTCCGGGAGCCGTTTGCCGGCCCATTCGGCATAGGCCTTTGCATCCTCCAGGGAGACCCAGACCACCGGATGCCGGCCTTTGCCCTTTGGATATGTGCCGCCCTGCCAGTGCCTGAGAAAATTCTCGGGCCGCTCGGGTTTGTATCCGCTGGCCTCCAGGAAGGTTTTGAACTGTTCGTTGGTGACCTCAGTCCTGTCGATAAAAAATGCTGAGACATATTCCGCTTCTGTCATACTGTACCTTCTGCCCCGGTCATCCACAACCATGGAGTCAAGGCTCAAGCCTTCACGCACACGGTATTCTACGTGCATGGCATATTTCCCTGCAGGCACCAGGACCATATCCGGGTTGTCTTGGGCGCAGACAAAAGCGGCCATGAAGAAAGAAAAGGAAAGCGCCATAAAAGAGACAATACGACGATTATTGTTCATTATCCCTTCCCCTGCTGCGGTTGGAAGACAAGAGATCAAAATCTGGTATATTATAATGTGTTATTTATGTCAACAGTAATATAAAATTTCTTGAAATTGACAGTCCCCGCTTGTTTCAAATAGATATCTTGATAATCCTGAGGAAAACGGATAATCTATCTAAAGTAAAAAACGATAAAGAATCTCTTGGCTTGGCACATTAAGGCCAAAAACTTGAATATAAAAACAGAAAGGTAAGTCAAGATAAGGGCTATCAACTTTAATATGGGGATATTGGTTAAAAGGAGTTAAGACCAAATAAATGTAGTAAATGACAATAAATATGCGAAAGTAGTTTGACGGTTTGATTTACTACTCAGGTCATAAAATTGTTTGCATCTATCCGTAAAGTAAATCTTTTTTCTTCTTTTGGTGGCAAAAGAAGCAAAACCATTTCTTTTTAAACAAAAAGAAACAAAAGTTAATCCTGGCATTTAAGTCCTTTACTCCGCTTCGCCAAGCTCGCCTACGCGCAGGAAGCCTGCGCAAAGGCCTGCCTGGGCGCTGTACATCTAATATGGCGATGATGGAAATTACTTGTCTTCTACACGCTCCAGAAACAGGGTCCCCGGACTTCAGGGCTTCTTATGACCTCTGGTTTCACTTGGGATGATCTACCATCCCAGGTAGTTGCACTTAAACCTCTTTTCGGTAGTTGTAAAAGTTTTTCTCTCGGAATATTTCAATCATAGTTACATAAAGTGAGCCGCCGGCGCCTAAAATTTAAAAATTGACACCTGGTAAATCATTCCTGCTGATTTGACTTTAATGAATAACCAAGGCTGAAGCATATAAACAATAATATAAATGGAAACTATTTAATGCTCACTGTAGTAAATGAACATTCAACGAAAGCAGCCGTAAGGATGATCCGCTTTAAAATCGACACTATGCAACCTGGGGACTGGGAGCAGGTGCGTTCGATATACCTGGAGGGTATCTCCACCGGAAATGCTACCTTTGAGAAAGATGTCCCAGCCTGGGAGAAATGGGATTCAGGGCATTTGAAAGAATGCCGGCTGGTAGCAAGAGCCGGTGGTCGGGTTATCGGCTGGGCGGCCCTGAGTCCGGTTTCAAACCGCTGCGTCTATGCAGGCGTAGCAGAAGCTAGTATCTATGTCGGAGCAGCGTACAGAAGAGATGGTGTCGGCCGGGCCCTGCTCGAAGCACTGATCGAAAGTTCCGAGCAAGCTGGAATCTGGACTTTACAGGCCGGGATATTCCCGGAAAACCTTTCCAGTCTCGCTCTGGTCTCACGCTATGGTTTCCGTCAAGTTGGAATCCGGGAAAAACTGGGCCAGATGAATGGCGCGTGGCGGGATGTAGTCCTGCTCGAGCGCCGCAGCAGGGTGGCTGGAACTGATTAGTTCTTTTTGATGATTATTGCCGGTGAGCCTCAGACTAAAATATTGTGAATTCTTGGGTTGGATTCATGGCTGTACACACTATTTGTACCAAAGAATTCCCATGAGAATATAACAGCGGCCAGGCTTTTTAACCTGACATGGGGGAAAGGAAATTGTCTGACTCGAGAACTATCCATTTAAGCTTGGTTTTCATATTTATCAGCCTTATTTCAGCCTGCTCAAGGCCGCCCAGGCTTGAAGGGCCGCCGCCAAATATCCTGCTGATCGTGATGGATGCGGCCCGGGCCGATCATTTCTCCTGCTATGGCTACTCCAAGAAAACCGCCCCTGTAATCGACCGGGTTGCGCAAGAAGGCGCCCGTTTCAGCCGTGCAGTCTCCACCTCGAGCTGGACATTGCCTGCTCATGCGAGCCTTTTTACCGGCCTTCTGCCCCTGGAGCATGGAGCCACCAGGCAACATGATTGGTTAATCGACCGTATTCCAACACTAGCCCAGCTTCTCAAGACCTCAGGTTACAGGACCGCCGGTTTCAGCAACAACCCCAAAGTGGATACGAACCAGAATATGCATAGAGGATTCGACCTGTTTGTAGCGATCTGGTCCGACACCACTGTAACTACTACTCTTAAGCCGCATAATACCGAACATACTAATAGGTTAGTCCGTTCTTTTCTTGAGGCACAGCCCGAGCAACCCTTTTTTGTTTTTATTAATTATATGGACGTTCATACTCCCTATGATCCTCCGGAGCCTTACCGCAGCAGGTACCTCAAGCCGGGGCAGGAGATTACTGCGAGAATAGACAGTGCCTGCCGCGATGCATCACTGTCAAATAGAGAAATATTAAAACTGAACGGAGAAGAGATCTCTGTTGTACGGAATATCTACAACGGAGCCATTAATTATCTTGATGCTAAAATCGGTGAGCTACTGGATTACCTGCGAGAGAAAGGAGACTATGACAACACGCTGGTAATTATCACCTCGGATCACGGCGAACTTTTCGGCGAGTATGGTGGTTATTTCGGGCATGGAGGGCTTCTCTACCGGCCGCTCGTGCATATCCCACTGGTTATCCGCTATCCCGGTCTAGTCCCTAGTTCGGCAGTAAGAGACGATCTCGTGGGAATTGCAGATATTTTCCACAGTCTTGCCGCTCTTCTGAGTCTTGAGGGGGCCTCGCCCACAGGGGCGAGCAAGCGCAACCTTTTCGCTGAGAAAATTGAGCGCGCTCCCTGCTACAGCGATCTTAAGCTGGACCGCATACCAGTGACAAAAAAAATCCGTCGCCGGCACGACACGCGCTCGGTGTGGACCCCGGATAACCGGCATTACATCATTTGCGAAGATGAGCTATACGAGTGTTTTGATCTGACTTCCGATTTTAAGGAAGAGTATAACCTTTGTCCATTATCGGTCACAAAGGATGCGGTCACGGCCTCGATCAGCGGCATGGAACAGCGGCTGGTTAAGTTCGTTGAAAGTGCCGAGGATCTGCGGATAAATTCCCCCCGGCAGATTGACCCGCAATTCGAGCGAACCCTTCGCGCCCTGGGCTATGTGGGCGGAGGAGAAGATGAATCTTCCTTGAAAGAGCATCCCCACGTTTTGGAACACCTGAAAACAGGGATTTTTTTCTTTAACCGGGACTCTCTCGATGCGGCGGAGAGGGAAATACGCAACACACTCGCCATGAACCCGGCCAATCCCATAGCGCCTCCGTATCTTGGCGGTGTGCTGTTCGGGCAGGGTAAATACCAGGAGGCTGTCCGGGTCCTGCGCTCGATCCTCGGCCAGACAGATGTAGACGCCGAGGTGCGGGGGCTTCTGGCTCAAAGCCTTGCAGCATTGGGTAGAAAGGATGAAGCTCTCGAACAGTTGCGGATATTATCAAAGATGCGGCTTAAGGCCCCGGATTCCTACTTGCAGGCTGCGGCCATGCTCATGGAAATGGGGGATTTCAAAACAGCGGATGTTTTTTCGATGAGCTTGTTGGAAGATCATCCCGATCATCTGCCCCTGGTGCGCCGGTTAATCGAGCTGCACTGCCGATATGAGAACTGGGCTACAGCGATGAAACTGCTGCTCCATGAGATATCTGAAGCACCTGTTCCGGATGCTTACCTCATGTTAAGCCAGGTTGCGCTCGAGATGGGACTCAATGATGAAGCCCACCGGAACCTGGAAAAAGTTCTCAGGATGAATATATCGCCCGAGATCCGGGCCAGGGTGATAAAACAACTGGATTATCTCAAAAAACGGTAAAAATTTGATATCCGGAGTGCTTATTTGACTGAGCATTACGCTGCTTAATCTCAGGCTAAAATCAAGATTTGGGCACTCCTCCGGCTAGCAACGGATGCTCAAAGAGAAAATAACTGCGAGTGGCTTTCCGGACTCGATAAGCAAGGCTAAATTTTTAGTTATAATTATTCCCCGATCAAGAACATCCTGTTATTTCCGCTTTAAGATTGCCAGGCTGGGTGAATCCAAAGATCAGGCTGATTGACTCGTCCTCATGCACCGACTTCACGGATCACCTCATTGACCAGTTTCCTGGCCTCTTCAATATACGGGATCCAGTGGCATGAATCGACTATAGAGCCGATCTGCACTGCCTGACGGAGTTTTTCGAGCAGGTCCTCCCTGCCCGCTTTCCCGGCCATCTCCCAGGCGATCCGCAGGGTCTCATAGTCCTGGATTCCCTGTCGCATAAGTTCCCAGCGCATACTGTCCAGCGGACCGTTTTTGCCAGGATACAGGAAATAATTGTCCCCGGAGTGCCAATTGTAGAGGGGCTGATTCCAGACATCCTCCGGGTAGGCGTTCACAGCCCAGCGGGAATAGCCGTCGAAACCGTACTTCCAGGTAAGCCAGGCCAGCAGTCTGCTTTCACGGAGCGGAGAATAGAGAAAGGTATTGGGAAAGTAAGGCATGCAGGCGGTGTACCAACTGACATATCTCTTCTTGTCAGCGTGCATCTGCCTGACCACCGGCTCGATTTCCGCCCAGCGGTCCGGGTCGGTCATCTCATCAAAATGGAACACTATCTCATCTCCCCATTTCCGTTCATCACCCGGATAGCCGCCTGAAGCGGCCAGTTTGAAATCCGGAGCGGTCTGGATCATGAAATCGAAAATAATCTTCATCTCCTTCTCGGGCTTTTCATCGAACCCGAGCAGCGCAAGATCGAACCATCCTTTTTCCTTAAGGTGCTGGCGAAAAACGGGTAGAAAAGCTGTCCACGCTTCACGCCAGCGAGGCTCTCCAAGAGTCAACTTCAAGGAGCGGTGCTCCCCGGCTGTAGTATCCAGGTAGCGGATATTCGCATCAAGTGTGCTACCGGGCCCCATTACCAGGGCGTAGCAGTCGATTTTATCCCTGACCCCGGCTTTTATCATCAGCTCCACATAACGGTCGAACACCGTAAAATCCCACTCGAAGCTGCCGGCCCTACCCGCCTTGAACTCCCCGGGATACTTCCATTCGACCATGGTATCGAAAGGATAGCCGCTCTGGCTTTTCCATGGATCGTAGACTATACTGGTCATGATCGATTTCATTCCGTGAGCGGCGAAATTCTCGGCATACCGCTCCAGTAACCGCCAGTGCTCCTCGCTCCATACCGCCACCTTGTGAGCCCGGGCCACTCCGCTCGGGTCCTGCCAGATATTCAGGTAATAGCTCCAGTCCACCGGCTCGGGGAGCACAGCCGGGAGGACTTCCACTGTCATGTCGAATTCGGCTCCGCCGCCTGAGGCTGCCGCGATCTCGAATTTCCCCGCGTAGATTCCCGGTGCAAGGTCGCGCGACAGCTTCAGGGTAAGCCAGACCGGTTGGACAAGATTAGCCTTGACATCCACCGAACTCTCTTCCAGCAGGGGGTCGGCGGTGAGCATCATCGTTTCGTCGACCGGCAGGAAAGCGCCAAAGCGAACCTGGGCAGAAATTCCTTGAATCAACGCTCCGCCAGGACCGGTAAGATCAGACAGCGTACCTTTAAGCCCGTCAATATTCAGGTTACTTTTTACTGCCACTTGAGCGCTGAGCACCTCGCCAGCCAGCCCCTCAAGCCTGATATCATGCTTTTCCGGGGACCTGGTGAAAGCCCCTTGGGCGATACGGACCTCTATCGGAACAGGCCAGGCCTCGAAGATTTTCGGCCCGCCATCGATTCCAGATCCCGAACTGGAACAGCCAGCCAACGCAGTCGCCAGACAAATGGTCAAAAATAATAGCCTTGCCATATTCTCCTCCCGTGAAATTCAGGCGTATATGGTTGTGGAAATCATCTAAAAGGATAGAAGCTCGGAAACCGGCTGCATACCGAGACACTTGCGGGTCCAGAAATTAGCGATACTCCATGTGCCGGGTATTTCTGTCCTGCCGCTTCTGCTCTCGATCAGAACTGCTTTACCGTCGTGGCATCAGACCGGCTTATTATAAAGCGTTGCTAACGGCCACTATAATTACAGCTACAAGAAGTAGAATAAGCCCCCGGTTCAACAAGGAGCGTGCAAATCGAGGTGCGCCTTTCCACTCGCCCCTCCAGAGGCCCCAAAGGTTGCCGACCAGAATGGAGAGAGTAATAAACAAAGGCCATCCGACCACTACACCCCATTGGCCCAGTTTGACAGCGCTCATGCCGTAGAGATAGAAGCTGCCGATCCACATCACGGCCATCAGGGCGCTGAGACCGAGATTTCCGGTTTTTTCAGGGACAAAATAATCTTTGAAACTGCGGCGGCTGACTATCAGGAACAGGCAGTAGCAGAAATTGACGATAAAACCCGTGGTAAAAAAGAGGGCCCAGACTGCATTGCCGGCAAAAGTGTCCGGGACACCAGCGGCCTTGGCTTGCTCGATGACATTTGCGCCGAAAGCCATGCCTACATTGGGAAAGCATGAGAGAACCCCGGCCAGGATCGCCACAGTCAGTCCGGCGGCGAAAGAACCAGAGCTCGCGGCACCGGATTCTGCTGCGGGTTCTTTACGCGATCCGGCGACCGAGCAGAGGACAATCCCCAGGATGACAAGAGCCGTACCTGCTATCAAGACCAGACCTCTGGCGGCCAGCAGGGATTCCGGGAAAAAGACTATCAGGGGAATCAGGGCACCGAGGCTGGCAATCAGGCCCATGATGATCGGATAGCCCAGGGCCATGCCGAGTCTGTCCATGGCCAGGCCGAACAGCACTGCGCCGACACCCCAGCCGGCGCCGAAAAGAATCAGGATCACGATATCCCTGGCTGGGACAGAGCTGTAAATAGAGAAAATATTGGGGATAAACAGAAAGGTGAGAATCCAGTTGAAAACGAGCATTCCGAACAGCGAGAATGCAGCCCAGGTGTGTTCCCACTTCCATCTTTTTGTCAGGGTCATCGGCAGCACGAACGAGCCCTGGAAAAATCCGGCGATCAGGACGAGCAGGAATCCCAGCAGGATAGGCATAGATAATCCTCATTGAATTCATCGTTGCGGTTATTGGATGCGCGTTAGAACTTCATTTATTCTTTTGTCCACCTCCCCACGGCAGGGGTAAGATTCGATAGTTTCTCTTTTCTGGGTGGAGAGAGAGGCAGCGGCGACCCCCAGCGCTATCGCCTCCGCAGTCGGGCGCTTTTCACTCAGGCCCACAGCCAGCCCGGCATTAAAAGCATCCCCTGCTCCGACACTGTCCACTACGCTGACCTCGAGTGCCGGAATTTTCCGGACACCATCTTTTGAAGCCCAGAGTACACCTTTGGCACCGAGAGTCAGGATTACATTCTCCGGTCCCAGATCCAGGAGCGCTAAAGCCAGGTCCTTGTCGGCAACGGTGTCGTTGGGGTCCAGGCCCAGGCATATCCGGCCCTCGGTCTCATTGGGAGTCAGGGCGAAAACATCGCCCAGGTCGTGCTCACGCAGATCCAAGGCCGGGGCCGGATTAAGGATGGATTTGACTCCTGCGGCACGGGCGATCCGGGCTCCGACCAGCGCTGTGTCCAGCGGAATTTCCAGCGGCGAGACAATCACATCTGCCGATTCGATAATCTCGCGGTGGACCTCCACGTCTTCCGAAGAAAAATCCCCATTGGCGGCGATATCGATAACTATCGAATTGGTTCCTCTGGAGGAGAAAATGATAATTCCAACAGCCGTGGGCAGGTTGTCAGAATACAGCACGCCTTTTTGATTTACGCCTTCCTTTTTGAGCAGGGATAGAAAGCTCTCTCCAAAAGCATCCCTGCCGATTTTACCCATGAATGTCGACTCGGCTCCGAGCCTGGCGGCGCAGCAGGCCATATTCGATCCTTTCCCGCCGTGGGTGGTATGGTAGTTCCACCCCATCACTGTCTCGCCCTCGGTGGGTATGCGGTCCGTGTCCATCACCAGCGCCACGATATAGCTGCCGACAACCGTGATCTTTCCCATTTACCAGTCCCTTGTTGAAAAAACGGATAAGCTGTCGAGTTAGAAAAATTTATTCTCCACCTGAAACCTGGTACATTGCCAGGATGTTTTCCACTGGAGTGTCCGCCTGAATGTGGTGGGACCCGGCCATGATATATCCGCCGCAGGCGCCCAGCAATTCCGCAGTATAATCCACTTTTTCCCTGACCTGTCCGGGACTGGCATAGGGCAGAAAAGTCTGGATATCGATGCCGCCGTGAAAGGCGATCCGGCCGCCGAATTGATCCGCGAGTCTCTCGAGGTCCATATCCCGTGCCCCTGGTTGTACCGGATTGAGAATCCTCACTCCCATGTCGATAAACCTGTCTATCATGGGATAGACTGAACCGCAAGAATGCATCATTACGGGCTTTCCGGCACTGGCAGCGGTATCGATTATTTTTTGATGGAATGGTTGAATAAGTTTCCCGTACATCTCAGGACCGATCAGCAAGCCGTCCTGCGAGGCGACATCATCGTAAAAATAAACAATGTCGATCAAATCGCCGGCCGCCTCCAGCACGGCACGTAAATTTTCCAGATGCACCTCCGCGATGCATTCCATGACATAGAGCGGCATTTCGGGGTTCAAAGCCAGGTCCAGCAAGAATTTTTCGAAATTATACAGAGACCAGGCTGTTTCAAAAACTGATCCCAGACGGTACCGGATGTTGTAAATCGCAGTATCGTTCAGCTCTTCGATAAATGACCGCAAATCGTCGAAATTCCACCAGTCGGGTTGCGGCCAGGGATATTTTTTCAGGTCATCCACGGACTGTGCCGATTCCAGGGGGAAAGACGCGAATTGATCCAGGGCGCCGGATCGGGCCGGAACTTTCTTGCGGTGGGCTCCCCAGATATCCCGGTTGCTACCGTCCGGCTCGACCTTTCTCCACATGCCGCCCACTGACGAACGCTCCTGGGAAGCGTTCAGATCGACTCCTTCGGGATCAATTCCCGGAGGCCGGCAAAAGCTGTCATAGGAAACAATCCTGCAGTCGACACCCAGTCTTTTTAATACTTCCTTTCTGTCCTTTGTCCCGAACCGTTCTATCAGCTTTTCCCAGACCTCCGGTACAGCCGCAAAATCCCGAGGAGTCCTGTCCGCCTTCTGAAAGGCGATGGCTTTGTCAACCCTGTCCTTTGGAGAACTATCTTTTGCAGGCACTCAGTTCATACCTACCGAAAGAATGTTTCAGTCAGTCGCCAGGCTCAGAATTTCTTCCAGCCAAGGTTCAGAACCACCTCGTCCTTTAAAACATCCCCCTGCATCAGCTTGATCAAGACCTTGTAGGGATAATCCAGGTCAAGCCGGGAAATATCTACAGTCCCTCCATTCCCGGGCAGTTTTAATACTTCTTCTTCAATCATTGTCAGGTTGTCAACCGTATTTATCTGAATTGAGGTATTTGCTGAAGGAAGGCGTGTCTCCACCCTCAATGTCCCTTCATCCCTGACAACTCTCAGGTTTTCAGGCATGGCAGCGATACAGAACATGGGTTCTGTGGGCTGGATCGGAAAAATAAGGCGCGTTTTGCCGTTTATTCTTTCAGCAGGGAGGTCTCTGTGGCTCCAGAGATCCACATAATGCCAGTTTTCGGGATGCTCGACTTCGATATACGGCCCTTTCATTTGATTGTAATAGGCGTAAAGCACTTCCTCGCGGCCGGTCTGATAGCCCGCATACACGCATTTTT
>Ga0307378_10014066_pt1 | contig 10086 bp, 12 predicted proteins | sample UN1MG_FD_202238 | JGI IMG/M metagenome (GOLD analysis project Ga0307378, IMG submission 202238) | Soil microbial communities from Risofladan, Vaasa, Finland - UN-1 | ecosystem: Environmental > Terrestrial > Soil > Coastal area > Acid sulfate soil | place: Finland: Risofladan, Vaasa | collected... | reverse complement strand
CAACAGTATGGAAATGATTAATATTTTCTTTTCTAGCTTAAAGTGGCGTTTCTGACAGTGATCAGTACATACTAGCTGGTCTTTGATGGCTTCTATTACTTCCCGTGCAATTTCTTTTGATTGCAGTGCTTGAAATTCGCTTAATCCAGTATGCTTAGTTTCTACCATCTATTGCCCCTTATATCCTGAATTCTTTTCGAAAAACAAAACTATCAACGCTATCATAATCATATAGGTCTTTTGGGTTAGCACCCTCAAACCACGATCTTACGCTGTGAGTGTATCCAAATTTAAAATCCCATGGAGCATACCATAAAAAACCAATATCCAGCCGATGCCCTGCGTGGTTCATAGAATAAGGAGATCCTCGAAAAGCTGTATACCCTTCCGACATTCCCCACTTTAAATCGAAACTATCATCAATCGGGATAGTCCCTTTTATCAAGAACTCCATACCAGCATTATTGTTTATCTGTTTGTCATACCGAAATTCTGTTACTATATCCAGCCCGTAGCATGTTACCGACGCCAGCAATATTATTAGACTAATAATCAGTCGCATCTTCATACCCTTCAACCGTTTTTAATGCTGCATAAGCTAGCGGTATATACTCTGAGTTATCTTGTAATATCCATTCGCTTATTTTTTTTATTGGTGCTTTTCCAGCTTCCTTTGCTTCTTTGCTGATATACGCAGCTCCGAAAATATTTACCCGGCTGTCTGTTGCTTCTATTCTGCTGATTTCTATATAAGCACTAGCCACTTCTATACCGTTATCTAATACAATATCTTTTTTTAATGCCATTTCTTTCTCCCTTTATTTTATTTTTACCACGTCGCTATTGCCGATCTTTTCCAGGTATCAGTTGCAACGCAAACATACACATAACTAGTATCCCATGCGATTGTACCAACAGTACCAGTTGCGCCTGCCGTAGCTGGAGTCTTTGGGGTTGTAACGATTAAATCACCATTCGGAATCGATACGTCTGCGTTGCTTGAGGATGTGCCGTCACCAAAAGTAGCGATTGCAGTGCCGTTTGAGCTAAATACCCGTACTTGACCAAAATCGCTTGAGTTGTCACCTAAACCTGCATTTAAGCCCAAATCTCCCTTTGCTCCTGCAAACTCGTTTCCATAAACATTTAGATAAGCCCCTCTTGTTTGGCCAGCAACGCCACCGCCGCTAAGTTGTAATACTCCGTCGTCTGCTCCATCCGAGGTGTTTAGTCCCACACTGTTTAACGATTTTAAAAGCAAGCTCCCATTCGGGATCGATACGTTACCATATGTTAGCAAGTTGCTTAATGCTGCGAACTTGAACACTCCTGACCCTTCATCTACCAAGATAGAATCCGTACTCGCTAGCGTTGTTTTTGGTGCCCAGTTATCATTTTCCGTTATATAATTACTCATCTCGTTTCACCTTTCTTGTTTTTTATCCTACGCTGCTAAACATTTCAATCCATCTAGTGCCATCAAAAATTATTGTAGTAGAATCGCCGCCAGCACTTGATAATAGTCGACTTGCTGACATGGTTAAATACGAGGCGCTTGAAACTACTGAGAAATCTGTTGGTGAATTCCAATTTGTAATAGTCAATCTATAGCCTGCGTTTACTGGCCGATAAAAAGCAGGGTCTCCCATCGTAATATATAGCTTGGCTTTGTTGTCAATATTTATGTGATTATAGTACCTTACTGACTTGTTTTCTTTTACGGCCGTAAATATGCCATTCCATATATAATACCCTACCGACTCATTAGTAACATTAAGCGTGCTATCCTCAAAAACTTCTCTTTCTGTTGTCAACGTGCGACTCAATTCAATCCACTGAGAGCCGTTAAAATATAATGTTATGTTTTCTTTTGTTGCAGGCGTCAAAGTAACATCTAAACCGTGATATAAATCAAACCCATTGTCATCATTGCTATGGGTTAATGTTATCGGATAAGTACCTGAATTATTAAACACTGTAATTATATATTTTACCTCACCAGAGTCTATTGTGTTTAGCGTGTCTGCTGCTGCTGTTTCTGGATTCAGCAATACAACTCTATCTGTACCTAAGGTAATTGATCCGGCGGATATAGTGTATTCGGTTCTTGCAGTAAAAGCTATTCCTCCACCAGCTTGGAAATTAATAAATCCAGTAGTCCCGTTAGCATCTAGCAAAAACCCGCCTTCTATTTTCAAGGGATTATCTGTTGCAATAGTTGTTGTAAATGCCTTGTAAAAACTATAACCGCTTGCTTTTGCTCCAACATATAGCCGTCCAGTAGGTTTAATGTTCGTCGAGCTAAACTTGCCAGAAAAAAACCCATCAACATATTCATAACTACCTGAACCTATATCACCGGTGCCTGTGCTATATGTTTTTTCTGTTTCTTTGATTGGCAATAAATGCCCGTCACGCTCTGCTATTAGCTTGTTCATATCACTGGCAAAAAGATAATCACTATTTACATAGTCACTTACTATTAATTGTGCCATCTAGTATAAAGCCCGTCCGATCTCAACAAAATCTGTGCCGTTAAACCTAAAGGTTATATTGTCGTATGATCCAGCCGTTAGCTCTTGATTCGCCGCCCCAGACAAAACAAAATCAGCATCTCCACTACCAGCAGCATGTGCAATAGTTACATTGTAGGTAGCATCGTTGTTAATTATTGTTATTTCATACCCTGTTGGTATCCATGATTGATTGTGCATATTTAACAGTACCGTATTGACCGCTGTAGGCGGGGAAACATATAAAAATTGGTAATGTAAATAGGACAAATTTGCCTGTATTGCCCTCAAATTATTTGCATTTAGCTTACTCGTGGTAGGTGGCCCCGGGGCGATTCCTGTAGCTGTTAATTCTGCTTTCCTATATCTTGGCTCTACATATCTTACACTTGACTCTAATCGGCTCAATTCGTCCCAATAAGTACCATTATACAATAGCGTTACATTCTCGTTAGTTCCTGCAACCAAAACAAAATCAATTCCATCTTTTAGATTAATCCCCCCGCCACCTGTGCTATGCGTCAATGTTATATCATAAGTAGAAGAATTATTAAAAAGCGTTACCAATGTCTTATAACCAGAGAAACTTGTTATGCTTGCTATAGTATCATCCGCTGTAGTATATGGATTGATAAGAACTACCCTGTCTTGATTTAATGTCAAGATTCCTCCGGCTGATATTGTTTTTTCGGTTCTTATGGTAATAAGCATCCCAGCCCCATCAAGCTCCAAAGTGCCTCCTGACAAAATTAGCTGGTTTGTCGTTAGAAAATTACCGCTTGTTCTGATTTTTGAATCTGATATTTCAAAGTAAGTTGTGTCTCCTATGTAAACCTTAGATGTTCCTATTATATCAGTTGAGGTAACATCATTTGAAAAGTAGCCATTCCTCCATTTATAAGTTGCGCTACCTATGTCGTAAGTATCCGTTACATACTCTTTAGTCGACTCGTGTATCGGAAGAATATCGCCTGTACGTTCTGCTATTATCTGGTTCATTTCTGCCGCCAATAACGTGTCATCGCCTGTATAATCGGATACTCTTAGTTGTACCATTCTAGATCTCTCTCATCAGATATTTAATTGTGAGACTATTAATATTATAGCCTATTTTTATGACCTTACAAAAAACATCATCAATATCAATTGCACCTGACCGACTTTGAAGGTAGTCACCACTATTTAATTTTGATTCACCTAACCGAAAACAATTTTTATATTCTCTGGTTTCTTGTCCCACTGCGTTTAATTTTACTTTAGATTTTATATTAGTCGGTATAAAAGGCGTGGTTATCTCGTAGTTTCGTGATGCCCTTGTATTATTAACGATATTGTCCGCAAATAATTGAGCTTCGGCTGCCGTCAAATCAAGAGCCGTTTTAGCGTAGATTCTTTCTCCATATTGATCAACAGTAGAGTCCCCACCAGGAGTCCATGTAATTTCACTCGTAGCATATACCCCGTCAGAATACTCTATGACTGCCTTCGAGTAGTAGTTACTTATTCCATCATCTATTGTATCAATCGATATTACATTAATCGGATAATCGTTTTTGTATGTAAAATTATTGGCGTTAAATTCCCAGTCCAATGTCGCCGATTCTGTTCTATTGCCCCAAACAAAATACCCGCTATTGTTGACATACGGAATAAAAAAATTATATATAGAATAGTCTTGTATCTTGTCCCAGATAGTGTCGTCTTCGCCTATTGATGCATTTGTTAATGCCACAACGGTATCAGCATCAGGATTAATACTAGAACCCTCAAAAAACTTGGATAATAGATCAACGCCACCCTGAGTTTTTCCGTATAGCCTTGATACCATACCCTGTGTGGTTGTGCTTGTTTCTGCCACTCCTTTAGCTCCGAAAAGATCAAACACTTTTAATAGTCCCGTTGTTGGTATAGTGATTGTTTCTTTGTCACTGGCTTTTGTGTTACCATAAAAAACTCCATAAAAGACTAAGCCTTCAACCTCAATATTATCATCGTCAATATAACCGACCTCTATTTTTATTTTTGTTAGTCTCCTAAAATACAGCTTATAAAATAGTGAGTTCTGATTGTTTTCATCATTGAATTTTTGCCCTGAGTTGTCCAATACAAGTGAAGTTGACGCCACCTTAAAATCACCTAATAAGGTATTGTCTCCAAAAGATTCAGTTATTGAAGGCCATGTCACTACATAGTTCGTGATATCATACCAGTCAGTTTCAAAGGTTTGGTTTTTTTGTAATCGTTTCATAGATATGCGCCTAAAAACTTCTACACACCCTCTATTAACTAGTTCTTTTATCGTGGTCATGTGTTCCCGCCTGCTTGGTATAGCTTAATTGCGCCATCATATCCATTTGCTTCTAATCCTCGATGATAGTCTACGATATCCCAATTATTGCCCCAGTTAACATGTGGTGCGATCCCGTCAAATTCGTCTGTCTGGGTACGTGGATTAGGTACAAAAACAATAGTATTGATCCTGTTAGTTTCGTATATAGTCCTAAAGTTTGTTTTCTCTGCTACTGGCACGGCTTGTAACTTCACATTGAACTGCAACGCATCCCGGATATAAGATTTAAAGTATGTCCCATCGCTTAACTTGTTCATTATTATCTTACCATCGCCACCAATTTTTATATCATCGGTATAAGTTGAAGCCCATTCCATTAATTCAGTACCTAGATATATTTGACCAACTTCCCTGTTATCGCTAGCCGTATGGGTATCCGTGATAATAATGCTTAACTCACTAATGCTAACGCTGGTAAATTCAAAATAATAGTTTTTGTGGGTTGAACCTGTTACCGCTATAGGCGTAGAAAATGCGGTCTCATCGTTGTATGTAATCGTGAAGGTTTTCCAGTTACAATTCTGTATAATTATTCTTGTTGTTGCTATAGCCGATGCAGCCACAAGATTCAATATAGTCTCGCCCGATGTTTCCGAACTATACCATTTTCTGTTTTCGTTCCTGTCGTATAACCTTTTTAGGTTGGTTGTGCTTGATATTGATGCTCCATCGGTTACTCTTACGCCTGACCCATCAACCAGAGCCACGCCGTTTCCATCGACTATCCCCGTAAGGTCTTGAAATGGATAGGTAGAATTAACACTATTTTTGCTTAAAAACTTAGGTCTTTTAACTGCCATTATAAAATCCGCTGCCTTTCTCTTTCCAATATATCTACGATTTGCTCCCCTAATATCTGTTCGTTAAGTACTACTTGGACAACTATAGGCTGGCTAGCCTGGCCACCAACATTATTATTATTCCCACGAATAAAATTCAACAAATCCGATTGATCCTGTCGAGTCAATACCGCTTCACCACTATTCAAATTAGCTTGTACCTTATCGCCTGAATAACTACTGCCCGGAACGATACCACCCTCCGCAAAGTTTTGACTTGATATAGTGGCTACATTCGCCAGTCCAGTCGCAAGTTGTGCAGCTGCTGGTAGAAGATTTGCCGGATATGGATATGCGCTTAGAGTTTTATTAACGCCTTCATATGTGGATATAACGGCAGTGGCAACGGCTCCAGCTTTCGCTATAGCAAAAAGCTCTTTGCTTTTGGTTTTTTGCGCTATCGTTTGCAACGCACCAAAGGTTTCATCTAAGGCCTGTAATGCTTGCTTGAGTGATAGCTCGCTTTCAAGGCTTTTTTTTCTTAATGCTTCCTCTGCAGCATATAGTTTATTTAGTACCGCTTCACGCTCTGCACCTGTTAACTTGGATTCAGATAACAACAGGTTCAATCCGTCGATTTCTTCTTTTAAGTCAACGTCCCTTAGCGTTTTTGTTTTTTTTAACTGTTTTTCATAATCTGTTAACAAGGCTTTACTTAACGCTTCATTAGCATCTTTTTTCTTTTGTCTATCCGCTTCCTCTGTCGCTTCATCTTCTAGCCTTAATTCGGTTCTTTTCGCTCTTAGTTCTTCCTCAAGTTTGGCTCGCTCTTCGTCGGCCAACACCTTAGCGTTGAGTAATTCTTCTATTTTTGCAATTTCTTCCGCTGTGCTTACATCACGCAACACCTTTAGATTAGCAAAATATTCTGTATAAGTTTCAAATGTTACCCGCAACGCTTCTGTTTCGGCGTTTTGTTTGTCAATAACTGATTGATTGTAATCGTCTATGTCTTTTTTCGCCTTTTTGGCTGCGTTTTCGTCAGCTATTCGTTTTTCTTCTCGTACTCTTATTTCTTCTTTTATTCCATCAATTAGCTTTTGTTGGTTTTCTTGTTGAGTTTGATTCGTTGCAATAGCTGCCTTTAATGCCTTTTGTTTAGCCGTTTCTATCCCAAACAATGATTTTCTTTGGTTGCTTAGTTTTTCGTTTAATGCTTCCTCCTGTTCAATCAATACATATAGACTTTTAGCAAACACGCCGACCGCTGTAGCTTCATCCTCCATAGCTCCTTTTATGTCTTTTGCATTTCTTGCAAATTCTGCTTGTTCTCTGTTAGTACCACCAAGTAAATCCAAAAACTCTGACACAACATTCATTGTTCCAGTAATAGCCGGAGCTAGAACTCCGATCATTTCATGAGATAATACCGTAACTTGATTCTTAAATAACGTAAACTGAGCCGCCATTGTATCCATCTGGTTTTTTACGGCAGCGTCCACGACTTCCGTACTGTCTTTTACCGCTAGTTGCGCTTTTTCAAGATCTTTAAAATCATTTTTTGATAGCGCGATAACGGCATTTAGTGCTCTGATGTTAGGGAATAGTTTTGCTATCTCTTCAACATTCCCGCCAGTTGCTCGCTGTACTTCTTTTAATACGCCAACTAATCCGCCTGATTTTATTGCAGTTGTGCTAAAATCTATGCCTAATTTTGCGGCCATGTCTGCGGATTCTTTTGCAGGTTTTATAATTGAAGAAAAAGCCGCCCTAACACCCGTTACCGCTTCATCGGTTTTTATCCCTTGTTTTGTTAGTGCTGTTACATCGCCTAATAGATCACCAAAAGCTTCACCCGCTGCATTAGCTATAGGTGCAACGCTACCGATAGTATTACCCAATTCTGCTATAGTTGTTTTTCCTTCAACCTGTGCGGCAAAAAACATATCTGCCACCGCCATGGCGTCGCCTGAATCCATGCCATAAGCGTTAATGGCGCTCGTTAGTCCATCAACTGCCGTTTTTGTATCTGTCACACCTGCTACCGCTAACTTTGAAGCTGTTTCCAGAAAGGCTATTGAGTCGCCAGCCGATACGCCCGCAGATACGACATCAAACAAAGAGTCGGCCAGATTGTCTACGCTCTGAGGTACTCGTTGACTTAATGCCAGTAATTCGCCTGTAAATTTCTTGGTTGTTTCGGCTGTGCCGCCTAATAGGTTCGTTACATTAACAACTTTTGTCTCGAACTGAGCGAAACTAGTCAATGCTATCCCAACCGTAGCGGCTACCGCTGCAAAGGCTAGTTTGCTTTTTACGATCTTTTTTACCATCCCGCCTAGTTGGCTACCAATACTTTTAGCTTTAGGCGTTACCTTGTCTTTGAGCGTGACGGTTATTGTACTTTTTTGGTCTGCCATTCTTTTGCTTTCTGCTCATAATAATCTATCGCCCTGGTATCATATTTTCTTTGCTGGTAATAGTTATATATAAAACAACTAACCACCAGAAAAACGTATGCCAAGCCAGCAGGGGTATACTGGCCTAGCAACAATAAGGAGAGAATGAAAACAACCATTAAAATGTTATACACTTTCATCATAGCCCGGTATAAGCTCCGCTATCAGAGTTAACGATAGTAATCTTCGCCATATATCCAAGCGTCTCATGAGTTAACGCTTCACAATTATATGTTATCTGTGGGATTTCTTCTGCACTTCCTAATTCTGGCGGATCTCCCATCATTTGATTTCTTGGGAGTTCTATCGTTATGCTATGCACACCGGAAGCCGTTCCCGCCAGAGTTGTATGGGTCATGATTATTTTGATTGCAAAATTGGTATCGTTAATCCAATAATTATATTCGGTTAATGATTCGGTTAAGTCCGCATTTATAGTCGTTGTAACCATCGGGATTGGTGCATAAGCACGGCCTACAGGCGTACAAGAGTTACCACGAAATAACATAGAAACACCGTTATCATATTTGAATTCCGCTGATTTATATTCGACGGCTGTAGTACTTGAAATGGTTGCTCCTATTTGTATGTCTATCATGCAAGTTTCAAAAGAATTAACAGTTGAATATGACGTACTGGACGCCGTGCCGCCTGTGACTTCTGACACTCCAACATATTCACTAGACCATGTAGCTTCGCCAGATTCGGGAACGCTAACTGTTAACGCTTTCAAAAAAGATCCTATAAAATCAAACATCAATGATGTGTTACTTGATCCTTTGTTTGTCTCCAGTGTTGTTCCATAAGTTGGATAATGTGCGCTGGTAGTTGGTTCGAGTAGCACGTGCGTAAATCCCACCCCAGCAGAACCTGAAACGGTATTATTATTTCCCAGAAGATCCGCCCAACCGATAGCCGCCATAATCTCATCGGGAATTAATGGCCCCGTATATCCGCCAGCTGTAGACTTATTGCCCTTAACAACATTGGTTTTTTTTCTTGCACCTCTAATCGTTGGTTTTATGGCTTTGTCTGGTCTTTCTGTTTTCATTCCTGCGCTGTATAATTGTTGGAATTCAGTAGCTACAACAGCCGTTTCAACTGCTGCCCCTTGCGTACCTCTTCCCATGTAACCTTGCCATCCTAAAGCCCTAGCTGCTGCCGTCATCTTTCATCCCTCCCATTTCATTTTTTTTTATATTTTCGTTATATTTTGCCAAGGTTGGTGTTGAATATAACACCTGTAATAATCTGTATGTATCTTTTGCTGGCTGCTGCTCTAAGTAAGACTGCAACATCACCATAAAAGACGATGAAATTATATAATTATCCATATTATTTACCTTTCTTTTTTTCTTCTACTACCGAAAACATACCAGTAGCATATAATTTATTGCCGTCCTTTTCGCTAACTTCAAACGGTATACCTCGTTCTACTACTTTTCCGATACATGTAATATCCCTATAAGCGAATCTTTCTAATATTAATTCCATTCATTGCCCCTCCCTAAATATTCAATAATCCATAATTTGAAAGGTTAATAACCTTTTTATTTAATCCAGTTGCATACAAATAATCAAGAAAAAAATCCTTATACAGCATTAATTGTATTGAGGTATAAACAGTTTCTTGGTTCTTGTCCAAGGTCTGTAATATACGTTTTTCCATAATGTCTCTGTCTAAATCTCCAGGATAAAATTTATCGGGATAATAATAGAATGAGAAACAGTAATCATGTGCCGCTATATATAGTTGGTTGCAATTCATGACCGACAAACATATATAATCTTGGCCAAAACTAACATTACCCGATATTGGTAAACATTCTGGCACATTGGCTATTCTTGCCAGCTCAAAATGCGTACCTATTCTGCATTCAGTTGAGAAAAACACTATAGTTGCCCCTTGATTATAACATTTCATTACATAATTATTATTGGCAGCTATAGAACAGAACACTGTCACGCCGTCCATGTCATACTCC
>Ga0307378_10014063_pt1 | contig 10086 bp, 7 predicted proteins | sample UN1MG_FD_202238 | JGI IMG/M metagenome (GOLD analysis project Ga0307378, IMG submission 202238) | Soil microbial communities from Risofladan, Vaasa, Finland - UN-1 | ecosystem: Environmental > Terrestrial > Soil > Coastal area > Acid sulfate soil | place: Finland: Risofladan, Vaasa | collected... | reverse complement strand
GCGATACAACCTCGCAGTATTCCTTCAGCTTGCTCAGGTCGCGCTTAATCGCCCCGAGGAGCTTCAGGTTGACGAGCATCTGATCCATGGGCGTATTTCCCACGCGCTCGCCGATCCCCAGCGCCGCGGCGTGCACCTGGTTGGCGCCCGACTCAAAGGCGGCCAGCGAATTGGCCACCGCGAGGCCACGATCCGAGTGCCCGTGCCAGTCCACGCGGATATTCGCGCCTGCGGGCTTCACAACCTCCTCCTGAATGAAACCCAGAAGCGCCCGGACTCCCCGCGGCGTGACGTGGCCGACCGTATCACACACCACAATCGCCTCTGCGCCGCACTCAATCGCCGTGGTGTAAAGCTTTTTGACCACCTCGGGCCGGGCCCGCGTGGTGTCTTCGGTCACGTACATGACGCTCAGACCCAAGCTGCGCGCGAACTTCACGGCATGCTCGGTGGTCCGAAGCAGGAAGTCGAGCGTCCAATCCTCGGCGTACTGGCGTATGGGGCTGGAACCGAGAAACGTGGCGGCTTCAATCGGCACGCCAGTCGCCTGGACAATCTCGGCGATGGGGCGAATGTCCGCCTCCGTGGTTCGCGCCGCGCAGTTAGGCCGGATCTTGAGCTTCGCGGAAGCAATCTCCTGCGCCAGGCGCAGCACGTCTTCTTTGGCGCGGGGGCCCGCACCCGGCAGACCCAGATCAACCGAGTCGATGCCGAGTTTTTCCATCAGATGCAGGATCTGGATTTTCTTTTCAATCGAGGGGTCGAGCACGGAGGGTGATTGGAGCCCGTCGCGCAGCGTCTCATCGTCGAGCATCGCTTGACGGCAAGTGGCGAGCTCCGGGCCCGCAACGCGGTTCCAGTCATAGATGAATTCGCTCTTGTCGGTCATGCATGAGAAGGTCCAGAGTTGAGAGTTGAATGTTGAGAGTCAGGCGACGCAGTTCGGGCAAGCCCCGGAGGACCTCCTGCACTCACCTTCCGACTCTCAACTCTCAACGCTGAACTCTCAACCGTCCGCTCTCGGCAATCGGGCCGCCGGTTGGGGACTAGCCGCGCAGTTTCGGGAGGAAACTCCCGAGGATATTCACGGGCTGCAACTCGTACCTCTGTCCGGCCGTCGAGCGGTCCTGCGGGGCCGGACGGTACAGCGTGTGGCAACGCTCGCAGCGGTAGACTTCAGCGTCCTTGCCAAGTTCCCGGACGACTTCCTCGCTGGGGGTGTACCAGCGCTTCAGATGCCCCACACAGAGCTTTCCCTTGTCGTCCTTCTCGTCACAAGCCCGCTGGCCGGGCTTTTTTCCCTTGAACGTCAACGATGATGGGCTCACCCGCCGCTCCTCCTCTGCACTCTCGCTCGACTCCGCTCCCCGTTCGGACAGAACCAACTGGCACACCAAACCTCAGTCAGGTTATATTACTTGAACCGCTTTCGGAAGTCCAAGGTAGCGCCGGGCTTTAGCCCGGCACGTGCCGCCCTCCCGGCCTCGCCGGGACAGGTTCCGGGCGGCGCTACAGCAGGCGGGACATTCAATACTCCACCTTAACGAGGCAAAGTCCCTGCGCGGGTGCCGTCGGCCCAGCCTGGGTGCGGTCGCGAGCTTCGAGGACTCGCATCACGTCGCGCGGCGCCAGCTTTCCCCGGCCCACTTCCAACAAGGTGCCGACAATGTTGCGCACCATGTGGCGTAGAAAACCGCTGCCGCGAACTTCGTAAATCAATATGGATGTCCGCGGCCGCCACAGAAAGCGCGAAGAAACAATCGTTCGCACCATGGAGTGGGGTGCCGTCGGAACTCCCTCTTCGGCCTCATCTGTGCGGCCCTCCGAGCCGGCGAAGGATGTGAAATCGTGTTCGCCCTCGAACAAAAGTGCTGCTTCGTTCATCTTCCTGCGGTCAAGCGGGTACGGATGATGGCAAACGAATCGCCACAGAAACGGCGAACAGATCGGCGCTTGCAGGATGCGGTAGCGGTAGGTCTTCGAGCGCACGTCGTAGCGCGCGTGGAATTTTTCCGGCGCTTCTTCCACTTGCTTGATGCGCACCGAAGGCGGCAGCAAATTGTTCAGCGCCTTCAGAAGATTGTCACAAGGGATGGGGGATTCCGTCTTGAAGCTCGCCACTTGGTTCAGCGCGTGGACGCCGGCGTCGGTCCGTCCCGATCCCCAAATGTGGACGGGAGCGCCGGTCAGCTTTGCCAGAGCCTCCTCGAGGCAGCCCTGGACCGTTGGCGCGTCCGGTTGCCGCTGCCAGCCGTGAAATTCCGTGCCATCGTAGGCAATCACCAAGCGCAGGTTTCGCATGACCTCAAGCTCTCCGAAACGGAGTAAATACGCCTGCGAGCGCTCTGTCAAGCCTTGATGCTTGGCGTCTCAGCTGTTCGCTTTCGGTCAATGAAATCCCACAAACGAACACCCAGCAGGTTGAACGGTCGAGAGTCAGCATGTAATCGCCTTTGAATCAAGGGAATAAAGGAATGCGCGATGGCAGCCAACCTGCCCAATCTCCCTTGATACTCCGGCGCCCTCTGGCGAAGATGGAGCGATTGGGTACCCGGTGATACAGTCATTTGCGATTCTGTGATTTAGCGATTTGGCGAATGAGGAGAATTCTCAAAGCTTCAATCGCAAAATCACTCAATCCGAGGTAGACGGTGAGCACACTGCTGCAAGATGTGAGATTCGGCCTGCGAATGCTGGCCAAGAATCCGGGCTTCACGGCGGTGGCAGTGCTGACGCTCGCCCTCGGCATTGGCGCCAATCTGGCGATCTTTTCAGTGGCGCGAGGAGTTCTATTGCGCCCCCTGCCTTACCACGATCCTTCCCGCCTGGTGGAGGTGTACACGTCGAACCCATCGCACGCGACAGCGGAGGGCCCATTTTCCCCGCAGGACTTAGAAGATTTCCGCTCACACGCGAAGTCATTTGAGAACATCTCAGGCTATTGGTATTCGCCCGGAATGAGCTTATATACGCTCCTTAGCCAGGGTGAAGCGGCCTTGATCGAGACCGCCAGCGCTGATTCCAATTTCCTTCCCACATTGGGCGTAGCGCCCGCATTGGGACGAGGTTTTACGCCGGAGGAAAACATCGCGGGAAAAGATGATGTTGTGATCCTCGGCGATTCGGTGTGGCGGGAGCGGTTCGGCGGCGATCCGTCGATCGTCGGGAAGACCGTTGCAGTAGGAGGCGGTGTACTGGTGGTCGTGGGCGTGATGGGTCCGGCATTCCAGTTCCCGTCCCGTAGCGTGGGGTTCTGGGTGCCACTTTCACGAGTCACGGATGATGCCATTCCGCACCGGCGTGGCGTGCGCTGGATCCAAGTGCTAGCGCGGCTGAAGTCAGGAGTGAGTCCGGCGCAGGCTGCGAGTGAGACTACGGTGATTCTTAAGCGGCTGGCCGAGCAGTATCCCGCGACAAATGCCGGGTGGGACAAAGGAGTGGTGGAAGACCTGCGGGAGAGCATCGTAGGGCACGTGAAACCCATCCTGCTGGTCCTGCTGGGAGCAGTGGCGCTTGTCCTGCTGACGGCTTGCGCCAACCCTGCCAACATGACGCTGGCACGCGGCGCCGTTCGGCAGCACGAGTTTGCGATTCGCAGCGCGCTGGGCGCCGGCTGGCCACGGCTGTTTTGCCAGTTGGTGATAGAGAGCGTGTTGCTCGCGGCGTTCGGTGGTGCGGCGGCGTTCGTGATTGGACCGTGGATTTCGTCCGGGCTCCTGGCGCTTAGTGCTGGGTCGATCCCGCGGCCGAGCGAGGTTCACCTCGACTTGGCCGTCGTGCTTTTCGGCGTCGTCCTCACCCTGATTACGGGCGTGCTGATCGGAAGCGTTCCCGCTCTCAAGCTAATGAATCTCCATGTGTTAGAGTCGCTGAAAGCTGCCGGGACCAGGGTCTCGGCCGGTTCAGCGCGGCAGCGCGGACGAGACGCGTTGGTCGTGGCGGAGGTTTCACTCGCATGCCTGCTGCTGGCGGCATCCGGACTGGTGTTGAAAAGCCTGTGGAAGCTTGTAACCAGCGATCCAGGATTCGAAGCGCGCCATGTGTTGACAGTGCAACTGGCGATACCGCTGTACAAATATCACAACGCGCAGCTCATGGAGTCGTACCGCGATGAACTAATCCAGCGAGTGGCGGCAATCCCGGGCGTGCGGGCCGTCGGGGCCGGCAAGACAATGCCACTCGCTGGCGGAGGCGAGCCCTACCAGTTTACGATCCGGGACAGCGCTCGCGGCACAATCGAAGTGGCGCCCAAGGGCGGCGTGTACATCGTTACTCCCGGCTATTTCAGAGCTCTCGGTATTCCGATCATTTCCGGGCGGGCGTTCGACGAACGCGATTTCAAGGATCACAGGTTGGTGTTGATGATCAATCAAGGGTTGGCGCGGGCTTACTGGCCGGGCGAGGATTCCGTCGGGAAATACCTATATATCTCTGCGAATACCAAGTTGGAAGTGATCGGAGTGGTGGGCGATGTGCGCAACGAAGGCCTCAGCAGCCGGCCTAGCCCCGCCATATATTCGCCCATGAGCCTTATGTCGAGAGCCAAGCTCGACCTGTTTATCCGCACTGCCGGTGATCCAATGGCGCTGGCGGGAACGGTTCGGCGCATTATTCGCGAGGTCGAACCGGAACAGCCGATTCAAGAGATGACGCCCCTGGAGCAGGTAGTGCACGACAGCCTGGCGCAGCCGAGATTCTTCGCCATCGTCCTGGGATTCTTCGGTGCCATGGCTCTGCTGCTCGCTGCGACGGGCGCCTTTGCTGTCCTTTCCTACACGGTTCGCGAGCGCACCCACGAAATCGGCATCCGCATGGCGCTCGGCGCCCGAGGGCGCGATGTGTTGATGCATGTGGTGCGGCAAGGAATGATCCTCACGCTTCTGGGCGTGGTGATAGGGGTGCTCGGCGCGCTCGCGCTTACGCGCTTTCTGTCGAGCCTGCTCTACGGCGTGAAGCCCACCGACCCGCTGACATTCGTGGCGGTGTCATTGCTGCTGACCGGGGTGGCGCTGCTGGCCTGTTACATCCCCGCTCGGCGGGCGACGAAAGTCGATCCGATGGTGGCCTTGAGGTACGAGTAGCGCAATTGAGCGATTTGGTGATCGGGGGATTTGGCGATCAAGCGATTTTGTGATTGAGTGATTGAGATATGGAAACTCGATGACCTACTCAATTTTCGAGTTTCGAATTTCCAGTTTCGATTTTCCAGTTTCGATCACCCGATCCGAGGTGGTGAATGAACACCCTGATTCAAGATATGAAACGGGGACGGGCTTGATGTTGTACCTCGATGATAATGTCCCCATTTGTGCTCGATAGAAATGTCCCCTAATGGGACCTCCGAAAGGAGGTCAGATTGGGGCGAACCGAGATGAGCAAGAGGGAGTTGGGAAGGGTGGAGGTACTGGCGCGGGTGAGGAGTAGGGACCTGCGGGTCGTAGACGCGGCGGCGCTGCTGCGGCTGAGCTACCGGCAGGCGAAGCGTTTGTGGAAGCGGTATGGGGAGGAAGGTGCCGGGGGTCTGAAGCACCGCAGCGCGGGGCGGCGGTCGAACCGAGCGTACGCGGAGCGGTTCCGGCGCAAGGTGTTGGGGCTGGTGGGGGAGAAGTACGGCGGGCCGGTGGGGGAGCGCTTCGGACCCACGCTGGCGGCGGAGCATCTGGCCTCAGAGGACGGGCTCAAGCTCGACGCGGAGACGCTGCGGCGGTGGATGCTGGCCGCAGGGCTATGGAGCCGAGAACGGAGGCGGCGGCGACACCGGCGAAGGCGAGAGCGCAAGGAGCACTTTGGGGAGATGGTGCAGATGGACGGCAGCTTTCACCGTTGGCTGGAGGAGCGCGGCCCGGAAGGGTGCTTGATGGACCTGGTCGACGATGCCACCAACACGACGCTGGCGCGGTTGGGAAAGGAAGAGACGATCTGGGCGGCGGCCGACGCCTTGCGGGCCTGGATCGAGCGCTACGGGGTGCCGCTGGCACTCTACGTGGACTGGAAGAACCTGTACAAGCGGGGCGCCACGCCGCGGGAGCAACTGCGGGGCGAGGCGCCGATCACGCAGTTTGGGCGCATGTGCGCGAAGCTGGGGATCGAGGTGATGGCGGCCAGCTCGCCGCAGGCCAAGGGGCGGGTGGAGCGCACGCACGGGACGCATCAGGACCGGCTGGTGAAGAAGCTGCGACGCAAGAAGATCGATAGCCAGGAACGGGCCAATGGGTATCTGGAGGCGGAGTATCTGCCGGAACACAACCGGCGCTTTGCGCGCCCGGCAGCCCAAGCGGAGGACTATCATCGGCGAGCGCCGCGCGCGGCCGAGTTGGACAAGATCTTCCGCCTGGAGAGCGAGCGCACCGTGAGCGACGATTGGGTGGTGCGTTACGACAACCGGTTCTTCCAGCTCCAGCCGCAGAGTCGCCACTACGCGCCGGCCAAAGGCAAGGTGCTGGTGTGCGAAGGGCGGGACAGGAGCATCGCCATCGAGTATCGAGGTGATGCCATGGCTTGGCAAGAGATCCAGCCGCTGGCCAGGCCGCGTGCTCCGCAGGCCACACCCCCTGGCGACAGCGCCGTCACCCCGGCGCGTCCGGCGGCGCGGATCGCAAAGCGGAAGTGGGTGCCGCCGGCCAACCACCCGTGGCGACTGGCGGCCCGCCGAGGGGTGGAAAGGGGAGTGTCCGGCGGGTCCACGGTCGCGACGCTGCCGTCGTTGGCCTTGCCCTCCGCTTCGCCCTAAACGCTCCGCCCTTCGGGCTCCGCAGGGCTTCGCTCTGGGCAAGGCCAACGACAAAGACAAGAACAAAAACCAAAAGAAAAAGGGGACACTTCTAATGAGGTAAGAAAGGGGACATTTCTAAAGAGCTTTGACAGTTCCAATCGGGACAGTTGACTTTTGCGCACCACAGCGCTACCCTGCTTTCTAGGCAGGGTACGCTAGTACTTGGTGACCTAAATCCGCGTAGCTTCCTGGGAACGCAAGTGTCTAATTTTCATTAACTTCGATTTGACGCGAAACCATGTCACTAAGTACTAGAGCGATTCGCGTAGTGTCAGCTACGCAGTCGTTCCTCACGGAGAGACGCGAGGGCGAGTCGGGTCTCGAAGGCGGGTTTTGGCAGCGTTCTACGTTTTCTTCTGTGAGCAGTGAGCGAACCAAGGGCCCGACCGAGAATCGGGCCTCTTTTCTAGCTTCCGGATATCACAACAGATGGCTCGGCGTCTCCCGCACTGGCAGCTAACTTCAGTTCCTCAGCATCCTCGATCTCAGGCTCAACGTCCTTTTCACCGGCGAATTGAAACTTGGCTTGTCGGAGCGTGTTGGAATAGTAGTCCTCGGCAGCCTTCCAAGTGCGAAAGACCCGACAACGAATCTTCGATACAAACACTTGCGGCTCAAGCGCCATGAACAGCGCCGAGGTTGAAGACATATTTTCGAAGATTTCTCTGCGTAACGGATGATCCGACGGAAGAAGGCCAGGGTTAAAGTTTTCGTAGACGAAGTTTCGAATGGAAACTTTTACTTTTGGCCAATCCTTCGCGGACAGCGCGCTAGCCTCCGAGGGCAACGATTCGTTAAGCGTCGCAAAAAGCTGTCGAGACCCCTTGAGAAATAGGGGTTCGGAAATGATTACCACATCTACATCTGAGGTCTCAGCGAAGGGCTGACCGAACTGTTGAGGCTTAGGGCTAAAACCCAGCTTGGCGCTTCCGACAATACAGACATCTTGGGAGCCGATGCCGAAGCGGTCAGCGACTTGCTCCCGAAAAACGACGTACTTCATCGGGCTTCTTTCGAAAACGTGTGGTATTCCTTCAAGTAAAAAGATTTTTGCGAGAACCCGGTGATTGTCGAGAGCAGCGATTAGTTGTTTGACTTGTTCTGGAGTAGGCGTCGTCGTCTTTCCCGCGACTAGCGCCAATAATTCTTCGTGAGTTGGCTCCGCTTGCGTGGGCATATACTGGCCAACCCATTATCTCACGGAAAGCAATTCGAGTGCCACCACCTATTGATGGCGTGTCAAATGACACCACTACCCGATTGCAGCGAATGGCAACATTCTACGCCCCAATGGATTTCAGCCGCACCGACTGGTAACTCTCTTAATTACAATCCGTTAGCAGCGCGCGGGGCCGGCCTGCTTTTGCTGTCCTGCGGAGATGACCCAAAGCCCAGCGTATCCTACGGGAAGCCTCTCCGGTTGCCTACTCAGCGTGTGACACTTCGCCATGCGTCACACCCCGTCTGAGACAACTGTCCCAGAGGGAAAAATCGGGAAGGGGGGAAGGAAAAGCCCCGGAGGTTTCGCTGCCGGTCGGTTTCCGGATCCAGGAGTTGCCTAATCGAGTGGAGGGCGCGGCTCGGGAGGCTTGAGGACCCCCGACAAGCTCCATTTCAATTCGTCGGCGAGGTCGGTGATTTCCATCCCCTCAGCCACCATGATCTTGCAGGCCAGCACGGGGCGCGCCACCGCGTCCGGCTGATTGGCCATGGTGTAGGAAACGCGGCAAAGCTGGCATTCCTGGTTCCAGCAGAACCGGCCGTAGGGGATCGTCGCCGGGCTCACGTATTGAAAGGCGCGCAGGCAGGTGTTCTTCTCAGGGACTTTGAACTTCTTGCCTTGTATGGAGATTTCCACCAGCTTCTCGTAGTCGCGAAAAAGCCGATCATCCATCATGCGCCAGTTCCCCGCTGGAAGTCTGAGCTCTCGCCACATGCCCGACCGTCGGCAGGTCTGCGTACTCGCGCCTCGACGGTGATGAATGCAGATTCCTCAACGGCCGATGTCCCCTGCCTGACGACTGTAACAGAGTGTAGGACGGGTTGTCGGCACATCGCAAGATCGAACCTCGCTCTCGGATCCTTAGCAGCCTTGCGGCAAATTGCGGCGCAGGATAACATCGCACATGCAGTCCAAGCGGAGGTGGGAGGCAGGCTGTCTTGCACGAAGAGCCATGAAGTCCAGTTTTTCGATCAGACTTCTGCATCGTTTAATGGCCGGAACTCTTATCCTGGCGGGTCTGGCCGTGTCCTTGCCGTTCGGCTCAGCCCGGCTTTCTTCCTCAGGCGCTCGAAGAACGCCGGTGCGGATCGCCCCCGTGCGTTTCCAGAACATCTCTTCCTCTTCCGGCGTGGACTTTGTTCTTCGCAACTGCGCCACACCCCACAAGTATCAGATCGAACCCATGGTAGGTGGGGTTGCGGTCTTCGATTTCAACAACGACGACCTCCTCGACATCTACTTCGTGAACGGCGCCAAGATCCCGGACTTGGCCAAGACCGCGCCGGAATATTGGAACCGCCTGTATCGCAACAACGGCGACGGCACCTTCACCGACGTCACCAAGTCTGCCGGCGTCGAGGGCGAGGGCTTTTCGATGGGCGTGGCGGCCGCCGACTACGACAACGATGGCTGGGAAGACCTTTATGTGGCGGGGGTCAATCGGAACATCCTCTATCACAATAACGGCGATGGAACGTTCACGGACGTCACCGAGCGCGCCGGAGTGCCGGGGGCGAGGTCCCAGCACGGCAAGATGTGGTCCATCTGCGCGGGATGGTTTGACTACGACAACGACGGACGGCTCGACTTGTTCGTGGTCAACTATTGCGTTTGGGGTTTTGACAAAGACCCCTTCTGCGGCTCGCGATTCACTGGCGTCCGCGTATACTGCTATCCGGGCGAGTTCGATCCCTTACCGAACACGCTGTATCACAACAACGGGGATGGGACGTTCACAGACGTCTCGGCCTCCGCGGGCATCAGTGAACATCTCGGGAAAGGCATGGGGGTGGCGTTCGCGGACTACGACGCGGACGGTTATCAGGACGCCTTCGTTGCCAACGACACGACGCGGAACTTTCTCTTCCACAACAATGGCGACGGGACATTCACCGAATTGGGCCTGCGGGTGGGCGTCGCCTACAACGGCGACGGCGCGGCGCTTTCTTACATGGGCGCGGATTTCCGCGATGTCGACAACGACGGCCTGCCCGACCTCTTCGTCACCGCCATTTCCAACGAGATGTTCAGCTACTTCCACAACGAAGGCGGAGGGATCTTTGATGACTTCACCCACCGAAGCCGCCTGGGC
>Ga0307378_10014062_pt1 | contig 10087 bp, 7 predicted proteins | sample UN1MG_FD_202238 | JGI IMG/M metagenome (GOLD analysis project Ga0307378, IMG submission 202238) | Soil microbial communities from Risofladan, Vaasa, Finland - UN-1 | ecosystem: Environmental > Terrestrial > Soil > Coastal area > Acid sulfate soil | place: Finland: Risofladan, Vaasa | collected... | reverse complement strand
GCTATTTTCAAGTCATTTTTGCCGGTCATAAGGCCCCCGCGACCATATTCTCGGCGAAACCTGCAAAATCTGCTGAGCGTTTCGCAATTGACATCGCTGCCTTACCCACCATAATTGCATGCCATCGGAAAACGGATGTGTGCCTGGCAGGGGCTTTTCGCAGCCATGCTATCATGCAGTAAGGAGTAAAGAATAAGCGACTGGCGCGGTATTTCGGCCAGGGCTGTTGTGCTGACTGTTCTGGCAGCGGCGGCGTTACTTGGCGTGTCTTCTTCGGCACAGGCCGAGGCGTGGCGGCCTGACCACGAGGATTTCATCACGGTGTCGACCGCGGCCTCGCCCGGCGTGGCCTATGCGCTGCGTCGCGACGGCGATCGACTGTGGGCGGTGGTCGACGTTGAACCGTGGAACCTTGAGGCGCCGGCCACGCAGGTCGATCTGGGAATCTGCGCCGCGAGGCCGGTGATGCTGCACGGTGAGAAGGCTGCTCCGCAAGAAGCGCCGGACGGCCAGGCGGCGCTGGGCGACCTGCGCCTTTCCATCGGCAACTTCAAGGGCAAGCCCACTGCGGTGATGTATCGTGGCGGACGAAGTTTTCGAATTGAAGATGGAGCCGCGCAACTGGGGCGACCTGATGTTCGAATGACGCCAGCCGGGCAGAAGGCCGGCCGGCGTGACCATCCACAACGCAAGCAGGCGCTCCCTGGCGGGGCGCCTGCTTATTTCAATCGCTCGCGCAGTTGTCAGCGACCCGCCGGCACAAGCACGCTTACCGCCATCGGCTCGATGCGGTATTGGGCGGGCAGGTTCCCGTTTCCATCGCCGTCGACGTGTGTCGGCACGCTGCCTGTGGAACTGAGCCGCACGTCGCGCCCCTTGGCATACACGACTTCGCTGTAGCGCAGGTGCATTCGTGTGACGGTGCCGAAGAAATGTTTGATGACCTTGAGTCGGTTGGATTTGCGGAACACGCAGACATCCAGGAGGCCGTCGTCGGGGAGGGCCAGCGTGGTGAACTGCATAGGCCCGCCGTAGCTGGAAACGTTGCCGATCTCAACGAGGAAACCATCTTCGCAGATAACCTCGCCGTCGACCTCCACACGTATCGGGGGAAATGCATAGCCCAGCAGGGTTTGCATGGTTGGAAGAACATACTCGATCATGCGCATGTTGCCGCGGCGAAGGCCTTCCATCCGCCGGACCACCTCGGCATTGAACCCGGCGCCTGCCACCGAAATGAACGAGCGCTCGTTCACGAAGCCGACGTCGTAGCGTTTGATCCGCCCCTCCGTGAACAGCGACAGGAAGCTTTCTACGCTGCTGCGCACGCCGATATCCTTGCAGAACACGTTGCCGGTGCCTGTGGGGAAAATCGCCACCGGAATATGGCGCGGAACCACGCCGTTGAGCACCTCGTTGAGCGTGCCGTCGCCGCCCATGCATACCATGTAGGGAGAATCGTCGGGTGCAGCCGCGGCGAACTCGCGCGCTTCTCCCGCCTGCTCAGTCTTACAGACACGCGGCGTGAAGCCGAGGCCGCGAAGCCCTTCCTCGATCGCAGGCAGAACTCTCAGACCCAGCCCGTGGCCGGATATCGGATTCAGAATAATTGGTATTTCCGGCACGTTGTGACCCTCAGGAACAACCGTCAGCACCAATAATCCATCGTAGCGCAAAACCGGTGCGCGGTCAAGGCAATTCCGCGCGGAACGGCTCTTGCGATGTAATTACACCCATCGCCTGACGCGCTTTCTGTACGCCCGGAAGCTGCCGCCGAAAGCTTCCTCGAGCATCTGTTCCTCCCCGACGATGTAGATACGGTCCAGCAACACTGGAAACACGAAGCTCATTGCGATGGCCGCGGCGGAGCCGAGGAGAAGCGCGATTCCCAGCACCATAAGCGACATTCCGAGATACATCGGATTGCGGGAAATCCGAAAAACTCCGTCCGTGACGAGAGCCGTCGATCGCTCATACGGTTTCACGGTTGTTCCGCGCTTCTTGAAAGCCTGATCCGCTGCCAGGTTCAGAACTATACCGGTCATCAGCGCCACCAGGCCAATCAAGCGCCATATCCCGGGGAGCAATTGGTTCAGCGGAAGGAGGAGGTGCAACGCGATCGCCAGAAGGATGGCTGAGTAGAGATAGACGGGCGGCATCACCTTCTTCATCTGATTCCTTTCACGGCAGGGGGGACGATGGCTGCCGGCGAAAACGCCGGAGCGGGCGGGCGCAGAGACCCGCCCCTGCACGAGGCGGCCTCATTTTCTGTCCGAGCTGCGTCTTGGCTGCCATTCCAGAGGCAGGGGCAATCCATTGGAGGGGAAAATGAATGGCCGCCATGTCGCTCCGCTCATCCGCCGCTGCTATCCATCCTTCCGCCGCACGGCGTCGCTGATCTCCTGCAGCTTCACGAGCGCCTCGATCGGCGTCAGGTTCTCGACGTTCAGCTTCCTTATCCCGTCGATGGTATCGTCGTGCGGCGAGCCGAATAGCGATAGCTGCATCTGCTTCGGCTTTCTCGCCTTCACCGCCGATGGCGCAAACTTCGGCTTGTTGTTGAAATCGAGCGTCTCGGCCTCGAGCCGCGTCAGGATGTCGCGGGCGCGCTCTATAATGCTGCGCGGAACGCCGGCCAGCCGGGCGACCTGAATGCCGTAGCTCTTGTCGGTGCCGCCGGGCAGAATTTTGCGCAGGAAGATGATCTCGTCTTCCCATTCGCGAACCGCGATGTTGTAGTTCTTCACGCCCGGCAGCACCAGGGCCAGTTCGGTCAGTTCGTGGTAGTGCGTGGCGAATAGGGTGCGGGCCTTGATGTTGTTGTAGATGTGCTCGGTGACTGCCCAGGCTATGCTTACGCCGTCGAATGTGCTGGTGCCGCGGCCGATCTCGTCGAGCACGATCAGGCTGCGCTCGGTGGCGTTGTTGAGGATGCTCGCCGCTTCGCTCATTTCGACCATAAACGTGCTCTGCCCGCGGCTCAGCTCGTCGGACGCGCCCACCCGCGTGAAGATGCGGTCGACTACGCCGATCTTCGCAGATTTCGCGGGGATGAAGCTGCCGGCGTGGGCCATCAGCACCAGCAGGGCGACCTGCCGGATGTATGTCGATTTGCCGGCCATGTTCGGGCCGGTTATGATCAGCACGCGGTTGTCATCGCCGCCCAGCAGCACGTCGTTGGGCACGAACGGCTCGCCCTGTTCGATGGCGTCGAGCACGGGGTGGCGGCCGTCGGTGATGTGCAGGTCGATGCTGTCGTCCAACACCGGCTTGACGTAGCCGTATTCGGCGGCGCATTGCGCGAACGACGCCAGCACGTCGAGCTGCGCGACGACCCGCGCCGCGTGCTGGATGCGGGCCGTCTGGCGGGCGATGGTATCGCGCACGTCGCAGAACAGGTCGTACTCGAGGTCGCGGCTGCGCTCTTCGGCGTTGAGCACGCGGTCTTCGTATTCCTTCAGCTCGGGCGTGACGTATCGCTCGGCGTTCTTGAGCGTCTGCCGGCGGATGTAGTCGTCAGGCGCCTTGCCGGCATTGGCGTGGCTGATTTCTATGTAGTAGCCGAATACCTTGTTGAAGCCGACCTTGAGGCGGTCGATGCCGGTGCGCTGCGTTTCCTGGGCCTGGTAATTGGCGATCCAGCTATGGCCGTCGCGCCGTATCGCACGCAGCTCGTCAAGCTCGTCGTTGTATGCATCGCGGATCATCCCGCCCTCGCGGACGGTCATAGGCGGTTCGTCGACGATTGCGCTTTCGATCAGCTCGCGGATGTCGTCGAGCGTGTCGATCCCGCTTGAAAGCCCGGCGAGCATCTCCGACGTGCAGCCTTCGAGGCCGTCGCGCAGCAGCGGCAGCGACGCCGCCGAGTCGCGCAAGGCAACGAGGTCGCGCGGGTTCGCCCGGCCCGTGGTGATGCGTGCGTTTATCCGCTCGAGATCGTAAACCGATTGCAGCGCCGTGCGGATGCGGTCGCGGCGGTCAGGATCGGCATGAAGCTCGGCCGTTGCATCCTGCCGCCGGTGAATTTCGCGCAGGTCGCGCAGGGGGTAGATGATCCATTCGTGCAGCAGCCGCGCTCCCATCGCCGTGACCGTCTTATCCAGCACCCACAGCAGGCTGCCGCGCCGCTCGCGCGTGCGCATGGTTTCCACCAGCTCCAGGCTGCGCTGCGTGGTCTCGTTCAGCAGCACGTATCTGTCGGATTCCAGTTTCTCGAGCTTGCCTATATGGTCGATGGAAGTTTTCTGCGTCTCGTTGAGGTAATCAATCACCGCGCCAGCGGCCTGCAGCGCCGGGCCGAGGTCGTCGCATTGGAAGCCCGCCAGGTTCAGCACGTGGAAATGGTCCAGCAGCGCCTGCATCGAGGTGCGGCGCTCGAAGGTGTGGTCGGCGCGCGGAGATACCGGCACTTGCAACATCTGCTGCAGGCGGCGGAGCATCTCGCCGCCCGACGAATGCACGCTCTCCGGCAGCAGGCACTCGGCCGGCGCGATCCGCGCGAGTTCGTCCATCAACTGGTCTTCGGCGACGTCGGCCGCCACAAATCGCCCGGCCGACAGGTCCACCCACGCCAGTCCGGTCAGCTTCCCATCGGGGTACACGCTCACGAGGTAGTTGCTGGCCGTCGACTCCAGCAGCGAATCGTCGGTGAGCGTGCCCGGCGTGATCACGCGGACAACGTCGCGCTCCACCAGCCCCGTCGCGAGCTTGGGGTCTTCCATCTGCTCGCACACGGCCACCTTGTAGCCGGCCTGGATCAGCTTGTGCACGTAAGGGTCGATGGAATGGTAGGGCACACCCGCCATCGGCACGGGGTTATCGCTGCCCTTGTCCCGCGATGTGAGGGTAATGCCCAGCACGCGCGACGCAGTTTCGGCGTCTTCGTAAAACGTCTCGTAAAAATCGCCCGCGCGGAACAGGACGATCGCGTCCTTATGCCGCTGTTTCACGAGCAGGAATTGTCGCATCATCGGCGTCAAGCGGTCATATCCTCCTGTATGAATCAGTTCCGCCTAGTCTACCGCAGAAAGCCGGAACAATCAAGGGAAACAGGCCGGCCCGGCGGCTAGCTTGTCCGTGTCTGTGCGTGTTTTATGGCTCCGCCCGAGGGGGCGGTTCCGGCGGCAAGTGAGGCCAGTTGTCTGCGGGCACCGGTTCGGGCTGTGCGCAAATTTTTTTTTGGGCAGTATTTCCTTGCATTCGGTACGCAGAACACGTATATTATTATGCGGTGCGGCCGGTACCGGAGATGAACAAATGCCCGTCATTACCAAGTGTCCCAATCCTGCTTGTGAGAAGGAAATCGGCATAGACGAGACATCGCTCGGCATGCGTGTGATGTGCCCGTTCTGCAAAACTCAATTCGTAGCTGAAGCAAACGATGCCGATAAGTCTTTGGCGGAAACCGGTCACGACACGCGCGAACTGACCGTGCCCGTCGAGCTTCCCCATGAACCTGCGGCTGCATCGCCTCCCCGCAAGGCATCGCCGAGCACGTCACGCAAGGCGTCTGCACGCCACGCCGGAGCCTCTCGGTCCGCCGCACACAAACCCGCCGCGGCTAAGCCGCGCCCGGCCTCACGCCGCGATCCGGAGGAAGACGACGAACCCTTCCGGCACCGCCCCGAACCCAATCCGATGGCGGGCACCATCCGCGTAATATCCGCATCGCTGGTGGTTATCCTCGTGGTGCTCGGGGTGATACTGCTGGCGAACCGCTTCTCCGCCTCGCTCGCGGTTGCCAGTCCGCAGGAAGCAATCCTCAAGCTGCAGATGTCAGTCAAGGAGCGGGACGAGAAAAAGCTCAAGAGCCTGATGGCCGAATACGACATCAACCTCGCACAAGCCAAACGCGAAGAATTCCGCAAGTACTTGAAAACAACAACCGAGTTCTCAGACATCGAGCTTGCGCGCAAGACTCCATACGGCCTGCTGATGGAAACGCTCAAGACGCCCGAGTTCAACGTCGATAAGTGGAAATTCCGCTCGATCGAGACCGCCGACGAGTCAGGCGAATTGATTGTGGAAGACAAGGTGGCCGGCCGAAGCTTCGGCATCAGGATGGCCAAGCCGAAAATAGGATGGCGCCTCAAGCTCGCCGAATTCTGCCTCGAGCGCATTGAATTCCTCAGCACAGTCGGCACGTTGCCGGCCGGCGGAGAAATTCAGCCACCCCAACGAGCAGGCGCCAGCGCCCGGCGACAATGACGCCCAAGGCACTAACCACGATAGCCGCAACAGCCGCATCAGCAGTGGCCGCAACAATATTCGTCATCCTTGTGCGGCCCATCCTCCCATTCCTCGATACCACGAGCGTGCCGGCCATACTCGGTACCGCATACATCGCCGTGGTCGCCGCATGGCTCGCACACCGCATCCTTGCGATCTGCTACAACAGATATTACTACTGGAACTGGAAGCACGCTTCCGGTGCGCTCGTCGTGCTGGTGGCTTTGGCCGGCGCGCTGATCTTCATCAGCACCAGGCTCGGCTGAAGCATCGCAGGAACACGCATGCCCACACGACACTTGCACTTACATTCCACGCGGAGCGTGCCGACACTCAACAAGACGGAAAACCGCGTGATGCCGGATCGACTCCGAAAACAGAAAGCCTGAGAAATGAACGACAACTTCCGAAACCACACAGTTCACATGATCGCAAACGCCCACATAGACCCCGCGTGGCTGTGGCAGTGGCGCGAAGGGCGCGACGAAGTGCTTTCCTCCTGCCGCAGCGCACTCGAGCTGATGGAAGAATACCCAGACCTCACATTCAGCCGGGGCGGCGCCGCAACATACGAATGGATACAGCAGGTAACCCCCCAAACTTTCCAGCAAATCCGACGCAGAGTCGACGAAGGCCGCTGGGAAATAGTCAACGGATGGTGGGTCCAGCCTGACTGCAATCTCCCGTGCGGGGAATCATTGGTCAGGCATTCGCTGTACGGCAAGAAATACTTCCGCGAAAAACTCGGCGTCGATGTAACCGTCGGATACAACGTAGACAGCTTCGGCCACTGCAGCGTGCTGCCGCAAGTCCTCCACAAGGCCGGATTCAAGTATTACGTCTTCTTCCGCCCGAACAACAACGAGAAAGGACTGCCCGGCCGGCTGTTCTGGTGGGAAGCCGCCGACGGCAGCCGCGTGCTCGCTCTGCGCGCACCCCACCACTACAACTGCCCTCCCGAGGAAGACATCCCCCGCAGAATCCGCGAAGCCTGCGCAATGAGCGACCCGAGCATCCGCAACGTCGCCTGCTTCTACGGAGTCGGCAACCACGGCGGCGGCCCCACCCGCGAACACATCAGGCAAATCCTGAACGCACAGAAAATGCGCGACATGCCGACCGTCAAATTCTCCACGCTCGAGCGCTACTTCAAGGAACTCCTCGAGGAAGGGCACGACCTGCCGACGGTCAAGGAAGACCTCCAGCACCACGCAGTCGGCTGCTACACCGCAGTATCAGGCATCAAGCGGCACAACCGCGAAGCAGAAACGCTCCTGATGACAACCGAACGCCTCGCAACGGCCGCATCGGCGCTCGACATCGCACCCAGCCGCCATGCAGGCATCGAACCTGCCTGGAGAACCGTCCTGTTCAACCAATTCCATGATATCCTGGCCGGCTCGTCCATCAAGGCCGTCTACGACGACGCCGACCGCGACCTCACAGCAGTCCGCCGAAGCACCGCAGAAACGCTCGACATCGCTCTGGAAGCCTTCGCACGAAACCTCGACACATCCGGCGCAGGCAACTCCGTCGTCCTGTTCAACCCGCTCCCCTGGGAGCGAACAGACGTTGTAACAACCGACTTCCTGCTGCCCGACTTCGCCACCCCCTTCAAACTCGTCGACAGCACCGGCCGAAGCCTGCCCGTCCAGGTCATCAGCGAAATAGACCACGCCGGCCGCTGCCAGGCAAACGTCTGCTTCCTCACCACAATGCCGCCCCTCGGCTGCACGGTCCTCCGCGTGATCATAAACGAAACCGACGAAACCCCCGGCAGCCTCCGCGCCCGCGAAGCAACAATCGAAAGCAACCGCCACCGCCTCATCGTCGCCCCCGAAACGGGCCACCTCCTTTCACTGCGCGACAAATCGGCAAACGTCGAATGCCTCGCAGGCCCCGGCTGCATCCCGGTTGTCCTGCGCGACACCAGCGACACCTGGTCCCACGGGGTCGACGAATACACAGACGAAATAGGCGTCTTCAGCGGCCCGGCCCGAGTAATAGAAAGCGGGCCCGTCCGAACCGTAGTCAGGGCGATACAAACCTGGGGCTTATCGACCATCGAACACGACTTCATCCTGTACAACGACCTCGACCGCATCGACTGCGAAATGCGGATCGACTGGCACGAACAGCACAAAATGCTCAAGCTCGCCATCCCCGTGGACGTCGCCGATCCGCGCACGACCTATGAAGTCCCCCTCGGCACCATCCAGCGGACGGCCTCCGGCGCCGAGGAACCCGGCCAGCGGTGGGTCGACATATCGGGCCGCGGCCCGAACGGCCGCCACCTCGGCCTCACACTCATCAACGACTCCAAATACGGCTACGACGTCCGCGGCCACCTCCTGCGGATGTCAGTGCTGCGAAGCCCGATATACGCCTTCCATGACCCAAGAAAAATCGAGCGCTACAAGAAATACCCATTCACCGACCAGGGCAGACAGACCGTCCGATACTCACTCCTGCCGCATCCCGGCGACTGGCGCGAAGCAGGCATAGTGAAAGCAGGCTATGCGCTCAACAGCCCCGGCTTCGCCATCGAGACCACCTCCCACAAAGGCACACTCGGCCCAAGCATCTCGCTCGCGCGCACCGAGCCGGAAAACGTAATCATCGAAGTCATCAAGCATGCCGAAGACGGCAACGGCATAATCGTCAGGCTCTACGAAACACACGGCCGCGACACACAGGCGGAATTCCACCTGCCGCCGCTGGGCGTCAGCCACAAATTCGCAATCGCACACAACGAGATCAAAACCTTCCGCATCACCGGAAAAACAGTGACCGAAACCAACCTCCTCGAGGAGTAGGAAAAGGTCCGCAGATTTCGCAGATTCCACAGATTAGAAGAGAAGAAATTCATTCATTATGGGTTCTCGAGTGCGTGTATGCCTTCCGCGCCGCAACCCCCGCCCGATACTCCAGACGGCGTGCGGTCCGCCCCTACGTCCCACTGGCATTGACTTAAGCTTTATATGCAGAACAGCTTCACGCCTCTGATGCACCAAAGGTGCATCGTATGATAGCCTATGGCAAGCGAACGCCCGAAGGGCGGAGCGTAGCCATAGGTTGGCGTGTAGAAAAACATGACGCACTGAAGGTGCGTCGTAATAGGGATTTGCGTCGCACCTTCAGTGCTCCATAATCTTTTGGCTCACCTACCTGGGGCGTCCTTCGGGCTTTCAGCCCTCAGTTGCCCCAGGCTATCATACGAAGCACCGTTGGTGCTTTCAGAAAGCAGAACTGATACGAAGATGCGTGTAATACGCTTAATTCAATGCCATTGGCCCCTACGTCCCACTGGCGTGAATTTGAGCCTGTGCGTCGATCGAGACCCGGCCCTGTTATGCGCTGCCTCCGGCAACGACCCACACTAGATACGGAAGATCCAAAAAAATCTGCGGAATCTGCGAAATCTGCGGATAATCATCTGTTCTTGAAAAACACAGCGGACCGCCTGCACTCCGGCAAGCAGTCCGCCGTACCATCAGGCTTCGAACCCTGCGGCGAGCCTCCTCTACAGACCATCATCGGCGCCCGCGCAATCCGCTCCAGCGCCAACCACCGTGCCTTCCCCGCATATGCGCCGTCCGCTGCCGGAAATTCCGGCATCCGTCAGAAGCCCGGCACCGCCGCCGACTTCACCTTCTTCGCAAGCGTTCGCACACGCCCCGCATCCACCTCGCCCGCCCAATCCACCATGACCGACGCCGCCCCGCAGGCCACCGCCTGACGCAGGCTCGCCTCCAGCGACAGCCCCCGAACGTAGCCCACCGCAAAACCTGCCAGAAAAGCATCGCCCGCACCCACCGCATTGCGGGCCTCCACACCCGCCGCCGACGCCCGCCACGCG
>Ga0307378_10014061_pt1 | contig 10087 bp, 10 predicted proteins | sample UN1MG_FD_202238 | JGI IMG/M metagenome (GOLD analysis project Ga0307378, IMG submission 202238) | Soil microbial communities from Risofladan, Vaasa, Finland - UN-1 | ecosystem: Environmental > Terrestrial > Soil > Coastal area > Acid sulfate soil | place: Finland: Risofladan, Vaasa | collected... | reverse complement strand
TCCACGAGCGAGCCGCCGCGCAACAGGAGGTCGAAGACCGTCATGCACGCCGATGATGCCACGCTTCAGAAGATGGGGGTCCACCTCGCGAGCATCCGGCGCCCCCTTCTCTTCGTCAGACTTCGCGAGTCGGGACCGCGCCGCGGCCTCTGCTAGAATTCGCGCTCCGTGGGGCTATAGCTCAGCTGGAAGAGCACCTGCATGGCATGCAGGGGGTCCGGGGTTCGAGTCCCCGTAGCTCCACCATGACACGCATCAGCCGACCTCCCACCCCTCGCCCGGCCGGCGGGGGGTGCGCCGTATCCGAGGAAGATCGTGACCGAAACCACCGAGGACCGCACCCGGATCGAGCGCTACGACCCGACGGCCATCGAGCCGCGCTGGCAGGCGCGCTGGGCCGAGCTCGGGACGCACGATACGGACCTCGCGGACGACTCGCGACCGAAGTACTACCTCCTGACGATGTACCCGTACCCGTCCGGGGACCTGCACATCGGTCATTGGTACATCGTGACCCCGAGCGACGCGCTGGCTCGCTATCGCCGGATGCACGGTTACAACGTCTTCTTCCCCATCGGCTTCGATGCCTTTGGCCTGCCGGCGGAGAACGCGGCGATCAGGAACGGCGGGCATCCGTTCACCTGGACGATGGAAAACATCGAGAAGATGCGCCGCCAGTTCCGGACGATGGGTGCGACCTTTGCCTGGAGGAACGAGGTCGTCACAGCCGACCCGTCGTACTACAAGTGGAACCAGTGGCTGTTCCTGAAGTTCATGGAGGCAGGGCTCGCCTACCGAGCGCTGTCGGCGGTGGACTGGTGCCCCAACGACGGCACATTGGCGCGCGAGCAGGTCGAGGGCACTGACCGGCATTGTTGGCGCTGCGGCGCGGCCGTAGAAAAGCGCGACCTGGAGCAGTGGTTCCTGCGCACGACGGACTACGCTGATGAGCTGCTCGACTTCACCGGGCTCGATTGGCCCGAGCCGATCAAGATCATGCAGACCAACTGGATCGGTCGATCGGAAGGCGCGGAGCTCGACTTCGAGGTCGCACCCGACGCTCATCAGGCCGGCGGAGATCGGCTGCGCGTGTTCACGACCCGTCCGGACACGCTGTTCGGGGCGACCTTCATGGTCCTCGCCCCGGAGCATCCGCTCGTCCCGAAACTGACCGACCCGGGCCGGCGGGCCGAGGTCGAGGCCTATGTCGGCCAGGCCAGCCGCCGGACGGAGATCGACCGGCTGTCGACCGATCGGGAGAAGACCGGCGTGGCCATCGGCGCCGACGCGATCAATCCGGTCAACGGTGAGCGAATCCCGATCTTCATCGCGGACTACGTCCTGGCTGGCTACGGCACGGGAGCGATCATGGCCGTCCCCGCGCACGACGAGCGCGACTTCGCATTCGCTGTGCAGTTCGGCTTGGAGATCCGGCGAGTGGTCGCCCAACCGGACATCGCCGCCGACGCTCCGATGGACAGCGCATTCATCAGCCACGTTTCGGACGAGCGGTTGGTCAACAGCGGTCGATTCGATGGCCTGGGGGCGGACGAGGGCGGCAAGGCGATCGTCGACTGGCTGGCTGAAACGGGTCGGGCGGAAACCAAAGTGATCTACCGGCTTCGGGACTGGCTGGTCAGCCGCCAGCGCTACTGGGGAACGCCGATCCCGGTCATCTATTGCGAGCGTGACGGCGTCGTGCCGGTGCCGTTCGAAGACCTTCCGGTCCGGCTCCCAGAGACGGTGGACTACGCAGGTAGCGGCGACAACCCGCTCAACCACGATGAAGCGTTCCTGCGGGCCGATTGCCCGCGTTGCGGCGAGCCCGCCCGGCGTGAGACGGACACGATGGACACGTTCATGGACTCCTCGTGGTACTGGTTCCGCTACCTGTCGCCCGAAAACGCCGACGGCCCGGTCGATCGTGCGATGACCGACCGCTGGACGCCCGTCGAGCAGTACACCGGCGGCGCGGAACACGCGGTCATGCACCTGCTGTACAGCCGCTTCTTCACCAAGGCGATGGCCGACTGCGGTCTCGTGCGAGACCGTGAACCGTTCACGAGGATGTTCAACCAGGGCCAGATCCTGGGTGCCGACGGCGAGCGCATGTCGAAGTCGCGCGGCAACGTCCAGGATCCGGACGAACTGGTCGCCCGCTATGGCGCCGACACCGTGCGCCTGTTCCTCATGTTCATGGGGCCCTGGGATCAGGGTGGGCCATGGAGTCCGACCGGGATCGGGGGCGTGCACCGATTCCTGAACCGGGTCTGGACGTTGGTCTTGGACGCCGCAGGGCGCGAGCCGGGTGATCCGGACGCAGGGGCGCTGCCTGTGGGTGAGTCGGAAGCTGCTGCCCGAGCGACCCTTCGAGCGGCGGCCCATAAGACGCTGCGCGATGTCACCGCCGACTACGAAGGTTTCCGCTTCAACACGATGATCGCCAAGCTCATGGAGTTGTCGAACACGCTCTTCCGGTATCGCGGGACCTCGGTCGCCGGCTCGACCGAATGGGACGAGGCCATCGGCCTGTTGCTGTTGATGCTGGCCCCCGCAGCGCCGCACATCAGCGAGGAGTTGTGGAGCCGCCGACTTGCGGCGGTTGGCAACCCCATGAGCTCCATCCACGACCAGGCCTGGCCGGAAGTCGATGCTGCCGCTGTCGTGGAGGCCACCCGCGAGATCCCGATCCAGGTCAACGGCAAGCTCCGCGACAAGGTCACGGTCGCGACCGATGCCACCGCCACTGACATCGAGGCCGCCGTCCTGGCCAGGGAGCGCATCCAGGAGCTCCTCGGCGGCAGGACCCCGGATCGGATCGTCGTTGCCGGCGGCGGCAAGCTGGTCAACCTCGTCATCCGGTAACGTCGGCTGAGCAATGGCGTCTCTCTTTCGGATCAGAGGCGCGTTTCCAACCAGCTAGAGTGACCGTCATGCAGGGCTCCGAGCCAGGACGGGGCACACTCGGGGCACGAGTCGCCCCGGTGGCATTCACGCTCGTCGGGATCATCCTCGCGATCGGGTTCGCGCGCGCGTGGAGAGGCGATCTGATCGGCGCGACCGCCCCATGGTGGGCATACCTGTTCCTGATGCTGCTGGCCGTGGCGATGTCCGCCCTGGCCGCCGCCCTGGTGATCGACCCTGGGCCGATGCCGCTGCGCCAGGCCCTCGGCGGCGCCGCGCTGGTCTGGCTGGTGGTGCTCGTCGTCATCGCCATGGGTGCGACCGGGCTTGCACGCTCGCGCGGCGAAGTCTGGCTCCTGGTGATCCTCGCGGCAGTCGACGGGGCCGCCCTCGTCGATCTGGCCGTGACGACGCCATCCGCTTCCGATCGCGGCGCGCCGGCGGGACCGATCGCCCGGACGGGTGCGGTGATCCTGTTCGCCCTGGCGATCTTCATGGCCACCGGGACCGCAGTCATCGTCGTCAGCCTTGCGCGGGCGGTCTGGCGTTCGATCACGCGTGGTGAGTCCATCGATCGCCTTCCCTGGGGGCTCGTCATCGCGATCGTGATCTTGCCCGTGGCTGCCTTTACGATCGCCGCGATCGGGACACGCCGGGCCTCCGGCGGCACCTTCTTCGCGCAGGCCGCCGCCAATCGACGGAACAGCATCTTGCTGGTCGTGACGCTGGTCGGGATCCTCGCCGCCACCGCCGAGGTCATCGCGGTCACGCTCACATTCAAGCCCGGCCCGGCACTCTGGGCGGCTGGTGTCGCGGCAGTCGTTGGCCTGGGTGTGGCTGCCGCCGCCAACCGTTTCGGCGGCGCGGTCATCCTCGAGAGCGCCGGCGCGCGGCGCGCCGACGAGAAACGCGACACCATGCTGCTCAACGTGGTCCGGGAGCTGGCCATCGCCGCGAACATCCCGATGCCGGATGTCTTCGTCATCGAGGATGGAAGTCAGAACGCGTTCGCCACAGGCCGCGATCCAGAGCATGCTTCGGTCGCGGTGACCCGCGGCCTGTTCGAGCGGATGGATCGAGAGCAACTCCAGGGCGTGCTCGCCCACGAGTTGGCGCACATCCGCAACCTCGACACCCGATACGCGCTGTTCGTCGCCGTCCTCGTCGGCCTCGTTGCGCTCGTGACGGATGGGTTCCTGCGGCTCATCCTCGAAGGCTGGGGGAAGGGCGCGTTCTTTTGGCACGGAGACGGCGACGGAGCGATCGCGGCTCTTGCCACCGGGCTGCTCGTCGGGCTGTTCCTGTTGATCGTCGCCGGGCTCCTCCGCCTGATCGCACCGTTCTTCTCCATGCTGGTCCAGGCGTCGACGAGTCGAGAGCGTGAATACCTCGCGGACGCCACGTCGGTCGAGTTCACTCGGAACCCGCGCGCCCTTGAGCGTGCGCTCGCGTCCATCGCTGCGGACGACGACCCGCTCGAGGCGGCCAATCGTGGGACGCAGCACCTGTGGTTCCGAAATCCGGTCAAAGCCGGGAGCGATCGGCGCTCTGGTCTGCTCTCGACGCATCCCTCGCTGGGCGCGCGGATCGCCCGGCTTCGGGTCCTCCAGGGTTTCGATCCGCTCGAGCCAGATGCCCTTGCCACGACGTCGGCCGAAACCTAGGATCGCGGCCCACGTACGAGTTGCTGGCCAAGACCGACCAAGGCCCGCGGCTAGACTTGCGGTGTGAACGACATCCGCCTCGGCGCACTCATCTGGAACCAGTACACGACGTGGCCGGCCATGCTCGACGCAGGCGTCCAGGCCGACCGGCTGGGCTTCGACACGCTCTGGACGTGGGACCACCTCTATCCGATCGTCGGGAGCCACGAAGGGCCGATCTTCGAGGGCTGGCTGACGATGGCGGCCTGGGCGCAAGCGACTGCGCGCATCCGGATCGGCCTGATGGTCGGAGCCAACACCTTCCGCGAACCGGCCCTGACCGCGAAGATGGCCACCACGCTCGACCACATCTCGAACGGCCGGGCGATCCTGGGTATCGGCGGCGCCTGGTTCGAGACGGAACACCAGGCCTACGGACTCCAGTTCGGGAGCGGCTTTCCCGAGCGATTACGCTGGCTTGGCGAGGCCCTTCCGATCATGCGCGGCATGCTCCACGGAGAAGCCCCGAGTGCCGAAGGTCCACGCTATACCGCCAAGTCCGTGCGCAACGACCCGCCTCCGATCCAGGAGCGCCTGCCGCTACTCATCGGTGGCGGCGGAGAGAAGGTCACCCTCAAGCTCGTGGCCCGTTACGCCGACGCGAACAACGTTGGCGGTGGCATCGCCCAGGTCAAGCGCAAGGACGCGATCCTCGTCCAGCATTGCGAGACGATCGGGCGCGACCCGGCCGAGATCGAACGCACGACCGGTCTCGGCACAGTCATCATCCGCGACTCACGCGCAGAGGCGGAGCGGGTCAAGAAGGCCATCTTCGAGCGCAATGGCCATGCGAGCGAGTGGACGAACCAACCGGTCGGGACGCCAGAGGACGTGGCCGGGATGATCGCCCCATTCCTCGAGATCGGCTACCGGCACCTGATCGCCGGCTTCCCGTCGCCGCATGACGAGGAATCGATGAACCGTCTCGCGACCGAGGTCAGGCCGATCCTGGAACGCGCCTAGTTCGCGACGGCGGGTGCGGCGCCGGCGGCCCGTTCTCGGGCTCGGTGCCTGGCCGCCTTGGCTCGGTTGCCGCAGGTGGACATATCGCACCAGCGGCGGCGGCTCGTCCGGGAGCCGTCGTAGAAGATCCACGCGCAGGTGTCGCTGTCGCAAACCTTGATCCGCTCCGGATGTCCGGACGTCATTTCCGCGACGAGCGGATCAGCGAGTCGGGCCAGCGCGTCGTCGATCGGATCGCCGACGTGTCGATGGTCGACGTGGACGCCATCCGGCGATGGCACGAGCTCGATCACCTGGCGTGCATGGAGCGCTCGATTCACGGTATCGAGGGCGGCGGGCGACGGGGCCCGGTGGTCGACGATGGCGGTGGCCACTTCGCGGAGGGCGGAGCGGACTCGGCGGATACGGGCCAGATCGCGGCTCGTGATCACGGGATGGCCGGAATCCTGGGCCCGAAGGAGGTCGGCGCCCTCGCGATGGATGACTCCCCGATCGACGAACCATGAGAGGGCGGCCTCGAGCGTCGGGAGACGTTCGGCCGGGTCGCCGTTCTCCGTGTCATCCGTGTTCAGGAAGTCAAACGTGTCGTCGAGAGCGACGTCGTGGGCATGGTCTGTGGTGGGTCGGGCGGGAGCGCTGAGTTCCATGATGCTAACCACTATAGAGCGATTGACAGGTTAGCCGCAAGCCTGTATATTTGCTGAGTAACCGTTACAGAGTCTGAAACGGGTTATTACTAGGAAGGGAAACTGCCCGTGGGCATCTTCATCATCATCGCCATCATCGTCATCGGTCTTGGCGCGTTCGACGCCGCTGCGGTCGCCATGGGCACCGACTCGCGCGACTCATATCCCGACGATCACCTTCGCTGAATCAAAGAAGATCGGAGCCCAGCCATGCATCTCTGGACGTTCTACCTACTCGCGGTCGCTCAAGATCGTGAGCGCGAGACTCGCCAAAGCCAACTCGCCCGACTCGCTCGAGACGCACGAGGCGCTCAAATCGGCGGACCCGACCATACGTCGCGGTTGCGCCGGCGGTCGGCGCTCGCTCTCGCGGCCATGACCCGTGGCACCGCCCGGGCCGTTCGCCGCCTCGACGACTGCGTCGCCGACGACCTGCAACACGCCCTGGCCCCTTCCGAGTAGCCTTTCCGCGAGGGAGGTGATCGAATGGCCAAGGGCGTAGCCGCCGTCTCGTGGGGGGGCGGTCGGATCGACCTCTTTGGCATCGGTGACGATGGCGGGCTCAGTCACCGAGCCTTCGACCATGAAGCCTGGGGCGACGCCGAATCGCTCGGCGGATCTCTGACATCGGCGCCGGCCGCGACCGCGTGGGCGATCGACCGACTCCAGGTCTTCGCGGTTTTCGACGATGGCGCCCTGTGGAACCGTTACTGGGATGGCTCCGCCTGGCACCCGTGGGAATCGCTCGGTGGCGAGCTGGACCCGAACGCTACGCCCGCGGCGTCCTCGTGGAGCGCGGATCGGATCGACGTATGGGCCCTTGGACGCGACGGCCTGACCTGGCATCGCTTCTGGGATGGGGCTCGCTGGGTCGACTGGGAGCAGCTGGCGACCTAGGAGATCACGTCTCCGGCCGAGCCGTGTAATCGATCCGTTCGAACGGCCACGAGTTGGCCAGCCATTCGGCGACGGCGCTGCAGAGGACGGTGTCGAGATCGGCGTCCTCGACTCGCACCCACGACCGCACTCGAGTCTCGAATCCCGGCTGGTCACTCGGATAGATGTAGACGCAGCCGATGACCGTCGGTTCAGGCCCGGCGAGGACCGTATAGGTGAAGCCGGTCCTGGCCGTGAAGTCGGCGGCATGCCTCTCCAGATCGCGCAGATTCTCGCGCAGGGTCATCGGGTGCGGCCACGAAGCGCCATCGAAGCCCGGGGTCGCCAGGATGTGCTCGATGCTCGATGTCCAGGCCGCGTAGTCCGACGCATTGTGTTCGGGACCCAATGGCCGCAACCGGAAGGCTGGCTGATCGAGACCGAACGGCGGCACGAAATCATCGGGGACGAAGGGCATGGTCCGATCGTCGCACGGGCCGGTCCGCGCAGGCAAGGCCGACCCGGGTGGTGTCATCGACCCGACATGCGCCCGGCGTATGGTTAGGTCATGCACGACTCCGACCCCACCACGACCACCTCCCCCGCCGCCAAGACCGACACCGAGTGGCGCGCCGAACTCACGCCGGAGCAATACCGCGTCCTGCGCCAGAAAGGCACGGAACGAGCGTTCACGGGCGCTCTTTGGGATGAGCATCGGGCCGGGACGTATCGCTGCGCCGGCTGCGGCGCCGAGCTCTTCTCGTCCGCGACGAAATTCGATTCGCGCAGCGGTTGGCCCAGCTTCTTTGCCTCGGCCGACCCAGCCGCCGTCAGGACCGAGACGGATCGCTCGTTGTTCATGACCCGGACGGAGGCGTTGTGTGGATCGTGCGGCGGCCACCTCGGACACGTGTTCGACGATGGGCCGGACCCGACGGGCCAGCGTTACTGCATCAATTCGGCGGCGCTCGAGCTGGACCCGGAGGTCTGACGATATGGCTGCCGGTGCGGTCGACCCGCTCGGGCCGGACGCCCTCGACTTCTGGCTCGGCAGCTGGGATCTGTCATGGGCCGGCGGGGGTCATGGCACGAACACGATCCAACGAATCCTGGAAGGCCGGGTGATCGAAGAGTCATTCGACGGTCGCGATGACGAGAACTCGCTCATCGGTCGCAGTCTGTCGGTCCGTAGCGTCGCCGACGATCGATGGCGGCAGACGTGGGTCGATTCGACGGGTGCATACCTCGACTTTGTCGCTGTCGAGGCGGGCGGGCGGATCTCTTTCCAGCGCGAGAACCGCGTCGATGGCAACGCGGTCCTCGATCGGATGGTCTGGTTGGACGTGACTTTGGATGCATTTCGCTGGCAGTGGCAGCGCTCACACGACCAGGGCGAGTCCTGGGACGTCCTGTGGGAGATCGACTATCGGCGCGCCTGAGGCGGCCGGGGTCGCGCGCATGCCAGGGTCGCGCGCATGCCAGGGTCGCGCGCATGCCGGGGTCGCGCGCATGCCGGGGTCGCGCGCATGCCGGGGTCGCGCGCATGCCGGGGTCGCGCGCATGCCAGGGTCGCGCGGGTTCCTCGTCGGTCAAGCTCCGTCCGCGCCCTGTGCGAGCGCCAGGCGCTCGTAACGACCATCGGGCGCGCGGACGAAGCCTCGATAGCCCGAATCCGACCTCCACATCGGCTATTTGGAGCAGGTGGTGCCCAGAAACGCGAACAAGGCGGCCAAACGTGGCGCTCGTCGGTCGCTAGGGTCGCCTGGCGCACATCGAACCACTGAGGAACCACTGGACGGGCCGGACGAGGCGGGCCGGACGAGGCGGGCCGGACTGTCTCCCCGAAAGTGCGGACTGCCGATTTCCTTGGGGCGACTCATGCCCGCCGTCCCTTCACCCATCCCCGGATAACGGGCGGTCACGGGGCATAAGCCAGCACGAGGTACCAGCGATCGCAGGCCGACGAGATCCGCTTCCTGTTCGCCTACGATCGCTGGGCGACCCGTCGGGTGCTAGCCGTCCTCGACGGCCTGGACCCGACCGTATGGATGCGGACGCACGTCGTCGACGAGCGCGGTCTGGGCACCATCCTCGTCCGTCACTTCGGCGCCTCGGAGCGCTGGCGCCACGCATTCCAGGAGACCGGCGAGTCGCCGGAGCCGGAACGCCTGCCGCTGCTTGCGGTCGACCAGTTGCGCGAGGTCTGGGCAGCCGAGTGGGCAGCCGTCGATGCCTGGCTGCCGACTCTAACCGACAGCTTCGTCGGTTTGGTCCACGACGGGGTGCCCGTTTGGCAGATGCTGGTCCACGACGGGGTGCCCGTTTGGCAGATGCTGGTCCACGACGGGGTGCCCGTTTGGCAGATGCTGGTCCACGACGTGAATCACGGCACGCAGCACCGAGCGGAGGCGGCGGTGCTGCTTACCGCCAAGGGCCGGTCGCCGGGCGAGCTCGACCTGATGAACTACGCCGGGGAGCAGGCCGGGGCCGTCCCCTCTGAAGCTTGAGCCGATGGCAACGAGGCGGCCGACGTGACCGTTATTAGACTCCTCGCAGTGCATCGGTCGGACTGACCCGGGCCGCCCGGGCCGCCGGATACAGACCGGCGATCGCCCCGATGGCCAACGCCGCCCCGATCCCACCGACGACGGCGACCGGCGGGATCACGGCTGTCCAACCCTGGGTGGCCGCGTAACCGATCGCGATCGCCACGCCCACGGTCACACCGAGCACACCGCCGAGGAACGCGAGGATGAGCGCTTCCACCACGAATTGGAGGGCGATCTGCCGGCGAGTGGCCCCCAGTGCCCGTCGCAGTCCGATCTCCGAACGCCGCTCCAGGACGGACATGAGCATCACGTTGACGACGCCGACGCCGCCGACGATCAGGGCGACTGCGCCCAGACCGACGAAGAGTGCCGTAAAGGCGGTCGCTGCCGCGGCGCGTGCCTCGAG
>Ga0307378_10014060_pt1 | contig 10088 bp, 8 predicted proteins | sample UN1MG_FD_202238 | JGI IMG/M metagenome (GOLD analysis project Ga0307378, IMG submission 202238) | Soil microbial communities from Risofladan, Vaasa, Finland - UN-1 | ecosystem: Environmental > Terrestrial > Soil > Coastal area > Acid sulfate soil | place: Finland: Risofladan, Vaasa | collected... | reverse complement strand
CCGGAGGGAGAGGGGGGCCGTTTCCGTCATGCGCTAAATGTAGGGCGGGGACTTTAGTCCACGCCGTTTTCACGCATTACCCTCACACCGGCCCGTCGGCACGCCGCTCCCTTAAAGGGAGAGGGGGTGGTCACAATGTGTAGAGCGAGAGGTCCTTTATCTGCCGGTTGGCGCGGCGCAGGCGACCGGCCAGCGTCTGCGCCAGCTTTATCGCCATCTCGGGGTACTTCTTGAGAAGGTCCATGAACTCGTCACGGTCCAGGTAGTACAACTCGCAGGGCGTCACGGCGACCACGCTGGCCGAGCGGGGCCCGGAATCCAACAGCGCCAGCTCGCCGAAGAAATTCCCCTTCCCCAGGGAGGCCAGCACCTTGGCCCGGTCGGTGTCCAGCACCTGTCGCACCTGGGCCGTGCCCTCGACGATGATGTAGAGCCGCTGACCGGTCTCGCCCTCGACGACGATCTCGTTCTCCGGCTGCACCTCGAGCCGGTGCAAGAGCCCCACTATCTTCTCGAGCTGCTCCTCCTCCAGGTTGGCGAAGAGCTGAATCTGCGCCAGGTCGTTGGTATCCATGGCTTCCCCCGTTCGGCGGGTCTTTCGGGTCCGATTATAGAATATTGGGACGGGGGTGAAAAGGGCTCACCCGAGGCGCCACTCCGCCAGGTCCGGGTGGTCGCGCAGGGTGGGGAGGTCCCCGTCGTAGACGACCTTCCCCCCGCAGAGGACCGCGGCGCGGTCGGCCACTTTTTCCGCGAAGCCCAGGTCGTGGGTGGCGACGAGCATGGTCTGGGGCAGGGAGGTAAGGAGCTGGACGAGGTCGCGGATCGCGGCCGGGTCGAGCATGGCCGCCGGCTCGTCCAGGGCCAGAAGGCTCGGGCGGCAGACCATCACCGCCGCCAGGGACAGCCGCCGCCTTTCCCCGTAGGACAACCGGAACGGCGGGATGTCCGCCTTGTCCGCCAACCCGGCCCAGTGGAGCCAGCCGTGGACCTCCTCCTGGATTTCCTCCGCCGGCCACCCGCGGCACAGCGGCCCGTAGGCCACCTCCTCGCGGCAGGAGGGGGCGAAGAGCATGTCGCCGGGGTCCTGGAACACCAGCCCCACCCTCTCCCGGACGGCCTTTTCGTTCCCCCGGGCCTCCAGCCCGTCCACCGCCAGGCGCCCGGAGTAGGGCAGCGCGGCGGGCAGGCAGAGGAGGAGGGTGGACTTCCCGGCGCCGTTCCCGCCCAGAAGCGCCACGCGCTCCCCGGCGGCCAGCCGGAGGTCCACGCCCGCAAGCACCGTCGGCCCCTCGGGGTAGCGGCAGGTCAGGCCATCCAGTACCAGCGTCGAGGCTGCGTGTCCGTCAGTCAATGTAGGTCCAGAGGGTGACGCCCAGAGGCAGGATGGCGACGACCAGGTAAATCCAGTCCAGCGCCCGCAGCGGGGCTCCTTTGGTGAATGTCGGCTCGCCGTCGCCGCGCAGGCTCATGGCCAGCCCCAGCCGGTGCCCCCGGTCCAGGCTCTTTTTGAACACGGCGCCCAGGGTCCCCCCCAGCGCCCTTCGCCGGAGGGCGCGCCCGGCGCCCGGTCCACGCAGCTCCACGGCCCGCGCCCGCCGGGTCATCTCCTCCCCCAGCAGGTGGAGCTGGAGCCAGCTCACGGCGAAGAGGCCCGAGATGACGCGCGGCAGGGGGAAGCGGGCCAGGGCGATGACCGCCCCGTTCGCGCCCAGGGCGGAGACGGCGGCCCCCATCGCGAGGATGGCCACCGCCCCGCGGGAGACGATGGAGGCCCATAAAAGGAGCCCCTCCCGGTAGACCGTCAGGCCGAGAATTTTCCCGACCGGGGTCCCCGGGCCGAAGAAGGGGGTGGCGGCGGTGATGAGCGTCAGGATGCCCACGCCCCGCAGGAGCCAGCGCAGAAGCCCCCGGGGGCGGGGCTTCAAGAAAATCCAATTCGCCAGGAGCAGCCCGGCGACGAGGCCGGCGCCGACGATCTCGCCCGCGGGGAGGGCCGCCGCGGCCGCGGCCGTGACGAGCGCCCCGCCCAGGGCGACGCGGGGACGCGGACGCGCCGGGCCGGTCTGGATGGTCTCACAGGGGGTCATCGCCTCAACCCGCGTCCGTCATTTTCTCTTCAGCGCGGACTCCCTCCTCCCGTCTTCGTGGTGGGGGATGTCCTCGGGCAGTATAACCCCGGGCCTCAGAGCGGTGATATTCCAGGACTGGACCGAGGCGGACCTGCCCTTGACCATCATCGGCTCCAGCTTCTCGGCGACGATGTAGTCCCGCACTAAACGGTGGACCTCCTCGTTAACGATTATCTGGCCCTCACAGGCCAGCCCCTCGAGCCGGCTGGCCAGGTTGACCGTGTCGCCGATGGCGGTATAGTCCAACCGCTCATCGGAGCCGATGTTGCCGACGATGACCTGGCCGGTGGTCATGCCGATGCCTATGCAGACGGTCTGCAGCCCGGCTTTCGCCCGCTCCCGGTTCAGCCGGGTGATGCCCTGCTGCATCTCCAGGGCGGCCAGGATCCCGCGGAGGGCGTGGTGTTTCTGGTCCAGCGGAGCACCGAACACGGCCATCACGCTGTCGCCCATGAACTTGTCCAGAGTGCCGTCGTAGGCGAAGACCGACTCGGTCAAGAAGCTCAGGTACGTGTTGAGGACGGCGACCACCTCCTCGGGAAGCATCTTCTCGGCCAGGGACGTGAAACCGCGTATGTCGGCGAACATGATGGTGACCTCGCGGCGCTGACCCCGGGACTGCTTCAGGTGGAGCTGCGGATTGCTGATTATCTGGTCCGCCACCTGACGGCTGACGTAGAGGCGGAAGGCGTTGCGGATGTAGTTGCTCTGCTTCAGGCTCTCGGCCATGTTGTTGACGGCCCGGCCCAGGTCGCCGATCTCGTCCTTGCGCTTAACCTTGATGCGGTAGCTGAGGTCCCCCTTGCCGATGCGGCCCACGCCGGCGGCGATGCGGCGCAGCGGCCGGGTGAGGACTACCCCGTAGAGGATGGCCAGGATGAACGCCGCCCCTAGGGCGATTCCGGCGATGAGGAACATCGTGCGGCGCAGCTCCTCCACCGCCCGGGCCACAGGGGCCTCGGAGATGGCCACGTGGACCTCGCCGATGCGGCGGCGGGTCTTCGAGTCGCCGATAACGATGGGTGCCGCGACGTCGCGCGCCGGCTGGCCCTCGTAGATGAAGGGGTTGTCCTCCACCCCCTCCTCCACCGGCGCGTAGCCCTCCCAGGACGGCGCGAAGGGCTTCCCGATGCCCCCCTCTTCGAACTCGGAGTGGGCGAAGACGATGCCGTCGGAGTCCACCACGGCGGCGTAGAGCACGTCGGGCAGCGTGGAGGCGTCCACGACGAACTGGGCCAGGCGCAGGTCGTCCAGGCGCCCCAGCTCGTCCGCGGAGTTGACTGCCAACATCCGGGCCACGCCCTCGCCCCGGAGGCGTATCTGGCCGATGGCCTGCCGCCGGGCCTCGGCCTCGAGACGCCAGGCGAGCGCCACCGTCAAGGCGACCATCAGGACCAGAATCGCCACAGCCAGCTTGATGCTGATGGAAATCCGCATCGCTCACTCTCCCGGGCGTCGGCCCCCCGATTGATAGAGGACGCGTCGCCCGCTCCGCCATGCGGTTCACAGTCCGCCGCCCGTAAACCGGGCCTACCCCTGCAGGGCCGCCAGGAGCTGCCGCGCCCGCTCGATGTTCGGGCCCGCCTTGGGATGATCGGGCTGGTAGTAGAGGCACTGTTCCCAGTAGTATATCGCCAGCTCGTAGTCCTTGCGCGTGTAAGCCTGGACGCCCTTCAGGTAGAACTCGTTGGCGGTGATGGGGTCCGATTCACGCACCGTCGTGGTCTGGGCGGCCTCGATTTTCGCCAGGTACTCCGCGGCCTTCCGGTTGCCGGGGTCGAGGCGCTGCGCCTTGTGGAAGAGGTCCTTGGCGGCGGCGTACTCGCCTCTATCGTAGCGGGCGATGCCGTCCTCGACGAGGGTTTTTATCTGAAGGGAGAGGTTGTCTCGGCACTGGCTGATGGCCACGGGCAGCTCCGGGTCGTCGGGGGCCAGCTCGTTGGCCTTCATCCAGTGGTCCAGGGCCTCGTTGTAACGCCCCTGCTCCTCCAGATTCCGTGCCAGGCGCTTCTCCTGTTTCACCTGCTTCGCCAGGTTGCTCTCGGACAGACTCAGGTACTCCAGGGCTAGGCTGTTCGTGGGGTCCAGGACCAGGACCTCGCTCCAGGCGGTGATGGCCCCGCGGTAGTCCTCGGCGGCGAAGAGATCGGCGGCCTTCTGGGAGAGCTTGGCCACCTTGGCCTCCCGCTCGGCCAACTGCCTGGACAGGCCGTTCGAGGCTGAGGTGATAAGGCTGAGGGCGTCGGTGTTTGCGGGATCGATCCCCAGGGCGGCGGAGAACTCGGCCAGGGCCAAGACGTAGTCCTCATTCTCCAGGTAGAGCTTGCCCTGGGAGATGCGGTCGTTGATCTCGAACTCTCGGACCAGCCCGACGGCCGCGTAGTACGCCAGGGCCGCCTCGGTGTAGGACGGGTCCCAGATCAGGGCCTTGTCGAAGGCGCTGACGGCGTCGGCGTAACGCTCCTGCCCGAGCGCGTCCTGCCCCTCGGTGTAGAAGGCGCGGCTGGTGGCCCGCCCCAGCTCGGCGATCTGGTTCAGGTAATCCTGCAGTGTGTCCCTGCGGCTGGTGACGTAGGCGAAGTCGTACCCCAGCCCCGCGCGGTAGGAGCCGCCCAGGTCGCCCTGGTTTGTGTAGGCGAAATCGAGGGTGATGCCGACGACCTGGAGGCCGATTCCGGCGGAGAGGCCGGTCATCGAGCCGCCCTGGGAACCGTAGCCGAAGGTGTAGCCGACACGGAGTGCCGCCGTGTCGAAAAGGACGTACTCGCCGCCCACGTGGGCGTAGAGGTTGTCCACGGCGTCGTCGAGGTGGTACTCGGCGTCCAGGTTGAAGCCGAGGTCGCCCTCCAGGAAGCTCAGGTTGACGCCGCCGACAACGTTCGACGGCAGCGGGGTTTGGGCGCTGATGAATGTAAGGGGCGTGCCGAGGTTCCTCCCCGCCACGCCCACGGTGAGCCAGTCGAAGGGGAGGCGGTACTGGACGCCCAAATCGAAGCTCGCCCCGGTGGCCGAGTAGGTGTCCAGGCGCTGGTGGACCACCCCGGCGGTGAGGCCGGCCGAGAAGCCGTCGAAGAGCTCGATTCCGTAGCCCGCCTCGGCGGCCAGGCCCATGGCGTCGAATGTGCCTTCGGGCTCGTCGGTGTCGCCGGTCCGCCGCTCGAAGCCGCCCACGTTCATGTAGGTCGCGCCCAGCGAGAGAACCCCCGCCTTCCCGATGGGCAGACAGCCGGCCAGGTAGCCGAGGCTCGTGTCGGCGATCCAGCTCGTGAAGGCGGCGTTTATCGCGGCCTCGGTGCGGAAGCCCAGGCTGGCCGGGTTGTAGAAGAGCCCGGCGAGGTTCCCGCCTTCCCCGGCGCCGGTGCCGCCCATGCCCACGGCCCGGATGTCCTCCGGCAGCAACAGGAAGGTCGCCCCGGCGTTCCCGGCGAGGGCCACCGCGGTCAGAAAGAGGAGTAGAATCGTTGACACGAAGCGCTTCGGCATCGCGTTCTCCTAAAGGGAGTGCGGAAAGTAAGCTCCAGGGCGCCCTTTGAGTCCGGTTTTAGCGAACGACGGCCAGCTTCTTCATCACGGAGCCGGAGCGCCCCATCCCGCTTATCTCTTCGGCGGCCAGGCGGAAAATGTAAACGTCGCTGGCGACGCCGTCCAGGTTCCAGACGAAGGCCCCCGGTGTTCCCACGACGAACTCGCCCCGCTCGCGGTGCACCTCGCGGCCGGCCAGGTCGTAAACCACGAGCTCGACCCGCGCGTCGCCGCCCACGGTGAAGGCGAAGTGGGCCGCGTCGTTGGCGGGCTTGGGCCAGACGTACGCCCGCGACGGGTCGAAGAAGTCGCCCTCGGTCTCCACCACGACGGATTGCAGGGGGGACCAGTTGCCCGCCGCGTCCCGCGCGTGGACGTAGAGGATGTGGGTCGAGCCGTCGGCCCAGCCGCTCGCGTCAACCAGAGCCAGGAGCTCCTCGTAACTGTCGTCGAAATCGCCGTCCCCCGCCGACATGGGCATGCCCTCCCCGTCCTGCCCCGCGTCGTCCACGAAGTACTCGCCGCCGGCGATGAACGAGCCGCCGCGCTCCGCGTCATCGGCTTTGCAGGTCAGGCTCACCACGTCGGCGCCGAAGGTGGGGTTGGGGTTGGCCTTGACGTCGGTGACCTCGGGCGGGTCCTCGTCTATGTCCCCCTCGCCGCCGGTGGTGAAGCTGAAATCGTAGGCGCCTTCCTCCGGGCCGTTGCCGTCCTCGAGGGGCTTCCCGTCCTCGTCGGTGATCCCGAAATCCAAGAGAACACTGATCAGGCTTCGGGGGGGCAGGCCGGGGTCGGGTTCGGCGATGAACTCGAAATTGTCGCCCTCGAGCCGGCCGTCCCAATCTATCTCGATCCCGTCGGCGAAGATGTGGAAGTTCTCCCTGAAGCTGTCCAGATCCATGCGGCGGTCGAACTTGACTAAGATATTCGTGTTGAGGGGCACGTCCTTAGCGCCGTCGGGGGGGACGGTTTCCTCGACCCGGGGACCGTCCGGTCTGCTCGACCCGCCGGTTTCGAAGCCGAAGTCGTAGGCGCCCTCCGCCGGGCCGTTGTCGTCCTCGAGGGGGGTCCCGTCCGAGTCGGTGATGCCCTCGTACAACAGGACCTCGATCAGCTTCAGGGGCGGCAGACTTTGTTCGGGATCGGCGACGAAAGTGGATTCGTCGTCTCCCTCGAGCCGGCCCGTCCACGGGATCTCGATCTCGCCGTCGTAGATGAAGAAGTTCCCCTCGAAGCTGGCAAGGTCCATGGATCGGCTAAAGACGACCCAGATATCCGTGTTGAGGGAGACGCCCTGAGCGCCGTCGCTGGGGATGGTTTCCACGACCCGGGGGCTGTCCGGATCCCCACCCGGGTTGTAGCTCAACCGAAAACTTTCCACGACGGGGAAGGAATAGGGCACGTCGTTTCCTGCGAAAAATTCGAGCTTGTACTGAACGTACCGCATCCCCTGTTCGATGCCCTCGAGGTTGTAATAGTTATCTATCAAGACCCAATCGCCGTTCATCTGCGGGGTGTCGTCGGAACGGAGGTAGACTTTCAGATCGGAATTTTCCGGCAGGTCGACCGGGATTTCGATGGAGTCGAAGGTGGAGGGTTCCCCGCAGTCGTAGGGCAGGCTGATAATCTCGGCGGTGGGATGGGCCATGAACACGATGAAGGGGGTCTCCAGAATCAACGAATTGCCCGATGCGTAGATAAAACCGAAGTTGGGGTCCTGTAAGAGAACGGGGACCGCGTCGAGATCGTCCCAGGGGTCGTCAAAGTAGTTGCCGGTCCACGACAGACCGTCGTCGTCGGAGATCCACAGTCCGGCCCCGCCGACGCCTATCCCAGAGATGAAGACGATGCCGTCGTCTGCGACCAGGATGTCGTGGACTTCGGTCAGGCCCGTGTATTTGAAATCGAAGAGGTAGAAGTCCGTGGGATCGTTGTCGTTGATCCGACAGACCAGCGGCGATCCGTGGGCGTTGGACGTGGCGAGGTAGACGTAAGTATTCATCCCGCTGGTGGAGGGACCGGTGGAGGCGAATTGGGGCGCGTCCACCGGACCGCCGTAGTAATCCACCGTCCATTCGCTCCAGGAGTCCCCGTCGTCGGTCGAGTAGTAGAGCAGGTCGTTGCCCACGTTGTTATCTACGGCGACGAAGAGATCATCCGTATGTCCCATCCGCCAGATGGCGTACAGGTGGAACGGATCCCCGGGGAATTTGTCCCCGTCGGTACTCCAGTCGTTTCCATCCCAGAGCCAGAGCCTGGCGTCCGTTTGGTCGGTATCAGAGACGGTCAGATAGCCGTGGTAGGAGTCGTCGAAGAGGAAGCGGGCGTTGGTGAACGTCGCGTCCGGAATCTCGGTTTGTAGATCCCAGGCGCCGTCGAGGCCGTCCAGGATGTAGATCTCCAAGCCATCATTCGTGTTGGCCGCCACGTGCAGCTCGTTTGTGTCCGGTCTCTGGGCGATGTAGAGGAGCGGACCACGTAAATTCGGACTAATGTTTTCATTCCAGGTAACGCCATAGTCGTCCGAGTAGTAGATGGCGAGTTTGCCGTTTGCGGCCAGTCCGCCGACAACCTGGTAGAAGGTTTCGGAACCGTGGTCGAAGTAGTTGGTCTCGCAGGTGATCACACGCATGAGCTCTATCCCATCGCCGAATTCGCCGACATCATCCGGGTTCGTACTCGGTGCGTAGGGAAAGATGTGGTTGTCCCCGGTCCCCGGGTCCACGACGTAGCGCCACCAGGCGAGGTTCACAGACGTGTCGAAGCTCTTCCGGTGTTGGTTCCAGAGCCAATCCCCTTCCGGCGCCGGACCGTCCACCCAGCTGTCCTGAATCCAATCATCGGCCAGGATGGGTGTGATCAGGGGCAGGAATAAAAACAGTGCGACTACCTTCCCTCGCATTGGGTACCTCCACCGCAAATGGCAACAAAGCTCACTCTACAATATATTTACACTCTTTTCTAGTGGCAAATACCGACCTTTGTGTGGTCGGTATTTATGAGTGGAGCTGCGCTGTTGGCTTGGTTCTAGGCCTTTTTCAGCGAGACGAGCTTCGCCAGGCCGAGGCCGAGGGCGAGGGTGGCGATGGCGCCGAGGATGCCGGCCAGGATGGTGGAGCCCGTTGAACCGTCGCCGCCCGCGTCATAGTCGGGCCAGGGCGAGTCCACCAGGTGTTCCCCCTCCTCCAACTCTGCCGCTGCACCTTCGTCGGTCGCCCGCTCCAGGGCCGCCTCGAGGCCGTCGGGGTAGGGCGAGGCCAGGGGGCTGGCCAGCGCCGCGACCAGCGCCAGGGCTCCCAATACGATGAGGACGATGGTGAGCCGCTTCATCGCGCCACCCCCCCTTCCAGTCGCCGCTCCAGGACGCCCGCCCCCTGCAGCACCTCCACCACCACTACGGTGATGAGCCCCTCGCCGACGCCCACCAGGGCGTGGAACCCGACCATGAGGCCGAATACGGTCGCGGGGGGGTATGGTGTGGAGAGGCAGATGGCGGTGGAGGTCACCGCGGAGGCGACCACGGTGGCGCCGAATCCGGCGGTGAAAGCGGCCGCCCGGCGGCGCCAGCCGGAGGGGGTCCCCCCGCCGACGAGCCGGTAGAGGCCGTACCCCACGAGGGCGCCGGTCACGCCCATGGCCAGGGTGTTGAGCCCCAGCGCCGTGACGCCGCCGTCGGCGAAGAGGAGGCACTGGACGGCCAGGACGGTGAAGATGACCAGGATGCCCATGGCGGGCCCGAGGGCGATGGCCGCCAGCGCCGCGCCGACCAGGTGGCCGGAGACGCCGGGCAGGATCGGGAAGTTGAGCATCTGGGCGGCGAAGATGAAGGCCGCCAGCACGCCGGCCAGCGGGACCAGCCCCTTTTCCATCACCTTCCGGGCGCGGACGACGGCCCAGGCGAGGCCGCTCCCGCCCAGGGCCCAGCCGCCGGCCCACACCGCCGGTTGCAGAAGACCATCGGGAACGTGCATTCCACTCCTTCTCGGTTGAGTAAAGCCGTCGGGCGGCGGTGCTCCGAAGGAACCTCGCGGTTCTCGGAGTACGACTTGGAAATTGGGTCGGGTCTCCGGTCCGTCGGGGATGGCCGTCAGACCGACCGAACCGACCTCAGGGGTGCGCCGGACGGAGCGGCGCGGCCTGCAAGCGGGCCTGGAGGACCCCCGGGGCGCTCCCGAGACGCTCCACCAGGTCGCGGATTTCCCCCCCGGGACCCCGCACCACCACCACCTCCAGGCAGCGGCGGTGGTCCAGGTGGACGTGCATGGTGGAGTGGACGAGCCCGCCCGCGTCGTGCTGGATTTCGGTCAAGCCGCCGGGCTCCCGGGACCGGTGGTGGTCGTAGAGGAGCGTGACGGTGCCCATGACCTCCTGGTTTTCCGCGAACTCGCGCTCGGCGAGGAATTCCTGAACCAGGCGGCGCAGGGCGTCGCTGCG
>Ga0307378_10014058_pt1 | contig 10089 bp, 9 predicted proteins | sample UN1MG_FD_202238 | JGI IMG/M metagenome (GOLD analysis project Ga0307378, IMG submission 202238) | Soil microbial communities from Risofladan, Vaasa, Finland - UN-1 | ecosystem: Environmental > Terrestrial > Soil > Coastal area > Acid sulfate soil | place: Finland: Risofladan, Vaasa | collected... | reverse complement strand
AACTCCAATGACGCAATTACAATACTGGATTTAGAAGGCAACATCATCTCATGGAACCTCGGTGCGGAGCGTATATATGGATACGGCGAAGCCGAAGCGATGAAGATGAATATCAGCAGGATAATCCCTGACCATAAGCAGGATGAAATGATATCACTGATTGAAAGATTGCTAAAAGGGAAAAATATCGAATTTTTTGAAACACAGCGCCTGACAAAAAATAACCGGATGTTGGATATTTCGCTTACCGCAACATTTTTGAAAGATGAAAAGGGAAAACCATTTGCCATTACAACAACCGAAAGGGATATTACTGAACGCAGATTCCTGGAAAAAGAAATCCTGGATATAACCGAAAGAGAACGAGAACTGATAGGCCAGGAAATGCACGATGGCATGGGCCAGGTACTTACCGGTATTGCTGTTAAGTGCAAAGGATTGGCACTGAAACTTAAGGATAAATCATTAGAAGAAATGAAAGACGCCTTAGCAATATCAAAACTTGCCAACATGGCGATTGGTCAGGCACGAGACCTCGCCAAGATGCTTTATCCTGTTGATATTGAAACAGGTGGTTTGGTATCAGCCTTGAAAACGCTGGCGTTAAATACAAAAAAGATTCTGGGAGTTAATTGTCGATTACGGGCTGGAAAATCTGTCTCGGTTAAAAATCTTGTTGAGGCAAAGCAAATATATCGCATTGTACAGGAAGCAATTACCAATGCGATAAAGCACGGCAAAGCAAAGAATATCAATATAAAGCTTCGTATTACCAAGAGAGGAACTGTTCTGTCAGTTGAAAATGACGGTTTGGATTTTCCGAAGTTATCGCCGAGAAGTAAAGGGCTGGGGCTGAAGATTATGAAATACCGTACCGACCTGATAGGCGGCTCTCTTGATATTCGTAAAGGCGACAAAGGCGGGACGGTTGTTATGTGCATTTTCCCGAACGGTAGATAAGGTTACCAACTAAGGATTGTCATATGGCATTGAAGAAAAAACAAGATAAAACTAATGAAAATAAAACACAGGTTCTTCTCGTGGATGACCACCCTGTGGTACGAGACGGACTTACCACAATTATCAATCAAGAACGAGATCTGAATGTATGCGGCGAGGCTGACGATGCTCACGAAGCTCTGAAAGCCGTCACTGAATTAAAACCTGATGTAGTTATTGTAGACATCTTCCTGAAGAGTTCGGACGGGATTGAGCTGACAAAGAGTATTAAGGCAAGACACCCAAGATTGTCTGTCATAGTCCTTTCCGTTCATGATGAATCCTTGTATGCCGAGCGAGCCCTTTTAGCAGGTGCGCAAGCCTATCTGATGAAGGATGCTGCTTCTGAAAATATTGTCAAGGCGATCCGTACGGTTTTGAGCGGTGAGATATATGTTAGCAACACAATTTCTAAGAAATTCCTCCATAAAATTGCGGGAGATAAAGCTGATACGACCAAAACAACAATAGAGAACCTCAGTGACCGTGAATTCGAAGTCTTTCGTTTGATTGGCGAAGGTCATAAGCCTTCCCAGATAGCCAAGAAGCTCCATTTAAGTGTAAAAACAATTGAAACTTACCGTGGACGGCTCAAAGAAAAACTTAATCTCAACAGTGCTATCGAGCTTTTGCAATATGCTATAAAATGGGCAAAGAGTCAGGGCCGAGAGTGATTTTCTCCTGATTTGTACTTCTTCAGATAACTACACTTAACATAACACTTCGGAAACAAATGTTTTCTTTGTTCAGATCACATTGTAAGAGTTCACTTACATAAAGGTAAGCATTTTCACCTACAGCAAATACAGACCCCAATCTGATTTACACAGGTTGAAGTTATGTTATTATTGGGCAATAGATCTGCTGTTCCAAAAGCAATTTTGACTTTTAAATGGATTCTAAACACAAATACGATATTGTTAAATCTGGTACGTAGCCCAAATTGTAAGAGATAGGAGACTGCGAATGTTTGAAAGAAAAATACCACTGTTTACTCTTTTCGGGTTCCGAGTAAACATCGATATTACGTGGTTTGTTTTGATGGTGCTTATAACCTGGTCGTTGGCCAAAGGTGTGTTTCCCCACTATTTCGAGGGTTTTTCTAACACTACTTATTGGTGGATGGGGGCTGCTGGCGCTCTGGGCTTGTTCATATCCATCATATTTCACGAATTCTGTCACTCGCTCGTAGCCAGACAATTCGACCTTCCCATGAAAGGGATAACCTTGTTCATCTTCGGTGGGGTTGCCGAAATGAACAAAGAGCCTGAAAATGCCAAGTCAGAGTTTTTCATGGCAATCGCTGGTCCCATCTCCAGCCTGGTTCTGGCCTGTATATTCTTCCTTTTTTACTCGGCAGGTAAAGCCATCAATTGGCCGGGACCGGTCAATGGTGTGCTGATGTACCTGGGTTGGTTAAATATTATTCTGGCTGTTTTTAACATGGTGCCTGCCTTCCCGCTTGATGGTGGACGAGTATTGCGTTCGATCCTGTGGTATGCCAAAGGCGACCTGCGCTGGGCAACCAGGATTTCTTCAAGATTAGGGGCTGCCTTTGGTCTGTTCCTGATGATACTGGGAGTAATAAGTTTCATTGGCGGCAATTTTATTGGTGGTTTGTGGTACTTTCTCATCGGAATGTTCATTAAAAGTGCTTCACAGATGTCATATAGGCAGTTACTGGTTAAGAATGCATTAATGGGTGAGCCGATAAGCAGGTTTATGGCAGCTGAAGCTGTGACTGTGCCTCCGTCTATAACGGTATCTGATATAGTTGAAGATTACTTCTACAAATACCACTATAAAATGTTTCCAGTTACCGAAGATGGCATGCTAAAGGGCTGTGTAACAACAAAGCAGATAAAGGAGCTATCTAAAGAACAATGGGCCACAACCAAAGTCTCCGATATCGCTCAGCCGTGTTCCGAGGGAAACACCGTTTCACCAAAGGCTGATTCCATGAAGGCACTTTCGCTCATGAACAGTACCGGAAACAGCAGGCTCATGGTTGTCGAAGGAAACAAACTCCTGGGCGTGATCAGTCTAAAAGATATGCTTAAATTTATGGCACTTAAGCTGGACCTTGAAGCTGGGAAAGAATAACCGCCGGGCCGGAAATGTTTGAAGATTGAAGTATAAGTAGTAATTCCAATCAGGCTGTAGCAGCATTTACAATATTGCTGAAGTTGTATCTTCAGACCTTTTATACTGTATTCTATGCAACACTAACATTTCATGCTGAGGGCTTTTCCACCTTCTCTCCATGGTGGAACGGTCGATTCCACAGCTTTCTGTCCCTTTAATGATCTCCTTGGCCTCAGCAACCCCGTCAGTCGTGCCATGCGCGATAACAAGATACTTGCCTCCCTTATTCATCCTTAGAACCTTCTTTCCTGATTGTGTTGTAGGTATTTTCACCTTCATAAGAAAGCGTAGCATCACCTACAACAAAAACAGGCTTGCCACCGATTCACAGAACATGAAATTGCGTTACAATGTTTATATTGGGGCAATGATAAGGATTTAGTGCCTCTTTCTGGAAGATAGCGTATGAAACTCGGGGTAATATCAACGGGGCCGACTCTCGAACACTACTTGGCAGCGCAGGCCAGGTGTTCCGGATACTTGCTGATTGTTGATCTCGACACAATGCAGTATTTAGCCTTCCAGAATCCTATCCATAGTCTACGCGGACCGGTGGCGAGCAGGCTATTCGCACAGGTGCTTGTGCAAAATAGCGTGGACGCCATACTGGCGGGAAGTTTTGATCCCGATATACGCAAGATGCTATGCAAAGCCGGTGTACAGGTTGCCAGCGGCAAGCAAGGTATAGTCTACAAGATTATTGAAAGCTTCAAAAGGTCGTACCAATCCGTAGTATCCCGAAAAATGGAAGACTGAGACTCTTATGAACGACACGAAAGAACAACACGAAACCAGCCAGACGCGTAAGAGAATCTTGATTGTTGATGACCATCCTGTGGTCCGCGAACTCCCAAAAAGAGAGTATTCTAGCAGTTCAAGCAACAAACAGGAAAAATAGAGACACTAAACATATTTGGAGCAACACAATAGAGTACTATCCATGCCATACAATATTCGAATCGTAAGCACATACCCACCAAGGACGTGTGGAATTGGCACATTCTCACGCGATTTAGCCAATGCCCTGGAACATTTTACAGGGGAAGTAGGAAACGTGCGTATTGCTGCGATTGACAATGACAATGGCCCCTATAATATCCCCGTCGATTTGATTATCGACCAGTACAATCCTGAATCTTGGCGCTGTGCTATAAGAGATATCATGGCAAGGGCAAGCGAGACGCCGAATCCGACCGTTGTTCTGCTACAGCATGAGTACGGTTTGGACCCAAATGAGAACGGTGAGGATGCGAGGGGCACCCATTTCGTCAATATGGCCAAAGCATTTTCCGAGAAAGGTCTTCTCACTTTGGCATATCTACACACGATTCTTGACGAACCAGATGAGCACCAAAGAAAGGTCTTGCAGGCCCTGGCCTGTTACTGCGACAGTGTTATCGTCACGACAAAGAGTGCTATCGGTATCCTTGGATCAGCAATCTACGGAATAGGTAATGCAAAGCTCAAACATATTGACCATGGGATACGGATGCAACATCCGTCCCAGTACGACCGTTCGGCCATCAAGGACAAGCTTGGATTCCGGGGACGGTTTCTTGTCACGACATTAGGGCTCCTTTCGCCGGACAAAGGGGTGCAGTATGGTATTAGAGGGTATGCAATGTTTCTACAGGAATCGTGTTCGGACAGCCAGAAAAAGAAGATCGTGTATCTGATCGCAGGTCAATGCCATCCGGATTTTGTAAGAGCGGGAGGGGGAGATGAATATCGAAAATACCAGGCGACACTTTCAGAAGTCCTGGACGAATCTCACTTGAAGTACTGTAAGGTCAAAGAACTGACAGGTCTGGATTTTGGGGGGTATGATATCGTTTTTCTCGATACCTTTGTGGACGAGAGAACCTTGCTTAAACTCTATGGAGCAACAGACGTGATGGTACTTCCTTATCTTAATATGCAGCAGATCTCGAGTGGCATATTAGCGGACACAGTAGGATCGGGTAGAGTGGCGATAGCAACCAAGTTTCGCTATGCTCTCGAGCTGATTCATTCCAATGGACGTTGTCCAGGTGGTGTCGTTATCGGCAGACATGCAAGGGGCATCCTGGTTGATCCTGGTGAACCGTCAGTCGAACAAATAGCGCAAGGGCTTGACTGTCTTAACTTCGACAAAGGCAAACGGCTCAGGATGGAAAAACAAGCCCATCGGAGAGGGGCTCAGATGAAGTGGCACAATACTGCATGGACACTGCTGCAGCATATCGAACTCGTCAGCGAGGAAAAAGAGATGATCACCGGCGGTGACATGACATTCAAGAGAGAAAAACCGTCGGTTTTTCAAAATGGTGGGTGCCGGAGCATAGTGCATGTTTTATCGAGACCGGCTACACCTCAGTGTAAAAGCCTTCTGCGCTTCCGACGATTATAGAACTTGAGGTTTGCAGTAGTGTTTCAGTGGAGTGTATTAGAAAATCCCAAAATAGAAATATTATTTGACGTTTCGGAGAGATGAAGCCATGCTTGAGCTTTCACAGCAAGAAAAGGCACACGGACTTTTCACGAGGTACGAGGGCAATCCGATATTGACAGTGGAAAACTGGCCGTATCCGACTAATGCCGTCTTCAATCCCGCGGCGGCCAAGCTGAATACAGAAACGATTCTATTAGCTCGCGTCGAGGACATGCGTGGATTCTCACACCTGACGGTTGCCCGCAGCGCCGATGGGTTCACGAACTGGGAGATTGACCCCACACCGACCCTCGAGGCGGACCAAAATTCACGAGAGGAACGGTGGGGGCTGGAGGACCCTCGCATTGTCTGGCTTGAAGAGCAGAAAAAGTTTGCTGTTACTTACGTTTCCTTTAGCGAAGGTGGTCCAGTCGTTTCGTTGGCGATCACGAAGAATTTCAAGACATTTGCTCGTTTGGGTTCTCTAATGCCACCGGAGGACAAGGATGCCTGCCTATTTCCTCGCAGGTTCAACGGACGTTTCGCGCTAATTCACCGGCCCATCGTCCGGGGCGAAGCTCACATTTGGATCAGTTTTTCGCCTGACTTGAAGCACTGGGGCGACCACAGGCCCCTGATCATGACACGTACGGGCTTTTGGGACTGCCGCCGGGTCGGATTGGCCTGTCAGCCCATAGAGATAGCAGAAGGTTGGCTCTTGTTCTACCACGGTGTCCGTAATACTACCGCAGGAGCGATATACCGGGTCGGATTGGCCCTTTTGGATCTGAATTCACCATGGAAAGTCCTGCGTCGGGGCGATGAGTGGGTCCTTGGGCCAAGCGCACCTTACGAGCGTATTGGTGATGTCAGTGATGTTGTATTCCCGAGCGGCGCTATCGTTCATAAGGAAACCGATCAGCTTAATCTCTATTATGGTGCGGCCGACAGCAGCATCGCTGTGGCAACGGCCAAGTTAAGCAACTGTATCGACTATATTATGTCCTGTCCGCAAGGAGAAGACTGAGCTGTCGGAAGGCAAGAACAGCAAATACTCTAAGACAAAATCGAGGCATAAGGAATTAAAAATGAAAGTGTTGATTCTATATGATTATCCACCTTCACCCGGAGGAATAGCAACTCAGGGAGCTTTACTTCACAGAGGATTGAGCGAACTGGGCGTTGACGTGCAACCGGTAAATTTCGAATCGGCACAGGAAAAAGAGTGGTATTATCGTTGGTTCGAACCGGATGTGGTCGTGGGCATTGGGTACTGGGGCCATACACCGCATTTGGTTCTTCATCCTCAGCGTTTTGGAGTGCAACCCGTCCCGTGGCTGATCGCCGACGGTTATATAGCCAATTATAGGGAGGTGCTGGACGCGTTGCCCCTTATACTCGTTACGTCTAATTGGGTAAAGAAGGTGTATGTTCGGGATGGACTTAGTGGTAAGAATATTGAAGTTCTTCCTGTGGGTTGTGACACAGATTCGTTTATTCCACACGACCAAAACGACCCAAAGGTTAAAGCCGTGCGTGAAATTTTAGGTATAGCGGATGACCAAATAATGATTCTTACTATTGGTGGAGATGCCGCATCCAAAGGAGCTCAGGAGGTCATGCAGGCTCTGGCTATAATTGATGCGAAAGCTCCCGACTGGAAATACGTTTGCAAGGTTTGGCCTCAGCCGCGAACGAAGGAGCAGGATATCGCAGACCTGCGGTTGGCAGAACATCTTGGAATCGACAAAAACGTTATGTATACCACCGGAAAGATATCGCGGAATTTCATGCCTTATCTGCTGGCAGCCTGTGACATTTATGCTGCCCCGTCCCGATTGGAAGGATTCGGGATGGTGCAGGTTGAGGCAGGTGCTTGCGGCAAGCCCGTTATAGGTATAAAAGCGATGGGTATGCTGGACACTCTAGTTCATGGCAAAACCGCTTATTTAGCTTCGGTTGCTCAGGAGGTTAGAATGAACGAAGCCATGGTAGGCGAAGAGTCGGGATACCAAGGAAGTCAGAGGGTGGTATTCAAGAGGCCTCGCACTGTTGATTACCGGGCAAGCGTCTATGACATCGCCCACTATCTTACAGACCTGATGACCGATGCTGAGCTTCGTCGGAAGATGGGCGAAGCTGGAAGGAAACGGGTCGTTGAGAACTACAACTATCGGGTCGTAGCTGAAAATTTTGTTAAGCTTATCTCCGAAAAAATAGGAATTTCATAGAGTATGTAGCCGTGAGAAAGACCTGATTGAACAGGCAAAGGAATCTGCAATTAAAGTGTTGCTTCACAATATGCACGGCCCCCATGGGGGCCTTCAAGTAACAGTATGAAAGGTAATAGTGAGATAGAATACAATGCGTATCGCACTTGCAGCAGACCATGGAGGTTTTGAATTGAAGGAGCAACTGGCCAAGCCCCTTCGTACCTCGGGATACGAAGTAGTGGACTATGGTGCCTATTCATTAACACCCAGCGATGACTATCCCGACTTTGTTGTGCCGCTGGCGAAGGCCATTGCCCGGAAAGAGGTGGAGCGAGGAGTCGTGATCTGTGGGAGCGGCATAGGGGCTTGCATCGCTGCTAACAAGGTTCAGGGGGTTCGGGCTGGAACTATTCACGAAGGCTATTCCGCACGTCAAGGGGTAGAAGATGACAATATGAACGTGATTTGTCTGGGCGGTCGCGTTATTGGTTATGCGTTGGCTTGGTACCTGGTTCAAATTTTCCTGTCTGCCCAGTTCAGCAACACGGAACGCCATAAGCGGCGCCTTGCCAAGGTGGCCGCCGAGGAAAGAAAACAATGAGAACCGTAAAGAAAAAAACGAGTCTGGAAAAACTTGAAACTTTAGGACAGAGTATCTGGCTGGACTACATAAGACGTGATCTGATCGCAAGCGGCGAGCTTCGACGTTTGATCGAGGAGGATGGTCTGCGAGGGATGACCTCTAATCCATCCATCTTTGAGAAGGCGATAGCGGAAAGCCATATTTACGACCAAGACATTCGTGACATGGCCCTCAAGACAAAAGATGTTAAAGCAATCTATGAAGCTCTCAGCCAACGCGATGTACAAAATGCTGCTGACGAATTCAGGTCTGTGTATGAAAAGACTAACGGCAAGGACGGATATGTCAGCCTGGAAGTCAATCCTCATCTGGCGCATGACACCAAAGGTACAATTGAGGAAGCACGCCGATTGTGGACTACACTGAACAGACCCAACGTTTTCATCAAAGTCCCTGCAACGTCTGATGGTCTGCCTGCTATCCAGCAACTCATCAGCGAAGGAATCAATGTCAACGTGACGCTGCTCTTTGGATTGCCTCGTTATCGACAGGTTGTGGAAGCCTGCATTGCAGGTCTCGAAGCGCGCGCAACCCAAGGGAAGCCGGTGAAATATATAGCCTCGGTGGCCAGCTTCTTTTTAAGCCGTATTGACACCCTGGTGGATCCGTTGGTGGAGAAATTCATCGAGCCAAGCGGTGAGAAAACGGAAATTGCGAAGAAGGTGCGTGGGCAAGTGGCTATCGCGAGTGCTAAGGTGGCTTATCAAATCTACAAGGAGATTTTCGGCAGTAATAAGTTTAAGAAACTGGCTGATAAGGGTGCTCGTGTACAGCGGTTGCTCTGGGCCAGCACAAGCACCAAAAATCCGGACTACAGTGATGTAAAATACATTGAACCACTGATCGGCCCGGACACCGTAAACACAGTCCCGCTTGAAACCCTCGACGCCTACCGTGACCATGGAGAGTCGAAAGCCCAGCTCGAACAGGATGTCAAGGACGCCCGCTGGGTGTTGGAGCGACTGCCGGAACTGGGTATCTGCATCGACAATGTGACACAACAGCTTGAGAACGAAGGTCTTGAGAAATTCAACCAGCCGTTCGACAAGCTGATGGAGACCTTGAAGGAAAGACTATGTACAAACAAACACGTGTGAGCAAGCTATCGAATGGGTCGGCCGGCGCACCAAGAAGGGAGAACGCTCCAGGAATTGGGAACGTAACCGACATTACAACGGAAACTCGCATTGCTGAATGGCGAAGGAATTACCCATGAAACCCGCTGACCCACGCATCCTGACGATCAACGGCGGCTCGTCGAGCATCAAGTTCGCGCTGTACCAGGTTGGCGAAGCGCTGGAGCAAAGGCTTTATGGGAAGGTTGACCGCATCGGCCTGAGGGGGACGAATCTAAATTTCAACGACTCAACAGGAAACCAGAAAGGTAGTCTCATTCTTGAATCCTCTGATACCAGGTCAGCATCAAATTTCCTGATAGATTGGCTCGAAGAACAGATTGATTTTTCTTTGATCAGTGGTGTCGGACATCGAGTGGTTTTCGGCATGAAACACACAGACCCCGAACGTATCACACAGGAATTGCTGAATGAACTACACCGTATCAGCCCGTATGATACGGATCATCTGCCTGCCGAGGTTGAATTAATCGAGGCGTTACGGCAACATTATCCTCAAATGCCTCAAATAGCTTGCTTTGATACAGCGTTTCACCGTACTAT
>Ga0307378_10014057_pt1 | contig 10089 bp, 5 predicted proteins | sample UN1MG_FD_202238 | JGI IMG/M metagenome (GOLD analysis project Ga0307378, IMG submission 202238) | Soil microbial communities from Risofladan, Vaasa, Finland - UN-1 | ecosystem: Environmental > Terrestrial > Soil > Coastal area > Acid sulfate soil | place: Finland: Risofladan, Vaasa | collected... | reverse complement strand
CAGTTAGATCATAAGCGAGTCTTTCCGAGAGTTCAGCAATCGTCTGGTAACTGCCTGTCAGGCCACACTGCTGCATCTCCTGCTTGAAGGCGGTGACTGCCTTCAATTGATTCGGGTCGATAGCCGCAACGGCTGCCTGTCCCTCAAAGAAATAAAGCACAACATACTTGCCCTGCTGCATGAACTCCCGGATCTCTTCGATGGTTCCCGAGATCTCCTTTCCTGTTGGGCTGCCCGCCCTCGTGCGGAACACGGCGATGAGGCAATCGGATTTCGGAATCAGTTCCTCGTTTATCATCCCTTGCGGTCGGCCTCGAAGCCCAGGTGTAGCGTGCGTTTCCCACTTCACCGGATCGAGCAGGATTCCCTTCTCTTGACTGTGGGCCGCATTCCACCGAAGAATCGCATCTGTGATTGCCTGACGTTCGTCGGCTGCATCCCCCGGTGAACCGATCATTACTCCAATTCTGCGATACATCTCCGGGCCTCCGGTTGGCGTATTCAGTGAAACCTCTGGATGCAGGTCTCCTCTTTCGGAATGCTCGTGGTCCTCGGGGGCAGGCAAACCGAAATCACGAATCTCATCAATGAACGCAAGAAGCACCGAGCGAAGAGGGTCTGTATCGAGGATTTCTCGTCGATCAGTAAGCGTTCCCTTGTTTGCTTGATAAATCTTGTCTAGCGATTGTCTTGCTTTGGTATGTCGAAAGGTCTTTGCTTGGCGGGATTCGCTTCCGAAGACTCGTTCCACAAGTCCGATGGTGCGATGTCTCCAACCAGCGATGTCCCGGTCAGTTACCTCGCCCAGCGTGTCAACCTGTCTCTGTAGATGTTGAATTGCTTCTTCGGATGTCATCAGCAGATCACCGTCTGTAAGTTCGGTCTATCCAGCCAGAATGCGTGCAAGCACGCACCCTATGACCAAATAGTGCCCCCATTATCCTGCCCTGCCGCTGTAGGTGTCAAGGGACTGCGGACGGGTGGCACAAAAAGGGGCGGTGATTCGGGAGGGGCGGTGTGGTAGGGTAGTGGATGTATGTATATGTTTTGGACATCGGTAGGCGGGGAGGGGATTTAGGGATTTGGGGATTTGGGGCCCGACCCCCGAGCCCCCAGTCCCGAGTCCCCAATCCCGAGTCCCCAGTCCCGATCCCCTACACCACGCCGAGAGCCTTCCTCGCGTAGCCCACGTTTTCGGCCACCTGGTCCTCGTACTTCTGCCACATGCCCAAGAGGACGACGTCGGTGGGCTTGATGTTCTGGTAGGCGAAGCGGATGGCGGCCTCGACGGCGGCTGGCGTTTGGCAGTGGCGGTTGGCCCCGAGCACTTTGAAGGCGAGGCACGGCTTGGAGACCCGGCGGATCGTTTCGGCCATCGCGCGGCGGTCGGCGGCCTCGAACACCTCGCCGGTTCGGATCGGCTGGAGGCTGAAGCAGGAGCGGTAGAAGCAGCACTGGTAGAAGTCGAGGTCCCAGCCTTTGTCCTCGGCGTAATCGATCACTTCGTGGTTGTGCGAGCCCAGCCCGACCAGCAGGCCGGCGTCGCGGAACATCTTGAGATTCTCCCGCACGCGTTCGAGCTTGCCCTCCCGCATCAGCGCATCGGAGACGTTGCCGAGCTGCTGCACGCCGATGGGCTTGGGCGTCATTTTCAGGATTCGGGTCAGCTCCTCCTTGCCTTCGCCCGGCGGGGAGTAGAAGGTGGCTATCCACTGGATCTTTCCGCCCCCGGCGTAATGGGTGCGCAGCGCCTGCTCGACCGCTTCGCCGCCCATCTGGCAGGTGTCGATGCCGAGCTGTTCCGAACGGCGGAGAAGCTGGACGGCCCGATCGGGATCCCCGGCGAACCACTCCCGCATGTCCTGGCTCAGGTCCGCGGAGAAGTGCGACATCCCTTTGATCGGATTGTGTCCGACCAGCAGCCGGGTGATCTCGTGTTTTCCCCAGCGAACGGTCGGCAGCTTCCCGGGCTGTTTTTCTTCCGCCGCGGCGCCCGAGAGCATCGCGGCCGAACCGAGCGCCGCCAACGTGGCCCCGCCGAACTCTCGCCGGTCGAGTCGGGTCATGGGGTTTTCCGTTTCGGGTCGGGGGTCGGATGGCAAGAAGTTACGCCACTTTACAGCAGTTTCAATACACCATGTTTAGCGGGCGGGCTTGCCCGCCGTTAACTGGACAGAGAAACTCGATTCCATAACGGCGGGCAAGCCCGCCCGCTAAACGTCCATTTTCTGCAGTCCTGCGGTGTAGAGCTAATCGGCCGCCCGGCGCCAGATTTCAATGCCGCTGAAGTTGGCGGCGCCGCCGGCGGCGGTCAGCGTGATCTTGCCGTCGGCGACTTCGGTGATCCACGGGCCGAGTCGGCGCCAGCGGCCCGGCGGACCGCTCTGGTAGTCGCGCTGGACGACCTGGCCGCCGAGGCGGATCGTAAACGTCGCCGACTCGGTCTCTTCCCATACGTAAGCATAGACCGCGTACGTGCCCTCGGGCACCTTCGACAGCGACATGCTCGGCTGGTGGTTCCAGCGGAAGGCGTGGATCATCTGCGCCCGGGCCGGGTCGGTGGGCGGGCGGAGCACGACGTGGGGGCTGCTGAGCGCCCGGTCGCTGCACGCGAAGTCCTCCGCGGAGTCGCCTTCCCAGCGGTTGCCGTCGATTTCGATCGGCGGGCCGTTGAGATTGATGCCCCGCCAGAACCGCCACGGTCCGGTCTCGGCCGGCGGACCTTCGAGCCGGGTGATCGGCTCGCTGAGGTCTTCCTCGACGCCCAGCGCGCCCGGCGGCGGCGGGACCGGCTTGCCGCCGATCTTCAGCACCACGCGCCGATAGGCCGTAAGCGGCGGGCTGCCCGAGTCGGTGACCTCGAGGATCACGTGGATCGTGCGTCCGGCCGCGTCTTGCGGAACGCTGAGCAGGGCGTCGGCCCGGTCGGCGTCCGGGATCGGCACGTCGGCCCAATAGCTGCCGGCCTCGCGGTAAACCCACCAGCGGAACTCGAGCGCGTCGCCGTCGGGATCGCTGGAGCCGGCGGCCGTGAGCTTCACTTCGTCGCGCGGGTTGGCGTCGATATCGAGCACCCGCCGGGACGGATCTCCGCCGAACACGGCAACGGGTTCATGATTGGCCTCGTCCGGCGGTTGGAGGCACCAATCCATGCGGGCCTCGAAGGCGTTCTGATACGCCCGGCGCCAGCGGTGGATCGAGTAGTACATGTCGGGCTGGCCGTCGAGGAGATCTTCGGCGGGCACGTATTCTCGCCCTTGGCCGCTGGGGCGGAACCGCCCGCCCCAGTTGCCCCACTCGGGATGTTCCGGGTCGCTCAACCCGTTGGGCAAGACGTAGAAGAACGAGGGCGTGTCGCCTTCCTTCACGCCGTCTTTGCCCGCCGCCTTGGCCGGATAGAGCGGCCCGAGCGGACCGTGGCCGGTGCGGACGTTCTGCTCGAGCCACTGCGGCGAGACGATCTCCTGATCGCCGTACTGCCAGATGCCGCGGAAGAGGCGGTTCGAGAAGATCCAGAAGACGTCCGGATGATTCTGCTTGACCCATCCGGCCGTCTGGTCCTGATCGGCGATCGAGTGGACGCGGATCTTGCGCTTGAAGGCGGCGAGTGCTTCGGGCGATCGGATGGTCTGGACTTTCCAGACGGCCTGCGCCAGTTCGCGCGGCCCGCCCCAGATCGTGAACCAGACCGGCCGCGGGTCGTCGCGATCGAGCACCCGGATGATCCACTCCGACGCGTCCGAGTCCATGCCGGGCCCGACCTGGTGCGGATCGCCGTTGTGGCCGTCCTTGATGAGGCTTTTGAGTCGCTCGTACGACGGGTAGTCGCTGCGGTGCTTCAGCAGATTGGGCAGCACGCGGCCATAGGCGTCCACCGCCGCGTGGATCAAGTCCGGCCGCGTGTTCTGGTAGTGCCCGTGGCCGAAACCGGTGCAGAAGCCCTCGACCTCGAAGTCGCAAGCGTGCAGGAGGAAGCGGACTATCGACTGCTGGTCGTCGGGATCGCCGCCGATGTCGGTCATGACGACGATCCGTGCTTTGGCTTCGTCGGGCACGGCATCGGCCGAGGCCCGGCTGGTCGCGGCGAGCCATACGACGGTTGCCAGCACCACAGCCGTCGAGGCGGGAAGCGAAGTGAGACAATAATCACGCACCATCTGGCGTTTCACGGCCGGGTCCTTTCGCCTGATCGAGTGGAGGGGATACAATCCGCGAGGTCGACGGCAATCCAACGGCGGTGCAAACCATTGTAGCCGAGATGATTCGCAAAAGCTCGCATTCCGGTCGGCCGCGCATTCTGGACAATCCGGGACGCCCGCCCCCTTAAAAAATGGGGCTAACTGTCCATTTCCTCTTGTCAGGGAAGGGCCTCCCCACTAGAATCAGGGCATGATGGAAGTTGTTTTGGCGGCTGAACTTGCGGAAGACCGATGCCCAGAAAAGTGATACTCGACGTGGATCCCGGCATCGACGACGCCATGGCGATGTGCATGGCGCTGTTCGATCCGGGGCTGGAAGTGCTCGCGGTGACGGCGGTGGGCGGGAATTGCGCCCCGGCCCAGGCCACGCGGAACGTCCAGGCGATCATCGAGCAGCTCGATCCGCCCCGCTGGCCGCGACTGGGAGCCGCCTCGCCGCCGGACGAAGGGCTGCCGGTCGACGGGCGGCACCTCTGGGGCATCGACGGATTGGGCGGGGCCGACTTCGACGTGGCCGAACTGCACCACCTGCATCCTTCAGAGAAAGTCATCTGCGACCAGATCCGCGGCGAACCGGAAGCCTCGGTCACGATCGTCGCCTTGGGACCGCTGACCAATGTCGCCCGGGCGTTCGTGCTCGATCCGGAATTGCCGTCGCTGGTCGGACAGGTGGTGATGATGGGCGGGGCGGTGGCCGGGCCGGGCAACATCACGCCGGCGGCCGAGTTCAACATCTATTGCGATCCCCGCTCGGCCCAGGCCGTCTTCCGCTCCCACTCCACCAAGACGCTCATCCCGCTGGACGTGACCAATCGGATCGTGCTCAGCTACGACCTGTTCAACCAGTTGCCCGACGAGACGACCAGGATCGGCGGCTTCCTGCGGCGGCTTCTGCCCCCGGCGTTTCGCAGCTACCGCCAGCAGTTCGGCCTGGAGGGAATCCACGTCCACGACACGGTGGCGTTGACGGCCGTGACCGACCCCGAGCTGTTCACGACCCAGGAGATGGCCGGCGACGTGGAGACGACGGGCGAGTTGACCGTGGGGGCCACCGTCTTCGACCGCCGCCGCGTGCCCGCCTGGCGATGCAACATGGACGTCGCCGTCGACATGAAGACCGAGGCCGTCACCGAGCGGATCATTCGCGGACTTCAGGGCGCCGCTTGGGGAATGGATTGACGGTCGCGGAAGATGTGTAGGCCGGAACAGCGCGGCGCGTGTTCCGGCCTACCTTGCTGACAACTACCAGCCCCGCAATCATTCCTTCCGCTCGAACCCGGCGCGATCGCCGACCACGACATCCATGTTCACGGTCTTGCGGTCGCGGAAAATCTGCAGCGGAACTTTCTTGCCGACCTCGGTCATGCCGACCAGGTTCACCAGGTGGGCGTCGTCTTCGACCGGGATGCGGTCGAACTCGAGGATCACGTCGCCGACTTGCAGGCGGGCCGATTCGGCCGGGGCGCCCTTGGTGATGCCGGTCACTCGGGCACCGACCGGAAACGGCAAGCCGATCTCGGCCGCCATCGCCGGCCCGAATTTCCCGTCGAGGTTCACCCCCAGGAAAGCCCGAGTCACCTTGCCCCGTTCGATCAATTGCCGGCCGACGACCATGAACATGTTGATGGGGATGGCGAAGCCGATTCCCTCGTTGCGGCCGGAATTGCTGGCGATCGCCGAGTTGATGCCGATGATCTCGCCCTTGAGATTGACCAGCGGCCCGCCGCTGTTGCCGGGATTGATCGAGGCGTCGGTTTGAAGGAAATCCTGGAAGCGGACGTCGGCGTCGCCCAGTTGCAGATCGCGGCGGCCCTTGGCGCTGACGATGCCGAACGTGACCGAGTGGGTCAGCCCGAAGGGACTACCGACGGCCAGCACGAAATCCCCGACTTCCGTTCCGTTGCTGTCCCCGAGCCGGGCGGCAACCAGGTCGGGTGCCGAGACGCGCATCACCGCGATGTCCGTGTCCGCGTCCCCCCAGATCTTCGCCGGACGGATCTGCCGCCCGTCGGCCAGGTTGATCTTGATCTGCTCGGGCGAGGAGTTGCAAATGACGTGACGGTTGGTCAACACGTAATACTGGTCGTCCTGTTCGATGATCACTCCGGAACCCGCTTCTTCGACATGGCGAGTGGAATTGCGGCCGGCCGGCGTGCTCACGTCAGACTCGATGTAGACGACGGTCGGTCCGATCAGCTTGGCCACGGTTTTGACCACCACAGCCTGGGCATCGAGGAACCGGGCATGGTCTTCCAGGGTTTGGTAGAGTTCCGCCCGCTGCTCGGCGGTAACCGGTCCCCGGCGTTCCACGGCGACCGTGGCGGCGTCCTGGGCAACAACATGCCCGGGGGGTAGGCCGTAGACCACGAGGGTTGAAGTCAGGCAGGCGATGAGAGTCGCTTTGGACATAAGGCGCAAGAAAAGAGAACGGCAAAGGGGCATGGACAGTCTCCTCGGAGATCCAACTACAGGGGGGGAACCGGCGACGCAAATCCGTTTCGTCGGATCGGAAGACACTTCGGGCGAGGCTTTCCTTCGCCCGCCGGGGCAGCTACCGCAAGGCAGAGTCGCTGGCGGCGCCCTAAGTTACTTGTATCCGCTTCGGGGCAGAGCGTCAAGAAACGTCGAGTTCCCTACAGGGGGGGTCTGCTATCGGACTACTATCGGTTTACCTGGGGTTTCCCGTGCTTTTCCGTGTTGCCCTCGCGGAGAAAAGGGAGAAATGGCGCCGGAAAGTAACAAATCAGTACCATACTGTACGTCGGGATTCGCCGTACATCGGGAGAGGATTGCGAAAAGTCGCCCTCTCGGTAACATGTCCGTAAGAAGGGTTGGCCGTTCCGACCGACGGGTCGGACGGCCGAAAGCGGGTCGAACCGCTGCGGGTTCGTTCACCTTCCCGCGGCGGTTCGACCCCGCCCGAAAGAAAGGTGAGCAAAATGACTTGTCCGATTTCTGCCCAGCCCGGCCCTCTGCCGGAATACGTCAACCGACGCGCACGGGCAAAGACCATGCCGGCCGACTTGAACATTCGCGGATTGACCGCGGCGGATCTCGTGATTCTGCTTGCGTTTCACGATGGGGACTTTCGACAACGGAGATTCCACCGAAATCAGCTCTTTCTCCAGTGGTGGGAAGAATCGGGAAGTTATGAGGCCGTGCGGAGTCGGTGGTTCGCGCTGGCCTTGCGGACGCGCCGTTGGATTGCACCCGGTTCCCCGGAAAAACTCTCCGACAAGTTCATCCGCGAGTCGCTGGCCGTCGCAAGAAAAACCCGGCTTGAAAATTGGGTCCTGCGAGAGGACGCGAGGCCCGACGCAACTCGCGGAATGGTGTCGTTGGAAGCCGAGGAGCGAGCGTTGGGTCTTCTGCGAGAAGGCAACTTGTCGAAGGCCGAGATACAACGGCGCGTGGGAATGAGCAAGTCGGCTCTAAGGCGAATCGCCACATGGTTTGCCCGGGAGGCTGGCGGGGGTGGTTCGACGCTTCGCCTGAGGCCGCGGCGATCCGGGTTGTGGTGTCGCAATCGTCTGTGGTTGAACTGGTGGGAAACTGTCGAGTCGCCTACGTACGGAAGTCCCGATGCGATTCTCCGTCGTTTCTACGCCTTGCCCCAAGCTGCCCGGGCGCTGCTGCTGGCCGGCCCCGGAGTTGCGCCCCGGACCACCGAGGCGAAGCTGGGACGATCGACCGTTTGTTGTGCCGTCAAGGCCGCGCGTCGCAAGCGCGACGGAGATTCCAAGGGTTTGTCGGATTCGCGGGTGAAGCGGATTCGACGCGCGGAATGGTTGCGGTTGAACGACGCCCGATCCACAACCGGGATGACGGCCGCGAAGATTGCCCGGTCTTGCGCGGAACTGCCGCAGAGGACGGGAAAGAGGCGAGCAAGTACGATCTACGTAATCAACGAACTCCATAAGGCGAGATGGGAGCGGGAACTCGACGGCAAGCCGGCGCTTCACGGGCTTGGCGTTTGGGCCTTGCTGCGGATGCGCGAATCCCGCCTCACCCGCCGACAAGTCGTTGCCAAGTGGAATCGACTCTCTTACGGGCGGCGGCTGGAGATTTGCCCGACTCGCCCGGAGGATCTGCCCGAGGATCGTCTTGGCGAGCAAACGGTACGACGCGCGATGAAACTCGCTCTCGAAAACGGCGCGGAAGCCTTCGTCGCCCAGCGGAAGGGGAAGGGATGGGCGTGGTTCGCTCGAAAGAGCGAAGAGAAGACCGGCGACTCCGCGCCCGTGTCGATCGACCGCAAGGGCAAAGGCGGCGGTCGGCCGGAGAGTCTTCGGGAATTGCGACGGATCATCAAGGAGCATTTCGACCGAGACAGTGGGGCCACCGCGGACGAGATTTTGGCCCAGTACAAGAGCACAAACGCTACGGCCATCCAGGCCGGGAAGCTCAGCCGCGGGGGCAAGTCGGTTGTTTATCGGCTCCGATCCGAAATTCGCAAGCAAGCGACGGGAAACGTCTAGCGGACCTTACGAAACCACCTTACGAAACCTCCGGCCGAGTTTACGAAGGTCGAAATCCGAAATCGTAAGGTCCATTGTCTTAACGGGTTGCGCTCTGGCGACCTTCTTTTTCTTGCCCGCGAGGGTTTCTGAAACTAGACAGGTTCTCCTGTCCGCACAGAATTGGGGGCATGACCACTGCATCATCCAGGTCGAGCGCAAAACCACGGGCCGGCACATCCGCCCCGGGCTGCATCGAAGCCGGCGTCTTGTACCGGCTGGACGAACTGCGCAGCCGTCTGGGGGTCGGTTTCGAGGGGTGGAGGAGTCTGCGTAAAGCCGGACTTGAGGATCATGTCATCAAGATTGCCGGCCGGCGGTTCCTGCTTGGCGATTCGGTGTTGGACGTGTTCGGTAAGCTACTGCGCAAACAACAGGCCGAGCGGGAGCAACGGCGACTCGACGCGGCCGGGGAGGATCATCCTCGATGACCACCCCCGACCCGCGACAACAAGAATTCGAGTTTTCAAGCGGGCCGGGCAGCCTTGGACGATTACTTGAAGGGAGGACAATGAGCACGCCTGACCGGAAGCAAACGGAATTCAAGCTCATATTCCCCCGCGGTCAACAGCGCGAGTTACTCAGACAGGCACGATTCGTGGCACACCGAGCAAAGGATGGCGTTGTCGTTTCGTGCGCGTGCCAGCGTGCCGTCTTGAAGGTCGTCGACGATCATCACGGCCCCGGCCGTCCGGCGTGGGTATCGTACAAGACGATAGCGCCCGAGCGACCGCCGCGCCGATCGGTCGAACGGCAGCGCCAAATCGAAGCGGCGAAGGCCCGCCTGGCCGCGGCCGGAATCTAAACGGAATCTGAACGGAGGCGACATGGAGAGCACACGAAAAGGGGCCGCCGGCCCGCAAGCAGACCGGCAGCCCGACGTACTGCCACCCGCCAGTCTAGCACGTCGGGACACCCCCGGCAATCTGGCCTGCCGATCCGTCGGCCCATGCCTACCTCGTGACGACTTATGGCGCGTCGATGAGGACTTGGCCATCAACCACGTTGCGAAGAGAGTCTACGCAGTACTCCATGCCGCGGCCCAAGCCGTCGGCCCACAATTGGCCGTGACCGCGGCGGCAATTGCCCAACGGATCGGAGTCACAGACTGCAAGACAGTCCGCAAGGCGCTGGGGGAACTCGCCGCGCATGACCTGATAGCTCTGATCGATCGGGACAGACGCCGCGGGACTATCCTGATCGCCGTGTACGCCCCCTACCCGGGCCGGGCAGTCCCGCTGCCGGATCCGCAGCTACGCTTGCCATTCACGGGCTTTCAGACGGAAGAAAGCCCGTCCACCCAGCCCGTCACGGGCTTTCAGACGGAAGAAAGCCCGTCCACCCAGCCCGTCACGGGCTTTCAGACGGAAGAA